>Ga0214917_10000079_pt1 | contig 108671 bp, 101 predicted proteins | sample LL_1208_BB_MetaG_FD_177983 | JGI IMG/M metagenome (GOLD analysis project Ga0214917, IMG submission 177983) | Freshwater microbial communities from Lake Lanier, Atlanta, Georgia, United States - LL_1208_BB | ecosystem: Environmental > Aquatic > Freshwater > Lake | place: USA: Georgia... | reverse complement strand
TCCAATAGCGTGTAGGCCCCGGAAATGGCTTGGCTCCCCTTTCCAGTTTTTCTCACTGAAGTGGCGCTTCGCCATTTTCCTTCATTTGAGTTCAATTTATAGAGTGTATTTCGAGAGCTGCCCCAAACGCTGTAATGCCCTTTTTCATTTTTAGGGGAAAAATTCAGTGTGATGGCCACCGCTTCTTCGGAAGCGGTTCTTACTTTAAAAAGCCCTCGAGCGATTTCTGAGGGGTGAGGGCCCGGAAGAGGGGAGGAAGCTTGGCAGTAAGGGTTTCTGTGAGTCATCGGCCAAGGAGAGTCTGCCAGATACGAATTGCGAGGGGGTTCATGGGAGTCAGCGGAGAAAATCGAGAGACTAAAAAGGAAAATGAGAACGGCGATTGGGGAAGTTCGCATGTTAAAGGCCTCCTGAGACGTCGAAATTTTAGCCCAAAGATAAATTAACGCAAGGGACCAGTTCCCTTGGGCTGTTAGAATGAAACATGCCGCGAACTTCAATTTTTAAAATCATCAGCTACTGGCCGCCCTTTTTGGTCGCTGGAATCAAAGTCAGGAAATACGTTTCGGAAGAAATGAGACTGGAAGTGGCCATGAACCTTCGCTTTTGGAATTGGAATCATGAACGCGCCCACTTTGGGGGATCTCTCTACTCCATGACGGATCCTTTTTACGCTCTTCTGATTCGTGAAAATGTTCCGGAAAAAGTTCAAGTGTGGGTTAAATCCGCCCAGATTCGCTTCCGTCGGCCTGGCCGGGGGATCGTTCACGCAGTTTTTGAGCTAAAACCGGATCAACTTGAAAAGATTCAGTCCGAACTCAGTTCCCATCATAAGTCAGAGCCTGAATTTCATATCGATGTGCTCGACTCGAACGGAAAACCCGTAGCCGAAGTGAAACAAATCGTTCACGTCTCAAGAATCTAAGCAGAGCTTAAGCGAGCCTCGTTTGGAAACGCGGGCGTCGGGATCGATAAATCACCCGGGGTCTGGGTTTTCTTCCCGTCACAATCTGTTCCCCATCGACATCGGTGGGGACCAAAAAATTGAGCGCTTTTCCTTCTTTACCAAAACGGCCTGTTCGACCGATTCTGTGGATGTAATCTTCCCTGCTTTGAGGAGGATCGTAGTTGATGACGTGCTCAATATCCTCCACGTCAATTCCCCGGCCCGCTAAATCAGTGGCTACCATGATTCGATGGCTTCCCTGTCTGAATTTCATCAGAGCTTGCTTTCTTTGTCCCTGAGTTCTCCCTCCGTGGAGGAGAACGACTTTGTGTCCTTTGTCATGAAGGATCCCGGCAAGGCGTTCTGATCGGTTTTGTGTCTTTGCAAAAATGATGATCTTGCCCTGTCGTTGTTCCAGCTCTTTCAGTAGCAAAGCATTCTTTTCAGTAGCTGAAGTGTGGATGGTCTCTTCTTTTACTTTAGGTGCTGGCTGGTGGGTATGGCCAATACTGACTCGCACCGGGCTTTTCAAAAAAGACTCGGCAATGGTTTTAACTTCTGGTGGGAGAGTCGCCGAGAAAACCATGGTTTGTCGTTCTTTTGGAAGAAATTTCAGGATCTGTTTAATTTGGGGTGCAAAACCCATGTCCAACATGCGATCCACTTCGTCCAAGATCAGCATTCCAATATTGTTTAAATGCATGGTGTTTTCACCCAAGTGGTCGTTGAGACGGCCTGGAGTTGCTACAATAAAGTCACAGCCCCGGAAAAAAACTTCTGCTTGTCGGCTGAACGATTCTCCTCCCACGACAAGAAGTCCTTTAAGCTGAGAACCTTTTGCCATTTGGTTGAGAACATCCAAAATTTGGGCCGCTAATTCCCGGGTGGGAGCCAAAACCAAAGCTTGCTTGGTATCTTGCGTTTGAAGATACCGGTGAAGAGGGATTCCAAAAGCCCCTGTTTTACCTGTTCCCGTCTGAGCCGTTCCCAAAATATCTTTGCCCTCGATCGCAGGTGGGATACTGGCAGCTTGGACCGGTGTGGGTTCCCGGAAAGCCATCGCATCCAAAGCGCGATTCAAAACCGCGGGTAATTTGAGTTCATTGAAAGTTTGAAAATGTGACATTAAAAATCCTTTAAGTTTGTTCTCACAGAGGCTCCAAAGAAAGCTCTGAAAAGACGCCTGTTGAAGAGTAAAAAAATCCGGTTAATTTGGTTCTTTTGTTGGTGTCTTTTTCATTCGACCAAAGAACCCATTTTAAAAAAGCTCCAGGTTGCGCAAGGGGTGCCACCAACTCCAAGACCCCTTCTGATTCATTGCCAATCGAGTTTAAGTAATGCCTCTCCCCGGAAGCCAACTCGGTTCCATCGGGGCTTCCCATGTCAGTCGTCTCAGCCATGTAGCGCGGCCCCGAATCTGACAACCCTTTTCGAATGTTGAGAACCCACAGGCGATTTCTTCCTTGGGCCAAATAGCGCCCTTCGACATTTTCAATTTTTTTAAACGCATCCAGATTCACATTCGGTGGCTGAAAAGTGTGAAAAGAAACCGATTGCTCGCCCTTGAAAGTCACGTCTTTTGAAAACCTGGCATCCCGGATGATCCCTTCGATTCTCACTTTATGTCCGGTGTTTGTATCTTCATGGAAAAAATCCAGAGCAATTCCGGCAAAGGGCGCTGCCGAAGAGGAGGACATCATCAAGTGGCCTGAGTACTTATTATTCGTTAATGGAAGCTCGTCTGAAACAAAAGCATAGCGGCTCAGACTGACCTCTGGGTAGGCAACTGATACGGTTAGCAAATCATCTGTCAAAAGAACTGCTATTTTGGCTTTTCGATTCAGTTCCGCGCAGGCAGGATTGCTTCTCTCTTCACAAACAAGAACAATGTCATAAAGCCCTTCCACTTCATGCATCGAAGCAGTGAGTGAAAAAGAACGAGGGCTCCAGAAACTGAAAGCAATCAATAAAAAAACAAAGTGGCGCATCAATTTCCTATTCTCTCATCGCATCCATCGGCCTGATGCAGATAGGAATATCAGTCATTCCAGCTGCAACTTTACTCTTCACAATCGACAATCTGGCTTGGGCTTCGTTAATTTTAATTTGCTGTCTTTGGAGTGTGAGTGTCGCCAAGTTGTAAGCCACTTCCAATTCTTGAACTTCTTCAAGGGTGACCACTTTTTGTTCGTGAAGCTTTTGCCCACGTTCCAATTTAAGCTGAGCGAGGCGTTTAACTTCTTTTAGACGTTCCACTTGATTGTGATCCAAAGCCAACCACTGTTCGTAGAGCTGGACGTAAGCATTGTTTTCGAGTTCGTCGACGGGAACATTGGCGAAGCTATTTAAGCCCAGTGCTAAAAATAAACCGATGACCAAACGCTCAATCATGTGAGCCCCTTTTCAAATGGAGTGAAACTTAAGCGGCACCTTAGCTTGGAGCGTCACAAAACGCAAGGGAATTTAAATAAAAATAAATAAATACAATAACTTAGAATCTTCCCGGGTGGGTCAGAGAGGCTGGGAAAAATACTTCAGTCTCCAAAGGGTTTTTGAGTGCCCGTTCAAAAACGGGGTGTTCCAGTTTCTTTCTAGGACTTAACGGGTGTTTCGGGCAGTTTCCCGAAAAAATATAAGACCCGTTCTTCTTTTCACATTTGAGATTAAAGAGAAACGCTAAATCGTTCATTACGGCATCGATTTCCTTTGGTTGTTCCGGTGCCACTGTGACAAAGCTCCAATCCACCAGTTTTTCAGCGCAATCTCCAGAAATCAAATAACTCATCGAGCCCGATTGATTTCTAATTTCGTTCAAAATATCCCGCAACGGGACCGACTCAGCAGAAATAGCCACCACCCGCTGGTTGGAATCATCCATCACCACTTCCAAATACCCGCCCAAAGGTTGAGTGAGTGCCGCTTTGTAAAATGAAGACTTTCCTCTGGCTAAAACCCTGCCATTCAAATCCTCCACCATTTGGGCCAGTATTTCCTGAACCGGAGTTTGAAGATCGTTTTCACTGGTCAGGGTAAAAACAATGTTCGGACCCGAGGTCTCAGTCCTGAGATTTTTCTCTTTTAAAACCGGGACCATTCCCATCGATTTCTGGAAAGCTTTTACAACCAACTTTTGCGATCGTTGGGTCAACTCGCTGTTAGGTTCCAAAACATGAAGTTGGATGGAGGAAATGTAGTGGGCAGTTGGTTCTGCCAATCCAAAACTGCAACCAGCAAGGGTTAACATCAGAAGCTGTTTCATCTTGCACTCCGCGTGGTCTCAAATTCTATCGTGTGGAGGAGTTCGGGTTGGAGGTAATGTACTTTTATTTTATTCTTCTCTTGTTGCCGGATCTGAGCCAGCGGGCCCAAAGGCAAGGGGTTCTTCTCCAAGGGTTTTTGACTGAGAGTGGAAAAAACAATGACTCCCACCAAGATCCCAAAACTCAAAAAGACCCCGCCCCTAAAAAGCCAGCCTTCATTGAATAAAAACCCGCTCAGTTCTTTTTTTCTTCTTTGATTATCGAGCTTCCAGCCTTTCAAAATCAGAGTTTCATCGCTTTGAAGCCGTGAGTAAACTTTCAACAAAGAACTTGTGATATCGGGTTCGGGTTTCAGGAACTCGGCCCAAGTCCGTTGAGTACCTTGGAAAGCAGATTTGCAGTGTCCACAAAAGGCCAAGTGGCTCTTCATTGAAATCCTGGAAACAAAGGAAAGCTCCTCGGGGATGCTCACCAACTCCAAGAACTCTTCGGGTTCAAGACAATTCAGAAACATATTCTCCTCCAGACGTCAGAGGGCCAAGCTGCCGGCACAGCACAGCCATTAAACTTTTCTTGGCTCTTCCATATGCTTGTCGAGTGGCATCTTCAGAAATCCCTATTTGATTGGCGACTTCCCGATGCGACAGGCCCAAACCATCGCGCAGCCAAATGATCTCGGAATCCTTCTCATTCAAACTTTTCAGGGCAATTTGAAGCTCTCTCAGCTCGACAGCTGCTTCAGGCCGATTGCTTTCTCTACTGTCTATAACCGGGGCCATCTCCGAAAGTTCCACATAGGGGCGGGCCCGCTCTGCCGCACGGCCTGCTTTGTCGATGAGGCAGTTCCGTACGGTCTGCAAAAGATAAGACTGGACCGAAAGGTCTTCCAAGCTTTGCAGCTTATCCAAGTGGAGCAAAAATTTTACGTAGGATTCTTGAAGAACATCCTCAGAAAGGGGCCGATCTCCATTTGTCTTCCACAACAGAAAACGCATCAGGCCTGGGGCTGTCTTTTCGTAGAAGGGCAAAAAAGCGGACTGGTCACCTGAACGCAGCCTTTCTACCCATTGTTTTAAAAGTTTCCCCGTACCCATCGTCGCCATAACTCTCTATAAATTAAGACGTTTTAGCGTGTTGAAATGTGACAACGACCCGCCAACTATTTGACTTTATTGATATTGGCGGCGTTCGACAAGGGGTTCTTTCTTTCTGATGGCTCTTTGGCGTTGATTTCAGTTATATAAGCGTCCCATGTCGGTCTCTCTCAAAGAAAATTTGAAGGGCTTTCCTCTCAAAGCACTCGAGGAAAAGCTGGCTGCTCTCGGCCACCCACCTTTTCGAGCAAAACAACTCTATCGCTGGATTTACAAAGAAAAAGAAACTGACTTTGAAAAAATGACCGACCTCAGCAAAGAGTTTCGTCGACAATTAAATGAAAACTTTATTTTGCCCAAAATTGAAGTGGCTGAGACCCATCCCGGAGAAGATGGAACCATAAAATATCTGGTGAAACTCCCCGATGGTGAGCAAGTGGAGAGTGTATTCATTCCCACAGAAGGGCGGGCGACTCTTTGTGTTTCCACTCAAGTCGGCTGCAAAATGGCGTGTACTTTCTGTGCCACCGGCTATCAAAAATTTGTGCGAGACTTAAAGGCTTGGGAAATTGTCGACCAGCTCATGTCGGTTCCCCACCCAAGACCTGTCACCAATATCGTTCTGATGGGAATGGGAGAACCTTTCGACAATTACGAAGAAGTAATGAAAGCGCTGCAACTGTTCAATGATCCTCTGGGCCTAAAGATTGGCAAGCGGCACATTACGGTTTCCACAGTGGGAATAACGGACAAGATCCAAACTTTCATTGACGCAGGTCTGGGAAAACTCGCTATTTCCTTGCATGGGACGACTGATGAGCAGCGATCAGAAATCATGCCGGTCAATGCAAAGTTTCCGATGGATCAACTCATCGAAACTTGCAGGAACTTGAAGTTTCGTGGAACGGAACGCGTCACTTTTGAATATATTTTGATTAAGGACTTTAATGATTCGAGCGAAGATGCCCACCGGTTGATTAAATTGATGAAAGGGATTCCCTGCAAGATCAATCTTCTTGCTTACAATGAAAACCCGTTTGTGGACTTCAAACGTCCGAGCGAAGAGGTCGTGTTGAAGTTCCAGAATATTTTATTAAAGAACCATTTGACCACTACGTATCGTCGAAGTCGGGGCAGGGATGTGGCGGCCGCCTGCGGTCAATTGCGGATTGAAGCCGAGAACAGACTGAAACGGCAGGCGTGGGAAAAGCTTAAGCAAATTCCTCCAAAACATTTTTCCACTTCTGAGCCAAGACCAACTCTTTAGTCCGGGTCGACAAAAGTTGTTCTCTGTCACCTTTCCAATTCTCCTTGAACCAAATGGCAGTCTCTCGGATGAATTTAGTGAAGGGTGTGGGTTTGAACGACAAGTCTTGCTCGGCTCGAGAAATATCGACAATCATGTTGATCATGGATGCATGGGGACCCGCCAATTCGCCCGCCAATTCCCCAGGCACATTGATGTAAGAGGGTTTTACTCCGAGGTGTTTGGCGCTCTCATCCAAGAAATCCCTCAAAGTAATGGTTTCTTTTTGGCCCACGAAATAGGCCTTATTAAAGGCTTTTGAATTCATGGCTGAAAGAAGAAATGCTTGTGCCACATCTTTGCTGTAGGCCAGACGAAAACTTTGAATCCCGCCATTTGCCAGAATAATTGGGCCGCCGTCGAGCAGCCGGGCCAAATACCAAAACCCTCTCTGAGTGACGTCATCAGGACCGTAAACAACCGGCGGTCTGATGATGGTCCAGGGGATTTGACATTCTTCCATGATTACTCGCTCTGCATCCAGTTTGCCCCGGGCATATTTCCAGTGAACATCCGAAAGGTCCTCCTCGCGGGGACGAGCCCGGTGATCAATGCAATCTTCGGTCAGGGGTTGCGGGTAGGGTGTTCGGGCATACCGATAAACTGAAACGGTACTGTCGAAAATCAAGTGTTTAGCGGTCTTAAAAGCTTTCAGTAATTTTTCAGAATCTTGTGGGTTGTAACCAATGTTGTCGATCACAACATCCCAATTTTTTCCTTTTCCCACGGTCATTAGATCTGAGAGTGAGTTCCTATCTCCGATCAACTGTTGGTGTGGGGGGAGATCAGTGGGTTTGGCATGCCCGCGCGTAAAGACTGTGACAGAATGGCCGGCAGAAAAAAATGCACGGACCATTTCTTTTCCAAAAAAGGAAGTGCCACCCAGTATCAAAACTTGCATCGTAAAATTATATCATTTAAAGAAGCGGGCGCAGCTCTTCTAATTCTTTGGACCATTTTTCCCAGTCCAACATCCCGCTGTGCAGCAGAGATTGAACGTGGCTTAACCGCTCGTAGAGTCGATTTCTCTCGTCGGGAGCCAACGAGTTGAACCCATCGGAAGCGATCTGGTTTTCCAAAGAATCTTTTTCTTGTCCCAACGTATCCATTTCAGATTCAACCAAGGTTACTTTTTTCTCCAGGGATTTGACCTGATTTTTTACTTTCTTACGCTCTTCAAACGAGAGGGAACTTTTTGGTTTCGTTGGATTCGAAACAGCGGGTGCGGACGGGGCTTGTGACGGCTTGGAGTAACCCTCCACATGACGGACAAACTGAGGGTATTTCTCAAAGAAACTGTCCAAATCCCCCAGATGATCTGTCAGTTGGTGATCGTGCGAAAGATACAGAATGCGCTCAGCGATCTCGCTAACAAACTCCCGATCGTGAGAAACCAATATAGTAGTCCCTTCAAATTCCCGAATCGCTGTTTTGAGGAGGTCCTTTGTTTCAACATCCAGATGGTTGGTGGGTTCATCCAAGAGAACCAAATTAATCCGAGTCAGAAGAATTCGCAGAAGAGCCAAACGGGCTCGTTCGCCCCCGCTCAAGACCTTGGCTTTTTTATCGATATCATCTTGAGTGGCGAATCCAAAAGCTCCCAGCCAACCCCGAAGCTCCTCGTAGGAAACTCCCACCGCCCGGCTTCTCAAATTGTCCAGAACGGTATTTTCAAGGGAAAGCTCATCCAATTGGTGTTGGCCAAAATAACCGGTTTCGACTGCATGGCCTTTGAGGATTTCACCTTTTGTGGGGGCAAGTCTTTCAGCAATCACATTCAGTAGAGTGGTTTTTCCAGTTCCGTTATCGCCGAGAATAGCAACTCTCTGACCCCGTTTGATGTCGATATTGAGATTTTTTAGGATTTGAGGCCCATCTTCTTGATAGGAAAAATCGAGGTCTTTAAGAACGACGGGAAATTTTCCCCCCGCTCCAGCCAAACGAAACTTGAAGTTGAGATTGTACGAAAAGCCTTCGAGTCTCTGAAGCTTGTCCTTCATTCCACGAAGTTCGTCTTGCATTTCTTCCGCTGATTTAAGTTTGCTCTGCGCTCTCGCTGCAGTTTGGGCCTTGGCTCTGAATTTCTCCACAAAGGCCATATTGTCAGCGATTTTTCCTGCTAGGCTCTCAATGGCTTTTTCGAGGAGGACTTTTTCTTCCTTGAGGGAATCTCGAAAAGAAAGATAATCCCGGAAGTTTGGCCGAAAATAAAACCTTCCGCCGTGGATGATTGCCAGTGAGTCCGTCACTCTTTTCTGGAGGGCCACGTCGTGGGTTACCAGAACCAAACTGCCTTCATATTCTTTCTGAAGAAATTCCTCGAGCCACTGGATGGATGAAATGTCCAAGTGGTTGGTCGGTTCATCCAAAAGAAGAACTTCCGGTCTCTGCAACAGAGTCTCTCCGATAAAGACCCGAAGAAGCCAACCCCCGCTCAAACGACTCATGGGGTTTTCCATCCATTCTTGATTGAACCCAAGTCCCTGCAGGATTTTTTTGATTTCCCAGTCCCGGTCCTCTTCGAAGTCCTCGCCAGAAGTGACTTTCAATCTTCGCTTCAGAAAATCAAGGGGAGAAAGGCTTTCTTCTTTTTTCTGGGCGACTTGAAGGACTGCTGAGTCAAGAAGGGACTGATCCAAAAAACCAATCCGCAGTTTTTTCCCGCCTACAACGTTACACTTTCCTTCAGGAGATTCCATTCGGCCGGAAAGAATTTTGAGAAGAGTGGATTTTCCACTGCCATTGCGGCCGGCCAGCGCAACACGCATTCCGCTGTACAAGGTCCAATTGACCTCTTCAAAGAGGATCCGATTTGGGTAGTGAACCCCTACATTTTCAAGGACTAGTTGGGCTGACATGGCAGAGTTAGATACTTTGTTCTGCCGCATCAGGCAAGGTCAACTCGATGATTTCGGATATAATTTGGGGCGGTGAATCCTTTGAACAAACGTTGGCCTCGCATTTCCATCATTTTGGGTAACTACAATTACGATCGGTGGGTCGAGAGAGCTGTTGTTTCTGTACTCGATCAGAACTACCCCAATTTGGAGCTCTTGGTTGTTGATGATGGTTCCACCGACCAATCGGTTGCGATTCTGGATAAATACAAGGCCAATTACCAATACTGGAACCCCAGAAGAAATGAGGGACACTACTCCTGGGTAAAAGAAGCAAGCGACAGGGCCACGGGGGATATCATCAATTGGCTTTGTTCCGACGACTATTTGGCCGCTGGTGCATTGGAAAAAGTGGGTCTGGCTTTTGAAAAGCAGCCTTGTGATGTGATTACTGGAAAAGCTATCAGGTGGAATGAAGCCGGCCAATTTGAAGTCGAATTGGAGCCGTTTATTCCGAGCTCTTTTGAGGAGCTGTTTCGAAAGGGAATCGGCTTGCCTCAACCCGCCACTTTCATTCGAACAGAACTTTTCAGACGAGCCCTTCCGCCTCCAGGTCTGGTCAATATCTTGGTGGATACTGCGACTTATTTGCGGCTTTGGATGGAAAAAGATTCAGAAATCTCCTGCCAAGTGATCCCCGAAGTTTTAGCTCACGTTCAGAATCATCCAAAAGCCCAGACAGTCAGTCAGGGGTTGAAGACCAAAGTGGAAATTAAAAAAATTTACGGGTTTCTGGCCTCTCAAACCGAAGGGGTCAAGGCCCGGCTTCTCAGTGACAGGCAAAAACTTCACCATTTTTTGGACATTCTGGAGGAGGTCGCATCCAAGTCTGACCAAGGGCTGTGGAAACTTTTACAGATTGTTGCCCAGTATCCGAAGATAATCCATCAACGTTCTTTTTGGGGTGCAGTTCGTAAAAAACTCTATTAGGCTACTTCCCAACTGAGGGAGGATCCCAAATGGAAAAGTCACCTTACCAAGGGAAGATCAAAATCTTTGCAGATGGAGCCGATCGAGCTTCCATTTTGGAGTTGGCAAAAAACCCGTCGGTAAAAGGCTTCACCACTAATCCATCACTGATGAAAAAATCCGGCGTTAAAGATTACCGCGCTTTTTGTCAGGAGATTTTAACTCAGATTACTTCCCACCCCATTTCCTTTGAGGTTTTTGCGGACGATTTTCAAGAAATGCATCGACAGGCTTTGGAAATTAACTCTTGGGGAAAAAATGTTTATGTAAAAATCCCCATTACTAACAGCAAAGGCCAGTCCTCCATTGAATTGATTCGCTCTTTAAGCCACGCAAATGTGAAATTGAATGTGACAGCTCTTTTTACTTGGGAGCAGATCCAAGAAACGGTTAAGGCTGTGGCCGGGGGGGCTCCTTCGGTTGTTTCGGTCTTTGCCGGAAGAATTGCTGATACTGGCAGGGATCCTGTTCCTTTGATGGTAAAGGCTGCAAAACTGTGCCGCGAAACGGATTCCAATATCGAACTGCTATGGGCCAGTTCCAGGGAATTTTTTAATTTAATTCAAGCCGAGCTTACGGGTTGTCATATTATTACTTGCACCACCGATATCATTAAAAAGATTCCAATGTTGAACAAGGACTTGAGCGAATTGAGTCTTGAAACAGTCAAAACTTTTAAAGCAGATTCGGATTCGGCAGGATTCAAACTTTGAAAAAGAGGGAGAGCTTTCTCTCTCCCCCCAATCAGACATTCTATCAGGCAGCTTTCAGAAAATGAGTTGTGTTGGTTTTGTTATCCCAACGTTTGCTCATTTTTTGATAGGACTTTTGATCTTTTTTGACAGCGCTTTGGTATTTGCGGCTGTGTTGGCTGAAACACTTGTCCAAGAAAGAGTAATAAGTATTGTACAAGTGGGCTGACAAGAAATGTGTAAACCAAGATTTTGTGCAGCCAGGGCCCATTTGATACTTCTTTGAGAAGTTTCGAATTTCAGTATTCAATACGGAATACCAACGGCGTGCTTCCCAAGAGTGAAGAAAATTGCCAACGAACACTGTTTTTCCGCTGAGACTGAAACCCACTTCAAACCCTTCGCCCACATTTTTCAGATAGGTTTTACCGGTGCTGTTTCCATTGCGATACGTACGACTAGTCATTTAGATAGCCTCCAAATTGAATTGTTGATGATGCATGACAATCGGTCAGGTCGGGCCCTTGATTTAGTTAAAAATTGTGAAATTTTAGTCGAGCTGGATCCAATGACACCCAGGGGTCATGTGGATGGCACCCGTCTTGATTTTCAAGGGTCTTTTGAAAAGAGGTCCATCCACAACGAAAGTATGAAACTCTCCGTTTTCACCAGCAGGATCAATCGATGGGGAGAGTTCTTGCAAAAAGGATTCATCGTAAGCCCTGCCAAGAAAGCGATTGGAAAGAACAGCCGGATTCACTGCACAAACAACCGCTTTGAAACCGAGTTGCAGAAATTCTTTGGCCAAATTGCCCGTATTTTCACCCCATAGCGGGAAAGACAAACTCAAGCCCGTTGAAGAGATAAAGTTTTCCCGATACTGACGAATATCTTCCAAAAAAAGATCCCCAAATACCACTTGAGTCAATCCGTTGTTCTGTTGTTTGGACAGCTCCAAAAGAACAGCTTTTTCGTAAGCTTTATTGGGGCAGGGCTCTGGAAGCTCTACCAGAGTGAGCGGAAGGCCCAAGGATTGGGCTTGAGCTTCCAAAAGAGCCATTGGGGTTCCGTGAAAACCGGTCCTTTGGGTGTTCTTTGAAAGCGTGGAAATCAAGCCCACCTCTCCGGTGTGTTTCAACTTTAGAGTGCGGTGAAGCGCCAAGCAGGAGTCTTTACCAGAGGACCAAAAAACGAGGGTTTTATTGAGAGGCTGAAGCACCCATCGAATTTTATCAGAGCGTGACGGTCAATGGCCCTCAATTTCGCAAAAAGTGACAAAATTTGTTGGTCAGTTGCCAAGCTCCAGCGTGAAAACACTGGCACCAAAACTGCTTTGGTGTGCTGTTGCGGATCTTCCCAAAAGAAGATTCCGGAGCGTTAAGGGGGCAGGAGATGAAAAAGTTTTTTGGAACATGGGTTTTAGTAACGGCACTCTTAGTGAGTGCGTGTGGAAGAGATGAACAGGGAGGCGGGCAGCCCGCTCCCAGCCAGCCGAATGGACCCGTCGTTGAACAGCCAGTGGATGGCTATGGCACTGCGGGTGGCGGCGTAGCCGGCTACTGCGGTCTTCTTTGCCGCTGGCGGATGAGAAGGCAACAACGGCTTGGCGGTTGTTATTAAGTCTTAATCAGGCCGGAAAATCTTTATATTTGAAGGGCTTTGACTCCTAGTGTAACTTTAACCGGTCATGAAACCGGTAAGCCCTGACGTCCAGTTTCCAAAGCTGGAGGAAGCTATTCTCCGCTTTTGGCGCGAGAATCAAATCATCAAAAAAGGCCTTCGAATGAACGAAGGCGAAAAGCCTTTTCTTTTCTATGATGGGCCCCCCTTTGCTACGGGCCTCCCTCATTACGGACACCTTCTTGCTGGTACGTTAAAGGATGTCGTTCCCCGCTATTGGGCTATGAAAGGCCGCTATGTAGAGCGGCGCTGGGGCTGGGATTGCCATGGTCTGCCCGTTGAATTTGAAATGGAAAATGAACTGGGCCTCTCCGGATATCGGGAAGTGGAGAAGTTCGGAGTGGCCAAATTCAACGATGCTTGTCGGAACATCGTCCAGCGCTACACAAAAGAATGGGAAGAAGTCATACAACGGACCGGCCGGTGGGTGGATTTTGAAAACCAATACCGGACGATGGATACCCCGTTCATGGAAACTGTTTGGTGGGTTTTAAAACAGCTCTGGGACAAAGGCTTGGTGTTTGAGGGTTATCGCGTAATGCCTTACTCTTGGAGGATTGCGACCCCGCTTTCAAATTTTGAAGCGAGTCTGAATTATAAAGAAGTGCAGGATCCCGCACTCACTTGCAGATTTAAAAGTAAAAAGCATAACCGTTATTTCTTGGCTTGGACCACCACTCCTTGGACGTTGCCTTCCAATTTAGCTTTAGCAGCTAACAAAGATGTTGCTTATGTGGAAGTCGAAGAAGTTTCATCGAAAGACCATTATGTTTTAGCTCAGGCCCGATTGCCTGCTTACTTCAAGAACCCGGAAGATTATCGGGTCATTTCGGAGTTTAAAGGGGCAGCTTTTGAGAACGAACCCTATGAACCCCTCTTTCCCCACTTTGCCGATCGAGCTGCACAGGGGGCTTTTAAAGTAATCCTAGGTGATCATGTCACTGACACGGATGGAACAGGTCTGGTCCATACGGCCCCTGCTTTTGGGGAAGAAGATTTTGAAGTAGGCCAAAAATATAAAATCCCTTTGGTTGATCCCACGGATCACGAGGGTCGATTTACGAAAGCTTTGCCTGAGTTTGAGGGCGTTAATATCAAAGAGGCTGACAAAGAGATCATCAAGTTTCTCAAATCAAAAAATCTGATTTTTAGGCATGATACGTACGTGCACAATTATCCATTTTGTTGGAGAAGTGACACGCCACTCATGCAAAAAGCCATTTCCACTTGGTTTGTGAAACTGGATCCCCTTAAGAAAAAACTTCTGGAGAACAATCAGAAGACCCATTGGGTTCCCGAGCATTTGAGAGATGGCCGTTTTGGCAATTGGCTCGAGAATGCCCGGGATTGGAACATCAGCCGGAATCGTTTTTGGGGAACTCCCATTCCTATCTGGCGATGCAATCCGGACTGTGGCGAACATGTCTGTGTCGGATCAATTGATGAACTTGAGAAATGGAGTGGAAAAAGGCTGACTGATATTCACAAGCACTTTGTGGATGAAGTCACCATTCCTTGCCCCAAATGCAAAAAGGCCATGAAGCGCATCCCGGAAGTTCTGGACTGTTGGTTCGAGAGCGGGTCCATGCCTTACGGGCAACAACATTATCCTTTTGAAAACCGCGAAAAATTCGAAGCCGCTTTTCCTGCCGATTTCATTGCGGAGGGGATTGACCAGACTCGTGGGTGGTTTTACACGCTCTCGGTTCTCTCGACAGCACTTTTTGACAAACCCCCCTTCAAAAACGTCATCGTGAATGGATTGGTGTTAGCAGAAGACGGCAAAAAAATGTCGAAGCGGCTCAAAAACTACCCGGATCCCAAGTACCTTTTGGATACTTATGGAGCCGATGCTCTGAGAGCCTACTTGACGAGTTCGCCAGCTTCCCATGCCGAAGATCTGAGATTTTCGGAAACAGGAGTCAAAGAGATCGTACGCAGTGTGCTTCTGCCTCTCTGGAATGCCTATAGTTTCCTGACTACTTATGCGCGTGCAGATGAGTGGGAGCCAAAGCAGTCTTCGGATTTTGTAGCGCAATTGAAAAACCCTCTGGATCAGTGGCTTCTTTCTCGAATGCAAAGTCTTCTCTCCAGCATTGAAGAAAAGATGAAAGTCTATCACCTCTATGAAGTTGTCCCCGAAGTGATTGGTTTCATCGATGAACTGACGAATTGGTACATTCGACTCAACCGGAGAAGGTTTTGGACAGATGAAAAATCTGAAGACAAAAACTTGGCTTACTCCACTTTGTATGCCGTGCTGATGGATTTTTGCAAAGTGCTGGCCCCGCTTCTTCCCTTCGTAACCGAGGAAATTTATCAAAATCTGAAATTGGAAAAAACGGACAAGGAAAGCATTCACCTCTGCCAGTACCCTGAAGCAAATCGCGACTTGGTTAAAAGGGATTTGGAAACTCAAATGGCCCTGGTTCAGAAGGTTGTGTCCATGGGCCGCACCATCCGCAACACCAACAAGTTGAAAACCAGACAGCCCCTGAAAGAGTTTCTGGTGATCACTCGCAACCCAGGAGATCAAAAAACGATTGAATCCTTCTCAGAATTAATAGCTTCTGAATTGAACGTGAAAAAAGTGGCTTTTACCAATCAAGAAGAGAAATGGGTCAAGCTGACTGCAAAAGCCAACGCTAAAGTCTTGGGTCCGAAACTGGGCCAGAAAATGAAATTGATTCTTCAAAAAATAAAAGAATTACCTCACGATGATGTGTCCAAGCTGGAGAGAGAAGGGAAGGTTGTCCTTGAGGGAGAGAACATCCTGTTGGAAGATGTTGTTATTGATAGAGCCCCCAAACAAGAAGGGCTGATTCAAAGCCAAGGGGGAGTGACTGTTTGGTTTGATACCCAATTAAACGATGAGCTGATTCAAGAAGGCTTGGCCCGAGAACTCGTAAACCGAATTCAAAAGCTGCGTAAGGATCTCGGTTTGGAAGTTACGGACAGAGTTTTGGTTGAGGTGGCTACGACAAAGGACCTGATGGACGCTTTTAGACGCTTTCAGAGCTATATTTGTGATGAAATCTTGGCAGTGGAGTTTAAGGAGTCGAGTCAAACCGTTGGATTCTCAAGCGAACAAGATGTAGAAGGCACTTCCGTTAAGCTATGGATTAAAAAGGCACCCGGCTGACGGGTGCCTTCTGTTAGCAACTTATTTTTTGGGTTTTTCTTTTTTTTCTGAATGGTGACCACATTTATGGTGTGGACACTTACCTGTTTTTGCGCACTCACAGGCTTTGCAATCACAAGTCTTTTCACCTTCACCTTTTTCACAGGCTTCGGTGCATTTGTGATCGCATGTGCATTTAGCTTCTTCAGTTGAGAGGGCCGGCTGGGACAACCAAAGTAAAGAAGTAATGAGTGCCAAGACGATTTGTTTCATAGGGCCTCCTTTTAATTCATTATACTACGACACCATGTGCAAAATATGACAACTCTTAGGGTGGGAGCCCTTGACCTTTGGAAAACTGATCCCAAATTAACTAAAACGGAAAAAGGAGAAAAAAAATGACAACACTCAGTTTATGGAACGACAAACCCTTCTTAAAAAGTTTCTTTGGTTCAGATTTGGATACGTGGGACAGAGAAGCGGCTTTTTTACCTCCCTGTGATATTGAGGAAAAGGATAACTTCTTCTTGGTCAGCATGGATATTCCCGGAATGAAAAAAGAAGAGCTTCATATCGAAGTGGACAACGATATCCTAACCATTTCCGGAGAAAGAAAACAGGAAACCGCAACGAAACAGGATGGGTTCCGCAGAACCGAGCGGTTTGTTGGAAAGTTCCAAAGAGCTTTTTCACTTGGCGAGACAATCGATTCAAAAAGGATCGAAGCTTCTTATGAGGATGGAGTTCTTAAATTAAAACTCCCAAGGGAAAAAGTTGTAAAACCAGAAATCATTAAGATCAAAGTCGGTGAAAAAATCAGTGACACACACTGAGGAATCTTACTCACCCTTCGGGGTGCAGGGCGCAGGTCCTGCACCCCACCCCCACTGTTTATGACACTCTCGGGCAGGGTTGTTAACAGCCGTCACTGATAATCTCCGAAACTTCCTAAGCACATTCTTTAAGATGCGGTAAAATTAAATCCGACGCACCCATAATTCTTAAAAAGGAAATGATCTTATGAAAGCATGGTTCTTCTTGGTCGCTTCAGCTGCTCTTGTTTTGGGAAGCCAGGCCTTCCCTGCAAAATCTTATTACGTGGAAGTTCCTTTTAAATCCGCAATCGAAATCAATGAATTTAGAGCCCGCGGGTTAGATATGGCTGGAGTCAACTTTGAAAACAACTCAGTTACTTTGGTCGTGAGTGAGAAGGATTTGAAAAACACCAGGGACTTGGGGGTTTTGTCGTTTCGAGAAGTAGGGCGTTTGGATGAGGAATACGTCAACCCATCCGAGCTGGAAACGATTCTAAAAGATTATGAAAAAAGATTCCCTGATTTGGTTCAGTTGGAATCAATCGGGAAATCCCACGAGGGAAGGGATATTTGGGCAGTTACTTTGACCCAAAAAGACTCGAAGCCCAAAGAGCCCAAAATGACCATGGTGGTTGATTCGATGCACCACGCCCGGGAAGTCATGACCACGGAAGTGACTTTAGACATGATTGATTACTTAACCAAGAATTATCCTTCCGACTCCAAAGTTCAAAACTGGCTGGATAAATATGAAATCTGGGTTGTTCCGATGCTCAATCCCGATGGAAACAACAAAGTTTGGACTGAAGATCACATGTGGAGAAAAAATGCCCGGGGAGGTTATGGCGTCGATATCAATAGAAACTATCCGTACGCATGGGCTAAATGTAACGGATCCTCCGGATTTCAGTTCTCTGATACCTATCGCGGTCCATCGGGCGGATCAGAGCCCGAAACTCAAGCTCTAATGTCCTTGATTAGCCGGGTTCAGCCGAAGTTCAATCTGTCTTATCATTCCTTTTCAGAGATTGTGATTTATCCTTTTGGCTGTGATCCGGAAACGATTCCCCAGCCAGATGCGGAAATTTATCTAAAAACGGGGAAAGAACTTGCTTCTAAATTAACTCGCGATTCGGGCTCGGGGACTTTTAAAGCCGGTACTTCTTATGAACTTCTTTACAATGTGGACGGGGGTTCCATCGATTGGATCTATGGCAAAGAAAAAGTCATGTCCTTCGTGGTGGAAGTGAACGCCAGTTCCCAAGGGTTTCAACCCGATTACAAAAAGTGGCGTGATAGTACGGTCCAGAGACAAAGAGCTGGCTGGATGTATTTGTTGGAGCAAATGGCAGCTCCTGGGATCAAATAAAAAGACCCGATGAGAATCAACGTTCTACCTGGTACGCGGTTTCACAGTACCCAGCTGATAGAAAAACTCTGTGATTTAAAGTGTGACGTCAAAGTCTACTCTTCAAGCCCGAAGAGAAATTTTAAAACCGGAGTTTCCTTTTCCTACCAGTTTGTGCCTCAGTTTGCTGTGCTTCTTGAACGGCTGTTGAAAATGGACCTGGCTTCTTTTGAGTTAACCCAAAACAAGCTTTACGACCAGCTTTGCCGCTTCCTAATGCGTGATTGTGACGTCCTCCATGGCTGGGCGGGCTTAAGTCTTTACAGTGGGGTGGGGGCAAAAAAGCATGGAGGCACCTATATTTTGGAAAGGTCTTGCCCCCATATCCAGTTTCAAGAGGAGTTAATTGAAAAAGAGAGTGAAAAATTGAAAGTAATCTACCGGCCGAAACCCGATTGGTGGATAGAGAGATCCCTGCGGGAATATGAAGAAGCTGATTATATTATTACTCCCTCGGATTACACTCGCCGAACTCTGCTTGAGCGTGGAGTTCCTCGAAAAAAAGCGATTAAGATCCCACTGGATAAAATGATTCCGGTTAAAATACCCGCTCATAAACAGAGAAAGTCCCAATTAACTGTTGGAACAGTTGTCGGCAACCCACTCAGGAAGGGACTTCTTTATCTTCTTCAGGCATGGGAGAAGCTGAAACTGCCGAATGCGAAGTTGATTATTAAAATGAACCCACTGCTTCTGGAAGGTTTTCCAATCTTAAGGGATCTCATCGAACGCCAACCTGGAATCGAAATAAGGGGTTTTTATCCCCGAATCAGCGATTTTTATCATGAATGCGATTTGTTTGTGTTGCCATCGGTGGATGACGGGTTTGGGCTTGTCATCACTGAAGCGCTAGCGCATGGCCTGCCTTGCATTGCCACCGATCATGTGGGGGCTGCTGAAAATTTTAAAGATTCAGCTTTTGTCAGAGTTGTGACAGCCGGCAATTCGGAATCATTGGCCAGTGCCCTTGAGTCATTTTACAGGGATCAAAACCAAATCCGCGAACTTCGTGACAGCATCATGAGGTATTTTCAGGAATCCGCCAGTCGCCAAAGCGGGTACGATCAAGGGATTGAAGATTTGTATCAGCCCCTTCTGCACCAGAACCAAAGCCTTTTCTCTCAAACGGATAGTCTGGCAAACCCCAGCTGAACTCCCTCATCCCAAATTCCAACTTGGATAAAGGCCAGCTTTGGCGGGCTCTTGGGATTTAATTGCGGGAGGAGTTTTTCAAGTTGGGTGTGAAAATAAAAGGCTAAGTTTTCACAAGTGGGGCAATCCCGGGAGGACGCATCCAAGTATTCATTTTTATTGAGAAAAGTGTTCTGAAGAGGCCTCAAAATCGAATTAAATACCTCTTGAGCCTCAGTTAAGCTCACAACTCGTCCGCGGTCCAAGTCGCCCTCCAAGCCGATTTGGATGTCCCAGCGGTGACTGTGAGGTTCTTCCCGCTCTTCCAAGCTGTGAGTCGCTTGAAGGGTTAAATTAACAACCAACTCTAATTTCATAGCCCCTCAGGTAGCGCAGATTTACCCAAGCTTCAAGTGACGAAAAAAGAGTGGGGCTGACAAAAAAAAGCCCCATTTTCTATGATCTGCTGGATTTCCAGCTCGGGCTTTTGGCAGTTAGGTTGCAATCATGGTCGGTTGAGACGAGAGAGTAAGAAAGAAAAGGAACTGTTTATGTTACCGCGCCTTGTTCTTATTTTTGTGTTTTTCGTTTTGATTGTCTTGGCTGTTAAAAAAGGGCTTGCTCCTAAAGAAGAAGTGATTCAAAGAGTGCCGGGTTATCCTGCGCCAGTTGCACTAAAAAAATTCGTGCCCTTATCCAATGAGGAATTTCTCAAGAATCTGCCCTCAGCCGCTGATTACGCTCTTTCCATGAGTGCTTCTCCTGAAGTAAGATCCGAAAAAAAACCTGCTAAACGAACAGTGGCCATGAAACTCAAGATGAAAATAAAAACAAAAATGAGAAAGCATCGGTAGATGATGCTTCTGAAATCTCTTGTCTTGTTTGGAATCTTTTTTGGATTCAACATTCCCGCTCAGTCCGACAGAAAAGAACCCTGGGATTGTGAAGAAGCAGTCTGGAATCAGGAGCCCGATCTGACAGATGGGATTTTTAGTGCCACGATCTCCACCACGTGTTGGGTTCGGCTTCAGAAGGAAGACGGAATCCCATGGCTTTTTCAAAAACTTCAAAAGGAATATGAGCGAGCCGAAAAATACGAGATTCATAAAGGGCCCTTGGTTCTACAGGAAGGTCCTTTTACCGTTCTGAATTATGATTTGACTGACAAAGTTAACGAAGACGGTTCCGATTTGGCTATACGCCAAGATATAAAATTGAAAAGCGACCAAAAAAGCGAGTTGATTTATTTGACTCGGTCCAAAGGGATCACGGCTTCTGGAACGGCAGCCTATTTGCGGTTTGTTTCTTTTGAGACGGAAGTTAAAGCATCAAAAAACAGGTATCAAATCCACCTTAAAAACAATGTAGAGATAGAAAAGCCATGGTTTGCACTTGGGTTCTTATTCAAACCCATGGGGGCATCCATTACCAAAGACAAATTCGAAAAGGCCCGCGAAAAACTCATCCGCTATTTGTTGCCAGAATCTTGAATGAAAAGTCATTCGTGGTGGTAAGCCATTCCTCTCATAATTGTGAAAGCCCGATACACTTGCTCGCATACAATTAACCAGGAAAAATCACTGGGCAGAGTGGACTCAGAGAGACTCCAAATGAAGTTCGCTTTTTTTCTAAACTCCTCCGAAAGCCCGTACGGACCCCCAATGACAAAAACGATTTTTTTGTAAGAGGTTGAGTCAGTCCATTTTTTAAGCTGTTGGGACAATGCAGGAGAGGTCCATTGTTTTCCTCTTTCATCCAAAGCAACCACGAGTGTTTGCTTGTCAAAAAGTCGGGTGAGTCGGGAATCCAGATCTCCTTCCTTCCAGATCACCGTTTCAATTCCCCAATGAGGCTTGAGCCGCTTGATGTATTCTGTTGCCACCTCAGAGATTCCCGCGTGGCGACACTTTCCAATTTTAATAATTTCAATTTTCACAATTTGACAAGTAAAGTCGCCAATCCTTCTCATTAATTCAAGTTGAAAAATGTTTGCCTTTCCCTGGACACCCTTGGACAATAGGGTTTCAATATTTGACAGGGGAGAGCATGATTAAAAAAGATATGGTCGTTTCCATCAAGTACCGTCTGACCAACGGTTCAGGCGAAGTTCTTGATGAAGCGGATGCTGCAGATCCCTTTTCTTATCTTCATGGGCACCAACAGGTGATCCCCGGCATGGAAGCCGGTTTGGAAGGTCTTAAAAAGGGAGACACTACCAAGTTGACCATTTCTCCTGATGAAGGTTACGGAGAGATCAATGAAAAGTTGAAGCTAAACGTAGCAAAAGATGTTTTTCCAAAAGACTTTCCAATGGAAATCGGAGCTCAGTTCCAAGCAGATTTGGGAAATGATCGTCGAAGCGTTTTTACTATCCTTGAAATAAAGGGCAACGAAGTCACTGTCGATGGGAACCACCCTTTGGCTGGTGTAACTCTGAACTTTGATATCGAAGTCTTGGACGTTCGCAAAGCAACCAAAGAAGAATTGGAACACGGCCACTCACACGATGGGGATGGCCACCATCACTGACAGTTGGAAAAGTATCAGCCCAAGCTCTTCATATCGATTACAAACCGGTATTTTACGTCTGAACGAAGGACTCTTTCATAGGCCTCATTTATTTTTTGAATGGGGATGAGTTCGATGTCTGAGACAATGCCGTGCTTGGCACAGAAATCGAGCATTTCCTGAGTCTCCTTGATGCCGCCAATGAGGGAGCCGGATAAATTCTTTCTGGATAGAATCAAACTGGTTGAAGCTACAGCCAAGGGTTGCGTCGGAACCCCTACAAGAACCAATGTGGCGTCTCGCTTGAGCAGAGACAGGTATTGGTTTACATCGTGGGGAGCTGAAACTGTATCTAAGATGAAATCGAAAGAGCCAAGCTGAGCAGCCATTTGATCCGTTTGGGTTGAAAGCACCACTTGGTGGGCTCCCAATCTCTCTGCATCCGCCCGTTTCGATTCCGATGTAGTGAATACAACCGTTTGAGCACCCAAAGCTCGCGAGAACTTGACTCCCATATGCCCCAAACCACCCAACCCAATCACTCCGACTTTTTGGCCGGGCCCCACTTTCCAGTGACGTAAAGGGGAATAAGTTGTAATTCCGGCGCAGAGCAGAGGTGCTGTTGCTGCTAAATTCAATTTTGGCTCAATTTTGAGTACAAACTCTTCTCGAACTACGATTTTATTCGAATACCCGCCGTAAGTGGGTGTGTGTCCATCACGTTCCACGCTGTTGTACGTTCCAACCATTCCTTGCTGGCAATACTGTTCAGACCCTTCATGACAGGAATCGCACTCTCTGCACGAATCCACCAAACAGCCAACCCCCACTGGATCCCCGACATTGAAATAAGCGACTCCTTTTCCCACTTGGGAAACTGTCCCCACAATTTCGTGGCCAGGAACCATTGGGTAGATGGAACCGCCCCATTCGTCCCGGGCTTGGTGAATGTCAGAGTGGCAAACCCCGCAATAAGCTATGTCTATGACTACGTCGTTTTCCCGGGGGGAGCGGCGTTCAAATTGAAAAGGTCCCAAAGAATTTTTGGGCCCAATAGTAGCGTAACCTTTTGAAAGGATCATGGTTTCCTCGTATTTAGGTAACTTTAAAACTAGGCGGCTTTGACTTCAAGTTCGGAAATCAAGTGATCCCAAAGTTCTTCAATGCCATCTTCCAAATCATGCTGGCATTTCCAACCGGTAGCTTTGGTGAGTTTGGAACAATCCAACACAGTCCACTGGTTTTCAGGAATGGGGTTTGGTTTTAATTCAAATTGAACCTGGCGTCCGGTCACTTTTTCGATGGCGAGGATTACTTCCATCAAGCTCTTTCCCCTCCCGCTCCCAAGATTGTAAACTCCAGAGACGGGATTTGTTGCTTTTAATACAGAATCCAAAGCCGATAAAACGTCGTCGATATAGATAAAGTCTTTGACAGTATCAAGGGATGACCAAATTTGAATGGGTTCGTGCTTTAACAACTTTCCAAGAATCACCCCGATGAAGCCTTGCCTTTCCCGGTTGAGTTGTCCCAAACCAAAAGGATTTGAAATCCTAAGAATTGTGGGATTCAAATTAAAGGACCTGGAAAACTCTCCAATCACATATTCGGAGATCAACTTTGTCGCAGCATAGGGGGTTCTAAAGATCGTCGGGGAATCTTCTCGATAAGGTTGGCGGTGAGAGGAGTCGCGGTAGATGCCCCCACCGGAACTGGCATAAACCAGATTCTTTACTCCAACATGTTTCATTGCATGGAGAAGCTGGTCCGTCGCTAAAAGATTAAGGCCAATCAATCTGGCCGGATCCTGTTCTCGATCCGCTGGAAAACCCCTGTTCGCAAAGTGGAGAACCTGATCCATTCCGGTGACCAGAGACTGGCAAGTTGCGGAGCTTTTAAGTTCACCAATGATGGGGACCACTTTGGAGGACACATCCCCTTTCGGGGGGCTTGAAAAAAGTGCGCGTATTTCCACAATCTCGGGATCGAGGGAGAAATAGTCCAAAGCAGCAGAGCCCAAAAAACCACCTGCTCCAGTTACAGCAATTCGAATTCCGTTTTTTATTTTCATGGAAAGAAAGAGATGATCTCCACTACTTATCGGTTTTACAGAGAGGAATCTAAAAGCCCTTGAAACTGGGTTGGGGACGAGTATTATTGCGTTATGTCAATTTATGATTTCAGCGTAAAAGCAATTGATGGGTCCGAGATAAAGCTTGAGAAGTACCGCGGCAAAGCCCTTTTAATCGTGAATGTAGCAAGCCGCTGCGGCTTTACTCCCCAATATGAGGGACTTGAAAAAATTTACCGTAAATACCAAGAAAAAGGCTTTTTGGTATTGGCTTTTCCCTGCAATCAATTTGGCGCTCAGGAACCGGGCACAGAAGAAGAGATAAAACAATTCTGCGAAACGAATTATCAAGTGAGTTTTCCACTGTTTGGGAAAATAAACGTAAACGGTTCCCAAGCTCACCCCCTGTTTGAATATTTGAAAAAGGCAAATCCAGGAATTCTTGGAACGGAAGCCATCAAATGGAATTTCACAAAATTCTTGGTTGATAAAACGGGCAAAGTAGTAAAGCGATTTGCGCCCATGGAAAAGCCCGAATCCTTGGAAAATGCAGTTTGTGAAATCCTCTAGCCGAAAAAGGTCCAAAGAACCTTGCGCCATACAAGAAGTTTGCCGGATCTGTCCGTATGTGAATTTGGATTATGAGAAATCCCTTCTGGAGAAATCCAGCAGGGAATTGGGAATTCTGGATTCCCTTGGCTTGCTTCGAGGAACAAGAATCCAGAGAGTCATCGCATCTCCCCGAAAGTTGGGGTACCGAACTATTTTCAAATTAGCAGCCAGAAGAAACCCCGATTCCGAACCTGGTGACCTTTTCAGATTGGGCATGTTCGATCCTGGAACGCACCAGATCGGGCCGGAACTCGATTCTTGTCCCCTTCATCATGCGCGCTTGAGACAGATGTTGAAGGCTCTTCGGCCATTGCTCAATCAATCTGGCCTTCGACCGTACTCAGAAAGCGATCACACGGGGGATCTTCGGTATGTCATTGCAAGAACCAACCAAACCGGAGATCAAATCATCGTCACTTGGGTGGTTACCCAACCTCACAGGGACTTGCTTCTAACTTTAACCGAAAAATTAAAAGAAGAAGGTTTCCCGTTGGTGGTTTCAGCCATGAACGTCCATCCAGAACCGGGAAATGCCATTTGGGGAAAAGAAACGGTGCTGTTGACCCGTGAAGCATTCATCGAAGAGCAAATCGCGAAATCAACTTTTTACTTGGGACCGACCAGTTTCTTTCAAGTAAATCCATGGCAGGCGGAAAACATTTATCTTCGCATTGAAAAAATTGCTCAAACTCTTCCAAAGAAAAAAGTGGCTTGGGACCTTTTCTCAGGTGTCGGAACCATTGCCTGTTTCTTGGGGCACTCATTTGAAAAAGTATTGAGCGTTGAGGAGAACAGTGAAGCCGCTTCTCTTGCTGCAAAAAATGTGGAGAGAAATCAACAGGGAAAGAAAATACAGATCCTGAACACGCTTGTTGAAAAAAGTGCGGATCATTTTCCATTGGAATTCCAAAAACCAGATTTGATTGTGGCGAACCCCAGTCGTCGTGGGATTCATGCGGACGCAAGAGCTTTGATCATGTCTGCTTTGAAAGCACAACCGGGCTCTGAATGTATCTATCTTTCCTGTGATGTGAACAGTTTTAGCCGGGATCTAAAGTATTTTAATTCAGTAGGACTCTCTCTTTTTGAACTACAGGGGTTTGATATGCATGCGCAAACTTCCCAAATGGAGTGGCTGGGGCGATTGAAAATGAGGTGATTCCATATGTCTTTTTTCAAGAACAAAACGGTTTTCATTACTGGAGCTTCTTCGGGCATTGGAGCTGAAATGTCGCGCCAGCTTCATGGGCTGGGTGCCAATCTCTTTCTTTTGGCCCGAAGAACGGAACGGCTTAAGCAATTGGCAGGCGAATTGAGTGCTACCGGGGAAAGAGTGGATTGGGCCGAAGCTGATGTCACCAAAGCCGGTGAACTTAGCCAAGCAGTGGAAAAATGTATCCAACGTTTTGGAGGAATTGACATGGTTATTGCGAATGCGGGTTTCGGAGTCGCGGGAAGCGTAAGTGATCTCAAAGTGGAGGATTATCGACGGCAGTTCGAAACCAATGTCTTTGGAGTTCTTAACACGGTCTATGCGACTGAGAAGCAACTTGAAAAGGCAAAAGGACAGATCGTCATTTTGGGAAGTGTGGCGGGTTTTGTGCCTTTGCCGGGCAATTCCGCTTATACGATGAGCAAATTTTCAGTTCGGGCGCTCGCCAAGTCACTCCAATATGAATGGAAGAAAAAGGGGATTTCTGTCACACATTTGGCTCCCGGATTCGTAGATTCCGACATCCGAAGAACCGACAACTTGGGAAGGTTTAAAGAAGGTCACGCAGATCCAATCCCTTCTTGGATTCGAGTGTCTACATCCAAAGCTGTTCGAGAAATGGTGAAAGCGATCCGAAAGAAAAAAGGGGAGAAAGTCATTACGGGGCATGGAAAGATGATCCATTGCATAAATCAATATTTTCCAAGTCTGATTCCTTGGATCGTTGGAACTGCCGGCTTAAAAGCCAGACCAGAGCCGCGTTAGGCTCTCACATCGATAATTTTGAACTCTTCTACGTCGACAAGCCCCTTGTCCGTCAATTTGAGAGCGGGGATCACAGGAAGGCAGAGAAAAGCCAATTGAAGAAAAGGTTCGGTCAGTTCACAGCCCACTTCTTGACTCGCCTTTCGCAACTCAATCAATTTTTTCTCGATCTCAACAGGTTCCTCCGAGGACATCAGCCCTCCGAAAGGCAGAGGTAAATGGGCAATGACTTTTCTGTCTTGGACCACTGAAAATCCGCCGCCACTTTGGATTAGGGCTTTTAGAGCGACTTGCATATCGGAAGTTCTTTTGCCCACCACACACAAATTGTGACTGTCGTGTCCGACACTGGAAGCAATGGCACCATGAAAACGAATCCCAAATCCGACAACATAACCATTAGCTGGTCTAGAACCGTGGCCATAGCGTTCGAGAACGCTCAAGCGAGATACATCGGGGTCATCCGAATTGCGAATGCTTCGCCCCGTGATGAGTTTGCCCGGAAAAATATCAATACAATGGATCCTGCCTGCCGGGCCCTCAAGTTCAGCTGGTTCCGGAGCTCGAGTTTGAATCGAATTGGAAAACGTGGGGCCAGGCTGTTTTTCAAATGGGAGTTCGGAAACCAAAACACCCGATTTGAAAACTTGATCAATGGAGCACGTATCGGGATCTCCCAGAACCACCAAATCGGCTCTGAAACCGGGAGCGATGGCGCCAAGTCGGTTCCAGCCTCTATCGAGTCCGTAGTGATTTGAAACACTCCAGGAAGCGCTTCGATAAGCGATGGGAGACGCTACTCCATGTGAAATGGCTTTTCGAACAAGGTAATCAATGTGGCCTTCTTTAGCTATGTCCAGCGGGTTTCTATCATCAGTGCAAAATCCAATGCAGGGAGAGCTTTTTTCATTTAGCAGGGGAATCAAAGCCTTAAGGTCTTTTGCAACGCTGCCTTCTCGAATCCAAACTGCAATTCCCTTTTGTAGTTTTTCTCGCGCTTCTTCAAGCTCGGAAGATTCATGACAGCTTGAAATACCGGTGCAAGCATAAGCGGATAGTTCACGCCCGCGAAGCAAGGGACAATGCCCATCGATCGGTCGATCCAAAAAGTTTTCAATTTTTGAAAGGATGGTTTCTTCTTTATTTAAAACTCCGGGCACATTCATCACTTCGGCAAGTCCCAGAGCCTTGGGGTGGTTTTTGAAAGGGAGGAGATCTTTTACGAGAAGTTGTCCTCCTCCATTGGTTTCCAAGTGAGTTGCCGGCACGCAACTACTCAGCATGATGCGAAGGTCCAGAAAAAGATTTTCTGATTGGTTCAGGAAATATTCGAGCCCCTGAACTCCCTGAACATTTGCCAGCTCATGGGGATCGCAAATCGCAGTCGTAGTCCCTTTTGGCAAAGTAACCTTCTGAAAACTTGCAGGGATGAGTAGGCTGCTCTCAATATGAACATGAGCGTCAATAAATCCGGGAACAATCCATTTGCCCGTAAAATCAAAGGTTCGCTTGCTCTTTAACCCTTGGTCGACACAAACGATGGTTGCATCCAGAATCCCCACGTCCGCTTGAAACCAATCTCCCGAAAAAACATTCAAGAGTTTTGCGCTTTTTAAGACCACATCAAAGGGAATTTTACCCAGAGCAGCATCGATTCTTCTTTGAAGCAGCATTTTTCCCAACATGAAGGACAGAATACCTCCAAAAATCTATCGCGTCGCAAGAAAAGAAAACGAAAGTTAACAACATCCATCACAACGCAAGATAAAAATCAGAAATTTAAGTATAATTGAAAGCACGATTCGGACCGCTGAAATAAAAACTAACAAAATCATTGGGGAAAATCATGACAGGAACTCGCTTGTTCTTAATTCTTTCTTTTATTTGCAGTTTGGGAACTGCAGCCAGCTTAACGCTTCAAGATGTTAAGAATCAGTTGGCGAATCGTGGAGCTGGGTGGAGCTCGGGTGAAACCTCAGTGAGCCGCCTCACAGAGAGAGAGAAGAAAAATCTTCTGGGGCTGCAGCTCGATGAAGGTTTCCGTGATGTTTTTAGATCCGCCAAACCTCAAGCAAGAAATCGAGCTCTGCCCTCGAAATTTGATTGGAGAAACAAGGACGGAGTCAACTACGCTTCTCCCATGTTGAATCAAGCGAATTGCGGTAGCTGCGTGGCCTTTTCCGCAATAGGTGCTCTTGAAACTCAAATGAATATCACTCAAAACACACCCCATTCTCCTTGGGCCTTTTCTCCTCAGCACCTTTTCTCCTGTGGGGGAGGAGCTTGCGAAACAGGTTGGCACCCGATGTGGGCAGTGCAGTACATGCAAAAATCGGGAGTTCCTGATGAAACTTGTTTTCCTTACACCAGCGGAGGAGATGGAAAAGATTTAGCTTGTAATCAAACCTGCTCGGATGCCGGAAAAAGAACTTTGAAAATCACTGGCTACACTCAGCCATCATTTTTCTTCCAAGATCAGAATGCAGTTAAAGAGGCCCTGATGAAAGGCCCTTTAATGACTTCCATGATCGTTTATGAAGACTTCCTCTTTTATAAAGGTGGAGTTTACAGCCATACCACAGGGTCCCAGTTGGGAGGCCATGCCATCACGATGATGGGTTGGGATGATGAAGCGAAAGCTTGGATCGTCAGAAACAGTTGGGGAGAAGATTGGGGGGAAAAAGGCTATTTCCGAATTGCTTATGGCGATTCTTCCGGAGTGGGTAACCAGACTTGGGGACTCGAAGTGCCCTCCGCAAAAGGTTATGTCAGCTTGGGAAGCCTGAGAGATCAGAGCGTTCTTTCAGGGATGGTGACTTTGGATTTGGAGTCGACTGTTACCGGTACCAAAAGTATCGATTTGTCAGTTGAGAAAGACGACAAAGTCCTGTTTGTTGGCGGGGGTAAAAGCATGAAAAGTATTTCTGTGGATACCACCCAGATCCCAGATGGCGTTTACCAACTTAGGGCCATTGCGGATACGGCTTCTGGAAAGGTCATGTCACAACCCAGAACGGTCTATATTTTCAATGGTTCGCACCAAGGTTCTATTGAGCTAACCAATATGACAGATGGGGAAACGATCACTGAAAAGAAAGAGCTCGAGATCAAAACATCGAGCCGACCGGTTCCTTATACTTCGCTTACATTCCGAGCTGTGAATACCACTACCGGAGAAGTAAACATTCGCTCCACTTATACGGTTCTTCCGGAAATGAAAATGCTCTGGAGAGCCCAGTACTTGAGTAACGGCGATTATCTTGTGAAGTTGGAAGCGAAAGTGGGAGATAAAGGAGCAGTGGAAAGCAAGACGTACAAAGTGAAAGTCGCTCACTAAGACTTAAAAGCCATCTACCCCGAAAAAAGCCTGCTGTGCCTCGAGCACGGTGGGCTTTTTAGTCGTTTACAAACTTTGTCGTGCTGAGAGATTTAAATTCGACTCTGATTCCAAACGAAGGTCCTGAGAAATCGATGGCGTCAGCCATATGCGTGTAATGAGTTGTGAACAGCACTTTCCAGCCTTGGCCGAGCTTGAAACCGAAGCCCACCCCTGGTTGAGCCACATAGTAGGAGTTTTGCTTGAGACCGAGAGGTTTTCTCTCTCCCTGCCCATAACCCACCAGTAAGTCCAATTCAAACAGAGTTCTCTTCGTAGTGGGGATTTCCCAACCGATGAGAAGGCCTCCATAAGTAAGGTATTCCTCGGTGAGGGCTCTTCCAGCTGGAGTTCCGAAATAGGCACCCAAACCCCAATAAACTTGTGAATCCCCAATGTACTGTCCCCAAGTAAGACCTGCCAACCAACCGATGGGTCGGTTGAGATTGGGTTTGAAGCCGCTAAAATCAAAACCGAGCTTGCTGCGATAGCGACTATCTGCTTGAGCGGATGCCGCACAAAAAAGAAAGGCTCCAATAGCGAGTATTTTCAGAAAAGTCTTCGGACGTTGAGAGTTCACACAAATCTTTCGGTATTGATTTCCCGTTTCTAAATGGGACTGGGCATCCAAAAAAACAAGTGACTGAAATTTAAAGGAAATAGATGAAGCAACACAATTCCTTCACAATTAAGACTTACACTGTTTGGATGAGGAACGTATGTTGAAGTTTGGCCGAGGCTACTTTTTGCTCTTGGTTTCCCTTTTTCTCTCCCAACTTTCTTCTGCAGGATCCGATTGGTATTCTTATTATGTTCAATGTATCGCGACTTCCAGCCAAGAGGCGCAGTGTTTTGAGGCCATTCGAGAGTTCTTATCGACTGAGGAGGGACAGAAACAAGCGCTTGAGATTGGTTTCAAAAGAAGACTGAACCAAGATTCGAACCAAGTGGCGTCTCAAGCAGTAGTGATTTCAAATCGGCTCCAGCAAATGGAAACTTATCTGTTCAGTGCTTTGGAGCAAGCCAAGGAAGACACTGTAAGAACCTATTGCCTTAGTGACAAACACCTACAGATATCAACCTTGAAGCGAAGTGTGGAAGAAAGAAAAGGCCAACTTCTTCAAAATGTAAACCGGGTCTCTCCTGGAGCCTTGGAAGGAGATTATCAAGCTCTTCTTTCCTTGAATTCGAGAGCGAATGAAATCTACTTGCAGGCCAGGAAATGCATGAAGTAGCGGGGCCTAAACCAACCCGCATTTTATGTCGATAACATTAGCGTGCCGCCTCAATTCACTCAGAATTTAATTCCGCTCGATCGGATTGAACAGAGTTTACAACTGGAATCCGTTCTCTTTGTGCTTTTTTCTGCACTCTCTTCGTTTCTGGTTTATACGATCGGCCTCAGGAACCTCAGCCCGTCCCGGCATAAGAACTTAAGGGCACTCTTTAAGAACCTTTTGGGGCATATCTTTTTGGGGGTGGGGTTGCTCAGCTTTTTCTGGGTGTTGAGGGGGGAAACCCTGGTAATCCCCCGGTTGGTCCCTTTTGTAGGAGTTGCTGCAGTTCTTTGGGGAGCGATCATTTTACTCAAGACTTTTCGTATTTTCAGTTTCGAGTATCTGTTTTTCATGAACATGCAAACAGGTGTTCCCCTTTTGTTGGTGAACATGCTGACTTTGTTGATGTCGGTTGTTCTGGGTTCGTGGATTGCAACTGGCGTGTTTGGTTTCAGACTTGCACCCGTTTTGGCTACCTCTGCGCTTTTTTCGATCGTGGTGGGTCTTGCGCTTCAGGAAACCCTTGGAAACCTCTTCTCAGGAATTGCCCTGCAAATAGACAAACCCTATACTTTGGGAGATTGGATTGAAGTTCAAACAGCTGGCCAAAAGCTTGTCGGTCAAGTGCATGAAATCACCTGGAGAGCCACGATTCTGACCAGTTTAACAGAAGAGTGGATCACAATTCCCAACAGAGTGGTTGCGCAGTCACAGGTTTTAAATTTTTCGAAAACCAAAAATCCCATTTTGAGGAGCCAGGTTTTTAGACTTCCCTTTTCAGCTCCTGTTCCAAAAGTAAGGCAAATTCTGGTCGAGTCCATTCAAAACATCAAAGGGATTAGCCGGACTTCCGACCCGGTGGTTCTTCTCGTTGAAGCTGCTGAGTCTTGGCTTTCAGTGAAATTGGTTTATGCAGTCAAGGATTTTCCAGATCAGTTTCGTATCGCGGATGAGGTCATCGAAAAATCCGTGGAATCCCTGAGGCGCGAGGGAATCTCCCTTGTCGGTCCGATCATCCGGTTGGCGCAGGAAAAAACAGCTTGAGGCAAAAAACAGACCCTCCGGACTTCATGAATTCGCTGGTGTCCAACTCCCAAGTCTTAAAGCCCAATTTCTTTAATTCTCCGGCAAAAGTCGGAGAGCCCTTCTGAAGAACCACATTGGTTCCATCGGGGCAGAAACAATTCCCACAAAAATAACTTTTATTTTCTTCGTAGGGAATTTCCACCAAAGTGGGAAAAAAGGATCTCAACAGGGACAAGCCTTCGGTAGAGAAAGCTCCGGGCTGGATTGCGGCAACTTCTTTTGAAAGAATCGCGAAACAAGTATCTAAGTGATAAAAGTCTTTTGAGCAAAGTTCCAAGGGGACCACTTCCAAACCAAAACGTTCGGAGAGTTCTTGATAGACGCTTTTATCGGTTCTTGGGCCATACCCTCCGAAAACGACCCCATGGTCAGGAGAGAAAATCGCATCTCCATTTCCCTCAAATGCCGCGGCAGAATCTAAATGGTGAACCGTAAATCCCCGGTTCCTCCAGAAACGTTCAAAGTAAGGGACTTCATCGGCGCGCTCTTTCGACCGCATTTTAGAAAGAACAATTTCATAACGCTGTGAGGTCCTGTTCCAAAATGGGAACGATTGGTTGGCAGTGAAGACAATATCAGGAAGGCCCGGGACTCCCTCCATTTCAAAAACAGAAAGTCCGATTTTTTTGAAAACGCCAACGAGAGTCTGCCATTCCTCCATCGCTTTGGCCGCATCCACTTTGTTGAGATGGCCGGAAGCATCCGTCATGTACGGATTAATGGCATATGCCACTTCGAAGAAAGTCGGTCTTGCAACGAGAACAGAGTTGAATTTCATACCCACTGCTATAGCTCGATAGCAGTGCCAATAACAGGGGAAAATAGTAAATTGCCGTTCAATGTGCCAATGCTCGGAGAAATCATCACCAAGGTTCCTTCGCTTACGGTCAGGTTGAAAGCGGGTTTGATGAGCAAAGTGAAGTACACATCACTGTAATCACGACCTCCTGGTTTTGAGGAGTTGCTATAGTTGATGAGTCCAATCCCTGGAGCGAGCCCAAGCATCAAGTGAGCATTTTGGCTAAAATCAAAACGGGCGGAAGCGCTTAACAAAATGGGTATGTAAGTTCCAAACTCGGGGGTCGTGTAAAAATAACTGCCTGTATCCAAACCGCCATAAAAACCCGAGTTTCCGATCGGCAATCGAGCTCCGACATGAAGGCCCGGTTGAGCGCCTAGAATGGCAGTAGAAACCCCCGAACCGACTTCAAGAACGGTCCGTGTTGAGCCAAAAGCCCCTAAGCAGAGGACAAAAAGAGCCAAGAAACAAAGAATCCGCATCACAACCCTCCAAACGCGCTGGTTATAGCCCAAGTTATGACGCGCAGCAATGTAATTTAGGGGATCCAGAGGGTTAGGCTATTTTTACTAATAAGATCAATTATTTCAACGTCTCGTTTCTTCAAGAGTTTTTCTTCTTGGACCCCACATTGGGAGCAAACAAGAGCCAAAGAGTAGCCTTTATAGTGGCGTGGCCTTCCCAGAAGGCGTTTGCGATCCTTGGGGGAAGCCGTTGGCAGTAAATCGGGTTTCGCCAAGATGAAAAAGCTCGTGGGCAGAGCCCTAAGATCAATTTTCAACCGTTTTGAGAATTCGCTCCAAAAAGAATCCCGAAAAATGGTGGCTGGGACAGTTGCAAAAAAATGACACCAATGGGGAGTGCTCTTTGATTTCAATAAACCGCAGCTTTCTTGGTTGGGGCAGGGAGCTAGAACTCTAAAATATTTTCTTAAATCTTCTCGCCGCTCAATCAGTTTGCGGCTCAGACTGGGAGTCCCAGGCTCAATCCAAATCACCAGGTCCATTTTTTGGATGAGGGAAACAAGTTCCTTTTCATAACTGGGAGACAGCTCATTTAAAACATGGCTGATCAGGAGAATGGATTTCCCTTTTTTCAAAGGGCTCAGAGAGGTTTCAACCTTGAGCGTGGGATGCTTTTTTGAAATAAGTTCCGTGGCAAATTGAACAGCTAGAGGGGATTTATCCAAAAGGACAAGTTCTTTGATGGATTGGGAACCAACACAGTCCAAAAATTCTCTGGAGGCGATTCCAGTTCCACAGCCCCAATCGATCAGGCTCATGGGCTCAAGGTTTTGAGTCCCGTTTTGTTCACTTAATTCATGGAGAACAGAACGCCATTTCCATCCGATTCTTTGAGCAAAAGTATGGTCGTACTGTTCGAGAATTTCCCGGTTAGTCCAGTAGCTACCCGAGGAAAAACTTTCGGAAATGAATTGATTTCTCAGATTTTCCAAGAGTGTCCAATTGGGCTTAAAAAGAGGCATGAGTAGAGCTGAGTTTCAAGGGCCCTTTAAATTTCCAATTTTTGGGATCCCGGCACTCATACCGATTATAATCGAAAAAGCTCGTAGCCGACTGAACTTTGACGCAAGCAAGACCCTTGTCGCAGCCGTATTCGAATAAACCCCTCGAGCCCTTTCCTGGACAGGCTCCACCCACCGAAGACTTAGCTCTACACTCGGAAAAATAACTTCCATTGGGGTCTTGCACTAAAAGACACCTTCCTCGAAGCCAATCCGAGTTTTCTCGATAGCAATCAGAATCTTGGGAACACATCGGTGTTTCTATTCGGTAGAATAAGTTCATTAACCGAGCATTCACATCTTGTTTGATTGTTTGAAGAACTTCTCCCAAACATTTTTTGCATTTGGTCTCGATATCTTTTTTGGTGGTAAAAGCGGGAATGGGACCAATCGGGCAAATATCCTCCCCTTCAAAAAAATCCGACCTTAGTTTCTCTGTACTTACCCCCATCGACAGGGAAAGTCCCGGCACATCAGAAGAGAGGGTTAGGCCAGCTTGCTGATAGTTATTAAGGGATGCGCGATAGAGTACTTGGCAAGTTACTGTCCCAGGAATAAGCAATGCTTGTCCACGAGAATCCCACAGGTTCGTGTCAGGTGCGACGTTCTCTGCTCGAAAAAGCCACCTTGAATTGGTTTCATGGCGGACACCAATATCTAAATTCCCTACCACTCCCACGGGCCCCGCTTTTACATTCACCCGAAGGGGCGTAAGGGTCGTTCCAGAAATATCAAGAATCCCCTCTTGGTGAGTTCTAAAACGAAGATCGGTGGGTTCTTTTTCAGGCTCTGACTTTTTGAGTTCTTTGGGCCGGGATACCACTTCTTGGCCCAATCTATCCATTTTCCAGTGGGCTCCCAAAGGGTCTAAAAGCCAAGGTTCAGAAAATACGGGCAAGGAAAACCAAGTCAGAAAAAAAGCAAAGATAATTTTGACGCCATTTCTCATCTTACGTTCCACATCAGTTCTCTCCCCTAACCGGGAGAGCCATGGAGCCACGTAATGCAAACCCGAAGACCTGAAGAATGCCCGTCAAAAAACCAATGAAAACAAATTTTTATATGCTAAAGAGCCCCTGCACTGATTGGCTTATTGTTATTCAGGTGTAAATCAGGTAAACACCCGCCTTCAGAATCTGGGAGGGGTAAACATGGCCGTGGTTCGCTTGGTGGTTTTATTTGTGGGCGGGTTTCTCCCGCTGGTCTCGTTGGCTTGCACGTCTTTTTACTGGAAAAGCGACCAAGGCAGCTTTTTTGGGAAGAGCTATGATTGGCATCACGACAAAGCTCTTCTTCTCACCAACAAGCGTGGCATAAGAAAAACTGGTTTTACCATCAAGCCCTGGGAGGCGGGTCCAAATTGGGTTTCTCGTTACGGCAGCTTAACTTTCAATCAATATGGCAGAGAATTTCCAAATGGGGGAATGAATGAAGCAGGTTTGACCGTCGAAGTTCTTTGGTTGAACTCCAGCGAATACGAAGGGTTTGATAGCCGGCCAGTTTTAAACCAGCTCACTTGGGTCCAGTATCAATTGGATAATTTCGCTCTGGTCTCTGAGGTGATTGAGTTTCTACCTCAGTATCGCCTCTCTCCCATCCAAGGAAAGATCCATTATTTTCTTTGCGACAAAACTTCAAATTGTGCCGTGATCGAGTGGGTGAATGGAAAACCGGTGGTTCATTCGGGTGTTGATATGGAACCCAAAGCCATCACGAACAATAGTTACGCGGAATCTGTTGGAGAATTGAAGAGAAACGAGCGTTTGGCAGAGATGCTTTATATTAACGAATCCATCGATGACAGCTCTTTCTCCCGTTTTGTTCGAATTGCAAAATTGATGAAATTTGAGACTGCCAGTTTGGAAAACAGCTTTGGCTTATTGTCTTCAGTGATGATGCCTGGGTTGACCACTTGGAATATTGTCTACAACATCGATACCAGAGAGATTTTTTACCGAACAAAGGCCAATCCAACCATACGATCCGTGAACTTGGATTCGTTTGATTTCAATTGTGCCAGTCCGACTCTGATGTTGGATATTCATCAGGGAAGAGAGTCAGTTGATAAAGAGTTTACGAATTTCGATTACCAAAAAAATTATGATACGTTGGTGGATAGCTTGAATGATGTGAATTATTCTTGGGTTTTAGCGCCTTTTTTAAACCGCTACCCGACTACCACGGCTTGTGAAAATCCTTGAATTAGTGGCTGGCGTTCCAATCCAAATCAAAAATGGCTTGGTAGTGTTCGTTGATGGACTGGCTGTCCACTGAAATAGCAGTCTCCCGATTGTTTTCCACGGAGTTTTGATTCCAATTAATGGAACTGATCAAAGTTTTGTACCCATCGGCCAAAGCCCCTTTATTGTGAATATACTTCACTTTCATTTTTGGAAGATCGGCAATTGCAGCTGCCAATGGAATATGTTTTTCCTTGGCAATCAGATCAATCATATTGATTAATTTGATGTCGCTTTCGTTATCTCCGCCAAATACCGTTGAATCATTCACAAGCACTCTAATTTTAACGCCTCTTTTGGCTGCAGCGACGAGAGCATTGAGAAGGGGTGAGGTTTCACCTGTTTTACCCCACATGGGATTGAAGCTCATGAGTTCCAAATCGAGCGTTTCTTGAGCCGATTCAATAAACGCCAGCAAACCCACCATGCTGGATTCCGGAGAAGTTAAAAACTCCACGTGATCTGCTTCGAGAGTTTTGGGTTCATCCGATAACATCCAAGAAAATCTCTTTTCCAATCGGTTGACACCGTTCTGCATGCTTCCGATCCAATCCGCGACTCTTCCCAGAACCGTTGGAAGCGGTATCTTGGGGCTGTAAAGAGTCACCAAATCTCCGTGGGAAGTATTGATGTCTTTCCTGAAAACTTTCAAAAAATTTCGGGCCATCTGTTCATCATAAATAAAAGTTTGCCAACCCCGGGTTCCCGAAGGGGAACCTGGCTCAGGTTGTCCGGAAGGGGAGTAGTTCTCAGAGCCAACCATGACCCCTCTGTCATCAATCACAATGTACTTGGCATGGTTGTAACGAAACCGTCTTTTTCCTTTTTCAGTTTCAGAAGTCATCATCCAATACCCATGGAGTTGGGCATTGGAATTTGCTTCCATTGCTTTAATAATTTTTTTCTGAATATCCTTGGCTTCAGGAATCAAGCCCCCAACAGGCTGTCCTTCTTGCAAGAGTTCTACTCTTACACCTTCATTGATTTTTTGAATGAGGGCTTCTGCAACTTCATATGAAGTTAATTCATAAGCATTCATGACGATACTCTTCTGGGCATTCAGAATAGCTTTTAAAGAGAGAACTAAATTGCTCCGAGGCGACTCTGAAACATCCAAAGTCACACCCAAAAGAGGAAACGCTATACCCAAAGAGAGGACTAAATATAATCTTCGGGTCAGACTGCCAATTTTGGCGTCGAGGTGATCTTTCAAATTGTTTCCCCCGTAAGTTATGTACACAAAAGTGAAACATATACCGATGCATTCGGCAACGCACAGAGTGCTAGGGATTCGTTAGGATTTTGTTAGCAAAAACCAACTCGTGTTGCCTCGAGTCAAGTGTTGACAATGTCGAAAATTGCTCAGTGTCGAAACAGCTTGGGCTGTGGTAAGTCAATGAGCATGAAAGTATTAGTAAGTGGAGGGGCGGGATTTATTGGGTCTCAACTCGCACTCCAGCTCGAAAAAAACGGGGATGAAGTTACCATTGTGGATGATTTTTTTTCTGCTCATCCCGAAAATCTGATTGGTTTCAGGGGCCAAGTTTTAAAACAGGACATTTCTGCCAGTTTTCAATCCAGCGATCTTTACGATGCCATTTTCCATCAAGCCGCTATTACAGATCCCAGGCACCCAAGTGACAATGAGGTTTTGGAAAAAAACATCAATGGCTTTCAAAATATTTTGAATTTAGCCGGGAGAAACCAAGCCAAAGTAGTTTACGCTTCGACTGCGGGTCTTTATGGGAATGGGCCTGTTCCCATGAGAGAAGATCAGCTCAAGGACTGTTCCACGGCCTACGCACGTTCAAAATTGGAGATGGAGAAAATGGCAGAGGAACATAAAACCAAGCTTCATTTGGTTGGGCTTCGCTATTTCAATGTCTTCGGACCCAATGAAGCGCACAAGGGCCGTCCCGCTTCGATGATGTATCATCTCTGGCGTCAGATGCGGCAAGGGAACCGCCCCCGACTCTTCAAGTGGGGGGAACAAATCAGGGATTTTATTTACGTGAAAGATGTCGTCGCTGCTAATTTATGCGCGCTGACTGCTGTTCCCGGCGTTTATAATGTTGGGACCGGGGTTGGTACTTCTTTCAACGAGCTGGTTACTTGTCTAAACAAAGCGATGGGAACCCAGCTCGAACCTGAGTATTTTGACATGCCTTTTGATGAGGGCACTTACCAGCACCATACTTTGGCTGATGTCGAAAAAGCAAAAAAAGGCCTGAAATTCCAAGCCAAGTGGAAACTGGCTCATGCAGTAAAAGACTATATTGATTTTCTAGATGCCAATGTCCTCATTCCATAATTGAGGATTGTTCCGAATGAATTCCTCCATCAACTGGATACATTCGTTGTTTTGAAGAATGGAAAGCGAAACCCCGCGCGATTGCACGTAAGATTCCGGGCCTTTAAAAGTTATGTTTTCTCCTATGATAACTCTGGGAATTTTATAGAGCAGGACGGTTCCGCTGCACATATCACAAGGAGACAGAGTGGAGTAAAGAGTGGCTCTTTCATAATCCTTGGCTTTCAAGCGGCCGGCATTTTCCAAGCAGTCCATCTCAGCATGCAGAATGGCGCTGCCTTTCTGCACTCTGCGGTTATGCCCTCTGCCTGCTATTTTTCCATCGATAACTAAAACTGAGCCAATGGGGATGCCCCCTTCGTTAAGGCCCTGTCTGGCTTCTGCGATAGCTGCTTGTAAGAAAGGATCCATTAATATTTGGAGATCGTATCTGCTGCTTTAAAGACGTTCAATCGCCCTTCGGTAACTGTGATTCCCTTCATGCTGGCGATTGGATCCACAGAGTTTAAGAGAATCTCTTTCAAGATTTTTGCGCCTTCCGCTGGTTCAGAATGGTAGCGTTCTACAAACTTTTTGCTGGCTAAACTATGGAGTAGGGCCACAGTACCCGTCACATGCGGAGTTGCCATGGAAGTACCGGTCAACTTTTTGGTTTTATTACCAGGAACAGTACTCAAGATTTCCGTTCCAGGTGCTCCCAAATGAATGGATTTTGCTCCGAAACCTGCACCGTCCTTGTACTTTTCATCTTCAGAATCAGTGTTTGTGACAGAAATGATGTAGGGACTGTGGCATCCCGAAGGAACATCACCTTCTACATCGACATCAACTTCAGCATTGGATGTTGCCACAACGGAAATAATTCCGAGCTTTCCCATTTCGTTGTAGAGGTCATTCCACAAAGAAAAATCGCCGCTGTTACAGTCGGCTTTATCCACTCCAAAGCTGGAGTTGGTAACAACAACGTTGGCTCCTTTTTTTCCTTTGGATTCAATCCAGAGTTTCTTTTGGGCAATGACATAGCCATACGCTTTGGCCACAATGGAAGTTTCTCCGGAAGAACCTACAACACCCATGATCTTGGTGTTCCAGTTTACGCCCGTGACTTGTAATTTGTTATTTCCTTGAGCGCCAACAATACCAGCAACATGGGTTCCATGCAGGAAATCCATATCGGAGGGTTTGCCAGCCAAAGTTCCGTTTTCTTCAACGGCATTCCAGCCATTCACATCATCAACGTAGCCATTTTTATCATCATCAACGCCATTTTCAGGGATCTCAGCTGAGTTGACCCAAATATTATTTTTAAGATCCTTGTGGTTCACATCGAGGCCACCATCCACAACGGCAACGACAATTTCATTCCCACGAGCGTCTTTACCGCCAGTTCCAATTTCCCAAGCATGGACAGTCCCGATATCGCCTCGTGGATGCAAACCATTCATGCTCCATTGAGAAGAAAGTTCTGGATCATTGGGGCTATGTCTTAATTTCACAACATGATCCGGCTGTGCATAGCGAATGAGGCCAGAGTTTTTTGCAAAAGCCTTTAAAAAAGAAGAACTCACCAGACTTTTCTTGAAAGTGACTGAGTACAGATTCAGGGAAGGGACCAAAACCTCGACTTTTTCGACACCCTGATTCTGAAGAAGAGCTTGGATGTCAGGAGGCATCAAACCGTCCTGAAAACGGACAATGATCTTTCTTGAATCACTTTGGGCTGCAGCTTGAGCAGCCAATGATAGAACCAAAACAAGGATGCACATCCGAAGGTACTTAGCCATTTGTGATTTCCCCCAAAATCTAAACAAAAACCAAAACCTAAATTGTTCGCGTGGATTCGACGATAGTCAGCTTGGGGCCAGTTTGAAACCCTTAAAACTTCAAAAAGATTTTTAGTGTTAGCGGATGTTTCCGTTGATTGCGACGCTATGAGTCCTGAGAGAAGAGTCCAAGCTCATGCAACTTTCTGTAAAAAGTAGCTCGAGTGAGTCCCAAGGCTTGCATGGAAGGCCCTTTTTTTCCGCCAAATTTCTGAAGAGTTTTCTCAATGGTGTTTCGTTCAAACTCTCTAACCTGACTGACGAAATCTGCTGGATGAGAAGCAACCGGGGCTACCGCATGACTCAGATTGGGAGTCAGGTTTTTAAGGTCATAAATTTCGATCGAATTAACTTCGCCATTTTTGCAGAAAGCCAAGGCTCTTTTTACAGTCGACTCCAACTGCCTGATATTTCCAGGCCAGTCATAATTCATCAGCTCTGAGATAGCTTTGGAGGAAAAAACAGGTTTTGAGTTTTCTGAGAGGGAATGTTTTTTGGAAAAATGCTCCACCAGTAAAGGGATATCCTCTTTTCTCTCCCTCAAAGGGGGCAGGAAAAGAACGACATCGCTTAAACGATAAAGCAAATCTTCTCGAAACTTTCCCTGCTGGATCAGCTCTGAAAGCGGTTGATTGGTGGCTGAAATAGTTCGAAAAGAGAGTTCCCGGACTTTGTTTGAACCCAAGCGCTGAACCTGTTTTTCCTGAAGAGTTCGTAGGATTTTACTCTGCATTTCAATGGGGAGATCCCCAATCTCATCCAAAAAAATATCCCCCGAATCAGCCAGTTCGAATTTTCCAGGACGATTGAACTTGGCGTCGGTGAAGGCACCTTTCTCCACTCCAAAAAGTTCAGACTCAAGAAGATTTACTGGAATGGCAGGCATATTGGCGACAACAAAAGGCCGTCCATTATTTTCTTCCTGCTCGTAGAGGTACCTTGCTAAAACTTCTTTGCCAGTTCCACTCTCTCCCAAAATAAGAACATTCAGATGGGTTTTGTTTTTTAGACGGCTGGCCTTATCCAGGACTAAAGAAAGAGCCTTCGAATTTCCCAACAGAGGCACTGGTTGAGGCCTAATCAATGGCTCCAGTTTCTCCAAGTTGATTTTGAGTTTTCGTTTCTCGATGGCTCGCTCAATCGTCAAAATCAGGGCTTGCGGTTCAATGGGCTTCACCAAGTAATCGGCTGCTCCAAACCGGATGCAATCAATGGCAGTGGCAATTTCTTTTTGACCACTGAGAATCAGAATTTCAATCAAAGGGTAATTTTGCTTCCAGTGTTTAAGAAGAGTTACGCCTTTCTCACTTTCACCAAAATGCAGATCCAAAATAATGCAATCAACTGATTTGGTTCTTAGAGAGTCTTCAGCCAGCTCGGGGGAAATCGCCGAAAATACTGAAAAATGGGGTTTGAGTCCCAGTTCCAAAGAACTGAGAAGCAATTCATCGTCATCCACCAAAAGAACAGTATCTTTGCAGGACATGAAACCCCCTAAATCTAGGCGTAACCCAAATACCGCTATGCGGCAATTGGAAACCGCTAAAAAGCCCAAAAACGATTTGTAATTACAAAAATTACAATAACTTACAGCACTTTTCTTGAGCCTCAAGTTTCTGGGCCGAAAAGGCGATGAAGTGGGGAAAGGAAGTTTTTCGTCAATGAAGCCATTTTCCTTACCTCTTTATTTCTCGGTATTTCTCCTGTTGGGGGGAGTGAAAACCTCTTTGGGCTCGGTAGGTCTTCTGAGACAGCTCCTCCAAGAAAATAGAACCGAAGAAGCGGTACCCATCTGCCGTCAATATGAAGTGTTACCCAGCAGAGATGAAGCCGTTAATTTTGCCTGTGCTTGGGTGTATTTCCGAACTTATCGTGCAAACTCAGCTGAGCTTTTGATGCAAAAGCTCAAAAACTCAAGTTCTTTGCCCGAATACCAACTCCTAAAAATCTACGGCAGCGTTGCTTCTCAACTGTTACCCCCTGACTCGTTAAAAAAATTGGAGCCAACTGCCAAGCAGCAATACGATGAGAAATTAAAGCTTTTGATAGGGGAAGCCCAGCGCGAACTTCAGAAGTTTTTGGATCGCTACAAAACCACGACCTACGGAAAACAGGCAGATGAACTCAATGCTGAGTTTTACGAAATGAAAGGGCAAGTGGAACCTGCTGCGTTTATTTACCGAGGCCTTCTCAATAATCAACCCAAAAATGGCAGAGCCCACTGGGGTTTGGGCCGCTACTATCTCACCCAAGGAGATATTCGAAGAGCAAAAGACTCGTTGGAGAAAACGACTGCCTACTGGCCGAAACACATAGCCTCTCGCTACAATTTAGCCTTGATCGCGATTACCGAAGGCCCCCAAGGTTACCGTGAAGCAGCACGTTGGCTCGCCGAAGCTTTCAAGTTGGACAATGCGGATGTTGGGGTCCTTGAGCAAATCGGTGTTCTATTGGAGGCTTCCGGAAAGCCTCAAGCGGCCATTAAATATTGGCAAAGGGCATTACAACTCAATCCAGAAGCGGCCATTGCATCAAAAAAAATTCAGCAAAATACCAAACTCGTTGTGGATGATCTGATATCCAAGAAAAATTGGAAAGAAGCCTTGGCGAGAATTGAGGGCGTTAGTTCCAGCAAAGAGGGACCCGACGAATATAATCTCCAAAGAGGCATTTGTTACCGCCATTTGGGAGAGTTTAAAAAAGCACTGGACCAGTTGGTGCCAGTGATTCAGGAGGATTCAGAAGAGCCCTTGGTTTTGCGGGAGTTGGGAGTGGTACAACTGAATCTCAAGAAAACAGATGAAGCAGTAAGACTCTTTGAAAAAGCCGCAAGCCTCGAAAAGAAAGAGGGCTGGAACTTTGCTTGGTTGGGATTTGCTTTGGAAGCCAAAAAAGATTACATACGAGCAGCTGAGGCTTGGAAAACGGCCGCTTCTTTATTTAAGGAGCCCGAAGATATTAAACAAGCTTTGGAAAAGCTGGTTCGACTCGAATTCAAGACGGGAAAACGGGTTGTGGCTGGAAAGTCTGAAGAAAAACCTGCTACGGATGTCAAGTCCGTGCCTCGCTAAAAAGGGCTGGTTACCATGGAATGGTTCCAAATTCAGGTTGTTTCCGCTGATGAATCCCTCAAAGAAGCGATTTCAAGTTTCTTTTTTGATATTGGGGCTGAGGGAGTCAGTGAAACTGTGGATCGAGGAATATCCCAAGGAATTTGTGCGTGCTTCCCCAGAAACAAAGAAGCTGAAGTACAAACAAAAATTAACGATTATTTGAATGGGCTTAAGGAAGGTTTCCCGAGCGCTGTTTCTTTAGCGTGGAATTACTCTGCGGTTCCTCAAGATAATTGGGCTGAGAAATACAAGGAATTTTATCGAGCCCAGAAGCTAACCGAGAGATTCTTTCTTAGACCCAAATGGGACTCTGAAACAACCATCCCTACCGATATGTTCCCCATCATTCTGGATCCCGGACAGGCCTTTGGAACCGGTTTGCATCCGAGTACCAAACTCAGCATGAAGCTTATTGAAGATGCTGCGGGTTTGTATCCAAACTTGCAAAAGCTGAAACTTTTGGATGTCGGGACTGGTACAGGAATTTTAGCGATCGCAGCCGAACACTTGGGGTACGGAAATGTGACTGCCATTGATAACGATCAGGATGCCGTCCGGGTAGCAATGGAGAATATGGTGGTTAACGGTGCTACGCGGATTGAAGTAACTGGGAAACCAATATCCGAATTCAACCAGTCCTTCGATTTGATTGTATCCAACATTCTCTTGGAAACTCACTTGATGTTGGCAAAGGATTACCGCCGATTGTTGATTCCGGGGGGACTGCTGATTTTAGCCGGCTTGTTGGGGGGGCAAACAAAACAGATCGAATCGGTTCTTCTCCCTCTGGGTTTTGTCCCGCAGCAAAAGTATTTGTATCAGGAGTGGACTGCTACCAGTTATTGTCTTAGAAGCAAGTCATGAAGCCTGCCAATCCATCGGAATTGAAGCAATGCCAGGCCAGAGTGGAAGGCCTTCAAGAAAAAAGCCAGGAGCAACACCTCACTTTGTGGTCAAAGCTAAACCCAACTCTCAACACTTGGAATGAAACTGCTCAAGGATATCTTCAGTCGTTTGAGATGGTGGATAAAATTGAAAAATCCAGCGAGGGAAATCCCGAATCTTTCTTGTATTCCAACTCGCTTGAAAGTTGTCTTAAGTTTGCAGATGAGTACTCTGCAGAAATTAAAAAGCAAGAATTGTATGGAATAAGCGGTTTCTTTTTGTCTGTTTTGGTGCTCGTGGTTTCTCTTGTTTCTCTGTTCCGCAGAAAAAGAACCCCGTTGATGCTGTGGCTGATTTTCTCCGGGGTGGTTGTCGGATCGAAGGCCAATGCCAATGTGAATCTGACACCTGTTCTTCGGATTTATACTTACGATGCTTTGACGGGAAAGAACAGTTTTGGAGAGTATCTATCCGAAACTTTTTTGAAAAAATACGGTGTTAAAACCCAGTTTGTTTCCTTTGGAACTGCAGGTGAGGCACTTAACCAAATTGTTTTGGAAGGCGAAAAAACAAAAGCAGATATTCTGATGGGAATTGATGAGGTTCTCTTTCGTAGATTCCAAACCAAAGGCAGGTTTGAAAAAATAGATGCTTCTATCTTTGATCCCATTGAATCCGGGCTGAAAAAACAGGCAAACTCTTTTTTTGTTCCTTTCGACTATGGCTACTTGTCTTTTGTTTTCGACGAATCACGTTCCAAAATTCCAAAAAAACTGTCTTTAAAAGAGATTCCTCAGTATTTGGCCTCGGGTAAGAAAGTGGTATTGCAAGATCCAAGAACCTCATCGATTGGACTGGAATTTCTTGTTTGGACTTTTGAGGAACTCCAGGGTGGAGCAAAAACCTTTTGGCAATCCCTGGCCCCCCATATTTTGACTGTGTCTCCGGGCTGGTCAGGGGCCTACGAATTGTTTCTGAGAAAGCAGGCTGATTTGGTAGTGTCCTATACCACCAGTCCAGCCTACCACCATTTGCGGGAAAAAAAGCTTTCAATCAAGCCGATTTTCTTCGACGAAGGCCATTTTAAGCAAGTGGAAGGAATGGTTTTGCTGTCCTCAAGTAAAAACAAATCAACGGCTGTGAACTTTATAAAACATGTTTTGGGTGCGGAAGCTCAAACTCAGTTACCCACTTTTCAGTGGATGTACCCGGCTCGAGCGGGTATCCAATTGCCATCTGAATTCAGGGCGATTCTCATACCGAAATCTGTCGAAGTGAATTGGGATCGTGTTCTGTCGCAAAAAGATCAATGGGTTCGAGATTGGACTCTGTTGCTGAGCCAGGATCCCAAATGAGCCGCTTGCTTTTCTTTCCCAACTTGGTTTTTTTGGTCACACTGTTTTTTTTTCCCATTGCTTTTCTGTTTTCTGTGGGAATCCACGAATTCTCCAATTCAATCTTTCAAGATGCCTACTTGCTTTATGTGCTTCGCTTCACTTACTGGCAGGCTTTAATCAGTGCCTCTCTAAGCGTCTTACTGGGAATGTTTTTTGCTTTCCTGATAAAGGAATGGAGAGTCTTTGGGGGGGCAGTTCTCTGGAGATTCAGCCTCCTTTGTTCCTCATTGCCTTCAATCATTGTGGCTTTGGGGATTTTGGGATCCTGGGGTCTCCAATTGAACGTGTTCGGCTGGACCGGAATACTATTAGGAAATATGTTCATGAATGTCGCAATCCCATTGAGGCTGATTGGGACGGCTTTGACCGATAGAGAACGTTCCTCGGAGTTAACGGCGCAGTCTTTAGGACTCTCAAAGTTCGGAGTGTTCCGGAAAATAACCTGGCTCGCAATAAGATCCAGTGTGTTTTCTTCTTGGATCCTCACTTTTTTGTATAGCTCCACGAGTCTTTTTATTGTCATGTTCTTGGGAGGAGGCCCGCGATTTACAAATCTTGAAGTCGCCTTGTACGAAGCTATTAAATTGAATTTGGATAACAGTCGGGCGGTCCAAATTTCCTTGCTTCAGGCCGGAGTAGGGGCTGTGTTGTTTTTCTTTTACCTTAAGTTGCAACACAGGAGAAAAATCCAAGGGGAGCAATTGGTATTTCACACATTTTTTCCAAAGCGGGCTTGGGTTAGGGGCCTCGGGTTGGGATTCCTTTGGTGCCTCGCAATCGCAATTTTTGTATTTCCGTTGTTTTCAATCATCTCTGAAGGAGTGCCCAATTTAGCTTTTCTTGAATGGGACGAGCTTTGGGTCTCTTTCCGAACGACTCTGGTCATTTCCACGTTGGTCGTTTTTACCAGCTTGTTTTTTTTATACCCCTATCTCCATGTTCTGCACCAATCCAAAACGGACGAAGAAGCTCGAAAGTGGATGTGGTTGGTTGGGGCACCGCAATTCTTTTCTCCACTAGTTGTGTGTTTGGCACTTTCGGTCTGTTTTCCAATGGTTCGAGACAGCACATCGCTCTCGTATTTGGCCATCATCGCTACCCAAGTAGTTTTTGTAATTCCTGTGATGCATTTCCCCCTTCGGGAGGGGTTTTTACGGTTGGCCAAGGAGCGTGATTGGATTGCCCGAAGTTTGGGAGCAAACCCGTGGCAGAGGTTTTTCTTTGCGGAACTCCCTTTTATGAGACGGTCCTTGTTTTTGTCTGCTTTGATGGGGTTTGGTTTTTCCATGGGAGAAGTAGTCAGTGTTCTTTTGTTTTCCCCTCCGGGAATCAAAACATTGTCCTTGAATATTTTTCAAGCAATGAGCCGGTACAGATTTCAGGAAGCTCGGGCTACCACCCTGGTGCTTCTAGTTGCCATGTTTTTTGTTTTTAGTCTCGTGGGATTCTTGGAGGACAAAGATGAATCAAGTTCTCATTGAAAATTTGAAGGTCAATCGAGGTTGTTTCAAACTCTCTCTTGACCGAATTGCTCTGAATCCTGGCGAAGTTTTGGGAGTGATGGGCCCGAGCGGTTCGGGGAAGTCGACATTACTTCAGGCTGTGGCTGGTTTTGTTCCAATCGATGCTGGTTCGATCAAAGTATCCGGGAGGGAAGTGAGCCAACTATCTCCCGAAAAGAGAAAAATCTCATTGGTGTTCCAAAGACCATGGCTCTTTGAAAATCAATCGGTACTTCAGAATGTTGCTTTTGGTTTGCAGCTTCAGGGATACGGCAAGAAGGAGTGCCAAAAAATATCCGGGGAGTGGTTGGAAAAAATGGAAATCTCTGATTTGGGATCCCGAAGAGCTTGGGAGATCTCTGGTGGGCAAGCGCAGAGAGTGGCATTGGCCAGAGCGTTGGCTGTTCAGTTCCCTTTAATTTTATTGGATGAGCCTTTTTCGGCTTTGGATCGGCCTCTCAAGCGGGAAATGAGAAAACTCCTGAAAAGCGTGATCCAGGGTTCGGGATTTTGTGCGATTTTTGTCGGCCATGATTGGAGGGACATTGAGGAGGTTTCGGATCAAGTTCTCATCCTGGAGGAGGGAACGCCAGTAGCCTTTGAACGGACTTGTGATTTGAAAACCCACCCCCACCCTCTGGTGAAAGCTATTTGTGGAGATTAACCGCTTTGAATGAGGTTAGGGATTCTGCTTTGCAAAGTTCCCAATGATTTTTGTGGCTGTTCAGTGCCTTTAAAAGAGCCAAGTGGATCGCATGCCCTCCACGAAAACTGACCAATTCCCCTTCGATCCAACAACCACAAAGGGCCAAATCACCTAAGGCATCCGCCCATTTGTGACGGACACACTCATCTGCGAACCGCATTCCGTCTGAGTTAAGAATATCATTCCCCGAAAAACCCAGAACATTTTCGAGGGAGGCACCCAATGCCAGATTTTTTGATTTGAGTTTATCGAGATCCGAAAGGAATCCAAAAGTCCGGGCTCCCCCAATCTGGTCAGCAAAAGCTTTGGGAGTCAGATCCATCGCAAATGTCTGGGCTCCTATTTTTGGATGATTAAAATCAATTGAAGTGGTCAAACGAAGATTTGCACGGGGGAGGAGTTCACAAATTGCACCGTTTTCATAAACTTTGATGGGCTTCAAAATTCGCAAAATGGGATTTGAATAACCTTGCAACTCAATGCCTGAATCCAAGATTCCTTCAACAAAGGGAAGTACACTGCCATCCATGATCGGGATCTCAGGACCCTGAACCTCGATGGCAATATTATTGATTCCCAATGCAAACAGAGCGGCCAACAAGTGTTCAACGGTCGAAATGTTTGAGTCCGGAATTCCCTTTAACCCCAAAGAAGTGGCCAAAAAAGTCGAGGTTACAAACTCAAAGTGAGCGGGAATTTCAAATGACTGCTGGCCTTTGCGTTTAACGAAAACAATACCCGTGTTGGCTTTTCTTGGGAGCAACTCCACCTTGGCAGGTGCTCCTGAATGGATCCCGGTTCCCTTAAAAACACACGGTTTCCGGATTGTTTTTTGAACCCGGTAACCTCCAGGATCTGAAAAGAAATCAACCATAGCCACCATGGAGTTTGAAATTAAGCTTTCCGTCTAAAGCAAGGGGTATACCATCGCCAAAGGTGCCGAAAAAATCAATGTTTTCCATGGCGCCCAGCAACAAAATAGCGGCTTGTTGAGTCTTTATTGACACAAAGCCAGTTTAAATTGGGGATTTTAGCCACATCCAAAAGAGCTAATCAGTGGTAATCTTTAGTGATTGTTATCCTCATTTTGACTTCTTGTTGGGGGGATGAAACAGTCGGGGGCCACACCATGAAGAAATCGATTCGCAAAGCAGTCATACCAGTGGCAGGGCTGGGCACCAGGGGTCTTCCTTTCACGAAAGAAATTCCCAAGGAGATGTTGCCCATTATCGATATTCCAACCATTCAGTTCATTGTCGAAGAAGTAATAGCGGCTGGCATAGAACAAGTTATTTTTGTAACCAGTCGAGGGAAGAACTCCCTTCAAGACTATTTTGATTTGTCTCCTGCATTGGATGGGTTCCTTCGAAAAAAAGGAAAAACGGATCTTGCGGACAAGCTACAAAAAATTGGTACTTTGTGTGAAGTACTGAGTGTTCGTCAGAAGGAGCCCCTAGGATTGGGGCATGCGGTTCTTTGCGCCCAGCCGATCGTTGGAGATGAGAAATTCGTGGTGTGTTTGGGGGATGAAATATTTCCTCCTTGGGATCAATTGAATCGGGTTCAACCACCCGTCAAACGGTTGGTGGAAACTGCTGAAGAGCTCAATGCGAGTTCTGTAGGGGTAATGGAAGTCCCTCTTTCCGAAACGAAATCCTATGGAATCTTGAAAATTTCAGATGATAAAATTGGGGACTCTCCGGTTAAGGTTCTTGGAACTGTTGAAAAGCCCCAACCCGAAAAGGCACCGAGCCGCTATGCGATCATTGGCCGCTATGTTTTTGAACCTGTTATTTTCGATTATTTGGCCCGAACCCCTAAAGGAGCGGGTGGAGAAATTCAATTGACCGATGCCATGACCCAGCTATGTGACAAAGGGGGTTTGTATGCTGTTAATTTAAAGGGGTGTCGGTACGACATTGGAAACCCGTTTTTTTATGTGAAGGCCCAGATTGATGAGGCTCTTAGAAGGCCTGATTTGGCGGAACCCCTTCGAGCCTATTTGAAAACCTTATGAAAAAGATCGTGTTCTTTCCGGTTTTGTTTTTCTGCATGAGTTTCAAAGCTCTTGCTTTTGTTCCTCCTGTCTCTTCGATTTTGAAAGCCTGTTTTGAAGGACGAAAGTCCGGTGACTCTGAAACCGTGTTTCGTCACCAGATTCAATTGAAGTCCGGGGAAAGCATGGTGGTCGAAGAGCGACTCGCTGAAATTGGTGGAAAAGTTTATGTCGTTTTCAGAAGCCCTTCGTTTGGCGAAACAGGAGGAACTTGGTCAAAGGGATCCTATGTTTTTTCCGGGGATAAAAAATTCCCGAGCCGCTCCCGGGCTTTTGTAAGTTATTTCACCTCATCCAATGGCGATCAATTTCGTGAGGTTCTTGTCGATGAGAAACTTCTGAAGAGGGATCAACTTGTTCAATATAAACCATCATTCAACCCTCAAGGGGATCCGGCAACTTGGGACTTGAAGGAAAATTATGTCATTCAGCCTCAAGTCTATTTTTCCAAGACCCCCCAAGGTCCGGCAATTGTGGCGGTCGGTACTCAGGAAGGCAAAATTCGGAAAGCAGTTTTTTTTGATAAAGGCACACTTCTTTTGAGCAGAATCGAATGGCGCGAAATGACTCAGGACATCGCATGGAATTTCAGAGGAACCAAAAAGTGGGCCGGTGATGGTTATTTTCCAGAAGACATGACCTTCACTCTTGATGGCAGGCTGATCATTCAGTCCAGTCTGGTCAGTCGACAGCCTTTGAAAGAAAAATCTAAATCCCGGTGGCTGGTTCGCTTCTCAGAGTTCTCAAAATCGGGGATGAATTCCAATTTAGAGGAGGGGCTCAGAATCCTTTTGGGGTACCGATGATTGTTGATGTTGTCGTTCCTTTCCGGGTTAACTCTTCGTTTCACTACAAGATAGATCCGGATTTGGCCAATGAGCTTCACGAAGGCAGCGTTGTTGAAGTTCCGTTGGGAACAAAGAAGACCCATGCGTTTGTGGTGGGGTTTCCAACCCGCACAGATGTTCCGTCCGAAAAATTGAAAAAAGTTTGCCAAGTTTTAAAAGCTGAACCGGCTTTTGATCAGAATATGTTGAAACTCCTGCGATGGACCTCGGAGTATTATTGCCATCCCTTGGGAGAAGTGTTTGATGCGGCCATCCCCCGCTCCAGTCTGAAACCTAAAAAAAGAAAGACTCAAAAAACCAAGGAAATTGACTTTGGAGTTTTGGGAAAAGAGTGCGCAAACAAGCCCCAATTAACTGAGGAGCAGAGCAAAGCACTTTATGACATTTTTAATCCATCTGAATCACGACCCATTCTTCTTCATGGTGTAACTGGAAGCGGTAAAACGGAGATCTATCTTCGAGCTGTCGAGGCTATTGTTAAGGAAGGAAAAGGAGCTATCATCCTCGTTCCCGAAATTGCCCTTACTCCTCAATTGATGGGGCGTTTTGAGGCCCGCTTTCCAGGTCAAGTGGCTGTTCTCCACAGTGACCTGACTCCGGCCGAGAGATCCCGACAGTGGGAACGGGTTTATACAGGAGGGGCTCGAGTCGCCGTTGGGGCCCGGTCTGCTATTTTTGCTCCAGTGAAGAACTTGGGTCTGATTGTGGTGGACGAAGAGCAGGAGTCTTCGTTCAAGCAAGAGGACTCACTCCGCTATCACGCCAGAGATTTGGCCGTTGTCAGAGGAAGGTTCGAAAATGCCAAAGTCATTTTAGGATCCGCCACTCCTTCTCTGGAGAGTTATTCAAATGCCAGCTTGGGTCGGTATTGCTACATTCAATTACTCCACCGGGTGCACCAACAGCCCCTCCCAAAAACCACTTTGGTTGATGTGAAAAACAAAGCCAATTGGTTTAAATCAAATACCCCCTGGCTGAGCCGGTATTTGGTTGAGCGGCTTGAGACGACCCTTTCCTCAAAGAAACAAGCCATTCTTTATTTGAATCGGTTGGGGTTTGCTCATTTCCTTTTTTGCAGGGATTGTGGCCACACTTATCGTTGTAAACATTGCGATGTCGCCCTCACTTATTACCAAACTCCCCCGGCCCTCAAGTGCCATTATTGTGGAATGGTCCAATCAGTCCCAAAACAATGTGACAATTGTGAAGGCACTGAGTTGGAATCTTTGGGTTTGGGAACAGAACAAGTTGAGCGACAACTTGAAAAAATTTTTCCGAATGCTCGAATCGCCCGGATGGATCGCTCCCAAATTAAAAATAGAAAAGACTTGGAATGTCTTCTACAAGCGATTTCCCACGGGGAAGTGGATATCATCATCGGAACTCAGATGGTTGCTAAAGGGCATGATTTTCCAGGAATTGCCTTGGTGGGCATTTTAATGGCGGATGCCAGCCTCAATATTCCTGATTTCAGGGCAAACGAACGGACTTACCAAATTATTACCCAAGTGTCCGGAAGAGCGGGACGGGCGGGCGATCCGGGCGAGGTGGTTATTCAGACCTTGAATCCTGAGCAGCCGGCTCTGAGGTGGTCCAGTGAAAATAAAGCATTGGACTTCTACACGACTGAACTGAATGCTCGGAAGTTGTTTTCTTTTCCCCCCTTTCAGAGGCTGGCTTTGCTTCGATTTCAACACACCGACCCCGTTTTAGTTCAACGCTACGCTGAGGAAATGGGAAGATTCTTGAAATCTGAGATCCAGAAAAATAGATATCAATGCCAAGTGCTGGGTCCTTCTGAAGCCCCAATCGCTCGTTTGAAAACTTTCTACCGATGGCAATGTCTGATTAAAGCCAGTTCCGTCAAAGAACTGCAGAGTCTTTTGAAGAAAGTGAGTTTGCTCAATTCAACGGGGAAGTCGCCTGTTAAATTTGCCATCGATGTCGATCCAGTCAACTCTCTGTAAATGATGACCCGTGACATGACCTTCTTCTTGTGAAAAAACTTCTGCCATGATGAAATAAACTATTGTGAAATCATTTCTAAAGTTTAGTTTGGCCTTCTTCTTTGTTTCCCAAGCCGTTTTGTCGGCAAATACCCCTCAAAACGTGGTGAATCAGGGTGAATCGGAGAAGGAATCCAGTTCTGTTGTTCGAAACAAGATTTACTACAAGCCTGGGAAATTTGAGTTGGCTGCTACTGGCGGTCTGATGCCCTACGATGATGTTAACAACCAGTACTTCGCAGGGGGAAAAGTTTCTTGGCATCTATCGGATTCTTGGGGTTGGGAAATTTTGGATGTTCATAAATCTTTCGCCTCAGTTACTTCTTGGGCAAACAGCCTCGTTAAAGACAAGGGTATTTCGAATCTTCAAACGGTTCAGTTGGACTATTTAGCAACGACCAACATTCTTTTTTCCCCTTTCTATGGAAAGATTCGTGTTTTCGGTTCTTCGATCGTTTATTTTGATTTATACACAGCTCTCGGTGGAGGAGTTGCCAGAACCAAAACGATCCGACTCAGCAGTGTGGATCCAGAGTCGACAATCAGAACTGGAACAGACCCAGTGATTGATTTTGGTCTCGGGTTTAAATTTTTTCTCAATCAATCCATGGGGCTGGTTTTGGATCTCAGAGATTATTTAACTTTTTCCGAAAATTATGGAAAACGATCCGCGAAAAGCAACTACACAGTTTTTCTTGGGGTTAATTTTTTCATACCGAATTTCTGAGCAGGTTATTTCTTTTTAAAGAAAAACCACGCTCCTATTGAACTGATCAACAACATCAGCAGAGATAAAATCTGACCCATGCTGAGTCCCAAGGCCAAATACCCGATATGGCCATCCGGTTCTCTAAAAAACTCAACAATGAACCGACTCAAGCTGTATCCGATTAAGAAAACGAAAGAAAGTTGCCCGTCCTTTTTCACTCTATTCTTCAGAAACCATAAAACAGCAAAGAGTAAGATTCCCTCCAGAAATAATTCATACAGTTGGGAGGGATGTCGGGGAATGGGCCCACCCTCTTTGAAAACAACTCCCCAAGGTACGTTGGTGGCTCTGCCATAGAGCTCCCCATTTATAAAATTACCTATTCGGCCCAGTGCCAAACCAGAAGGTGTGGCAAGAGCCATTGCATCCGTAAAATTCCAAAACGGGATTTTTCTCTTCCTACAAAATAGAATGGCCGCAATAATTCCGCCGATTAGGCCCCCATGAAATGAAAGGCCTCCCCGGTAAGTCTCGAAAAGGTAGAGAGGGTTTCGAAGAAGGTTTTGAGGATCATAAACAACGCAGTAAAAAATTCGAGCTCCAATTACCGTTCCCAATAAGAGCCATACAATGAACTGCTCAATGTCGTGGGAAGTGAATTTAAACCTTGGCTCTCGCGCCAAACGCGTCAGGATCCACTTGGCGACAATAAACCCGCCAACATAGAGAAGGGAGTACCAGCGAATCTGTAGAGGTCCCCAAATGTGAAAAATAACTGGATCAATGTTGGGTTGTACAAAAGATGCAAAAATCATTGGGTCTCACAAATTAATTTAGTCGATGAAGAAGATGATCCCGGAAGAAAAGGCTGATTGCAATCTGAAATTATCAAAAGGAATCGCGCCAACTTCCAAATCGAATGTGAGATCAGCTCTTGAGCCCAGCTTGAATCGAAGGCCAGAAGCTGCTCCAGCTCGGTACCGGAAAAGACCGGGTGTATTGGCGCTGCTGTCCTTGATGGAAATCTTGGAAAATAAATAATCGGCCCTCTGAGACAAACCCACGTGCCATAAAAAGCTCTTTCTCGTCAGTAGAGCATAGTGAATGCCCAAACCTGCTTCCATAACGTTTTGGGTAACGGAAACCTCGCCCTCCCGCTCTGGTTTGAGAAAATAGCCTACAGAGGGCTTTAAAAAAAATTTGGGACTCAGAGGATAAATGAAAACGGCTCTTAAGCCATAGAGAAGTTGTAAACCCAGAAGGTCATTTGAAGAAGAGTTTCTGACACCAAGAGTGGCTACTTCAAAACCGATCCCCATCAGCTCCGCACGAGAAATCTTTTTTTGAGTCTGCGCATCCAAGCTTGAGGGTGACAGGCTTGAATCCTTGGGAGGGAGAACGGGAGCAGGCGACGGGGACTTAGCCTGTAACGAAAATCCCCAAAATAAAGAAAGAAAAATCAGTTTTCGAAACATTAAAATCCTCCAGCAGCTCCGAAGGCACCTTGGTAGAGCTGTTGAGCGCGAGAACCATAGGCCGATCCCAGAGCTTGCAGATGACAGTTTCGTAAGACATCAAAGTTAATTGAAGCTTGAGCCGAGGCCAAGCCCGAACAGCTTGCCAGATTATTGATAAATCGGATTAAACTTCGCCCATTCTCCTGGTGTCCAATCGATTCTCCAATTTGATATTGAACAGAGGCCCAAACTGAACCCCCGTCGTGGGAATCAAAATCAATTCCAGTTTTGATGGATGTTACTTCAGTGGGAGTGAGGGTTTTCCGATGAGAAAGATCCCTGCCACCTGAACCGTTTCCTGGGAAACTGCAATGAAAAAAACCGGGGTCATTGGTTGCTAAAAACGCAAAATAATCAGCGAACCCTTCCTCAAAAGCTGCCAAAGTGTTTTCAGAGGATGTGCTCAGGGTTTTTCCAGCTTCTGATCGTTTGTTGTGGAAAAGGTATTGAACAACCATGTGGGCATACTCATGAACCAAGACTCCTGAATTGAATCCTAATGGCAGGCTTGTTATCCCTTCGTTTGGAAAGTGAAGAAAATAATTCCGCGGTCCTTCATTTCCAGGAACCTGAACATAGGCAGCATTGTCCGAGTAAAAATCCTTTGCATCTGAATTGTTTTTAAGGATTGCGTTTTGAACCAAGAGGGTCTCTTTCATATTGGAAACGACACTCAAAAGATCTGCAGCCGGGTCCAAGTTTTTAAACAGAAAATGGCCCTTTTCAATTGCGTAGTAAAGGCTGACCCCCAAGAGACTGTTCTTGTCCAGCGGGGCAAAAGAGTTTTGTGCCCCTGACAAACGCAAATCCAAGCTTTGGAATCCCAATCCCATCTGTAAAATATTGGGATCGCTTTCCAGATCATTGGGATTGGAAACAACTCTGCCCAGAAGACCTCTTAACTCGGAAATGTTTTCGATTGTTTGAAGGGAGACTGTTCCAATTTCGTACTGACAACCTGGACCTACTGGTTGAATCACCATCATATTGACCGGTCCGAAAGGAAGTTGCTGTGAACAAGAAGCAAGACCCAAAAGAAAAAGGGATAAAAAGGGTGCGAGCCAACTCTTTGCCAAGATCCGGTTTTTCATTTTTATTTCCTGCCACTTTTTGAAGCACGATTGAGACCCAACTTTTTAAGATGGCCACATCTGGAATGCTCTGCTTGGAATACGCTGAAACCAGATTGGAGAGCGTGTTTTGTCATTCAAGTGATTAAGAATCGTCCAAAGAGTGATCATTTTTTCCACGGGACTTTTGTTTTTCCCAAGAGATTCAATCAGTAGCTTGTGATTAGGGCCCGCTTTCCCAATGCCAAAGAAAGAACAGCCCAGATAAAGTGTTGATATTATATGAAAAAAATTAAAACCGCGCTGAAAGTGCATGCCTTTTTGACAGCCCGACGATGCGTTTCCGTAAGAGGTTTTTGGAGGTGGTTTTGCAACTTGAGAGAGGGATTTATGGCTTTAGATTCCAAAAAATATCGAGAGTATCTGCACCAAACCCGAAGCCATCCGGAAACTCTTTCTCCAGAGGCTATTTCTTCGTCCGTTAAATATTTCCATTGGAGCGTCCCTTGTTGCTTAGCGCTTGAATGGTTTTTGGAAGCGCAGATGGATGGATTGCCCCCAGGGCTTGGTTTTCCAGTGGGATTTCTTCTTTTCTGGGCTTTTTACTATACGTTTTATCGATCGGGCCTAATCGAATCAAAACTTGGATCATCGATTCGACCGAACGAAAAGAAAGTGGCTCAGCCGACCAGTCCCCCCGTTGCTTCTCCCCAGGGGCTTCCAAAAGAAATCGAGAATGCTTTGTCGCTCTTGGGTCTGAAAGGGTGCAGAGATTGGGGAATCATCCATAAGCGCTACCGTGAGTTGGCAAAAAAATTTCATCCAGATTTGAATCCTGAAATCACGACAGCTGGAAATCGGTTCATTATCTACGATGGTGCATACCGTCGTCTCAGTGCTGTTAAGGAGAAGTACTTCAAGGCCTCTTTTAAAAATTAAAAAGCACTCATCTTCCGCTTGCCAATCAGCTTTATCGCAAGCACGCTCTTAACGTGACAGCAGTCGAAAAAAAGAAAAAGTCCTTACTCGAATCCTCCAAGAAAATTTTGGCACTCTTTATTGCTTCGGGTGCTTTTGTGGGTTTTTTTCCTCTGGCTCCTGGAACGGTGGGTTCTTTGTTGGCGCTAGGTCTAATCTGGTATCTAAAAAGCTTTTCATGGATTTTTTTGAGTGTTTTAGCGGTGTCGCTGCTTGTCATGGGTGTCTGGGCCGCTGGCCAGACGTGTCAAATTCTTAAAAAGAAAGATGCTTCTCAAGTTGTGATGGATGAAATTGTCGGGATGATGATCACTATGATAGGACTTCCTTTGACACCTTACTGGTTAGTGATCGGGTTCTTTGTATTTAGAATTTTGGACATTGTGAAACCATCTCCTGCCAAATATTTTGATGAGAAAGTCGCAGGTGGCTTTGGAGTGATGATGGACGATGTTATTGCGGGACTTTATGGAAACTTGATATTGCATTTGATGATGCGTGCTCAAATTTGAAAAAAATTTTAACAGATAAGAGGAGAAAAAATGGAGATCAACAAGACCGATAAATTGGCAAGACCCGAAACTGGGGACAGACAAAAAGCAGTGAGCATGGCTCTGATGTCGATTGAAAAACAATTTGGCAAGGGATCCATCATGAAATTGGGTGATGGGCGCAAGCTTGCTATGGATTTGGGAGTTATCTCCACTGGGATTTTAGGTCTGGATCTCGCTACTGGAGTGGGCGGTGTTCCTCGAGGAAGAATTACCGAAATTTACGGTCCGGAATCCTCTGGAAAAACAACCATTGCTCTGTATGCCATTGCTCAAGCCCAGAGGGAAGGCGGAGTTTGCGCTTTTATTGATGCAGAACATGCCCTTGATGTTGTTTATGCAAAAAAATTAGGGGTAAACACGGATGATCTTCTCATCTCTCAACCAGATACTGGAGAACAAGCTCTGGAGATTGCCGAAATTTTGGTTCGCAGCGGAGGAGTGGATGTCATTGTAGTGGATTCAGTGGCTGCTTTGGTACCCCGAGCCGAATTGGAAGGAGACATGGGCGATTCCCATATGGGACTCCAAGCTAGGTTGATGTCTCAAGCGCTGAGAAAACTGACTGGGTGTATCAGCAAATCGAAAACGAGTGTGATTTTTATCAACCAGCTCCGAATGAAATTAGGAGTGATGTTTGGAAATCCTGAAACCACTACTGGTGGAAATGCTCTGAAGTTTTATGCTTCATTAAGAATGGATATCCGTCGAATTTCCGCCATTAAAAATGGAGATGATATTTTAGGGAGCCGTACTCGAGTGAAAGTAGTTAAAAACAAAATGGCGCCTCCGTTCCGGGAAGTTGAGTTTGATATTCTTTTTGGAGAGGGCATTTCCCGAGAAGGCGACATCATTGACCTCGGGTGTCAATATGGCGTGATTGAAAAGAGTGGGTCTTGGTTTGCGTATCAGGGAGAGAAGTTAGGCCAGGGTCGTGATAATACAAGACAATTTCTCAAGGAACACCCCGAATTTGTCGATAAGATCCGTAAGCAAGTCGAAGCCAAGGCGATTAAAGACGGGGGTTTAGTACTCTCTTCTCAAGCGCCGAGCGATGAGCAAAGTGGAGAGACTGTTGAAAAGTCTGAATCGAAAGACAAACTCGCCGGAAGAACTCCAACAGCTGGCGGAGTTCGAACAAATACTAAAAAAGGCGACTGAGAAAAAAGCTTCTGACGTTCACCTGAAAGTGGGGTTACCCCCCATTATTCGGGTGAACGGTAATCTTTATTATTTAAACACATCCAATTCTGAACAAGTTTCTCGACTAACAGCAGAGCAAATCAGCCAATGGGCTTTGGCTCTGATGAATCCCCGGCAGAGGGAAAAATTTGAAAATGGCGATGAAGTAGATTTGGGTTATGAGAGCCAGGAGGCTGGCCGCTACCGGATCAACGTTTGTCAGCAACGCTCAAACACCCGTTTGGTTTGCAGACACATTTCGTCCCAGATTAAAACTTTCGAAGAACTCCATTTGCCAATGGTTATGGAAGATTTAGCTTCCGCTCCCCGCGGGCTTTTATTGGTTACCGGGACCACCGGCAGTGGGAAATCCACGACTCTAGCCTCTATTATCGACTATATTGCAAAAAACCGTTCGTGCCACATCATCACCATCGAAGATCCGGTTGAATTCAGTTTTAAGGATCGAAAAAGCATCATCACTCAGAGAGAAGTGGGATTAGACACCGGGGGATTTACCAAAGCACTCAAATATGCCCTTCGCCAAGACCCCGATGTCATTCTGGTCGGCGAAATGAGAGATGAAGAAACAATGAGAATGGCTATTGCTGCAGCTGAAACGGGGCATTTGGTTCTTTCTACACTCCATACGCTGGACGCCACTGAGACGATAAACCGGATTGTCGGAAGCATGGAGGGCTCGCTTCACGATCAAGTTCGCCATCAACTGGCGGCTACTCTTAATGGAGTGGTGTCTCAGCGACTCATTCGAAAAAAAGATGGAAATGGACGGATCCCGGCTTTGGAAATTCTCGTCAATAATGTCCGGATTAAAGAAATGATTCGAGATCCCAGTTTGACCCAGGATATCCGCAGAGCCATTGAAGAAAGCCGGCATAATGGTATGCAGACTTTCGACCAGAGTCTTATGGAACTCTACCAGAAGGATTTGATTACCGAAGAAGAAGCCCTTCTCCATTGCAGCAACATCCAAGATTTCCAACTCCGTTTGGGTGGGGTAGTGCCTGGCCAGTGGGATCAGAAGAGCGAAGAAGTCACTAAAAGCAGGCGCCAACGAATTGCTGAAGCCTTGAAAGAGAAGGGCAAAGACAACGATAAGATAGAGATTGATTTATCGGACTCCAAGAAAGCCTCCTAGTTGTCTGGATTTGTCATTTTCTCCATTCACAGCTATGTTAATCGGATGGCAGGAAAAATTGAGTTCAAAAAAGAAGTCGCCAAATCAGGTAAAGTTCAGCCTTACCCATACCAATTTTCAAAAGAATTCATTGAGCCTGACTGGAAGCGATTGCCAGGCTACCGAAATGTAACCAAAGAAGAGTGGGAAAGCTCTCTTTGGCAAAAGCGGAACTTGGTAAAAAGCACCAAGCAATTGAAGGAAGTCTTTGGCGATTTCATATCTGACAGCCTGCTATTGGATATTCAACGGGACCAGCAGGAGCGAGCCACCATGGCTTTGTTGGTTCCACCCCAGATGATCAATACGATGAACGAGAAGGACCTCAAAGCAGATCCTGTCCGTCGTTACATGCTGCCTTTATTCTCTGAGCGCGATCGAAAGTGGCCCAACCATCCAAAAGCTGGGCGGGATAGCCTTCATGAAGCTGAAATGTGGGTGGTGGAGGGCTTGACTCATCGATACCCCACGAAAGTCTTGGCTGAGCTTCTTTCCACTTGTCCTCAATATTGCGGACATTGCACTAGAATGGATTTAGTGGGCACGAGCGTCCCTCAAGTACCCAAAAGAAAATTTGAACACGGGCAAAAGGACAGATTGGAAGCTATTCTAGAGTATCTACAAAAAACTCCCTCAGTTCGGGATGTAGTGGTTTCCGGCGGAGATATTGCAAACTTGCCTGCTGAAACCTTGGAAGGCTTTGTTTCACGTTTGCTTGATTTGGATAATATTCGAGATATTCGATTGGCCAGCAAAGGGTTGATGGGTGTCCCCCAGCATTTTCTTCAAGATGATATTTTGATGGCCATGGATCGACTTGCTAAAAAAGCAGTTTCCCGTGGAGTCAATCTTGCCCTCCACACGCATGTGAACTCCGCTCAATCTGTGACTCCTTTGGTTGCCAAAGCCGCCAGAAAATTACTGGATATGGGTTTCAGGGATGTCCGAAATCAAGGGGTGCTTCTTCGAGGAGTCAATGACTCCCAGAAAGCTCTCTTGGATCTTTGTTTCAGACTTCAAGATCACGGCAATATTTTGCCGTACTATTTTTACATGTGTGACATGATTCCCAACTCTGAGCACTGGAGAATTTCGGTCGCACAAGCTCAGAAATTACAGCATGACATCATGGGGTATCTGCCCGGATTTGCCACTCCGAGAATTGTTTGTGATGTTCCTTTCGTAGGTAAGAGGTGGGTCCATCAAGTTCATTCTTATGACAGAGTGAAAGGGATTTCTCATTGGACCAAAAATTATCTGACCAGCATTGAGTGGGATAAACCAGAAGCTTTGAACCAGCTCTATGACTATTATGATCCTATCGACACGCTTCCAGAGGAAGGCCAGAAGTTTTGGGAGCAACAATCAGAAGAAACAAACAATTAAGTGTCACCAAAGTGAATACCGCGCTGGCGGGCCCCTTCCAAGAAAAGAGAATCAGGATTTACGAACCGGTTTTTTCCGGCTCCGGTTTCCAAGGGGACTAATTCCACGGAATCATTTCGATAAGCCACCATTGAGTCATATTGGCCATCCATCAGGGCTTTGACTGCAGCCACTCCGAACCGACTCGCAAGAATCCGATCAAAACCAACCGGTGAGCCTCCTCGAAGCAGATGACCCAAAACAATCGCGCGGCACTCTCTTCCCAAGAGCTTCTCCAGTTCATTGGCTACTTGATGTCCCACTCCTCCCAATCGGGCAGGCTCAGGAGAATCCTCGACGATCTTTTGGACGGTGACATTCCCCCCAACTTGCTTTGCGCCTTCGGCAACGACAACAATGGAATACTTCTTTCGAGTATGGTGGGAGTCCTTCAAGAAACTGGCAACTTTGCTCAACTCAAAAGGGATTTCAGGTATCAAAATAACATCTGCATCGCCACCCAGACCGGCAAAAAGGGCGATCCACCCGGCATTTCTCCCCATGACTTCAACTACCATGACTCGATGGTGGGATTCTGCAGTGGTATGGAGTTTATCAAGAGCTTCAACAGCTGTGCTGACGGCAGTGAAAAAGCCGATCGTTAATTCGGTGCCATTTAAATCATTGTCGATCGTTTTTGGGATCCCAACGACTTTAAGGCCTTTTTTTGCAAAGCCGTGAGCCATGGTCTGAGTGCCATCTCCTCCGATGACAATCAATGCATCTATCCCCGCTTTTTTGAAATGCTCCATGCACAAATCGGAGCGATCTTCATAAGTCTTTTTTCCGTCTTTTACGACGGGAACCCGGAAAGGGGTATCGACGTTTGAGGACCCCAAAACCGTGCCACCTTTGGAAAAAATCCCTGTAGTATTGGAGAGGTCCAGAGGCACGAACTGATTTTCCAATAAACCTTTAAAGCCGTTTGGAATTCCCACAACCGAGATCCCGTGCTCCAAAATAGCGGTTTGAACGACGGCTCTGATGGCAGAGTTCAACCCAGGGCAATCTCCGCCGCCAGTAACCACTGCAATTTTTTTTATGGTTGAGGGGGCGGTCATTTGTATTTGATGGCAAAAGCTTGGAGATCAGTCAGGAACCCGATTTGCTCGTAATGCACGTCGATGAGAGCATCGGCTCGGAGTTCTTTTCCACCGGAAATAAGGCGTTCCATGGCCCCGTCATAAGTCAGGCTTCGAGCATGAACACGACCCAAATATTCGTAAGGTTGCCCAAAAGCCCGGCTGGTCCACACAACTTGAGGAGTCTTTGGTGTCCCACTCTCGGCTGCAAAAGCAGTTTTAGGGGATTCGATTACTTGGGTGCTGCCGCACCCAGTCAACAACAGCACTACAGCTAGCACTAAAATTCTCATGGCGTTCAAGTTTTAGCTGAATTGACCTGAAACGGAAATAAAAATGTCGGCTTGGGGGCGGGGTTGGTGTTTTTATTCCAAGCCTAGTAAAATCCCGTTCAATGGATAGCCATCGACTCAGGGTTCTCTCCTACAATATCCATCAGGGGATTACGGTCAGACGAAATCGACTCAGTCTTTCCATCCTGAAGGACGCTCTTCAGGAACTCCAGCCTGATCTGGTTTTTCTTCAGGAGGTTGCCGGTAGTTCTGTTGAAAAGCTGGGGAAATTGTGGCCTGAAAAAGTTGCCAACCAACTTGAGGGCTTGGCTGATGAGATGTGGCCCCACTTTGCATATCAGAAAAATGTCATTTTTTCTCGACACCACCATGGGAATGCGATCATGAGCCGTTACCCGATTTCGAATTTCATTCAGAAAGATATTACTTTGGGAAAATTGAAAAAACGCGGTTTGCTTCACGGAATTGTTCATATTCCCCAAGGAGAAAAAGAAGTGGTTATTCACGCTGTGAATGCCCACTTGGGATTGTTTCAATTTGAACGGCAATTTCAAACCCGCCAGCTCATCGATTATGTGAAGAAAACCATTAATTCCACCAGCCCTCTTTTGATTGCAGGAGATTTCAATGATTGGCGTCAGAGGGTCACAAAGGAACTGCAACAGAGACTTCAAGTGGAGGAAGTGTTTTTTTCATCGAAGCAAAACCATGCACGAACTTTTCCCAGCCGACTGCCTATCTTGCAATTGGATCGAATTTATTTCAGGCATGCTTCGATAAAATCAGCCTCTTGCCTAAAAGGAAAAAAATGGATGGTCCTGTCGGATCATCTTCCAATCATGGCCGATTTGGTGCTTCAGGCTTAGACGCCGACGCTGGAGCGGGCGAGTGTTCTTGAGTTAAAAGAGCTTGGTGATTGCAGCTTTGCTGGAATCCAAGCCTGCAACTCTGAGTAAAATAGGATTCCGCTTCTGTCCGCTGGCCCTGTTCCCAATAAACCAATCCCAAAAGATGAAGGGCTTCCAAGCGTCGAGGTGCTTCGGGAGTTTTGGCCAGAAGATTGATGACATTGATCAACTTGGGAATCGTGGCCAGATAATCCTTGTCATAAAAATCAAGATAAGACAGAGCCAACAAGGCTTTGACTTCATTGGGATTGGTACTCAACCACTTTTGAGTCATTTCTTTGGCTCCCTTGATGTCTTGAAGATTTAATTTCGTCGCAGTGAGCTGCTCGAGTACGTCAGGATCGTTGGGGGAAATCGTGAGGGCTTTTTCGTAAATCGCTTCAGCTTCTTTCAATTTCTTCGCCTGAGATAAAACTGCTCCTTCCAATCGATAACCAATGGTGCTTTCAGGAGCGATTTCTGTCTGAAGTGCTTTCGAAATAATAATGGATCTCTCAAAAGATGAATTGATGTTGGGATACTCGAGCAACAGGCTAGCCAGTTCGATGAAAAGTTCCTTTTCTTTCGGAGATTCCTTGATGAGTTTGTCGACAACTTTTAAATGTTCAATGGCTAGAGCCTGAAAACCGGCATTGGCATAAGCCCGGATTAATTTGAAGTGAATCGCCTTCGTTGGGTTTTGGTGTTCAATCGAAGCTTTGTAATTTTGAATGGCGGGCTCCAACTTGCCTAGCTGGATGTATAAATCACCCAGAATCTCCTCCAGTTCGGAGTCCTCAGGGTTTTGTTTCTGGAGTTCCAAAGCCAATTCAAGAGTTTTCAGAGGTTGCTGTCCTTCCATTTCCTTGCGAATAAGGGAAAGATCCAGATTCACTTTCTGATTTTGCTTTGTTGCTACAGTCGAGGGCTTTGAGACAAATAAAACAAGTCCCAAAAGCAAAACCACTGCAATTGCTACAGGTTTGGAAACAAATGAACGCTTTTTGTTGATTGCTTTCTTTGGCGATTCCGCAATCACTGTGGGGTTTGGTTCATTTTCGGGAGGAGGTTGAGATTCAACTTTCTGCGTTTTTAGGATGGGTTCTCTTCGAGTATCCACAGTAAGGTCGGGGGGAAAACCCATTTGACAGTCGAGTACTGTGTTTCCAATTTGGATTCTATCTCCATCCTTTAATTCACCTGAGCCCAGCGAGTTTCCGTTGATTTGGCAGCCATTCAGACTTTTTAGATCAGTGAAGATGAGTTTTCCCGTCTCTACATTGAACTCTAATTTCAAATGCTCTCTGGAAATGCGAGGGTCGTTAATAATAATGTCGGACTTGGCCCTGCCCAGAACAATGGGACCGGCCGATAGAGGAAACATTTTTCCCTTATCGTTTCCTTCAATCACGACTAAACGAGCTGAAAATTGGGATTCAGGGGCCATCACTTTCTTTTCGGCTCTTTTTTGAATCCAATTCACTTGCAAAAGCTTAACGAACCGCAGCAGTTGTTTTTTGCTGCGAATCAGGGGAGTGACCAGCTAATATAAAGAAACAAAAGAGGTTTTTGAGTCTTGACGCAGGATACCGCCAAAAAAATACAAAGAGCGAGTTTGTTGATGGTGGCCAGTATCTTCCTGTCCCGCATTTTGGGCTTCTTAAGAGAATGGGTCCTTGCCAGAACAGTGGGCGCCAGTGAAATGGCAGATGTTTATCTGGCCTCATTCACCATTCCGGATTTTCTCAATTATTTAATGGCAGCGGGCGCTTTGAATATTTCTTTGATTCCGGTTTTGGCTTCGTATGTGGGTCGTGAAAATGAGGAGAAGGGCAAAGAAGTTTACCAAACTTTATCCACGATTCTCAGCGCGGGAATGTTGGTTTTAGTTCTGGTTTGCCAAGTCTTTTCAGAAACCCTGGCGTCTTGGGTGGCTCCAGGATTTTCAGTCGAGCAACACGATAAACTCACCCATCTCATGCGCTTGATCTTGCCTGCCCAATTCTTCTTTTTCTGGGGAGGGATGGCCAATGGAGTTCAGCAGACGCATGGTTTTTTTTCTTACTCAGCTTTTGCCCCCCTTCTTTATAACTTGAGCATCGTGACCATCGGGATTTTGCTTTATCCGAGTTTGGGAGTTTCTTCCTTCAGTCTCGGGGTTCTGGTCGGCGCTTTTCTCGGTTATGGGCTTCTTCAAATATGGGGCTTGATGAAACTCAATTACCCCATTCTTCCCCGGTTTTTCTGGAATGAAGTAACCCGGCAAGCTCTTAAAAAGTATTTATGGATGAGTATTCCCATCATGCTGGCTTTTTCCCTAGTGGTCGCAGACGAGTGGATTACAAAATATTTGGCCAGCTTCATGGAGGTGGGTGCAGTGAGCCGGCTCAGTTATGCCCGAACCGAAATGCGAATTCCCATTGCAATTATTGGACAAGCTGCCGGGATTGCCAGCTACCCACATCTCTCAAGGCTTTGGTCAGCGAAAAACTACACTGACTTTGGAGAAACGTTCACTCGAGAACTGCAAAAAATTTGGGCTTTGGGGCCCATCGCCGCCATTCTGATGTTGACCCATGCTCTTCCAATCACAGATTTTATTTATGGAGGGGGAAAACTCACTCCTGCAGATCTTAAAGAAACAGCTGAACTTCTCCAATTGATGGGATTGGGAGTTGTCTTCTGGATCTTTCATATCCTTCTCTCTCGTGGGTTTTATGCCACCCAGACGACTTGGCTGCCTTCCCTTTGGGGGACATTGACAACCATTTTATTCATTCCGGTTTATATAAAGCTTTCCAGAACATGGGGGGTTCACGGATTGGCGTTATCTGGAACTTTGGGGATAGGGTTTTATGTGGGGACTTTGAGTTGGTTGTTGAGAAGGCATCTGAAAAAACATCAGGCTTCTATTTCTTTCAAACCGCTCTGGCTTTTCTTCGCTCAGTGGTCTTTGGTCATTGTCTTGCTTGGATTGATTTCATTCGGGCTATCCCGTCTCGGAATTTATCAATCAACACGTGTCTCCGCTTTATTGGATGTTTCCTTGTCTCTTTTCGTTTTGGTTGGGATGGCTGTTTTTCTTCTAAGAAAAGTCTTTTCAAATAAAACAGCCGGGGGAGTGCTGTTTTGATTCTTATGGCCTGAATCGCCCGTACACGGTCTCCAGTGACTCAACAATTTCTCCCAGAGTCACCGAATTTTTCACTGATTCAAAAATAAAAGGCATCAGATTCACATCGTTTTTAGCTGCTTGAACAAGAGAAGCTCTGGATTCTGCCACTTTCTTCAGGTTTCTACTGCTTTTATAGCTCTTCAAGCGAGCTGCTTGATCCAGCTCCACTCGTGGATCAATTTTAAGAATGGAGGGATTTGAGGAGTTGGTATCTTGAAAAGCATTAAGACCCACAATGACTCTCTTCTTATTCTCAATTTCCATTTGGTAATCGTAAGCAGCTTGTTGAATGAGATTCTGCTGGAACTGTTGTTCGATGCAGGAAACCACTCCGCCTTTTTTGTTCATCGCCTCAATCAACACCAATGCTTCCTTCTCGAGAGCATCGGTCATGGATTCCAGTGCGTAACTCCCCCCAAGAGGATCTATGAGCTTGGCCAAGCCACTCTCGTTGGCAATTACTTGTTGGGTTCGCAAAGCAAGGGTTGCAGCTTCTTCAGTTGGCAATCCCAAAGCTTCATCTCGCGAGTTGGTATGAATGGATTGAGCCCCTCCCAAAACAGCAGCGAGGCACTGAAGCGTGACACGAACCACATTCGTATCAATTTGAACAGGAATCAAAGTGCTGCCTGCCGTTTGAGCGTGAAATCTCAAAAGAAGAGATTTGGGGTTTTTAGGCTGGTACCTTTCTTGGATCAACTTCGCCCAAAGTTGCCGGGCAGCCCTGAACTTTGCCACTTCTTCCAAAAAATCATTGTGAACATTGAAGAAAAACGAAAGTCGGGGGGCAAAGTCGTCAATGGACAAGCCACGTGCAATGGCTGCATCCACGTAGGTCAAGCCGTCAGCCAAAGTGAAAGCTATTTCTTGAACAGCGGTCGAGCCGGCCTCTCGAATATGATATCCGCTAATTGAGATGGTATTCCACTCCGGTACTTCATTCTTGCAATATTCGAAAATATCCGTGGTGATTTTCAAACTGGGCTTTGGAGGAAACACATAAGTACCGCGTGCAATGTATTCCTTCAAAATATCGTTCTGAATCGTGCCCCGAAGTTTTTTCTTATCGATCCCTTTTTTCTCTGCAACTGCGAGATAAAATGAAAGCAAAATTCCTGCGGTTGCATTGATGGTCATTGAAGTGCTGACTTGGTCCAGTTGAATTTGATCCAGCACGATTTCCATGTCTTCAAGAGAGCTAATGGCTACTCCCACTCTGCCAACTTCGCCCTGAGCCAGTTCGTGGTCCGAGTCAAAGCCCATTTGAGTGGGGAGATCAAAAGCAATGCTCAGGCCAGTGATGCCTTGAGAGAGAAGATACCGGTAGCGTTCATTAGAGCTTTTTGCGTCCCCAAAACCCGCGTATTGGCGCATGGTCCAAGGTTTTTGGGTATACATGGACGGGTGAACACCCCTAGTAAAAGGGAATTCTCCCGGTTTTTTCAAACTGATGCCTTGGGTATCTTCGGAAGTGTAGAGCTGCTTTTTATTCACAGGCGGAGTTTAGTGAAGACTCTCTGCAAACTCAAGCGTGACCAAGCGCGTCAAAATGGTTTTTGGTTCAGTGTGTGCTTGCTGCTCCACCCATCCCATTGGTAGAGTGGCCCTTTTTCCGGAGGACCCACATGGCCAATATTGAAACCATTTTTGAGGGTGAACACGAGCAAGTCGTCTTTTTTACGGATCCGGGCAGTGGATTGAAATCAATCGTGGCCATTCACAATTCTCAACTGGGACCTGCTTTAGGAGGTTGCCGGATGTGGAATTACGAGTCGCCCCAACAAGCCCTTGAGGATGTTTTGAGATTATCCAAGGGGATGACTTACAAAGCTGCAGTAGCCGGCCTGAATCTGGGTGGGGGAAAAGCGGTGATCTTGGGGGATCCCAAAAAAGACAAATCCGAGGCTCTTTTTAGAAGTTTTGGTTCTTTCATTGATTGTCTCGGCGGGCGTTACATCACTGCTGAAGATGTGGGGACCGATGTTAATGATATGGAGCACATTTTTAATGAGACGGATCATGTGGTGGGAGTTGCTGAAATCCATGGGGGTTCCGGAGATCCTTCGCCTTGGACTGCGAAAGGGGTTGTGGAAGGTTTGAGAGCTTGTGTGGAACACCAGATGAAGAAAAACGAACTCAAAGGTCTAAGTGTTGCTGTGCAAGGTGCGGGGCATGTCGGATCCCATTTGGTGGATCTCTTCTGTGACAGCGGTATGAGGGTTTTTGTTTGTGATATCGATGGAAAACGGTGCGAGGCCCTAACTGAAAAACATCCCGGGAAAGTATCCATTGTTTCCACTGAGGAAATCTATGATCTCGATGTGGATGTTTTTTGTCCCTCTGCTTTGGGGGCGGTTTTGAATGAGAAAACCATCCCAAAACTGAAATGTTCCATTGTGGCTGGAAGCGCAAACAACCAATTGGCCACTCCGGAATGTGGCGATGAGCTTTTCAAAAGAAAAATACTTTACGCTCCCGATTATGCCATCAATTCAGGTGGATTGATGAATGTTTCAATTGAGTTGAGTGGGTACGATGAACGCCGTGCCAACCGAATGATCCGAAATATTTACCATTCAATCAAAGCAATTTTGGAACACTCTTCTCAGGAAAAACTGCCGGAATACCGTTGCGCCGACAGAGTCGCTGAAAAAAGAATCAAGGAAATCAGCCGGCTCAAAGGGCGTTTCAAAGGCGAAAACAAGCCCACATTCCATGGAAGGGTTGTGCGAAGGTAGTGAAATCAAATAAATGGGTGGCTCAACGCTACCAAGTGAACAAGCAAGTTCTCTCTATTTTAAAATCAGGACACCCTTGGGTTTTTAGAAGCCACATCAGTTCTGCCATTGAAGTGTTTGAGAGCGGACAGCTCCTGAAGTTGGTGGATCATGAAAACAAGGTATGTGGTTATGGCCTCTATGATCCAGATGGCTTGATAGCAATCCGCATTCTGAAAGATTTCCGGGAAGATTCCCGGACCCAATGGTTTGCCCTGAAATTGGATAAAGCCCTGAAGAAGAGGCAGAACCTTTTGAATTATACCAGCGCCTATCGACTCCTCCACGGAGAGAACGATGGAGTGCCTGGAGTAGTCCTTGATGTCTACGGCTCGACCGGCGTTCTTCAAACCTATTCTTCCAGTGTGGATTTGATGGGCAGATACTTTGCCCAGCTAGCTGCTACAAAACTGAAGTTAACCGATTTGATTTGGAAAACCCCCACCAAACGAAGTTCTCCAAAAGCAACTGCTCCGATTCGAACCTTGAGGGGCCATCTTCCCAATCAGGTAAAATTCCAAGAGGGTAAAATGACCTTTACAGTCCAGATCGGTTCTGGACAAAAGAGCGGTGCTTTTCTTGACCTAAGGGCCCTTCGGAAGTGGTTAAGTTCACAAAAACTGGGTGGAAAAAAAGTTTTGAATCTTTTTAGTTACACTGGAACCTTGGCTCTGGCGGCAGAGACGGCGGGTGCCTCGGAAATTTGGAATGTGGATATTTCCAAAGGGGCTCTCGATAGCGGAGCCAAGTTTCATGCTTTAGACGGAAAAAAACACCGTTTCATTCAAGCAGATGTTTTTGAATGGCTGAAAGAACTTCCAGAGAAGGAAAAGTTTGATCTCATTATTGTGGATCCACCGCAGATGACAAGTCAGGTGGCTCAAGTTCCGGTGGCACTCAGAGCTTACAGACAATTGTATTCTTTGAGCTTGAAACACTTGCGTCCCAAAGGGATGATTGTCGGTGCTTGTTGCACTTCCAGAATTGATCGAAAGAAATTCAAAGAGACCGTTTGCCCCATTTTGGTTCCACCCATGAAACTTCTGAAAAGCTTGGAACCTGAGGATGACCACCCGGTTGGTTTTCCTGAAGGAGATTACTTGAAAGTGATGATTTTCGGGGGCCCCTAGGACATCTCAATCTGAAGCTCTTCCAAATGGGATTTTAAAAAGGTCAGGGAATAAACCAAAAGAAGAGTGAGGAGGATCACCAATCCGCTACAAATCACTTTTGTTCTTTTCGACCAATTGGGATTTCTCCAGAGCAGGGGTAAAGCAAAAGGTCCCAAGAAAGCCGTTGCGATCAGAAAGACCCACCAACTGTCGATTGTCTTAATTTTGTTTCTTATCATAAGGGATTGAACCCCACGATAAGTTGCAGTTGATAAAAGCGTTTCTGCTTTTCCCAAAGATTCTCGCCTGTCTCTTTTGCGTAGGAGGAAAAATGAAGTTTTGTGTGAGGAGGAAATTCCAAGCTGAAACCGTAAGTTGCATAACCTTCTGACAATCCGGCCCTAACCCCAAAAAACTTGTGTCTAAGTTCGGCGCCCGTATGAAAAGTTTTTAAGAAAGACAGTCCCCGAAATTGGTCCCTGAGATCGGTTGTGAGGTTAAGCACAAACTTTTTGTTTAGAGGGTACTGGAGGAGCGAGCCCAAGTGGTAAGAAGTATCGATTCTGCCGGGAGCGTTGGCATCGCCGGTTTTTGAAAAGGAGGTGCCTCCCAGATTTTCAGCGGTCGCGGCAAACTGGATGACGGGTGAAGACCTAGTCACTTGCGGGAGGGTAATAAGGAAGCCAGCACTCAGGGGAAAGCCGTAGCCCACAGTGCTGTATCTTTTCAGCGCAGTCCACGGATCACTTGTCACGCTGAGGGAATCCAAACCAAGTTCCGCAAGCAGCTCAGAGACCGGTTTGTTGAGTTCAATACTGGTGCGTTGAATGGCTTTGATTCCGAATCCGAAGGAGAAATAGTCACTGAAAGGAATTCCGAAGGCCAGAGCTGCGCCCAGATCATTTAAAGCAAAAACCTCTGCATTTTCACCCTGAAGGGATTGCAATTCAAACAAGCCAAAACCATGACTGTACAGGCTTAAACCGAAGTAAGGCGTGATCAGTGTCGGTTTGAAAGAAAAGCCCAAGGATTGCTTGTCTGGATTCAGGGCATTTTCTGTTTGTCCGTCGAACACAGCGTTCTTCAGTCGAGTGAGAGAATCCATGTTATCTACCAGAAGTTGGGTGTCCACCAGATGAAAACGAACGCTTTTGTTTTTTGCAAGCCCTGCTGGATTGTAAAAAATGGAAGTCGCATCATCTGCCAGAGCAATAAAGGCGTTACCCATCCCTGTGGCTCTGGCGAATTCATAGCCCGGGCGAACCAATGAAGCCCGGGACTCAATTGAGAGAATCAAAAAAAGGGTGATGATTAGATGTTTCATATTCAAAAACTCAATGTGTATCGAAGAAAGTACCGTCTATCTTCGAGGAAATTGGATCCTTCCCCGATTTCTTTGGCGTAAGTTCCGGCTTCCAAATGACCACCTTTGATTCTGGCTCCCAGTCCCCCCGTTAAATACATTTGATTCAGTCCGCCCCAGAAGAAAAAAGTCCTGTTGTTTTGTAATTCCAAACCAACGTGAAAATGTTTTTTCCAAGGGATGGCCGATAGTTCCAAGTGCTTGTAATCAACCGAGACAGTCGAGCTCCAATTGCGATCAAATTGCGGACTGATGGAAAAGCCAGCCGAAAAAGATTGAGAAATCTTATCGGGAGCTCCCGGTGACTGTGTATTCAAGAAACGAGTTGCCCTGAAAACAGTATCAAACATGTTCATCCATGAGATACCGAAAGTAGGTAAAAACCGGTGGGGCAATACGAGGAGAAGCCCCGTATCTGCTCGCAAACCTGCGCCCTCTCGAATCAGGGTTCCCAAATTATCATCATTCATGCTGTTCAAATCAGTGTGTTGATAAACCCCTTTCATCTGATTGAGGTAAACCGCTTTCAGTGAAACACCCAAACGAAGGATGTTTCCTGCAAACTGATGCGAAAACCCCAATGAGGGAATGATTTCTTGGCGGGCATCTATGTCGAGAGTCGTATCTCCGGAAAGAGCGGCAACTTGGTAACTTCCTAGAATTGCAAAACTGAAATTCCTGAAAGTGATCGCGGGCAGAGTGGAAACGCTAAGAAATTGATATTTTCCAGGACGATTCTGTAAAGGGGTCAGCAGGTTAGCCAAATCAGGATCTCGAGCAGTTGACAAAGTGTTTGCAAATTCCTGATTCATATGAGCTTCACCGACAACCAAATGAATTTCACTGTTCTTTTTTCTAAATCGGGAAAGAGCAGCAGGGTTGTAAAAATGGGATGCATACCCTGAAACAGAGGCGGTACATGCATTTCCCTGAGCCAGACAGGAGCCCGACTGATAGGAGTCAAAAAACTCATCTAAACCCAAGCAGGGTTCGATAAGTAGGCTAAGCATTACAAAAAGGATTTTTGTGTAACGATGCAACATTTTTGTTACTGGGTTTTGTTAATTTCCCTAAGACTGTTCGGTAATTGTGAGAGAAAAGTGTAGAGTAAGTCGCAATGATTTCGATGCAAGGTGATAAAACGCCTCGTTGGCGTGGGGGAAAGTTAAGTGAGATTCCCCGAGTTCCATGGCTGGAGAAGCTCGTTCGTGCCGTTAAGACTTTTGAGGTCTTGGTCTTCAAATTATTGCAGATTTTGGATCTGTACCGTCCCCAGAAACTGATTGTCGGAGTGCCCTCCCTTGCGACCCGAAACTTCACTTTGATTCAGGCCGCCGTTTACAATGGAAGCCAAGAAGAAGTTCTTGGATTTAAGCCGCGTCGCTTAATTTACAGGCTCTTGAAGGGGCTTCCCGATTTGGAGTTCTTTGAACGAATCAAGTTTCAACTCGCAATCGGGGAGAATTCTTTTCGCTCAGTGGAAGCCAGCACCAAAACCCGTGGTTTCATTCAATTGCAGTTGCCTTGGCCTGTGACTTCAAAAGCCCCTAAATCTTCGTGGTTGAAAATATCTTCCGGAGGAGTGGAAACTTTGGTGGGGGCCATCCAACTGGGGGAATATGAGGTTTTGAGTACCCCTGTATTTTTCCTCAACGATAAAATCAGAAACATAATCATTTCGGACATCGACGACACAATAAAAGAATCTCACATTTTGGAAACTACGGGTGTCAAACAGATTATTTCCAGTTTGGTCCGCGGGAATTATTACCGGTATGAACCTATTCCTGGAATGCCTGAACTTTATCGGAGTTTGAGTAGTTCGGACACTTTGATTATTTATCTTACAAGCACTCCTTTCCAGCTAACCCCTTTTCTACTCAAATTTCTTCGAGACAATCGATTTCCTGAGGGGCCTGTTTTTCCGCGCTGGTTGGGGTATAGAAAATTCAATCACAAATTTCGTGTTCTTTCCAAGATTTTGGGGCAAGTGGAGAATCAAAGAGTGTACTTGATCGGGGATAGCGGGGAGATGGATCTCCAAATTTATAGAAGAGTCTCGGAGACTGCCAAGTTTGGGGAAAACATATCGAAAATAATGATCCGTCAGGTTCCGGGAACTGCTGCACCTGAATTGAAAGCTCCCCGTGAGTTTCTTTTCTCAAATATTGAGGAGTTGCAGGGCCAATTCGCTGGGATTCTGAAACAGTAAAATGCTAAAATAACTCCAGGGGAAATTCATGAAAAACTTACTTTTAATACTTTGTCTCTCTTGTGTTTCATGGGCGAAACAAACCCGGTACCTCAGCTTTGATGAACCCCCGGGCTGGAGCTGTGATCTTTCCTCTCAAGGGGTCTTTATTTGTGAGAGTCCCAATGAGCAACAGAGACAAGATTCAGTGATTTTGTTTTTCGGGGCTCCCGCGACCGACTTTGACTCACTTCCGAATTACGAGAGGTATTTGAACAAAACCAAGACGATCATGGATGAGTCGGGTAAATCCGTTGAATCCAAGGTCACTTTTGTCAGAAAAAGAAACATCAATGGGTTTGAGTGGATTGATTCTCTCCAACAGAATTCAGAATTGCCTGGTTATTGGACGAGGTATGTGGCGACGGTTCAAAAGCCCCTCGCTATTTTGGTTACTTATGTCGTTTCTGAACAACGTTATACAGAACTAACGCCAGCATTTGAACGGATGGTCGCCTCTCTAAAACCCGTAACGGATTTTAAATTCTCTCAGAACCAGGGAGATTTGGCTCTTCCAGGAACCGAGCTGGGTGGAATTTTAAAAAGTCATTTGGAGAAAAGATCGCAGAAGAAACCGGTTCCGCCTCCTGAAGCCCCTAAACCCTCCGGATCTTCGTCATCGCTTATTTATCTTTTGGGAGCCGTTCTGATTTTAGGCTTGATTTGGCTTTTGAGCAAAAAGCAGAAGAAAAGCAGTTAAGGGTTTGAATTCGCAATTTCTTTGCCGACAGCTTTGGATAGTTTAGCCAAAGCCAGATTCAGCGAATAAAGCGTTTCAATATGATTTTTCTTGGCAAGTCCATTTCCTTCCAAGGACTCAAGAAGATCTTTCGCCGATGTCACTCCCACTGTCCAACCCATCGAGTTTGATACGAACCACTTTTTGGCAGTGTCTTTTCGTCGGGCGGCTACTTCCAAGCTTTTTTCGGCTTGTTCAAGTTCATAAAAAGCTTTCTTTACTTCGAGTTCGATACCGGGGTTTGCATAGGATTCCGTGGCTTTTAGCTTGGCTGCCTGCGCTCGTTGCTCTTGTGCCTCTGCTGAATGGCGCTTGAATTCCAAATCCAATTTTAAACCTAGCCCAAATCCTCCTTGAGGGCGGTTAAAAGGATCAAAAGCAAATTGCGAATTTTGCCTCGTCCTGACTGGAGACCAATTGAGATCCGTGAAGCCTCCTATGAATACCATTGGATAATCCTGAAGCTGTTTAGCCTCTGCCAGCGACTCATAAGCTTGAATCCCCGCAGGCAGCGCTTTAAGTTCCGGGCGGTGGGCTTTCGAGAGTTGAATGTACTCTTCAAGGCTTTTCTTTTGATAATTGGGAACATTTAAAGAGGTTTCCGCTACGCTCGAAAAGTCAGTGCCTGAAAGCCACGCTAAAGCTTTCTCAGCAGTTTTTTTGGCAGCTTCTGCATAAAGAGCTTTTTGATCCAAATCATCAAGTGCAGTCTTCAGCCGGTACATGTCGTGCGGTTTAACAGTTCCCTTCTTGTCTTCATCTTTAAGACTTTCCTCAGCGCTATCAACCGCTTCTTTTAAGAATCCGGAAAGATTTTCCAAGAGTCGCTCAAATTCACAGGCCATTAAATAGCCGTAATAAATTTCCTTTGCCTGATAAGCCACTTCATTCTTCTTCGCTTGGGTTAACTCAACTTTTGCAGTTATCTGGCTGTTGGCTGCTTTTTCATAATTGCTGAGCATCCCGAAAGTATAAACGGGTTGGGCAAATTCAATGGAGCCCCTCAGAAACGGGCCCCATTTATTCAGATTGCTTCGAGAATTTAAAGCGTCTCCCGTTTCCTCAAAAATAGGAGCCCCCAAAATCCCGACTGAGCCTTTTGGCCAAAAAGCCGCTTTGGCTCGATCCAGTTGGGAGCGGGCAATTTCAATTTCTTGGGCGGTTTCTTGCACTAGACCATGGTTTTGGCTGTTTTTTAAAAGAGTGTCGAGGGTCAGCGCTGGGGCGGGGGCTTGAGTGCTTTCCGATTCCGCCGCTTGAAAGCGGTGTGTAGAGAGAGAAAGCATTAAAAAACCGATAGAGATAAATAATTTCATAGGTTCACTTAATGGTAGCCCGCATTCGACTTTTAAATTGCCAAAAGCGCCTCAGCCAAAGTTTTCGGCGCTCAGCTCGAAGGTACTTAGGAGATTTACCCGCTCACTTAAAAAACTACTCCCTTGAGTACTCCAAAGAACTGAGATCCTATAGCAAAATAACCTTTAAAAACAACATCTTAGATGAGATTCTGGGGGCTCAGATTATTTTGTGCGGAGATTACCACAGCTCGCCACAGGCACAAAGGACCGTTCTTCGGATTTTGAGGCAGATTCTGCCCCGTGTTAAAAAAGAGAGAAAAAACCTTTATTTAGGTCTCGAATTTCTTCGGGCTCAAGACACCATTCGGGCTCAGCAGGTTCTGCGTTCTGAAATTTCCGAGGATCGGTTTCTTGAGACCATTGGTTTTCACCGGTGGGGCTTCCTGTGGCAAAACTATGCCCCCTTGGTCAAATTAGCCCAAGATTGGCAAATTCCCCTCTTTGGTTTGAGCCCTGAGCGGATGGGCCCCTTACAAGCCAGAGATGCATTTGCAGCCAGGGTGATTTGCAATTGGACCCAGCAAGACCCCAATTCAATCCTGTTTTGCTTGATGGGTGATCTCCACCTCGCGCAGAATCACCTTCCAGAGGAAATTAGAACCGAGTTAAAAAATCGACAGCAATCAAAAAAGATTCTGACGATCCATCAAAATTACGATGACCTCTACTGGAAGCTGGTTCAGAAGCAAAAAGAAAATAAAGGCGAAGTGATTCAGCTCAAGAAAGATGTTTTCTGCATTTTAAATACGGCCCCGTGGGTGAAACTCCAGAGTCATTTGAACTCCGTTGAACAGACTCCCAACGCAGAAGAAATGCTTGATTCCTCAGATACCATTCTGCAATTGATCGAGGGAATAGCCTATTTTCTGGAACTGAAAAAAACTCAAATCGGAAGTGGCGCTGACTTGGATGTACGAGCTTCGGGTAAGTCTGAAAGCTATTTTTCTTACGCGGACCGGATTTTTTATCTCGGGGCCCCGAATCTCAATCACTTGGCGAAATTATCTTCTCAATACGTGCATTCCAAATTGAGTGGTTTTAAAGGGAGTTTTGAAGAACCTGCGAGAGACTTCTATCCCATGGTTTGGACCGAGGTCCTCGGATTTCTGGGTTCAAAAATAATCAATCCCAACAGAAAGTGTCAGGGGATTATTGATTTTAAAACCTCCAGTGAACCTGCCATGAAACTAGCCTGGCGCCATATCAATAAAGAAAGGGTTCCAGCGGAATCTGAGGTCCCTCTCTATCCAGAAGTTGCAAAGCTTTTAGGTAAGCTCTTGGGTCAAGCCCTGTTCGAGCTCATACTGAAGAATAAACTCTCTTTGTCAGCTCTGAGAGATCTTTACGGAACTCCTTTTGGAGCTGAGTCCGAATCACTTTATTTCGATTGGTGCACCAAAGTAGATCAGTTTTCTTTAAGACACTTCTCTTCGAAACAAAAATGGTAGCAGTTGGACGCGCTGCGCCCGCCTAAAAAAGTGAATGGTATTCACTTTTTCCTCATCTTGACAGCAACCGACCTGCGTGTAGGATTTGCCCCTTATGAACCTCGAAGAAAAGTTTCAAAAGCTCCATCAAGTCCACTCTCAAGCTGAATTGGCGGGAGGGACCGAAAGAATCAAACAACAACACGATAAAGGAAAAATGACAGCCAGAGAGAGGCTTCAATTTTTCTTGGATGAAGGTAGTTTTGTTGAGTTGGACAAGTTTGTGACCCACCGGTGTTCTGACTTTGGGATGGAAAAAAAGAAAATTCTCGGAGACGGTGTCGTTACGGGCTACGGAAAAGTTTCCGGCCGACACGTTTACGTTTTTGCTCAAGACTTTACTGTCTTCGGGGGTTCGTTATCAGCCACCCAAGCTCAGAAGATTTGCAAGGTTTTGGATTTGGCTCTTAAAAATGGCCGTCCAGTGATTGGCCTTTGTGATTCCGGGGGAGCCCGCATCCAAGAGGGCGTGGAATCTCTGGCTGGTTATGCCGAAATTTTTTATCGAAATACCCTGGCCTCAGGAGTTGTCCCTCAAATCTCTGTGATCATGGGGCCCTGCGCGGGAGGCGCGGTTTACAGTCCAGGCCTCACTGATTTCATTTTCATGGTCAAAAATTCGAGTTACATGTTTCTGACCGGTCCAGATGTGATCAAAACAGTAACCCATGAAGACGTCACAATGGAGGAGCTCGGGGGAGCGGTAACCCATTCCACAAAAAGTGGTGTTTGCCACATGGCAAGCGATGACGAAAAAAGTTGCTTATTGCTTGTTCGTGAACTTTTGAATTTTTTACCATCCAACAATGTGGATGAAGTTCCAAAGATCAAGACGACCGATCCGATTCAAAGAACCGAGCCGAAGCTAAGAACACTGATTCCGGAAAACTCCAAACAGGCCTACGACATGAAAGAGGTCATTGAAGCTGTTCTGGATGACAATTACTTTTTGGAAATTCAAAAAGATTTCGCTCCCAATCTCTTGATTGGTTTTGGCAGCTTGGGGGGAAAAAGTGTCGGCATTGTTGCTAATCAACCTGCCGTTTTGGCTGGGTGCTTGGACGTCAACGCTTCAGATAAAGCGGCCCGTTTTGTTCGTTTCTGTGATGCATTCAATATTCCTCTGATTACCTTTGTGGATGTGCCTGGATTTTTGCCCGGAACCGAGCAGGAATATGGTGGCATCATTCGTCACGGTGCAAAATTGTTGTATGCTTATTCCGAAGCTACTGTGCCCAAGATCACAGTGATCACTCGAAAAGCTTACGGCGGCGCTTACTGTGTGATGGCTTCCAAACAGCTTCGTGCAGATATTAACTTTACGTTTCCTACAGGGGAAATAGCTGTCATGGGGCCTGAAGGAGCCGTAGCAATCGTTTTTAGAAACGAACTTCAGAAAGCGTCGGATGCTGTTTCAGAAAAGAACCGGCTGATTCAAGATTACTCGGACACTTTCGCAACTCCGTATAAAGCTGCTGAATTGGGCTTTGTTGACGAAATTATTTTTCCAGAACAAACCCGGTACAAATTGGCTCAGGCTCTTGAAATGCTGAAAAACAAAAGGGATAGAATGCCTCCCAAAAAACACGGGAATATACCACTGTGAAACCGAAGAGAATTTTAGTTGCAAACAGAGGAGAAATCGCACTTCGGGTGATGAGGGCGTGTCGCGAGATGGGCTACTCTCCTTTGGCGATTTATTCAAAAGCAGACAGAGCATCCCTGCACGTTGCCAAATCTGACGGGGCTGTTTGCGTGGGAGAAGGCCCTTCCACCCATAGTTATTTGGACATTGATGCTGTTATCAAAGCGGCGAAGACTCTGAAAGCAGATGCCATCCATCCTGGTTACGGATTCCTCTCCGAAAAAGCGGATTTTGCAAAAGCCGTTGCCCAAGCCGGTCTGATCTTTGTGGGACCGTCTGCTGAGGCTATTTCCACCATGGGTGATAAAGTAATGGCGCGAAAAACCATGGAGAAATTGGGGCACCTTCCCTTGGTTCCCGGAACCAAAGAAGGGTTGAGTGATGAAAATGAAGCGCTAAAAGCAGCAAAGCAAATTGGTTTTCCTGTGATGATCAAAGCCGTGGCGGGCGGGGGTGGACGCGGGATGCGGGTGGTAAACTCAGAAGATGAGTTTCTCAATCTTTTCAGAAGAGCTTTCTCTGAAGCTCAGAAGGCTTTTGGAGATGGCCGAGTTTATCTTGAAAAATATGTGACTTCCCCCCACCACGTAGAAGTGCAGATTATTGCCGACTCTCATGGAAATGTTGTCCATTTGTATGAACGAGAATGTTCTGTACAACGCCGGCATCAAAAAATCATCGAGGAGAGCCCCAGCCCATTTATCAGTGCCGATACCCGAAAAAGGCTTTGTGAAGCTGCTGTAAAGGCCGTTAAAGACATCGGATACGTTAATGCGGGTACCATTGAAATGCTGGTCGATGAAAACCAGAATTTTTATTTCATGGAAATGAATACACGGCTTCAAGTGGAGCATCCAGTCACTGAGTGGATCACTGGAAGAGATTTGGTAAAAGAGCAACTCAGAGTGGCTTTCGGTGAAAAGCTCTCTTTCCGTCAGGAAGACTTGAAACAAAATGGCCACGCTCTTGAATTTCGGATTTGTGCGGAAGATCCCGAAAAGTTTTTGCCTCAAGCTGGAAAAGTTACTGGAGTGAGTTTTCCAGGTGGAATTGGAATTCGTGTAGACTCGCACCTCTACCGCGGATACGAAATTCCCGTGTTCTACGATTCTATGGTGGCCAAGTTGACTGTTTGGGGAAGAGACCGGGCAGAAGCGATTGAAAGAAGCCGGGCGGCTTTGATGGACACGGTTATGAATGGGGTTAAAACCAATATCCCTGTCCACTTGCAAATTCTTAATAACCCGAAGTTCATCAGTGGAAATTACACCACCAGATTGATTGGCGAGGATTTCAATTACCAGCCGAAAAAGCCCAGTGCCGATGAGTTGAAAATGGCACTGATTTCCACTGCTGTGGCGGCTTATAACCGGGAGTATCGGGGACCTGATAGGCGTTCTCCCAGTGAAACTTCACTCTGGAGTCGGGTTGGGCGAGAGGAAGGGCTTCGTTAATGTTGTTTTATATTTCTTATCAGGGTGAAGAACACAAAGTCAGAGTTGAAGTTAAGGATGGGCAATACTTTGTTTCGGTGGGTGATGAGTCTGAGAACTTGGTGGATATTTCCTTCTATGGAAACGACTGCACTTTGCTTCATGAAAAAGGGGTTTTTCACGCCAACGTCGTTGGCGAAAAAATGGATTACACCGTTTGGATTCCCGAGGGGAATCTTTCTCTTACTGTGGAAAGTGAGTACCGCCGGATTGTGGGGCTCTTGCGCGGCCAAAACTTGGAGACCGAAAATAATGTTTATTCAAAAATGCCCGGTAAGATCACCAAAATGATGGCCAAAGAGGGTGATGAAATTCAAAAAGGGCAGGGGCTCCTTGTGATGGAAGCGATGAAAATGGAGAATGAGATAAAAGCCCAAGTTGCCGGCACCCTGAAGAGATTTTGTGTCAAAGAAGGACAAGCAGTCGAGACAGGAACCCTGTTGGCTGAAATCACTCCGAACGAATAAAACTGGATTAGAGTTTCTTTTCCGGTCTGGCAACCACGATAAGCGAGGTCCCCAAGGGAAGTCGTAAAAAACGGCTGATCTTTAATTCCACTTGGCTCGACCAAATCAAGAACCGGTTCAAACCATTTTTTACGGTCGGGAATTCTGTTTCCTGCTTTTTACTCAGCTTTCTCAAAACAGCCATGGGAAATAAGAACGACCAGAAATAAGAAGCAAAGAGTATGTCGAATCCGTTGGCTTTAAGCCGCTCCTGCAACTCACTCTTCGAATAACGCCTGTAGTGGCCCCAAAGCTCGTCCCAACTGGAGAACAATGAGGAAAATGCCGGCACAGTTAAAACCAAAAGACCCTCGGGTTTTAAGTGGCTTCGAACAGTGCTGAGAAACTCCCTGTCTTTTTTCAAATGCTCCAGAACATCCAGACAAGTGATGAGATCGAATTGCTGTTGGAGATCAAAACGGGATTCAAGATCCAAATTGATAAACTGGTAACCCTCTTGAGATGACAAGCGGGGAGTTTCGAACCCATGCCCGTCCACCAGGAAAGTAGTATCGAATTTAAAACGTCCACTGATGAGTTTTGCCAGTTCACCTGTACCACAGCCTAAATCGGCGTAAGCAGGGTTCTGAGTTGGAGATAAAAAACGCTTGATCAACGATTGAACCCAGAGCAGTCGCCCTTGGAACCAAAAGTAGTTGCCATCAATGGAAGCCAATTGATGAAAGTTTTGGGAAGTTAATTTTTCAGGCATAGATGGAAAGTCTTAATGATACCTCATCATTTGCATCGCTCAACCGCACGGGATTAATTCGGCGCATTATGGTTGGTTCGGCTTTTCCAGTTAAACTGGAGATTCCATTTATGCGATCCCATCGACTCTCGATTGCCCTTTTAATTTTTGTTTTAGCACTCTTCTTTTACCTCATTGGCATCAATACGTTTTTTAGACACGATGATTGGCTCATTCTTGGAAATTCCATCACTTTTTTACCGAAAGATTGGACCTTTCTCTGGGATAACCGGCTTTATTTTTCCCCTACGCGACTGGATACGTGGTTTTTTCGCCCCTTTTTCAAGCTGGGAGTTTGGGGAGGCTATCAAATCTTTGGTCTAAACCACACATGCTGGATTCTTTTCCAGTACGGGTTGTTTGTATCCGCTGTTTTAATTGGAGGAATTTCTTTTCGTTCTTTTGATGGAGGTTCAAAAAAATCAGTGTGGTTCACTGTCTTATCTCTTGTTTCACTCTCCTATTACTTTGCAAACATTGCATGGATCGGGGAAGGGATGATGAATATCCCGCAACTCTTTCTACTGAGTCTCTCTTTGTACCTGTTTCTCAAGCCTTTGAAAACCACAGGGCTTTTATCCTTGTTTTGTTATTTGCTTTCATTGGGGTTCAAAGAATCCGCTGTTTTTTTTCCTGTTTTTCTCGGCGCTGTTGATCCATCAGCTTTCAATCAGAAATCCAAGAGGCTCAGTTTGGGCTGGTTTTATGGCGTCATGGTGGTTTATTTGGTTTGGAGAATTGGCTTTGTCCCTCTGAATCCCGGTTATCGGCCTATTTTAAATTTTGTCTCCATTGCGAGGCCCTTGGTCTTTTTTACCGGTCTTTTGGCAATCCCCTTCATTGCCCTGGCTGCAAATGGATACAGGGTAGCATTCAAAACAAAAAGTGAGATCAAGACAGCTTTGTTGATTTGCGTTTTTCTAGGGCTTCTAGTCGTGCCCCATTTGGGGCATCCGTTTTTTTCTCCTGGGTGGTTACTCCTTCCCGGTTTTTTGTCAGTGTGGTCTTTGATTTTCCTGGTCGATTCAAAAAAAATCGAAGGCCTTCCACTTTTAAGAACTGCGGTCTTTTGCCTGATATTGTCTTTGATTCCCATTGCCTGGCAAAGCTACCGTATTGGTTGGTTTGATTGGTTTAAATCTCAAAAAGCGATTCATGATTATCTGAGGGATTTCCAAGAGGAAACAGCCTCCTTAATCGAGATCGAAAATTGTCCTAATCCAAAGTTTCCTCAAGTAACTTTTGAGCGAGTGATTGGTGGGGTTGAAAATCTCGAGCATTTATGGAGAATCTATCACCGGACGCCGCTGGCCTTTCGATTGCTGCCCTGTGGAGATCAAAGTGTAAGCCCGGGCATTCATTCCAATCCTCTAATCCAGTGGCGCTTTCCTGACGCAAACTTTTCCGGCCCAAACTCTCCCGCTCAAAAATAGATTTTTAAAAACAGGGATGGTGGTGGCGCACTGTGCCGATATTGGTGTGAATTTTCTATCAATGATTTAGGGTCAAGAGTCGATAAGAAAACTGGAAGTTTCCACACAGCCAAGGAGTAGGCGTGTATCAGGTCGCAAGAAGAGAATTTTTCAATCCCGGTCTTTTCAGCCCTTATTTTCTATTGCTGATGGTCTGCATGCTGGGAATCTTATCGTATCTCGCTCTCCAGATCCTCTTTGTTGGCTCCGGAATCAACTATCTTTATCTTCTGATGGTGATTCAAGTGGTTCCCTTTTTCATCCAGTTTGGGAAACAAAGATTTAACTTCATTGGTTTTACCCTGTTCAATCACTTTTTTTGTTTTTCGGTGCCAAAATACAATCAAGTAAAAAATCTTTTATCACTTGGGGATCTCTATCCCGAATCAGTGATTGCCCTGAAAGAGCTAATCCATTGCACCTTGATTATGACTGCCTGCTACTATGCTTTCCGCACCTTCGTTTTCTACTCATTTGTCGAACGAGAAAAGTACCAACTTTTATCACTCAGTCGAATCCAGCTCTTGGTGGTCGCTTGTTACGTTATTGGTATGCCGATGTTCATCGATTATCTCCCCTCGTGGGCCTTGATCTTTCACTTTGCTGCCGTTGCTGCAGACATGGTCTTGCTGATGTGTTCGCATTCTCCAAAGAACGAAAAAATGAGTACGTTTCTCCGAATCGGAGTTTTTATTTCGGCGGTGCTCTACTTCATCAAAACAGGGATGTTGACCATGGTGGGGAACCTGGCTGGGTACCTCTTTATCGCATCCTGTTTGCGTCGGCAGTATAAGATTCTTTTTATTCCGGTAATCCTCACTTTGATGGGCTCAGCCATCCAAGTGGTCAAAGCCCCTTACCGAAGTGCCATCGGTGCCAATCCTGCACTTGGTTATGAGGAAAGACTGTCTGTCTTGGGGGGATTGTTATATTCGCATTATATTGAAGACGCTGATGTTCAAGAGGGCTCTGAGGAGGCGGATTCTCAAGAGCGTAGGGACGTAGGAGACTCCTTGCTTCATGGTTTTTCAAGATTGGGAGACGATTCTCTTGAACGGGTCATGAGCTGGACTCCCTCATTGGTACCCTTCTGGGAGGGGAGTTCCTATGAAAGTATTCCCTACCTGTTTATTCCCAGGTTTCTCTGGCATGACAAGCCCAGTCGCCACATCTGGAACAAGTTTGGACGCGCTTACGGGGTTCTTAGTGAAGATGACATGGCCACTTCAGTAGCGATCAATTATTTTGCTGAAGGTTATATGAATTTTGGCATTATTGGGATGTATGTTGTCGCAGTCATCATGGGTTTCTTGATTGCCGCAGTCGAGAGACTCTCTTACTACTTTCTGAGAGGTTACTTCTACTTTACTTTCATGGCTTTTCTGATGCCGGTGATGGTTTACGCTTCCGATTTGGGTAGCGTTATTCAGTCCATCTTCATTGTAAGTGCCGTTCTATTGTTCTTTAGGAAACAATTCCAGAATATGGCACTCAAAGATGACTATTCCTGAGCACGCTCTGAGCCATCCCCGCTTGCCTCATCATTGAAAAATGTTCTTCCTTTGTTTCTCTTGAAACAAAATAGAGGGAGACGAAACCGTTTCCGTGCTTTACCAAAACCGGATCATATCCATGCTTTTCAAGCGCTTCCATGCCTCCGAACAAACTCTGATTCAGTTCTTGGAACTTTCTCTCCCATCTTTTTAGGGCCAAGGAAAGGTCCGATTCAGAGATTTCTTCCGGGTGATCATTGTCCAAAAGATCCTTCAAAATATAATCAAAAGCGTAAAAAATCCCCGGTCTTTTCTCAAAAAGCAGTTCCGGTTTCAGGCGTTTGAAAATTAAATGGGGAAGCTCATTTTGGCTTTTTACCTTTGAGAAGAGTTCAGGGGTCTTCCTGAGGGGACTTCGGGCTATTTCAATATTGGTTACTCCCAATAAATCAAGAGCCTCTCTTTCGGCAAAGAACATGATGGTGGCTATTTCAGAAGATCCAATGACCGTCTTGGGACCGGTGGTGGCCTTTAAGTGGTTTCCCAGTTGGGAAAGATATTGAATTCGATAATTCCCCTTACCCAATTTTTTGAGATTTATTGCCGACAGGGATGACTTGTGGGTGAAGAGTCCTTCCGAGAGCCGGGTAAAGCTTCCAAATGGGAAAGATAGTGTAGCTAAAAATAGAACACCAAAAAGAAAGAGAGAAAAAACAGAAGTTTTCCTCAGCTCCACTGAGGTTTCCAACGCTATCGAAATGAAGAAAATGAATGAGAAGAAGGAAAAAGGGAAGAGGTACCTACCCAAAGATGGGGGGAACCAATCTCCACCCGAGAGATAATAGGGAACTGAAAAAAAGAGAAGAAGCCAAAAAAGTTGAAAAGCCACTCTTTTTTCCGGAGATTCTATTTTTCTGTTTGATTGAATCCACCAGAGTGAAATCCCTGATGAGAAAAAAGCAGCGCCGCCGGCAAATGAGTCCATCAGAAAATTTCGAAGGCCGATTAATGTGAAGAAGACAGTACCAATCGATGATTTGTAAATGACGGGAACTGGAATGGCGTTTCCAAAATTCAGGATACGCCAAAGAGTTAGAGCAGAGAATGGCAGGAGAGTGAGTCCCAAACCAAGAAAAAGTTTCCTCAAAGATAAGCCTGGTTTCCTAGAAAGAAACAGGAAAGCAAAAAGAAGCAGGCAAAACCAAGTTCCTTCCAAGCGAGCCAGTGGGACGATCGAAAGAAGAAAGCAACCGGTAAACCATCCGGACTTGTTGGGCGGATTAAAAAAAAGAAAAACCAAACTCCAAAGAATAAAAGCCGTGAAAAACAAGAAAGCGAAACCACTGCCGGCATTCAACAGCAAGGGAGGATAAAGAGCCAGAAGAGGGTAGTACCAGATGGTTGGGCTGTTTTTCGTCAAACAACACAAAATTCTTTGTCCGGCCAAAATGCAGAACCAACCCGCCACGATTTGCATCCAGAAGCCAGTTTCCAGAAGGGGAAGACCCAATCTGTGAAGAAGGCCCAAAATAAAGAAGGGCAGAAAATCGACAATGCCATCTATTTTTTCAAACCGATTAAAGGAAAAATTTCCAGTCTCAGCAAAATTCCGGGCATGTCGGACATAAATGAAGAGCTCGTCCCACGGTTGAAACAAGAGAAAAGCAGCCAACAAAAAAGCAAGGAAGGAGCCAGAAATGCTGAGTCTTTTCCAAACAAGTTTTTGGGTCCGGGTAAATTGGACGGCAGTCAAAATAGAAAAAGCAAAACTCAATACAAATCCCAACTGAAAAAAAACGGGGAGGCCTTTCACCAGAAAGAGGCCTCGGAAGAAAGAATCAAAAAGGCCCGGAATCTCCCGTGGGGCCTGAAAGAAATGGACGTTCGAAAGCACGCTATAGTTTAGCATGTCTCCGATATTCCATCGGAAAGGCGATTAATCGCGCCGCGTCGCAGGCTGTTTTATTGGATACTCCATTTGTACCGATAGGTTGTTTATGAGTGAATTAGATAAAGTTCTGAGTTTTGCCATTAACCACAGGGCCAGTGATATCCATTTTTCGTCGGGGGAGCCCATCCGGTTTAGAATTGATGGAGATTTGGTCGCTATTAATTCCCAAGTCTTGGAAGCTCATAGCTTGGAAGCGCTCCTCTTTGAACTCTTGACTGAAGAGGAACAGGCAAAATTATACAATCAGAAAAATCTGGACAAATGCTATTCAGTGCCTGGAATTGGACAATTCCGGGTGAATATTTTTTTTAATCGCAAAGGGATTGCGGCTGTTCTCCGTTCAATTCCGGTGGAGATTCCGTCTTTTCAAAGTCTGGGATTGCCCGAAGTGATCCAAAAACTGGCTGAAAAACCCCGGGGCTTGGTTTTGGTGACTGGACCCACTGGTTCCGGGAAATCGACAACTTTGGCTGCAATCATCGATCACATCAATTCAAATTTCCCGAGCCATATTTTGACTGTGGAGGATCCGGTTGAGTTTGTTCACACCTGTAAAAAATCACTTATTAATCAGAGGGAGATCGGACATTCCTGCCCCAGTTTTCAGGATGCTCTGAAGTACGCTCTGAGAGAAGACCCCGATGTGATTCTGATTGGGGAGCTTCGGGATTTGGAAACCATTTCTTTGGCTCTTACAGCTGCCGAGACAGGCCATTTAGTTTTTGGCACACTCCATACGCGTGGAGCAGCTGCTTCGATTGATAGAATCATTGATTCTTTTCCCGCCGGCCAACAGGCGATGATACGGACGATGTTGGCGGACTCTCTGCTGGCTGTAATCAGTCAAGCTTTGCTGAAGAGAGCAGACGGGAAGGGAAGAGTGGCCGTCTACGAAATCATGGTCGTCAACAACGCCATTTCCAACTTGATCCGGGAAGGAAAAGTTTTCCAAATGGAGGGAGTCATCCAGACTGGTAAGAAAGACGGGATGGTTCTTATGGAACAGAGTTTGATTTCTTTAATTTCTCAGGGAATTGTGACTCCGGAGGAGGCAGCTCCCTATCTGAAAAACCCTCAGAATGCCGGCAGTCCCTCAAGTGCTCCGAAAATGCCCGTTAAGCCCAATTTGCCCCCTCCAATGAACATCCCAAAAGCAGCCCCTAAAGCGGCTCCGCCACCTTTGGCGGTTTTGCAGCCGAAAACACCTGCTTCCAAATCCCAACCCATGGACTTTAGTATTCCCGATATTGGGACTCAGGAGCCAAGTGCGAATCAAATGGATGAGGATGAGGTTGGGGTTTTATCAGTCGACTTGATTGAAGACCCTGAAGACTTGGTGCCCTCTCCGCCCCCTCTGAAGAAAAAAGCCGGCTAGCTGAATAGCCCCATTTGGTTACTGATTGACGCCCCCTTTCAAAATTGGTTCAATTCGGGGGTTATGAATGATTCTAAAAAATTAGCTACCCTCATCGATCACACTTTGCTTCGGAAAGACGCAACTGCCCCAGAGTTTGAAAAGCTTTGTCAGGAAGCGATTCAACACGGGTTTAAGACGGTTTGTGTGGAAGCGCAATGGCTTCCGTTGGTGACCAAAAAGCTTCAAGGGTCACCGGTTTTACCTATTGCAGTGGTCTGTTTTCCGGAAGGGACTGCTCCTACCTCTGAAAAAATAAAAAAGACTCAAGAAGCGGTAGCTGCTGGGGCCAAAGAAATCGACATGGTCTTAAATCGAGATCTTTTAAAAGCAAAAAAATATTCTGAAGTACTCCAAGACATCAAGGGGGTAGTGGAAGCTTCTGGCGGTGCCCCCGTCAAAGTCATATTGGAAACCAGTGAACTGAATCGGGAAGAGAAAGCAATTGCATGTGCTCTTTCTAAAATCGCCGGAGCTGCTTTTGTAAAAACGTCCACGGGGTTTTCAAAATCGGGCGCAACCGAAGAAGATGTTCGTCTGATGCGTCAAATAGTGGGTCCCGAAATGGGAGTGAAAGCTTCGGGGGGAGTGCGCTCTCATGAGGATGCCGTAAAAATGGTCAGTGCAGGAGCATCTCGTTTGGGAACTTCTGCTTCAGTTGCCATTGTTAGCGGAGCCCAGTCGCAGTCGAGTTATTAGTCATGAAAGCAAAGAAAGAATTCAAACGGTTCATCTGCCTGGTTGCTGACGGCTTTGGCGTGGGAGAAGCGCCGGATGCTTTTCGTTATGGTGATCAAGGCTCAAACACTTTGGGAAACACTTCAAAGCAAGTGGGAGGAATCAAACTTCCCAATTTGGAGAAATTAGGCTTGGGGTGCTTGGGGAATTTTGCGGGAATTAAGCCCACCTCCAAACCTTTGGCTTTGGTCTCCAGATTAGCTGAAAAAAGTGCTGGTAAAGACACGACTTCCGGACATTGGGAAATTGCCGGTCTGATCACGGATAAACCCTTTCCGATTTTTGAAAAAGGTTTTCCTAAAGAGCTGGTGGACCAATTTGTCAAAGCTGCTCAAATCCCCGGCGTTTTGGGAAACTGCCATGCCAGTGGTACTGAAATTTTAAAACAATTGGGTGAGGAGCATCTAAAAACGGGTAAGCCCATCCTTTATACTTCCGGGGATTCGGTTTTTCAGGTGGCCGCCCATGAAGTGGCATTTGGTTTAAAAAGACTTCATGAAATTTGTGAAATAGCCCGGAGAATCACGGTCCCCTATCAAATCGGTCGAGTGATTGCCCGTCCGTTTGTTGGCGAAAGCTCCTTGACCTTTAAAAGAACTGAAAATCGGCGCGATTACTCACTCACTCCGGGAACGACCTGTTTGGATGTCATAAAAAAGAACGGAATCGAAGTGATCAGCGTTGGAAAAATAGATGATATTTTCGCCCACCGTGGAATCTCCCATGGAAATCACACTGGTAACAATCCAGACAGCTTAAAAGCTACTTTGGATTTCATAAAAAAAACGCGGGGCCAGAAAGCTTTTATCTTTGTCAATTTGGTGGATTTTGACATGTTGTTTGGCCACAGGAGGGATCCAGTTGGTTATGCAAACGCTCTGGTTCAGATGGATGAGTTTTTGCCTAAAATACTCTCAGAGCTTACTGAGGAGGATTGTTTGATCCTGACTTCGGATCATGGCTGCGATCCAACTTTTCGGGGAAGTGATCATACCCGGGAGTTTGTCCCTTTGATTGCCTACTCCCCAAATTCAACCGGCGCCCATTTGGCTGATCGAGGAACTTTTTCAGACATTGGGGCCACCCTAATCGAAGCTTTTCACCTTCCAACAAATGAACTTCCCCACTTGGGGAAGAGTTTTCTATGCGACCTACAGAAATAATTTCAAAAAAAAAGAGAGGCGAAGAACACAGTCCGGAAGAGCTTTCTCTGTTTTTGGATGCTTTTTTAAAGGGTGAAGTCACGGACTATCAGATGTCCGCGTGGTTGATGGCGGTTTGTTTTCAGGGAATGACCCCAAAAGAGAGAACTGAGTGGACCCGTCTCATGTGGAAGTCCGGGATCTCCTTTCAGAGGGCAGAGAGATCCACTTATTGGATTGATAAACACAGCACGGGCGGGGTGGGAGATAAAACCTCATTGATTTTGGTCCCAGTCGTAATGGCCGCCGCAGAGAAACTTCTGGGGACTGGAAAAATCAAATTGCCAATGGTTTCAGGACGGGGGCTTGGCCACACGGGTGGAACGTTGGATAAGCTGGAATCGGTAATAGGATTTTCTCCAATGCTGAAAGTGGAAGACTCCTTGCGGCTCTTGGATGGAAATGGGTTTTTCATGATTGGTCAAACTGAGGAAATTGCCCCTGCTGATCGTCGAATTTATGCTCTGAGGGATGCTACGTCCACGGTCGACAGTGTTCCCTTGATCGTGTCCAGCATCCTTTGCAAAAAGCTGGCAGAGAGCTTGGATGGAATTGTCTTTGATGTGAAAATGGGGCGGGGAGCTTTTATGAAAACCCCTGAAGCTGCCAAAACGCTTGCTGCTGCCCTTGTTTCCACTGCCAAAGCGGAAAATGTCGATGCAGTTGCTTTGATCACTGGGATGTCGGAGCCCAATGGCTGGGCAATCGGAAATTTTGTTGAAGTGGAAGAGTGTTGGAACTTTCTGGAAGGCAAGCAAGAAGAGGGGCTGAAAGGACTGATCAGGGAGCTGGGAGCTTGGATGCTCTTTCTTGCAGGAAAAAAGCAGAACCCTATGGAGAAATGCCAACAAGCCATTCAGGAAGAGATGTCCAGCGTACGCTCTAGGGAGCTGTTTCAAAAAATGTTTGAGAGCCAAGGGGGAGACTGGTCTGAATTTATGAATTCGAAAGGAAGAGTACCCAGTGGGTACCGTGTCCTTCCCCTGACTGCCCCAAGTTCCGGATTTCTTCAAGAATGTGATGCCCTCAAAGTCGGGGAGTGGGTTCAAAAAAGGGGCGGGGGCAGAAAGAAAACGACCGATAGAGTGGATCACCGGGTGGGAGTTGTTTTAAAAAAGAAACAGGGAGATGCTGTCGGAAAAGGAGAAGTGCTTGCAGAAGTGATTCTAAAAGCGGGCGAGTCCGATCAAGGCTTGCTGGAAGAGCTGTCGGCAGCCTTTCGAGTTGGTACTCAATCCATCACCCCATCCCCTTTGATCTTGGAGGTCATCCAATGAGAGAGCAGCTGGAGCTTGCCAAAAAAACCATTCTTTCCAAATGCGGAACGATGCCAAAAATCTTGATCACATTGGGAAGTGGCTTGGGCAATCTTCTTGAAAAAATGCAAATTGAGACCGAAGTGTCCTTTACAGAAATACCGGGTTTCAAACCGGCAACTGTTTCCGGACATTCGGGGAAAATTGTTTTTGGAAGGTTGGGGAAAAACAGGGTCGCTTGTTTACAAGGTCGCCTCCACTTCTACGAGGGGTACCAAATGGCGGAAGTGGTTTTTCCCTTCCGAACACTTGCTCTGTGTGGAGCCGAAACCTTTTTTCTTACCAATGCTGCTGGCGGGATTCACCCGGATATGAAGCCCGGAGAACTCATGTTGATTACGGACCATATCAACTTAATGGGAACGAACCCCCTGATTGGTCCCAATGATGAGAAGTTGGGTGCCCGCTTTCCAGACATGAGCCGGGTCTACGACCCCACTTTAAGAAAGAAAATAGAGGAAACGGCCCTAAAAATGGGAATTAAATTGCGGCAGGGGATTTATGCTGCTGTTCATGGACCGTCTTATGAAACTCCTGCGGAAGTGAATATGTTGAGAAGAATGGGGGCTGATGCGATTGGCATGTCCACTGTTCCAGAAGCGATTGCTTTAAATCATATGGGAAAAAAAGTTGTTGCCGTCTCTTGTATCACCAATCTGGCTGCCGGGGTCAAAGACGGGAAACTCGAGCACGAGGAAGTGTTATTGGCAGCAAAGATCGCCCAAGAGTCTTTCTCTCATCTGGTGAAGGAGTTTTGTAATGCAGAACCAAGCTAAACAACGCCCTGGTCGGCCAATCAAAGAACTGGACCGCTCACTTAAAAAACTTTGTGATCTGGCAAAAGCAGCCAGAAAAAATGCTTACGCTCCTTATTCTGAATACCTTGTCGGCTGTGCATTGATGGATACCAAGGGGAAGATTTTTACCGGTTGCAATGTGGAGAACGCTTCCTATCCGGCGGGACTATGTGCCGAGCGGACGGCAATTGTAAAAATGGTTTCCGAAGGAGGAAAAAAGATAAAAGAAATCGTGTTGGTAGGTTCCTCATCCGAGCCAGTTTTTCCCTGTGGAATGTGTCTTCAAGTGATTCAGGAATTTGGAGCTGGTTGCCGGGTTACTTCAGTGGATCCCACGGGTAAGTTCTTCAGACAGGTTTCTCTAGTCGAGCTTTTTCCGTTTGGATTTACACCTGATAAACTTGAAAAATGAATCAAAAGCTTAGCAAAATCGATTCCATTATCCGTGGGGGGACAGCCCTGACCATGGATCCTGCCCTCTCAGTGATTACTGATGCAGTTATTCTGATTTCTGATGGGAAAATTCAAAAAATAACTTCTGAAAAAGAGTTTTCTCCACCACCCGGAGTGAATGTACTTGATGCGCATGGGTGTTTGATTATGCCGGGGCTCATTAATGGCCATACGCATGTTGGAATGACGCTACTACGTGGGATTGCCGATGATTTGCCTCTCGGCGAGTGGCTGCATAAGCATATTTTTCCCTTGGAGCGCGAGCTGGGAAATCAGGAGTTCGTTGCCTTGGGAACCAAGCTTGCGTGTCTTGAAATGATTCAGTCGGGGACAACTTTTTTTAATGACATGTACTATTTCGAGGAGTCAACCGCCAGAGTCGCTGACGAAATGGGCATTCGTGCTCTCTGTGGCCAGACGTATGTTGAAATCAGCGGTGTTGAAAAAACAAAAGAAGTTTTTAACAAATTTGATGCCTTTTTCTCGGAAATTCAAAACTATAAATTGATCACTGGGGCGTTGGCTCCACATTCCATTTACGGGCTTTCTGATAAGCTGTGGGAAGAAATGGTTTTGTATGCGGAGAAAAATAACGTTCTGGTTCATACGCACTTGTGTGAGACAAGAGAAGAAGTTGAGAGAACACAATCTGAGCGTGGAGTGACCCCTGTGGAGTGGTTTGATTCCATCGGACTTTGGGATAGGCAAGTGGTATGTGCTCACGCCATCGAGTTGTCCCAATCCGACATTTCTCTTCTTGGAAAAAGAAAAGTCGGGATCATCTACAATCCCGAAAGCAATTTGAAGCTTGGGAACGGGATCTGTCCAGTGGTGGAACTCAGGTCTGCAGGAGCTCCGGTTTGTTTTGGGACCGATGGAACAGCGAGCAACAATGACTTGGATCTTTTCGGGGAAGTCGATTTTGGAACCAAAGTCCAAGCTTTCAAGTACGGGGTGGGTAAGCTGTCAGCCCTTGAAAGTGTCAAATTATTGACGATTGAAGGGGCCAAGGCACTCCAGATGGATCATTTGGTGGGTTCATTGGAGCCCGGTAAATCAGCTGATCTGATTGTTTTGGATATTGGAGCTCCTCACTCGGTTCCGATCTATGATTGGTATTCACACCTTGTCTTCAGTGCACAGCGCACAGACGTGCGCCACACCATGGTGGCCGGGCAACTCTTGATGAAAGACCGTCAAATGCTTCGGTGCAATGAAAAAAACATACTCGAGCTTGCAAAGACTTGGGGATCCCGAATCAAAACGATGAATGCGTTGCTCCAGCAGCGCGGATGAATTGATTATTTTTTCCAGTCATGTGACAATGAAAAGAAGATAGCTTGTCTATCTTCTTTCAAACACTTCGTTCTGGCCCTTAAATCTCAAGTTGAAATTTGATTGAAATCCAAAAGGAGAATCCATGTCTTCCTCAGCCCTGGATATCAAAAACTTTATTAGCGGACTACAAGACCTTGATCGTTACAAAAAAATGAACTGGGAGGGTTCCCTTCAACAGTACATTGAATTGGTCAAAGATCGACCTGAAGTGACCAGAAACGCATTTCAACGTCTCTACGATTGCATCAACCATTTTGGTTCCGAGGAGTACGTAGAGTTCAAAAAGAAAATTACGTCCTACAATTTTTTCAAGGACCCCATTGAAAATGGAAAAGATGCTGTTTTCGGAATTGATGTCCATTTGCAAAAGTTGGTCAATGTTCTAAAAGCAGCAGCTCAAGGGTACGGTACTGAAAAGCGTGTGATTTTGCTCCATGGCCCCGTGGGGAGCGCAAAGAGTACTATTGCCCGGATGTTGAAGAAGGGCGTCGAGTGGTATTCCCACACGGATGAAGGCGCCATGTACACGTTCAAATTCCGCATCCAGAATGAAGCTCTGGCAAAGGAAATACTGAATGGGCTTAAAGAATTCTCGAGTCCCATGAATGAAGAACCTCTGAAGCTCATCCCGATTGAGTATCGGAAAAAAATCTGCGAAGAAATCAATCGCGGCAGAAAAGAAGGCCATCGAGTATCCATTGACGGGGATCTCTCTCCTCCAATGCAGTTCATTTTTGACAAACTGATGCACCACTATTCCGGGGATTGGACCAAAGTGGTGGATCATGTGGTAGTGAGCCGGCTCCTTCTCTCCGAGCGAAATCGAGTGGGGATTGGAACCTTCCAACCAAAAGACGAAAAAAATCAGGACTCAACTGAGCTAACAGGAGACATCAACTATCGAAAAATAGCCGAGTATGGATCCGATTCCGACCCCCGTGCTTTCAATTTCGATGGGGAGTTCAACGTAGCAAACCGTGGAATTTTGGAATTCATCGAAGTCCTTAAGTTGGATGTTGCTTTTCTTTACGATCTTCTGGGAGCCTCCCAAGAGCACAAGATCAAACCCAAGAAATTTCCCCAAATGGATATCGACGAAGTGATCTTGGGGCATACAAACGAGCCCGAATACAGAAAACTGCAAAACAATGAATTCATGGAGGCTCTTAGGGACCGTACGGTCAAAATCGATATTCCCTACTGCACCAAACTGGTTGAGGAAGTGAAGATCTACAAAAAGGACTTCAATTCCCGAAAAATCAAAGCGAGCATAGCACCACACACGTTGGAAATGGCGAGCATGTGGGCCGTTCTTACGCGCTTGGAAGCTCCGAAGAAACACAACCTTTCGCTCCTTCAGAAACTGAAGCTTTATAACGGAAGGACACTCCCCGGTTTCACCGAGGACAATGTGCGCGAGCTTCGAAAGGAAAGCGTGCGGGAAGGCATGGAGGGAATTTCTCCCCGCTACATCCAGGATAAAATTTCCAACGCATTGGTTGGAAACAAGGACGGGGTCGTGGCTTGCATCAACCCCTTCATGGTTCTGAATGAACTCGAGTCGGGTCTCAGAAGCCATTCGTTGATTTCCTCCGAAGACAAAAGAAAGCATTTTAGGGAACTTCTCGCTGTGGTTCGGCAGGAGTACGAGGACATCGTTAAAAGTGAAGTCCAGAGAGCCATTTCAGCTGATGAAGAGGCCATGGCGAGACTCTGTGGAAATTACATCGATAACGTCAAAGCCTACACTCAACGCGAGAGGGTCAAAAATAAATACACCGGCCAGGATGAGGAACCGGATGAGCGTCTGATGAGATCAGTCGAGGAAAAGATTGATATTCCTGACAGCAGAAAGGATGATTTCCGCAGAGAAATCATGAATTACATCGGAGCTCTTGCTCTTGAAGGACGACAATTCGACTACAAAACCAATGAGAGACTTCACAAGGCTCTCGAGCTCAAGCTGTTTGAGGACCAGAAAGACACCATCAAGTTGACCAGCTTGGTGTCAAATGTTGTCGACGCAAATACTCAAGCAAAGATCGACATCGTCAAAGGCCGTCTCATTAAAAACTACGGCTATGATGAAGTGAGCGCAACAGATGTCTTGAACTTTGTTGCTTCGATTTTTGCCAGAGGAGACGTTAAACGGAAATAACGGTTCCAAACCAAGGATAGGTCCGGTTCATGATTAGTGGAATCAAAAGGGATCACCAGCGATTTAAACAAATCGTTAAGGGTAAGATCAAGCAGAACCTGAAGAAGTACATGACCCAAGGAGAAATCGTTGGGCGTCAGGGCAAGGACTATGTCAGTATCCCCGTACACCAAATAGATCTCCCACACTTTCGTTTTGGTCAGAGGCAGTCCGGTGGGGTGGGGTCCGGCGAGGGCCAACCGGGAACTTCCTTGGGCCAAGACGGAGATCAAAATGGCCAGAAAGCTGGCAGCTCAGAAGGCGAGCACACTCTGGACGTGGAAGTCAGTCTCCAGGAACTGGCCGAAATGCTCGCTCAAGAGTTGGAACTGCCGCGCATCCAGCCAAAAGGGCAAGGCTCTCTATCCGCTCAGAAGAATCGTTACACCGGTATTCACAACGTGGGTCCAAATAACCTGCGCCACTTAAAGCGAACCTACCGGGAAGCTCTCAAACGGCAGATTGTAAGTGGACAGTATGATCCTCAAAATCCTGTTATTGTTCCGATCAAGAGAGATTTCAGGTATAGGACTTGGAAAAACGTCCAGCAGCCGCAGAACAATGCCCTGATTATTTACATGATGGATGTTTCTGGAAGCATGGGGGATGAGCAGAAGGAAATTGTACGAACGGAGTCATTCTGGATCGATACGTGGATACGAAGCAACTACAAGGACATTGATATCCGATACATCATCCACGATGCGACTGCTCGGGAAGTGGATGAAAACACTTTTTATCATACCCGTGAGAGTGGCGGCACTCTCATCAGTTCTGCCTACAAACTCTGCCTTGATTTAATCCAAAAAGATTACTCGGTGGATGAGTGGAATATCTATGCATTCCATTTCAGCGATGGGGACAACTGGTCGGCTGAGGACACAAAGCTTTGTGTCGATCTGTTAAAGAGTGATTTGGTTCCAAAGCTTAATCTATTTTGTTATGGGCAAGTGGAAAGCCGCTATGGAAGTGGTCAATTCATCAAAGACCTGATGGAAAATTTTCAATCAGATGAACGGTTGGTAACCTCAAAAATAGAAAACAAGGAAGCCATCTACCGCTCACTAAAAGAGTTCCTAGGTAAGGGAAAATGAGACACCAATTGCCACCAGAATTGCACCGTGCTCACCAAGAGATCAGGGAGATCGCACGGGGCTACGGACTAAACACTTTCGACATCATCTTTGAATTGGTTGATTATGATGAAATAAACGAAGTGGCCGCTTTGGGCGGATTTCCAAACCGTTACCCCCACTGGCGTTTCGGGATGGAATACGATTATTTGAACAAAACCTATACTTATGGACTTCAGAAAATTTACGAACTCGTTATCAATAACGACCCCTGCTATGCCTACCTTCAAAAAGGGAATGCAGTTGTGGATCAAAAGCTGGTAATGGCCCATGTTTATGGGCACTGCGATTTTTTCAAAAACAACATGTGGTTTGCGCATACCAACCGAAAAATGCTTGACGAAATGGCCAACCATGCAACCCGGATCAGGGAGTTTCAGGATCAGTTGGGTGTGGAAGTGGTTGAGGACTTCATAGATCAGTGTCTCAGCATCGACAACCTGATCGATCAATACTCAGTTTTTCAAAATGCACCCGCTGCAAAGAAATCCAGCCTTTTGGTGGAAGATCCCGAATCCGATGCTCATCGTGGTCTGAAAAAGTTTCAAAACAAGGATTATTTGGAAAATTTTGTAAATCCGCGTTCTTTCATCGAAGAGCAGGAAAAGAGGAAAAGAGAGGGGCAGGAAAAACTGAGAAAATTTCCAGCAAGACCGGAACGGGATGTTTTGGCATTTTTAGTCAACTTCGCCCCATTGGAGGGTTGGCAACAGGAAATTCTTTCGATTGTTCGGGAAGAAGCCTACTATTTTGCCCCGCAGGCAGCCACCAAGATCATGAATGAAGGCTGGGCCAGCTACTGGCACTCAACCATCATGACCAAACATGTTCTTAAGGATTCAGAAGTTGTCGATTATGCCGATCACCACAGTGGAACTGTCAGCAGCCGCCCCGGACAGCTTAATCCCTACAAGCTCGGCATTGAGCTTTTTAGAGATATTGAAGAGCGGTGGAACAAGGGGAAATTCGGAAAAGAATACGATGAATGCGAAGACTCGGGTATCAAGGAAAGGTGGGATAAGCAGATTGGTCTTGGGAGACAAAAAATATTCGAAGTCCGAAAAATGCACAACGACGTTACTTTCATTGATAGTTTTATGAATGAGGAGTTTTGCGAGCGACAGAAACTGTTTACTTATGGTTTTAACCGAAGAACAGGACAGTATGAAATTGTCGACCGGGACTGGAGAAAAGTGAAGTCCCAGCTTCTGTTCTCGCTATCGAATTTTGGGCAACCGATCATTTTGGTTGAGGACGGCAATTATCAGAACCGAGGCGAGCTTTTGTTGGTTCACCAACATGAAGGATTGGATCTCGAGTATGACAAGGCGACCGAAACGCTAAAAAATATTTTTGCCATTTGGAGCCGCCCGGTGCACTTGATGACCAAGCACAACTCTCAAGGCAAGTTGCTTAGTTTTGATGGAAAAGAAGTTCACGAAAAAGATGCAGCCTGAAATGTGGGGTAGATATGAAAAAAAATGAAACAAATGAAAAAATGAGCAAAAAAATAATTTTTGGCGAAATGTCTGCCTCGAAGTTTTCAGTTTTGTCAGACTGGCTTAAGAAAGACAATATCATCGTGGATTTTGCAAACGACTCCGATCAGCTTCTTGAGAGAATTTCTCAAGATTCTTACCAATTGTGCATGGTGAATTGGCTTTTGGGAGGTATCGGCCCTTTCGAGCTCATCCGGAAAATCAGGAGCAGTTCGATGAATCCGGAAATCAAGGTCATGGTCATTTCAAGACAGGTTCAGAAAGTAAACATTCAAAACGCCATCTCTGCTGGGGCCCATGATTTCGTAGCAGAGCCCTTTGAGAACGAAGTGGTTTTGAAACGGATACTGTACCATTTGTCCCCCCAAAGCATGATGGAAGCATCGGTTTATGAGGAACATAAACTCGTCAATTCGGATGAGCTGGGACTGGTTAATATTTGCCTTGAAATCTGTGAGAAATTAAGCCGGGCGGAGAGGGGAATGGAGCCCCAAGCTTTATACGAAGCTACCAGCAAAGTGAGTCAAGTGATGGGTTCCAACCGGACCTCATTGGTGTTGGCAGACGTGGGGCAAGCAACCGGGGTGGTCTTGGCGAGCAGCGACGACCCAAGTTTTCACAATTTCCCCATTTCTTTAGATCAGTACCCGGAAATTCAACATGTCGTTTTTTCTGGCAAATTTGTTTTGATTCCGGATGTCACAACAAATACGTTAACCCACGATCTCAATAAGAAAGTTAAGACCATTCCCATAGGCTCTTTGATGGTCTTTCCGGTTCGTTACCAGAATGAGGTCATCGGGGTTTTAACCATTCGCCGCCCCCGGGCGAGCGAATTGCCCTCTTATGAGAAATTGCGGCTGTTACAGGCCATTACCAATCTGATGGCTGCCCAATCGAATATCCAGCTGCTCATCCGGAAGATTTACCGGGACCACTTGCGGACCGGGACTGAATAACAAGAAAAAAAACAGCTCCTCAACCCCTAGACGGATAAGATTCGCATCGTTATGCTCTTGATTCATTTTTTTTCCCTAGTAGGAGGCTTTAATGTCTGAACCACATGTTTCGGACAGCGTTATTGTCGGCTGGGAGACTCATCCCTTTTATTCAGGCGTTTTGAGCGCTATGGAGCGAGCGGGTCAAGCTATCAAGCTTGATCGAAACGTCTACAACCGTTTGGCAAAGCCAAAGCGAGTGCTTTATGTATCGGTTCCCGTTCGGATGGACGACGGAACCATTCAGGTTTTTGATGGCTTTCGAGTCCAACACAACACCACTTTGGGACCTGCCAAAGGGGGAATTCGCTACCATATCGATGTTAATTTAGCTGAGACTTCAGCCCTTGCCATGCTCATGACTCTTAAAAATTCTCTGGTGGGCCTTCCGCTTGGCGGTGCCAAAGGGGGGATTCGCTGTGATCCCACCAAGATGTCCCGCCGGGAAAAGCAGGCGCTGACTCGACGATACACTTCAGAAATATCCATGTTACTGGGCCCGGAAAAAGATATTCCCGCTCCGGATATTGGGACCGATGCGCAGACGATGGCTTGGCTCATGGATACCTACAGCTCACAGGTTGGATATGCGGTTCCTGGAGTGGTTACAGGGAAGCCCATTGAAATCGGCGGGTCTTTGGGACGTGTGGATGCTACTGGCAGAGGGGTGGTCTACACGGTGATTGAAGCATCGAAGCGGCTCCGGTTGGATTTAAATGAAAAAACTCGGGTAGCAGTTCAGGGATTTGGAAATGTCGGCTACCATTCAGCTAAAATTCTCAGCGACATTGGGTGCACTATCGCTGCTGTCAGCGATGTTTCGGGAGGGATTTACAACCCTAAAGGAGTTCCGCTCGAGGAGTTGAGAGCTTACGTTGCGCAAAACCGAACAGTGAAGGGGTTTGGCAGTGGAGACTTTGTCACCAATGAAGAACTCTTGGAATTGGATGTGGACATTCTCATCCCCGCGGCTTTGAGTGGTCAAATCACCGAGAAAAATGCAGATAAAATCAAATGCAAAATTCTTGCTGAAGGGGCCAATGGACCTACTTCTCCGGAAGCCGACAAAATTTTGTTCGACAAAGGAGTGTTCACCATTCCGGACATTCTGGCCAATTCCGGCGGAGTGATTGTTTCTTACTTTGAATGGGTTCAAGGGCTTCAAAAGTTTTTCTGGAGTGAAAAAGACGTTAATAATAAGCTTTGGGAAATCATCTCAAACGCTTTCAACCGGGTTTACGATTTCCACTCGGGAAATAATTTGGATATGCGGCATTCAGCCATCGCAGTCTCGCTTGAGAGGCTGTCGAAAGCCATGCTGTACCGGGGATTTTTCCCCTGATTAGAAGGCCTTTTTCAAGTCGATGACTTGTTCTCTTCCTGCCCCTGTCGAGAGCAGGTTGATTCTGGCACCCGTATGTTCCTCAACGAATTTCAAATAATTTTTAAAATTTGTTGGGAGAGATTCGTATTTTCGGATCTCTGTCAGTGGCTCTTCCCATCCCGGAACACTCTCATACACCGGAATCACTCTGTTCAAAGAATCGGTATCGGCTGGTAAAGTATCCACATTTTTGCCATCCAACTGGTAAGAGGTACATACTTTCAATTCAGGAATACCCGACAATACATCCGACTTTGTGATTGCCAGGTTTTTGATACCCGAAACCCGCATGGCATACTTCACTGCAACCAAATCAAGCCATCCGCAGCGACGTGGACGTCCCGTTGTCGCTCCAAACTCATGGCCTGTTTCCCGCAGCCTGTCTCCCATTGGGTCTTTTAACTCAGTTGGAAACGGCCCTTCTCCAACGCGCGTAGAGTAAGCTTTAATAACCCCGACAAACAAAGTATCCACGGGAACCCGGGCTCCCAGTCCCAAAGCCGCTTGAGAGGGAAGAGTGTGCGAAGAAGTGACATAAGGATAGGTTCCATAATCCATATCCAAGAGAACCCCCTGGGCCCCTTCGTAGAGAATCTTTTTTCCGGAAGCAATCGAATCTGCCATCAATTGGGAAACATCCCGGACAAACGGCTTTAGTTTTTGTCCAATTTCCCGGTATTTTGACTGAAACTCCTTCATGTTCACCGGCGGTACGCCGTAGTATTTTTCCAACAGGAAATTTTTCTCCTCTAAATTGGATTTGAGCCGCTCTTCGAAGAGTTTTTCATGAAAGAGGTCTGAAACCCTCAGGCCCCTGCGCGCGGCTCGGTCTTCATAAGCTGGACCGATGCCTCTTTTAGTCGTTCCAATCTTACCTGCTTTTCGACTCTCTCTCGCGGCATCCAAGTGCTTGTGATAATCCACAATCAGATGGCAGCGATCCGATAACCAAATCCGATTTTCCAGATCAGGCACCCCTGCTTTTCGGAGCACTTCCACTTCCTTCAAAAGATTTTCAGGATCCACAACCACCCCGGATCCGATGGCGCAAGCAGTGTGGGGATGCAGAATGCCTGAAGGGATTAAATGTAAAATGGTTTGTTTGCCCTCAACCACCAGAGTGTGTCCGGCATTGTTTCCCCCTTGAAATCTGGCAACGACCTCCGCAGAAGAAGAATAATAATCAACTATTTTTCCTTTTCCCTCATCTCCCCATTGAACCCCGATGATGACAACTGCTTGTGGCATTTTACTTCCCTTTGTATTTATAAATAGATTGGTCTGACAGTTAGCATTCCCTGAATGGCTTGCAAAGATTCAATTGCTTTGTCTGATGGTTCGGAATCGATGTTGATGAGAGCAATCGCTTCTTTCTTTTTTGGATCTCGTCCCAAGTGCATTCTCGCAATATTGATTCCTTGGCCTCCCAAGACAGTACCCAGAGACCCAACCACTCCGGGTTGGTCCACATTTCTGGTAAATAGGAGGTGTCCGTGCGGGATTGCATCAATATTAAAATGATCAATACGGACGATTCGCGGCTCTTCTTTTCCAAAGAGAGTCCCTGCAACAGTGGCTTTTCTTTCACCTTCCACTGAGAGTTCTATCAAGCTGTTGTAGTCGGGGCAGTCCGCCTCAAAAGACTCTTCCACCCGGATACCCCGTTCTTTCAAGAGTTTTCGTGCATTCACAAAATTTACCGGAGTGGAGAGCAGGGGGCTGAGGAACCCTTTTAATACCGACAGCGTCAACACTTCACGATTGTATTGCGAAACCGTTCCAGCAAAGTGGACTTTAAGCTTCTCAATTTTTTGGGGAGAGGACACTTGAGCCAGAAACCCGCCCAGTCTTTCGGCCAACAAAAGATGGGGTTTCAAAACGCTGAGCTGATCCAGAGAAATGCTGGGGACATTTACCGCATTTTTCAAAACTCCCTCGCGCACATACAGGGAAATTTGTTCTGCCGCTTCAAGTCCGACTTGGATCTGGGCCTCATCAGTGCTGGCACCCAGGTGAGGTGTCATCACCATGTCAGTTCTTTTCAAGAGGGGGGAATCCGCAGGGAGAGGTTCTGTTTCAAAAACATCCAGAGCTGCGCCAGCCAAAATACCATCCTCCAAGGCCTTTACCATGGCGGCTTCGTCAACAATCCCACCTCGAGCACAATTGATCAGATAAGCCCCACGCTTCATTTTCTTGAAGGCTTTCTCATTGATCAGGTGCTTTGTAGAGGGGATTAAAGGAACATGGATACTCACGTAGTCAGATACTTCCAGAAGTTCATCAAAAGTTTTTAGCTCGATCCCCATTTTGGCAGCTGACTCCGCACTCACGTACGGATCGTGTGCGCAGACTTTCATTTCGAGTCCAATCGCTCGTGAAGCAACGACTTTTCCGATGTTCCCGAGGCCAAGAAGCCCCAAAGTTTTTCCTCTGAGTTCATTTCCCTGAAAGAGCTTCTTTTCCCATTTCCCAGCCCGAAGAGAAGCATCCGCTTGGGGAACATTCCGGGTGACAGAAAACAAAAGAGCCAGAGCATGTTCGGCAGTGGTTACAATATTGCCGGTCGGGGCATTCATCACAATGACCCCTTTGTCGGTAGCTACCGGGACATCCACATTGTCCAGTCCGATCCCGGCTCTTAATACAATTTTCAACTGCTGAGTGTGCTCGAGAAGATCCCTGTCTACTTTTGTTCGAGAGCGGACCACCAAAATATCAGTGTCTTTAATTTTTTCTTTTAGGGCAGGGCGTTCCAAAGCAGAGTGGACTTCCAATTGGATTTGTGGGAGTTTTTTTAAAGCTGCAATGCCTTCTTCTGCCAAACCATCTGCTATCAGGACTTTTATCAGATTAGCCATTTTTGCTGCTTTCCAGAAAAGATTGGGCTGCTTGTCCCACTCCTTTTCCAAATTGGAGATCATGACCCAGTTTTTTCAGAGTTATTTCCAAAGCCCCGAGGACGGAAATCATATCGAGTTCATCGAACCATCCCAAATGAGCAACCCGGAAAATTTTTCCTTTGTATTGGTCTTGGCCCCCGGCAATGGTGATTCCAAACTCATCTCTCATAATGGAGACAATCTTTTTTCCTTCTGGAACTGAGGGGGGTACCCAAACGGAAGTGACCGAATCTCCGGGGGTCTTGGCAAAGAGTTCCAGTCCCATGGCCTGAAGCCCTCTTCTTGTAGCCTCTGCAAGCCTCTGGTGGTGTTTAAAAATAGCCGGCAGTCCCACGCTCTGCATATTTTTTAGCACTAAATCCAAGCCACAAATCAAACTTACTGCCGGCGTCCAAGCAGTTTCTCCAGTCAAAGCAGCTTTATCTTCAGCTTTTAAACTGTAGTAAAAGTGGGGAATGTTGGCGCGTTTTCTAGCTTCTTGTGCTTTCTGGGAAAGAGCCAAGAAAGCCAAACCCGGTGGCAGCATGAAAGCTTTCTGGCTGCCGCTGATGACCGCATCCAAGCCCCAGCTATCCATGGGAAGATCACAAACGCCAAGAGCTGTAATGGCATCCACAACCACCAGAGCATCGCTATTTTTTTTCACCACTTCTGAAATTTCCTTCACCGGATGAAAAACGCCCGTTGAAGTTTCGGAGGCTTGAAAAAGAACCGCTTTTGTCTGCGGGTGAGCTTTTAAGAGTTTCTCAATTTCTTTTGGATCCGCAGCTTGCCCCCATTCCACTTTGTAAACATGGGGGATCAAACCAAAGGCTTGGGCTAGTTTGGTCCAACGTTCACCAAACTTGCCACCATCAATCACAATGACTTCATCTTTCTGCGCCAAACAATTAACGATCGTGGCTTCCATGGCGCCGCTGCCGGATGCAGCGAAAAGATAAGCTGGTTGAGTGGTCTGAAAGACAAATTGGAGGCCTTTTCTGACCCGTTCCAGAATCGCAATAAATTCTTTGGTTCGGTGATGAAGAGTCGGCTTGCTCATTTCCAGAAGCACGGCCTCGGGAACAGGAGTTGGGCCAGGAGCAAAAATACGGAGTTTTTCAAATACTGGATGTTTCATTGTAATTTCGATTGGTTAGGTTCATAAATCGCGTCAAAAGGCTATTGGAGGGGGGGATAGACGTCAATAGATAATAAAAACATCGTAAAAACAATAACTTATAAAATAGTACTTGCTTTCCAAGCAAGGCCCAGGCATTATTACGCACCTAGTCAATTTGATTTGCTTGCGGGCGTTGGGCCCAGTTTCCTAAACAGTCACTTTTGGGGGTGTTGATGTTAGAAAACGTAACCACGTTAGAATCGAATAAAGTTATCTCTTTAAATTCCAAAAAAACCAAAGAACCTTCCGTTAAGGAACTTTGTCAGGACGAAGATATCGCCACTTTGTTTCGTCTGGTTTGCCAGTACGATCTTCGTAAACAAGCCATTGCTGCTATTGAGAAGCGGTTGTTCGATATCCGAAGCATGTGATTCCCGGACTCTAACCATTTCTTCATTTTGGAGGGGGCATGAATAGGTTTGTTTGGGCTTTGCTGATTACCAGCGGGATCGGTTTCGGTGCTTCAAAGCCCCTTCCGTTCAAACGGTACCGTCACAAGAAGAAATCACTTACAACTGCTCACCTTTATAAAAAAGGGCCTTTTATGGGTGGAGCAACTCTCGCAGCTCCCTCACCCGCTGTCTTTAATTGAAAAAGTAAAATCCCCTTGAGGCTCTAGGTGAAATCACCTGATCGCTTCAAGAGGATTTTTGTCTGGAGTTCAATTTAAAACTCTTAAGCTGCTTCTTCTCCCTCTTTCTGTTTCGTTCCGCCAGTGACCAAGCCTGTAGGACGAGTCATGGCAAAGAACTGAATGTTCAGCTGATAGACAGAATCAGTTGGATTGTGAGTTTGGTTGCTCGCAACTCCCAACAGGAGCTCTTGGATCTGCCGCCTGACTTCGGCAACTTTTTCCATGGGCAGACTTAAAGTCATGCTCTCAAAGTCCTGTGTTTCAGGCCCTTGGGTGTAGAGCGACTGAGCTGCAAGTTCAGCCATTTGTTCATAGTGAATTTTTTGGCTGAGTGCTGCTGTCTGAGAATCAATTTCAGTGCTATCCACGGCTTCAAGCATGTCTCCTTTGCAGGTAACAAACTTCAAGTTTTGAAGAAGTGCGATGGACTCTTTCGCTTCTTCTTCGGAAATCACTGGCACCAAGCTTTGAGCGATCGTGCAAGGATCGTTCTTTACAGCACCCTTCTTGATCATCTCTCGAATGGCTGAGTGATACCATTGATGGTAGTAATCATAGAGCTCGGGTATGAGAGTCTTAACTTTGAAAAGTTCTCTCAAATACATGAGCTTTGCTTCAAAAACTTTTTTGCGAGGCAAGTGCTCACATTGATTGTGCTCGACCATGTAACGGAAAAATTCCGATTCATGATTGTCCAAGCGAAGGCCTTTTGCGAATTTTGCAATGGCATCGAAACTTAAGTTTCGTTTTCCGTCCATTACCAACTTTAAGTAGTTGGGTGAACCAAAGCCAGCTGCTTTGGAAAAGTTTCTAAAAGAAAATACCGGATCAGCTTCCTTGAGCTGACGATAGCGGTCCTTCAAGAAGTCTCTATAGTCCGAAAAATTATAAATATTAGATGCGATAATCACAGCTTCCCCCTGTTTCAGGTTAAAAGTTATTGCCCCCATTTGTTGGAGAGAGAGTGCAACGGGTTTGCCAACTTTCGCAGGATGGACGATTTTAGAAAATATATTGATTTCAGGTGGTTAAACGATTGTTGACGGGTGGTATTCTCTTTTACATGCGACTACAGCAGCGAATGAAAAACTGACAGCATTCTCTAAGTTCTTGAAATCACTGTATCCAAACTGTATCGACTCTTTACAGAGGCTAAAACCCACGTGAACACTTTTTCTTGGGAATCTTTTCTGGAGAGCTTGGGAGGCGAGAAACGGATTCATTACTCGCTTGAGAATCTTCTGGAGGCACTGAGAGAGGCCGGCCATCCGGAGAAATCTGTCAAATCTTTGGTCATTGCAGGCACGAATGGGAAAGGCAGCACGACTCTTTTTATCAGTGAAGCTCTTAAAAGGCATGGGTACCGGGTTGCGACCTACCTTTCTCCCCACTTGCAGCACCTACGGGAGAGGTTTCAAGACGGGCTGGTTCCTTGGTCCTTGGAGCGTCTGAAGAAGCATGTTGAGGCTCTGGCGCCTCTTGCTGAGAAATGGAAGCTTAGCTATTTCGAGTTCTTAACCTTGATTTTCTTTGAGGACTCGGCGCAAACCAAACCAAACTTCAATATCTTGGAAGTGGGCATGGGGGGAAGATTGGATGC
>Ga0214917_10000078_pt1 | contig 109573 bp, 94 predicted proteins | sample LL_1208_BB_MetaG_FD_177983 | JGI IMG/M metagenome (GOLD analysis project Ga0214917, IMG submission 177983) | Freshwater microbial communities from Lake Lanier, Atlanta, Georgia, United States - LL_1208_BB | ecosystem: Environmental > Aquatic > Freshwater > Lake | place: USA: Georgia... | reverse complement strand
ACTTGGCCATTGCCCATGGAGGCTAGTGGTGGCGTAAACCGTAACCCTTCGGCCCCTTGGGCAACAGTGATGTATTGCCCCACATTGAGGGTAGTGACGCCATCGTGGAGATACAACGTCCCGCCAATTATTGTTGCGATTCGAAAATGACTGACCTCGGCACCGTCATTGCTATTGGGCAATATGACGAGCCCATTGGTCGATTGCACCCCTTCATCGACGCTCGTCGTAGTGATGCGCGGAGTGTCAGCCACTGGTGTAATGATGACGGGTGCGCTTGCCACGTCGCCACCAATTCCTTCGACTGTTGGTGACGTGGCCGCCTGTGCTTGGATGACATAATTGCCAAAAATATTAGGATTGGGGCGGAATCGCAAGCCAGTACTCGCCGCACTCGCCGTAATAAAGCCCCCATTCAGCACAGGTGTAACCCCATCGCTGAGATAGATCCGCCCTGGGGCATTGGTGATAACCCGGAAGTAGCGGATTTCGTCACCATCCACCGCATTGCGGGTTATCACGATGTCAGCTCGGCTCATTTCGTCTTCTTTGGTGGTGGTGCCGGTAATTTGTGGTGCCCCATCGGGGATTGGTTTAATCGTAACCGTTGCCGAACTAATTGCACTCGCCCCGTCGCCACGGGCTGAGGTAGCTGCCCGTACACTCACACTCCCAGGGATGACACTATTGCTGTTTGGGGTAAAACGTAGCCCTTGGCCTGCCGTCACCAAATCAATCACGCTACCGACTGCCACTGGAGTGATGCCGTCGGGCATATAGAGTTGACCACCGCTATAGCCACTGATGATAACATGGGTCACTTCGTTGCCATCCACTGGATTACGCATAATCACCAAGCCATCATATGATTGCGTATCTTCCGTCGTTTCGGCGTTGCTAATGAGCGGTGGGTCGGCCATGGCCGTAATATTGATTGTAGCTGTCACTACTACTGGACTAACACCAGTGATATTGGCTTTGGTCGAGGCTTGGACTGCCACTGCCCCGGCACCGATACCATTTAGATTGGCGTCGGGCAAGAACCGCAAGCCGCGCTCGGTTTCACTCACCGGCACATAACTGCCGGTTGCAACGGCAGTGGTGCCATCCGCTTTGAACAGCCGTCCACCCACGACTCGCGTAATCCGCATATACGCCGTCTCGGGGCCATCCTCAGGATGGCGTTTGATTTTCAATAAATCACTCATGGTATCTTCGGCAGTGGTAATGTTACTCACCACTGGCTCGCCGGGCAATGCGATGTTAATTGGTACATACGAGCCACTTTGGCTGCCGTTGCCCAATTGCCCCCACGGATTTTGTCCCCAACAACGGATTCGTCCGGTAGCGAGCACCGCGCACCCATGTTGGGCATCCGTCCCGGCGATACGCGTCGCCCCAAAAATCTCTGGCATCTCGGTGAGCACTGGGACGTTGATGACGCTGTTTACGCCAAGCACGCCATTGGCACTTTCGCCGATGGCATACACTTTGCCCGATGCTCCGCGGAAGTAATAGCGGTTGGCGATGCTCCCTGACACATCCACAAACGGTTCTGGTGTGTCAATCGTGCGCGGGTTGGGATTATAGTTGTCGCCAAACCACCCCCAGCAATTCAACGAATTATCGGTCAAAATTGCACAACCGCCACTATTAACCAACGCATATTTGCTGACGTTGGGACCAAGCCCAAGCACCGATAAGCCGGCATAATTCGATGGCGATGCAAACCCAATGCCTAGTTGGTTGTTGGCGTTATATCCCATGCAGGCCAAGCGATTGTCGAAGCGTTGGATACATATACGGCGATTCCAATCGACGTTACGGATTGCTACTGACTTCATATCGCTGGTGTAGATGACACGTGGTGTGAGGAAGTTTGCCTCCCAGTTTGGTGTGTATATCCATTGTTGATCATTATAAGCATCGACATTGCGATTTGCTCCCCAACAAACCAAATAACCCGTTTTGTTGATGATACAGGTGCCGACGCTTGACACCGCCATCTGTACCACATCACGCATTCCTGGTACGGTGGTTGCTCCCCACTTGACGACAACACCTTGACCATCACCATGGTAGCCATAGCCCCAACAGGCCATACTACTATCACGCCGCAAAATACAGGTAATATTGCCACCACTAGCAATTGCCACGGCATCAGCCACATTTGGTACTTCAACGGGGTACAAACTAAACCGCGTAAAGGGGTCATTAATCCCCAATTGTCCTTCGCCGTTGTAACCCCAACACAGTACGGTGCCGTTGGCGCGCAAGCCACAACTATGATTGTCGCCTACTACGACATCCACAAAGCGCGTGCTGGTGCTTGTGGTATCGAATACAGGAACCGAAGCCCCAGACGATGCCTGACTCATCGTTGCCATGGGGATGTACATCCCAATCAGCAACACCAGCGTGAGTATACTCCGTAACCATGAATATGTGCGCATTCCAAACCTCTTTTAGTTGCAATATAACCCTTATTCTTACGATATCACGTTAGTACGTCACAAATGTGGACGTGGCAAGGGACCGCAGCGATTTTTTGGTGATTGTGGTCGATTTTTTCTTTTTGGTGAAAAAACGTCTGGCTACAGTGGTGAATTGTGGCACTGACGATTCCCCCCGTAGCCCCATTGCCACCAATAGACGTTGGCAACGCGGTTTGTTTGCGCTAAAATATCCGTATGAAACCTACCATCACTACCGTGGCATTTGATGCCGACGATACCCTCTGGGCCAACGAAGACCTCTTTGTTGCCGCACAAGCGCGTTATATTGCGCTCCTTGCTCCCTACCGTCACGATTGGGACGCTCAAGAGCTTCATGCCACCGAGCAACGCAACTTGGCCTACTTTGGTTACGGCATCAAAGGCTTTACCCTGTCAATGATCGAAACGGCCATCCAAATTAGTGATGGCGCCGTCACTGGTCACGAAATCGCCCAAATCATCGACCTCGCCCGCGCCATGGTACACGACCCGCTCACCCTATTGCCACAGGTGGCAGAGCTCATTCCCCAAATCGCCCAGTCGTTTCGCTTGATGCTCATTACCAAGGGTGACTTGTTCGATCAAGAAGCCAAAATTGCCCGCTCTGGGCTAGCTGATTACTTCCGTCACATCGAAGTCGTCAGTGAAAAAAACAGCTCGACCTATGCCCGTATTTTGCGCCGCCACGACATAAACCCCAGTGAATTCGTAATGGTCGGTAATTCGTTGCGCTCCGATATTTTGCCTGTGGTAGCACTAGGTGCCCACGCCATCCATGTCCCCTATCATTTGACGTGGCAACACGAGCATGTCGATGTGGCGCCTCACCTGCGTACGTGGCACGAAATGCCTGACATTGCTACGGTTGCTACATGGCTTGCACAAAATTATGAATAACGCTATAATCGGCTCATAAAGGGTAGTTGGCTATGGCAAGCCAGCTTGGCAATGTCGCCAAATGTTAAAAGTTTATTAATGACATGTGTCAAGAAAGGACATCTCATGACGCCCAACAAACCCCGAATCGCTATGTTGACGAGTGGTGGTGATGCCCCAGGCCTTAATGCAGTAATTCGTGCTGCCGTCAAAATGGGCGAATCGCTTGGGTACGAAATGCTCGGTATTGAAGATGGTTTTGAAGGTTTGATAGCTACTCCGCGCTTTCGGATTTTGACCGATGTCGATGTGCGTGATTTGTTGGCGCGTGGTGGGACGATTTTGCATTCAACGAATCGCGGGCATTTCGGTGGTCCGCGCGTGGTAGGCGCTATTGATGATCCCTACCTCGAAGCCTACAACAATATCATCAAAATGGGTATTTCAGGCTTAATCACCATTGGTGGCGAAGGTACCCAAACCATTGCTATGGAACTTAGCAAAATGGGTGCTCCCGTGATTGGCGTCCCCAAAACCATCGATAATGATTTGGCCGGCACTGACCGCACCTTCGGCTTCGATACTGCCCTCCAAGTGGCGTCAGAAGCCCTCGATCGCCTCCAAACCACTGCCGCTAGCCACAATCGTGTGATGATCCTCGAAGTCATGGGTCGTCATGCCGGCTGGATTGCCTTGCACTGCGGTATTTCGGGTGGGGCAGATGTGATTTTGGTTCCCGAAATTCCGTTTGACATCAACGTGATTGCTGAGCATGTCACCAACCGTGAGCATGCTGGTATGACATCGAGCATCGTTGTTGTCGCCGAAGGTGCCTTTCCCAAGGGAGCCAAACCAATCTATGCAGGTGACGGACGTCTCGGTGGCGTCGGTCAAATGGTCGCTGAGCAAATTCAAGCCCTTACCGGCAAAGAATCACGCTGTGTGGTGCTCGGTCATTTGCAACGTGGTGGTACCCCTACCCCCTACGATCGCATTTTGTCGACTCGCTTTGGGGCGGCTGCGGTGCGCGCGTTGCATGACGGCATCACCGGCGAAATGGTTGCCCTGAGCGCCCAAGACATTACCACTGTGCCAATGGCCGAAGCTGTAAGTCACCTCAAAACCATTCGTCCGCATAGTGATTTGGTGCGCACAGCCAAAGGTATTGGCATCTCTTTTGGTGACTAATTCGTCCGCGGACATGGGAGCAGCGGTGGCGGGCATCTGTCCGCCACCGCTGTTTTATTAAAAAGACAAGCTATTTGGCAACGATTATTTTTGGGATGACCAAGCGCAAGGGTTGGTTGTCGACTGTCCCAGTAATAATCAATATCCATTCACCATCCATGGTAAACAACAGATTGCAGACGTGGCTGCCGTCGCGGTTGGCATCGGCCATCGGGCGATTGCTGCCCATCGTCATGCCGATCATTTGTGTGTCACACACTACATTTTGGACGGTGAGCGGTGCGTTGTTTTTGCGAAATGTCAGCGTGGCAGGTTGTGATTGATTGACTTTGGGCGGGTTTGCCATCTGCACGGTAACATCGATGTCGGCTTGGCTGGCTTGGTATTGCACTGCTTGGCTACAGGCCCCCAAGATGCAACTTGCCATAATGATGATTATGAGTGAAATCTTAACCATTTGCAGGTACCTCACTGGGAATGGGATAACGCAACGAAACGGCAAATCCCACGAGGATGTGTTCGACATTGATAATCAAAAACAAGCCCGACAACGCAATCGCAAACGCACTGGCATAGCCGTGGGCGTTGAGCAATCCAATTAGCACTGCTTCGCGGATGCCTAGCCCCGATACACTGATTGGTAACGCTTGCAACAGCGCAATTTGCCCCGTAGACCCAATCACCGCGGCGAGTGGGATGCGGGTCAAATCCATCGCCGTAAACAACAAAGCGATGCGGATTGCGGTCGATAGGGCTGATCCGCTCGTGGTGAGGATGAGTGCAACGGCGGCTCGCGCACTTATATCGAGGGCATCGAACTGCTGGGTGATGTTGTCGAACCGCGGTTGCCAACCTGTCGGAACGATTTTTCGTACCAATCCAAAGCCCAAATTGCGACTGCGCCGTATCAAAAGTACCGGTAACATGGCAAAAATAATTACGGCTACTAGAATCGTCACCCGTTGGATACTTGCTTTGCTACTGGCATCAAGACTATCGGCCAAGGCGGCTAAGCCTACAAATGCTAGTACGGCCATCGCAGCTACGTCACACAATCGTTCTACAAAAATACTAAACAACAAGCTAGGCATGGGATTTTGGGCGTTGCGCACATACAAGGCTTTGGCGAAATCACCACTTTGACCGGGTGTTGTACCACCCAAAAACAGCCCCACCATATAAATGTTACACAGAATCCAAATCGACGGTGGCTGTAAGCCTAATTCACGCATGATAATCTGCCAGCGCCATGCTTTGATGATAATGAAAAAAGGCATCAACGCCAACGAAACAATGACCGGCACCCAGTTGACCTGCGTCAAGGCTTCTGCAAGTACCCGTAAATCGGTGCGCCACAAAAACAAGACAAAGAGGAGTGGGCCAATCAAGCGTAATCCCCAACGGATAATCGTGCGCCACATCAGCGTTTCTCCAATTGGTCACGGCGTTGGAATCGCAAGCCTGCGATTTGTTCGGCAAGTAATCCAAACATGAATACGATTACGCCACCGACAAATAAGGCCACGGCTGAATTCGGGATGCGGAGACGCCCAATATCGGTGACAAAATAACTCAACAAAAACGAAACAATGCTCAACATACCCATCGTGACCGATACGGGGAAGAAAATTCGCATCGGGGCAAACAAGGTGGTGATCCGCAAAATAATCCCCGTAAAGCGAATTCCGTTTCGGAAGAGCTTTTGGGCACTATGCCCGGTGCGCCGTGGTGCGACGGGGATGGGTTCGAAGCGGATGTGATACCCGGCTTTGGCAAACGCCAAGGCACTAGTGGTTGGCCACGACATTTTGTTGGGAAGTAAGTGCAAAAACTCCATCATGACATCTCGCCGCATGGCGCGGTAACCCGAGGTCAAGTCCCGCATCTCCATTTCGATTAAAAAACTGCCTAAGCGATTGAGAATGGTGTTCCCCAGCCAGCGCGTGATGTTTTGTTGACCTGCGCGGTTGCGCTCACCAATCACCATATCATACGTACCAATAAATTGGAGCAGTTTGGGCATGTCGGCAGGGTTGTGTTGACCATCAGCATCGAGGATGACCACTACCTCGCCGTGGGCGGCGCGTACGCCAGTTTTGACCCCTGCGCCATTGCCGATATTGTGTGGCCGCCGGATGACTGTTGCACCGGCGTCTGTTGCTTTATCTGCAGTGTCGTCACTCGACGCATCGTCGACAACGATGATTTCGGCATCGGGGACGACTTGCGCCACTCCGCGGACAACTTCAGCAATAGTGTGGGTTTCGTTGCGGGCTGGGATGACCACACTAATCGTAAACGGCCAACGTCGTGGCTCTGACATGCAACCCCCTTGCGGTTTGTACCATCAAAAAACTGCGAACAATACCCGCATTATACCAAATTCAAAATCGTTCTTTCTTTATGCCTGCATTGATTAGTGAATGGAGTCACACAAGCTTCCATCAAATACGATATATCGACCTTGCTGCCATGTAATCTGGTAGCGCGGCGGATCTTGAAGCTCTCGCGACCACACAATTAAATCTGGTTTACGCTGACATAATGCTGGCATGTCTACTAACGCAATGGTAGTGCGGTGAACACGTTGTTGTGACAACGCCGAATATTTCCCAATCGGGCTTTCGCTCGGGACAGCAAACGCCAGATGTGCGGTGGGATGTGTGTCGATTAAATATTGCAACACGGCTTGCTCATCGCTTGGCTGTTGTCCTAAAGTTGTGCGGATGGCACTAGTGATATTACTGATTTGCCACACAGTAAGCATGATGATGAATAATATACGCCAGTTGATGCGGAATGTCGTGGAGTATTGCTGCGTTACCCACGTAGCAGTGTAGGCCGCCACAATCACCAAAGGCAACAAGAAGCGCGGTAATATGAAGGCAACTGCAGAAATTACCACAAATATCACTGCCCACAGCAATAACAAGAGCCCATTTGCATCGAATTTGCGACGCCACACCACCGGGATGATAGCCACAATGCCCGCCATACTGGCCCAGTTTGTAGGCACGCTCAACAGGCGTTGCCACAATGCGCGTTCGTATTCTGCGCTTGTGGCACCGCTGCCGATGACATTGCTGATATTTTGCCACCAAGATTGCATAAATTGTAGCGGGTTGTTTAGTATGATGGTGGTTAGCCCAATTGAATCGGGGACGTCATCCCAGCGGCCCCAATCCATATTGCCATAGACAGCTAACCAGCTGTTTTTGGCTTGATAATTAAACAGCAATACGCCAGTATCGCGGACATTGACCCACAGTTGCGGTGATGCCATCAGCAAGCAACCCGCCGCAAATAACCCAAGCTGATACCAGCCAAGTTTGCCGTGTCGCTGTTGATAGAGCATCCAGATGCCACACGTGATGATAAGTATCATCCCCGTATGGCGTACTAGATACGCGAGGCCGGCTACTGCTCCAGCGCCTACCCACCACCACCGCTTGCGCGGAGGAGCCGCCACAACCAGTGCCATAGTTAGGGTACACAACCAGGTAAAGGTCATGTCGCTCCCGATGAGTAGGCTATATTGGACGAACAGCCCACTCCCAGCGACACACAGCACAAGCAACGCATCCCAGCCACGACCAATCAGCGTGCGTGCCAGCCACCAACTGCTGAGTAACGCTAGTCCGGCGACAATCACTGCCCACCAGCGCGCCGCATCAAATGCGCTCGAAGCTGTCAGTCGTTGGATTGCCCACAAGATGAATGGATATCCAATGTTATAAAACGGATCAGCCTGCAAAACCGTAGCAAGTGCTTCACTTCGGCTGGCAAATGCTCTGAAGTCTTTTTCGACACCAGGAACGGCGAGGGTTACGTGTGCGCGTTGGCTCCAGAGTACGAGTAGCCACCAGCTACTAATCGCCACGCATGTGAGTGCATCGCTCCACCATGCCCAGCGCGTTGTAATCCACTGCCAGTGACGTACGACAATCAGCCCTGCCACAAGCGCACATCCATATGCCAAACTACTAGGGATTGGGTAGGGGTAGGGGAATTGCCAGCGCCAAGTAATCGCTGCTAGTAACGCCGGAGCTATACCCGCGATAATCTGCCATTGCATGTGGGTCAACAGAGGTTTGCTCCAGATGCCCAAGAGCAGGCTGAGTAATCCAACCCAGACAATTTGCGCAGGGTACGGTAGGGCAAACCACGGAGTCCAAATATCGATGGTGTCGACCAAAACACCGACCTGCCGTAGGTCACCTTTTTGCCAAGGGGCAGTCGGTGTATCAAATGTGAGAAACAGTGAGAATGGTTTGGTATACCCGTCGGTTATTGTGCCGGTAACGGTTTGCCATTGCGTGGTGACGGTGGTGTGGCTGACGGTTGTAGTATTGTTTGTTATTAGCGTTAATGCTTTGCGAGTAGGAGCAATGGTGGTGATGGCAAAATTTGTCGGAATCCCCAGTTGGGGAATGATAATTGCTGCGTCTGCCCTGCTCCAACGAGCATTACCGGTCGTGGCAAATTCAGGTGGGATGGCTTGTTGATCGAAAAATCCTTGTACATAGGCACTATCGTACCCACCGATGTCGATGTGGTGGTGGGTAGGAATCATACACATCAGCCAAAAGAGCATGATGCTGGTGACTACCGTACGCAACAAGGAAAGAATGGTCTCCCGGTGTCGCATTGTGCATCCTTTTGCTGAGCCCCATACTATGGTTGCATGCTGGCACTATATGCTATAATACGCCATGAATGCAGAATTTGCATACTTGTGAGTGACGGAGTCCATCATGGCACGACCTTCACGCGCTGAGCGCCGCCGCCAAAACGCACGTAATGTGCCGGTCACAGCCCGCTCCGAAGCGCCCAAAAACGTTGTTCTTGAGCCAAATGTCGTTGGCGTTGATATGAGTGACGCCCCACGTACGGTGCGCACAACGCGCCGTGTCTTGGCACGTAATGTCGCTGAATCAATTGATTATACTGCCGAATACCATGTGATTGCTCACGATTTACGCCGCATTGCCATTTGGGGTTCATTATTAATTGTTGTGATGCTGGCTGTACATTATTCTGGATTGTTGTAGTTCGCAACGAACACCCCCCTGGGACGGTATTCCCAAGGGGGGTGTTTTGGTGTCTATTGCGTCGTCGTTGGCGCCAGTAACACCAAGCGCGGTGGTGCAAACGCACCACCGCGCAACCCAGACTACCGGAAGGGTTATTTCTTCTTTTCCGTGCGTTTGGCTGCTTCGGCTTGTTGCTCTTGGCTGTTTTTGAGGCGCTTCATGAAGCGATCAACTTGGCCGGCTGTGTCGAGCAGGCGTTGCTCGCCCGTATAAAACGGGTGGCATTTTGAACACACATCGAGGCGCAACGATTCTTTGGTCGATACCGTTGGCCATGTGCTTCCGCAACCCGCACAGGTGTAGACGGTGCGATGGGTTTTGGGATGAATTCCCTGCTTCACCGTAGGCTCCTTATTCTGCCGCCTCAATGGCGTACACGCTGACTTGTTTTTGGGTGCGGCTATATTGCTCAAACACCACTTTGCCTGGAATCATTGCGTAAATGGTGTAATCGCGGCCTAAGCCGACGTTTTCGCCTGGCTTGAATTTGGTGCCGTTTTGGCGAATCAATACTTCACCCGCACCGACGGTTTCGCCACCAAAACGCTTCACGCCCAACATCTTTGGATTGCTGTCACGACCGTTGCGTGAACTACCAACACCCTTCTTATGTGCCATGACGAATCTTCTCCTCTAATGCGTACTGCTTACGCGCTGGCAGCTGCTTTAGCGCGGCTCTTCTTGGCAGGTTTGGCTTCTTCGCTGCTACTTGCACTCACGCTCAATTCGATTTTGGTGACTTGCACCCGCGTCAAATCTTGGCGATGCCCAGTGCGTCGGCGATAGCGCTTCTTGCTTTTGTAGCGAAACACAACGATTTTGTCGTCTTGAACAAGCCCGATTACCTTGACGGTAACTTGCGCGCCGGCTACTAAGGGTGCGCCGACCACTGTTTGTTCACCACCGACCAACAATACTTCAGTCAATACAATCTCGCTACCGGCTGCGGCTTCACTCTGCAGGGCAATGTCGAGCACTTGCCCCTCTTTTACGCGGTATTGCATACCGCGATCTCGTATGATGGCGTACAACGTCTTCTCCCTTGCCGTTGCATTTCCCAAACGGCAAAACCGTTGGCGCCGCAACTTCAAATGATTAAATCCACCCAAAACTGTGGATTAAATTACCAACGTTTAGTATACAGATTGTCGTGCCTGATGTCAAACGCAATTGCATAGCAACTCCGTTTGGATTCCGCATACCGGCCTATTCCTTGACAAATAATGCCCTGTTGGGTACAATGTGTGTACCCTAGGGGGGTATAGTGATTGTATTCAAAAGGAGTAACGCACATGGGTAATGTCGTCAACATTAGTGATGCTGAGTTTGATGCCAAAGTATTGCAGTCCGATACGCCAGTATTGGTAGATTTTTGGGCACCATGGTGTGGTCCATGCCGGGCAGTAGCGCCGATCCTCGAAGAACTGGCTGGCGAATACACGGGCAAAGTGCAAGTCATCAAGGTCAACACCGATGAATCATCAAAGTATGCGGCACAATTGGGCGTGCAAGCGATTCCGACGATGATTTTTTTCAAGGGTGGCAAGGAAGTCCAACGGGTCATCGGCGTCAAACCCAAATCAGAGCTCAAGCGCGATTTCGAAGCGGTGGCTAATTCCTAATCGAGGTAGTAGCGTGTCTGACCATTCTTTTGCGTTGAGCGATGATGCTCGTGCCGATGTTGTTGCGCGCCTCAATCGTATCGAAGGTCAAATCCGAGGCGTGCAACGGATGCTGAATGACGGGCGTGATTGCCACGAAGTAATAACCCAACTCGCCGCGGTGCGCGCAGCGGTGACGAGTGTCAGCATGACATTAGCAGAACGCTGCGCCCACGAATCGTTGTGTAGCACTGGGAGCATTGCTGCTGATGAAGTCGCGCGTCTGTTAGCATTGTTGCGTGCCTCACGCTAGTTGTAACAACCCATGCGCTACCATGCAAAGTCATGGTAGCGCATGGGTTGTTTGGTGATTGATGGTGCATGGGCTAACCAAATACAGAATTAGGAGGGATTGCTCCGCTCATCAGGTTGCCAGTCAATCGTATGCGCCAGTATGCTATCGGCAAGCCAAGGCATCAAGGCATTGCCCCACAACACCAAGCGGTCTTGCCAGCGTGTATACAAGACGCGCGGATGCCGAGTCAGGGCGGTGATGATTGTTTGGGCGACCTGACTGGCTGGAATGCCGAGCGTGCCGGCGCGTCTGATGTCGTGGTGTGCCCCCAAGCGCTGTTGGAAAAATTCGCTCTGGACGGTCCCAGGGCGTACCACAGTAAGCGTGACGCCACTACCCCGCAATTCGACGCGTAGCGCCTCGCACAAGCGCTCTAGGGCGCCTTTACTAGCGGCATAGCCGCCATTGTAAGGCAGTGCCCGTACCCCTACCACTGACGAAATCACCACGATTGCCCCTGCTTTTTTTATAAAAAAATGCGGCAATACGGCCTGAATACTAGCCAACACGCCACCAACATTGACATTCATGCACTGCACCACCTCGGGCCATTGCAATTGGGCAATGGGCATACTTAAGCCGACGCCGGCATTACAGATAATCGCGTCGAGGTGTCCAAATTGTGCCAGTGCAAGTGCTACTACTGCAGGCATCGTAGCAGGATCGCTGATATCGCCTGCATAGATCGCATGCTGCCCGGGTAGTGAGTGTATGAGTGCCTGCAAGCGCTCTTGGCGGCGTGCCACAGCGATGACGTGGGCACCGTGTTGGGCAAGCGCCGTCGCACAGGCTTGGCCAATCCCCGCACTAGCACCGGTCACAATAATCACCGCATTGGCAATCTGCATGGCATTCGTTTCGGCATAATGGTGGGTGAAGTCATGTCTTGGATGGTCGTATATGTTGGGCATACACTTCGAGGAGTTGATCCATCGAGGCTTGCCAACTTTGGCGTGTAGCATAGGCCATCGCGCTTTGGCTTAAGGTCGCGCGTAAGGTGGCATCATCACGGAGCAAAGTCACTGTTTGGATGAGCGACTCGGGGTGTGCGGGGTCATAGACTAGGCTGTTTTCGCCGTGTCGTAAGGTGTCTTGTAAGCCACCAATAAATGGTGCCACGACGGGCAAGCCACACGCCATTGCTTCGACCGGAGCAAGCCCGAAGGTTTCACTTTGTGATGGAAAAACAAAAATATCTGCGGCGTTGTAGGCGTCGATGAGCTCTTCGCCTTGTAACACCCCCGTAAAATGCGCATTGGTATGGGTAAATAGTGCTTGCGTGTTTGCAGATTTGGGACCACCGCCAACCAATGCCAAGCGGACACCTGGCAGTTGGGTAAGGGGGATTAGCGTATCGAGGCTCTTTTCGCGGGCTAAGCGCCCCACATAGAGGGCAACGAGTTCATCGGGGTGTCCATTGCTTAGGCGCTCGCGCATGGCATGGTTCCGGGGTTTGAGTCGAAATCGTTCGAGATCAATGCCGCGGCGCCAATGTAATCCGCGCTTGATGCCGCCAGCGGTGATTTGTGCTAACGCATGGCGCGATGGGGCAAGTGTGACGGCTGCGCGATTATGCCACAAGCGAAAAAAAGCCCACGTGGCTGGAAGCCCCCACGCACCCGCATATTGCGTTACATAATGGTTAATATCCATGTGCACCGATGCAATCAACGGTACTTTGCCAATTTTGGCCATCATAACGCCGGCAGTGCCGATGAATGTAGGGTTCATAACATGGATGATGTCAGGCTTAAAATCGATAATGGCACGAATCCCCGTAGGAGTCGGGAGGTTACAATGAAGTTCACGATACAAAGGGAAGCGCGGTCCCCACGAGGGGAATACCCTGTATCCAAGCGCTTCATTGGGTGCCATTGGTGGTGCAAAAATGATTACCTCGTGACCATGTGCGCGGAGGTGCCGGAGCATTTGCAGTGTAATGGTCACGACCCCATCGACTTTGGGCAGGAACGTTTCGGTAAAAAGTGCAATACGCATGAAAACCTTTGGGATAATCAGAATATTGATGTCGTAGAGACGATTGCATAAAGCATACCATAAATTTGTATGATTTTTTTCATCTAAAGGAAGTTAAAAGCATTAATAAGTTTGATAACCGGTATTCCATCTGCACGTGTGAATAAAACCGTGCATGTAAGTGGTGAAAAAATGCATATGGTACAATTGCAAAGCCACAAGTATTATTAAAGGGGTATGCTGTGATTTCAATGACGAGGGTTGCCACATTTTTTCGTGAGTCATCACCAGCAGTTGTGCGGATTCTCGCACATAGTTTGCTGTTCGGATTGGCGGCGAGTGTCTCTGATGTATTGTTTAATTTTTACTTGCACAGTCTGGGCTATGGCAACGAAGTCGCCGGGCAGATGAATTCGCTCTTTAGAATTGCCGGGTTTGTGTTTGGAATTCCCTTGGGGATGTTGATTGACCGCCGTGGTGCCCTTAGAATCCTCTTTTTTGGGATTAGTATTTATGCGGTTGGGTGGGCGCTGTTGTTGACATGGAGCGACATACGGATTATTGCGCCGGTTTATTTTTTGATTGGGGCGGCCAATATTGCTACCTACACCGCGATTATTCCACTCTTAAGTAGTGTGATTGAACCACAGCAACGCGCCACGTTGTTTGGGATTAATGCCGGGGCAACCGTAGCGGTGGGTTTTGTAGGTTCGCTATTTGGGGGTGCATTGCCAGGGTTGGTGGCGCCATTGCTTAATGTGAGTGCTACTGATTCACTCGCATATCGGGTTGCGTTATTTAGTGTGACAATCATCGGTTTAATTGCGATTGTGCCACTACTTGGTGTGCATGCTGCAGTGACGAAGCAACAGAGTGATGGACGGTTGGCAGTCTCGACAGCTGATCAAACGGCGATTCCCTTTCTGCGTATCATGGGCTTTGCGTCGCAGTCATTATTGTTGGGGGTGGCAGGTGGGTTGGTTGTACCTTTTCAAAACTTGTTTTATCGTCAACAGTTTCAGCTTGATGATGCGACAGTAGGGATGGTGTTGGCATTATCAGCATTTGCCATGGGCTTTGGTAGTACGATTGGGGGTATGATGGCCAAGCGTTTTGGCTTACGTCGCGCCACAGCCTTGTCGCGGTTACTATCTGCGCCGACATTGTTATTGATGCTCGTGCCGTCGTTGTGGGTATCATGTTTGGCATATTTTTTGAGCCGTATTATGGTAGGAATCACCTTTCCGCTTGCAGATGCCTTAGTAATGCAATCAGTGCCGATCAAACAACGGGGTACCAGTACCAGTTTGAGTAGCATGCTATGGTCGCTAGGCTGGGCGGGGACTGCTTATCTGAGTGGATTTATTCAGCGCGATTATGGCTTTTATTGGGTGTTTATCGCGTCGGCTACCGCGTATGCAGTGAATGCCGCGATGTTTTATTTAATCCCATTCAAAGATGAAGGTCACTAAGACATCGTAGCAGCAAATGCGGTATTGGCACTGTCCAAATGGCTACAAGGATCAATATTGCGATGTGGTTTGCAATTTAAAACGTGACTAATCGCATATTGTTACGTGGGCTTTAATTTTTCGGGGGGGTGCGGCCAAAATTGTTGGCGTGCTACCGTCAATGATGTTGTAATGGGTGGTTTACTTCCTTCGATAGGGTGTGTTGAATCCAGCGGCGTGAAAAATGTGGGTACAATGACGTTACACAAATGTGTGCCAAAAAGGAACAAAGAGGTGATGTGGTGATTGCAATTCGAACGCAATGGCGGGGATTTGTGGCAGGGGCATCGCCTGCGGTATATCGAATCTTGTTGCACGGGATGTTATTTGGGTTGTCATTCAGCATCGCTGACATGCTGTTTAATTTTTATTTACAAAGTCTCGGCTATGATAATTTAGTCTCGGGTCAGTTACAATCTTCGTTTCGGATTGCTGGGGTCGCTTTGGGCATCCCGATTGGGATGATTATCGATCGCATCAGTGCGCAGCGTATGCTCTATATAGGCATTTTGACCTATGCGATTGGTTGGGGGGTATTATTGATGGTGCATGGGGTGAAAATCGCAACGCCGTTTGGCGTGGTTTCGCCGTTGCAAATCATGAATGTGCTCTACTTTATCATTGGTGCGGCCAACATGGCCACCTATACAGCGGTGGTGCCGTTGTTGAGTACCGTAATTGAGCCACAACAGCGGGCGTCAATGTTTGGTGTCAATGCGGCGGCATCGACAATGGTGGGGTTTGTCGGGAGCATCCTCGCGGGGATGTTGCCCGGGTTGATTGCGTCGTTGTTCGGTATATCTGCAACTTCGGAAACCGCATATCGCACCGCGTTGTTTGGGGTATGTGGCTTTGGGTTTTTGGCAGTTGTGCCGTTGCTGGGCATTCAAAAGGCGAGGCATCGTTTGTCGAAAGAACCGGTAGCCGCGAGTGCTACGGCACCTGCTGGCGAAACGGTACCGCTGTATAAATTGTTGTTATTTGCCACACCATCGGTTTTTTTTGGTATTGCTGGTGGCATGTTTGTGCCATTTCAAAACTTATACTTCCGCCAACAATTTGCGGCCAGCGATAGTGTGGTGGGCTTGAGCATTGCGTTTGGCTCACTAGCCATGGGTGTAGGGAGTATTTTGGGTGGGGGATTGGCGAAGCGGTTGGGGATTCGGCGTGCGACATCGTTGTCGCGATTTATGGCTGCGCCACTCATGTTTGTGATGTTGATGCCTAGTTTTTATGTGGTGTCGGTAGCGTATGACCTTAATCGGATGTTGGTCGGTTTGACCTTTCCGTTGTTTTCGGCCTTGATGATGCAGTCGGTGCCACTCAATCAACGTGGTACTGCAACAAGCATGAGTAGCATGACGTGGTCATTGGGTTGGGCTGGTGCATCGATTTTGAGTGGCTATATGCAGGCCAGTGGTTCATTTGCAATGGTGATAATTGTATCGGGGTTGAGTTACATTGTATCTGCAATATTGGTACAATTTATGCCCTATACCGATAAATTGCCTGATTAGCAACGCGCTTGATATGCCCCCTACTGACAATTGTCCGTGGGGGGATTATTCAATATCCGTGCTAACCGCAATTTGCCCACGAGGAGCAGGTAAGGGCCAGGCACAGAGGGCTGCAGGCAGGAACATTATCGCCGCTACGAGCATGCTCCCGACAATTCCCCATTGTACGTAGCACCACCCTGACAGCAGCGTCCCCACCAAGCGTCCAAGTGCATTGGCACTGTAATAAAACCCGATGTTGAGGCTGATGGCGTCACGAGCAGCATATGCGGCAATCAGATAGGAATGCACTGCTGAGTTGAGGGCAAACAACAAGCTAAACACACAGACCGCCGCTAAGATCCCCCACACATTAGCACCAAATTGATATGCTAGCGCGGCGCTCCCTAGACAGACTGCTAGTGGTGCACCGGCAAGTAACGCAGTTAGGCGCCCGTCTGGTGCTCGTTGTCCAGCCAAGATTCTTGGGGTGCCAGCTTGCACGGCGCCGTAGCCGATGGTATAGAGCGCCATGACGCTACCAGACTGCCAAAACCCCCAGCCGGGAGCATGTGCCATAAACAACGGCAAAGCAATTGCGAGCCAAATGTCGCGGGCACCAAACAAAAAAAAGCGTGCTACTGACAAACGGTTCACCGCAGCACTCTGCGCAAAAATCCCGGCAAATTGTTTGATCTTGGCGATGCCAGTTGAGGATGTTAATTGCAATGTGAGTCCAAGTCCGATGGCGACAATCGCTGCTAGCCCGCTCAGAGCGATGCGCATCCCAAAGGCGACAAACAACAGTCCTCCTACGAAAAACCCTATACCTTTGAGGGTGTTTTTGGCGCCAGTCAAGAGCGCAATAGCGCCGAATAACCCCGATTGATGGTCGTTCATGGCCGTCATGGAACTTTTGGCGCTGATTTTGGTGAGGTCTTTGGCGATGCCCGCAAAGCCTTGCAGTACCATTAAATAGGCGACAGGGGGAATTTGACTTGGGATGGCAATCCCTATTAGGGTCATGATTTGCAGAATCAATCCGAGGCGCATGGTGGTCAATAATCCTAACCGTTGTGCCACCACCCCTCCAAACAAATTGACAATTACGCCGCACAATTCGTAGCTGGCAAAGACACCGGCGAGGCTCAAGGCGTTGTAGCCCAGGGTCGAATAGTGGAATAATACAATCATGCGTAAGGCCCCATCAGACAGGGTCAGTAGACTATAGGCAATCGAAATGCGGGCTGCGCTGTTGGGCATGATGCCTCCTGGCACGGTTGGTGGTATGTGTGTGGCGATTGGTTAGGCGGTCTCGAATTGAGCGATATGTTGGGCGAGGGCGATCAAGCGATGGGAGTAGCCCATTTCGTTGTCGTACCACGCCAAAATTTTGACTTGGGTGCCGGCGGTAACCATGGTTGCGCTGGCATCAACAATGGCTGAGCGGGTATCACTGCGGTAATCACTCGACACCAACGGTGCTGTTTCGTACCCCAAAATACCCTCTAGTGCCGGGCTTTGGCTGGCATGTTTGAGCATTCCATTGACTTCAGCAATCGTGGTTGGGCGATTGAGCTCAAAGACACAATCGGTTAGCGATGCGCCCAACATGGGTACCCGTACTGCCACCCCATCGAGCTTGCCGTTGAGTTCAGGGATAATCAACCCGATGGTTGATGCCGAGCCGGTGCTGGTGGGGATGAGGTTTTGGGAAGCTGAGCGGGCCCGACGCACATCTTTGCTTGGTTTGTCTACTACATTCTGAGTATTGGTCATGCAGTGCAACGTGGTAATCATGCCGTGATGTATCCCGATGCCGTGGTTGATGACGTGGGCAATGGGTGCCAGACAATTGGTGGTACATGAGGCCGCTGTCACGATGCGGTCGCTGGCGGGATTATACAAGTGCTGATTGACCCCCATCACGATGTTGAGCGCGTTTTTGCTGATGGGCGCTGCCACAATCACTCGTTTGACCCCGGCCGCAAAAAACGGCGCTAGGCTGTCGGCAGTGCGGTATTTGCCGCTACACTCCAACACGATGTCGCAGTCGCGCCAATCTGCTGGCTCGATGGTTTTGGAGTGACTAATTGACATGGTATGTGGACCCACGTGGAGTTGATCCGCATTTGCCGTCGCAGTGGTGGTAGCCCGCCCATGTACCGTGTCGTAATTGAAGAGGTAGGCACACATGGCGTCGTCCCCATTGGGCTCGTTGATATGGGTCCATTGCATGCCGGGTACCGCATGCCCAATCCGCAGTGCTAACCGGCCGATGCGACCAAATCCGTTAATCCCGATGCGCATGTGGTGCTCTTTCTTTCGCATGGTGTGCTATTCCACTAAATTTGGCTGATGGGAGTATGAAAGGTGGTAATAAAATCGGCGTTAAATATATTTCAAATATATTTGAAATATATTTTTCTGTCAAAATACTAATAGTATCCCCTGCGTCGTGCGGCGCCCTGCTGGGATATTTTCTTTATCGCGCACAGAGGACGCAGAGAACACAGAACTTCTTTTGTGAGGGGGAGCGATACGACGTCGGGGCGTGATTGTGACGTCGGGGCGTCGGGGCGTCATTACATGGCGCCCCGGTCATCGATTTGCGCTACTTCACCGCGCGGTGTACTATTTTGGACATGAAAACGCAACAGGAGTGATGCGATGAGCAATGCAGATTCATGGCACGACATGGCCCAAATCGCCAATTGTTTGGCTGATGCCAAGCGCACCAAATTATTGGCGGCCTTGAGTGAAGGTCAGCTCACCGCACAACAAATTGCCGCAGTCATGCAGTTACAGCCAAGTGCGGTGTCGTATCAATTGCGGATATTGACCGAGGCGGGGATGGTGTTGCGTCGGCGTGGTGAGCGCGATACTCGCGAGATTTATTATCGCTTGAATCATCGGACAATCGAACGATTTACGGCGGGGATTGCAGCCAATATTATGTGCCCGACCAGTGAATCACTGCCGGATGCGGTATTGTTTGTCTGTCGCGGCAACAGTGCCCGCTCGCAGATGGCCGAAGCCTGGACGCGGCATTTGAGTGACAATATTATTTTTGTGATGAGTGCCGGTCTTGAGCCGAGCGAAGTCCACCCAATGACACAAGCAGTGATGGCTGAAGTCAAGATTGACATTCACAAGCATCAGTCCAAACGTGTGACGGAAATACCGGAGATCCCCGATCTCGTGATTTCGGTATGTGATGTGACTCGTGACGAGGTCAGCCGGCATTTTGGAGGGATCCACCACCGCCATTGGAGCATTCCTGATCCGGTGCCGAGTGGCGACATTGCTGATTTTCGCATGACCCGTGATGTCATCAAAGCCTACGTACAACGGATGATCGTGCGTTGGAATAGCGCCAATGATGTGTTGGCAGGCTAAATTATCATCGGCTGGTTGGGAAAAATGCATCGTTGCCGCAATAGGGTCGTCAGCGTGCGCCAATCAATAAACAAGACATAACGTAAATGACTGGGTGATTGATTGGCGCACACAAATGCACTGGCGCCTAGTAGAAGCCGTACACGCCCCAGCCGCCGTCGACAATTAATTGCTCACCCACGATAAACGCCGATTCATCGCTGGCCAAAAAGATAGCCGGCCCGACAATGTCAGAAACTTCGCCAATGCGCCGGATGGGGGTACGGGCGATAATGGGAGTCCGGTCGAGTCGCCCTTGGCGCACCATTTCGTCTTGGAGGGGGGTGCGGATCCAGCCTGGTGATATACAGTTGACGCGCACGCCTAGCGGTGCCCATTCGGTAGCGAGTGAGCGCGTCAATTGCAACACACCTCCTTTGGAGGCGGCATAGGCGGCACGCATAGGAATGCCTTGAAACGAATGCAACGAACCGATGTTGATGATGGTGCCCTGTCCTTTGGCAATCATGTGTGGGGCAACTGCTCGGCAAAAAAAGAATGTCCCATTGATATTGATATCGAGGGTCATTTGCCATTTGTCGTCGCTCAGCTCGGTAGTAGGCACCGCCATCGGGATACCCGCCGCATTGACCAAGGCATCGACGCCTCCCCAGTGTGCCACTACCTGCGCTACGACCGTATTGACGGCTACCGAGTCGCGCACATCGGCGGGGGTCACCAGAGCTTCGCCGCCATTCGTACGAATTTCGTCGGCGAGTACTTGTAATTCTTCGGCATTGCGACTCACCAAGGCGACTTTGGCCCCTTCGCGAGCATAGCCGAGGGCGATGCCGCGGCCGATCCCGCGCCCGGCTCCGGTGATAATCGCAATGCGACCGGCTAGACGTTTACTCATGAGATGCTCCTGATTTTGTGCGACAATAATCTCGCACGTGCGTTACGACACGACACGACCAACGCTTGTTAACCACCTACGATATGGAATGACACCATGGTACAAGAAATTTACATCCTGCGCCACGCCCACCCCGACCGGACTACCTCCATCCCCTACAACGTGCCTCCTGGTCCACCGTTGACGACGACGGGGCGTGCTGAAGCGCTCCAAGCCGCCCAATGGTTGAGCGAGAAGCCCATCGACGTGGCCTATGTGTCGCCGTTTTTACGTACTCGCCAGACTGCAGCCATCGTTAGTGAGCATATCATGGTGCCTTTTAGTTATGTCGAAAACATCCGCGAAAGTGCACCGGGTGAGCAGCATCCCGCTGTGCGTACACGCATCCGCGAGTTTTTGGATCTGCTCGACACCCGCAGTCTAGGTCGCGTCATGTTAGTGACGCATGGGTGCTGTGTTTTGGCGACACTCCAAGTTACCACCAACGACACTATTAATGTGAGCGGTCATCGGTACGATAACGGCAATCATGCTCCCACCGCCGGGATTTGGCATGGGGTGCGCCGACCTGATGCTTTGTTCGATTGGCAATTAGCCTTCAAGCCGACGCACTAACGCAGTGGTGTAGACACTGCGCGGCTACGGGGCAGCCAGTACAAGGTGGGCAATGGTTGGTGCATTTGCGGGCATCGACAAATCTGCGGATTGCCCCAGATTGTGTGCAACGTGGCTTGGTGGCGGTGCAATGATGAATGCAGATTTCGACCATCATGGCATGTAGTTCACGGGCTTCATGCAGGTCACAGAGTGCGAGGTCGGCTTCGACAAGGCGTTGTACCTCATCATACGGGGCTTTGTGGGCGTCTATTTGCGGGTAGATGCCCGTCCGTGCGAGGAACCGCCGTGCATATGCGTCGACAATAAACAACGGCACTGTGCCTCCGTAGAGCAGGATGGTATCGGCGCTTTCGCGCCCGATTTGGGGCAACGTCAGCAGTGTGGCGCGGGCGTCGGCGCGTGGCAACGCCAAAATCCCTGCCATTTCGCCTGGATAATCGTGCACCTCGTTTGCTAGCCGCACCAATGCCACTCCTTTGCGCATATAAAACGCACATGGTTTGCATAATTCGCCTATCATGTGCGGATCAGCGGCGGCGAGCGATGCAAAAGACGTATAGCCGGCGGCCAAGATGCGCAACACAGCGGCTTCGACAGCTTCCCAGCGTGTTTGTTGCACCAGCACCATGCCCAAGGTGACTTCGTAGCTACGTTGTGGGGTATGAATCGGCCACCAATGTGGTTCGTGGGCAAAGTGGGCATTGAGCAAAGGGATGTAGGGAGCGAGTGTCACGATGTATGGCTTTCGTTGGCATGTGTGATTATTAAAAATACGTACCGTGCATCGTGAATAAGTGACAAACAACGATTCATTGCGCTCCACACGCACCCATCAGTGTGTTGGGTGCGTGTGGGATCAAATTACCGAGTTTCAAACATGTTTTTGTCGACGAGATGCACATCAACGGGATAATTGCCGGTGAAGCAGCCATTACAAAAGCCTTGGGCGCCGGTTGCCGCTTGCAATCCTGCGAGACTGAGGTAGGCTAGGCTATCGAGCCCGAGGTGGGCACAAATTTGCGCGACGTCCATGCGGTGGGCGATTAATTCAGGGTATGTGGCCATGTCGACCCCCAAATAGCAGGGGTGGCGAATGGGAGGCGATGAGACTCGCATATGTACTTCTTTGGCGCCGGCAGACCGCAACAAACGCACCATCGGTCCCGACGTATTGCCGCGGACGATACTGTCATCGATGATAATTACCCGTTTGCCGGCTAAATTGTCGGCAAGGGGGTTGAATTTGAGTTGGATACCTACTTGGCGTAAACGATCGTCGGGTTGGATGAAAGTACGGCCAATGTAGCGGTTTTTAATCAGGCCTTCGCTGTAGGGCAACCCCGATGCTTGGGCATAGCCGATGGCCGCCGGGATGCCGCTGTCGGGCACAGGGATGACCACATCGGCATCTGCTGGTGATTCTTGTGCCAAAATCCGCCCGGCTGCGACTCGTGCCGAATGCAACGTATGTCCGTCGATTTGCGAATCAGGGCGGGCAAAGTAAATGTATTCAAACAGACATAAGGCGCGTTTGCTGGCAGCATGGCGCCCAATCGTGCGTGGGCCGTCTGCGTCAATAGCGATGACCTCACCGGGGTCGAGTTCGCGCACAAAGGTGGCCCCGATGGTGGCGAGGGCGCAGGTTTCGGAAGCGACCACCCAGCCTTTGCCCATTTGGCCAATACACAAGGGGTGGACGCCCCATGGGTCGCGCACTGCATACAAGGTCGCTTTAGTCAAAATGGTGAGACAATAGGCGCCTTCGGCACGTGTCATCAGCGCATTAATTCGTTCGTCCCAAGTCGTGCCAGGACCACCAGCCAGCATCTGGACGACCACTTCGCTGTCACTGCTCGAACTCAGTCCAAAGCCGCGTTGGAATAATTCGTTGCGCAAGGCATTCCCATTGGTCAAATTGCCGTTGTGACCGATGGCTAACGGACCGAGCGCGCTTTGCACGACAAATGGTTGGGCGTTGAGTAATTTGGAAGACCCCGTGGTGGAATAGCGTGTATGCCCGATGGCAATGTGGCCACTAAGGGGAGCGAGGTTTTGTTCGGTAAATACTTGCGATACTAAACCCATGTCTTTGTGCATGGTGATACTTGTGCCATTGGCGACGGCAATGCCGGCACTTTCTTGGCCACGATGTTGCAAGGCATACAGACCAAAAAATGTCATCCGTGCGACATCTTCGTCGGGGGCGAAAATGCCAAAAATACCGCACTCATGATGTGGTTTATCGTCGTAATACACCGCGTCTCCTCCCTAAATTCAACACCATTATAATATGGATTCATCTGCCATAGCACCAGACCACATATTTGATGCGCATCACGTGGTACAATTTTGTTATCAAACAAAAGGAGTTGTGATGTTTGTCAATCAAAATTCATTCCTGATTATGGCACTACTGCTTTTGGCAGGGACGGTCTATTGGGCCAATCAAGGTGCTTGGCAAGTCGGTCGCATCGTTGTGGTGGTCGCAGTTGCTGGTGTACTTGTGGTGACTGGCTGGTGGTCCCATCGGAAGGCAACTAACGATGCCGTTCCAGCTGTGCTGGCGGGCGGCAAAATCGTGCTGATCGAATACTACTCTGATTACTGAATGGCGTGTGTGATGTCAAAGCCCATCGTGGATGGGATCGAAAAAGACTACGCTGGCACAGTGCGTGTATTGCACATTGATGCACGTAACCCTGACAATAGTGCAATTGCAGCCCAATTTGGCTTGCGGATGACCCCTACCTACATCGTTTTTGATCAACATGCAGCCGAACAATACCGTAGCACCGGCAGCATCAATCGGCGTCAATTTGATGGATTGGTGGCTGGCTTGTTGGGCAAATAACACTCGTGCCCGCACTATTGTATGTCATAGTAGTCTACTTGGTTCAAAGGAATCATCATGAAGAGTTTTAGTGCATACCCTTCACGTCGTTCGATGGTGGTGGGTCAGGGCGGCATGGTCGCGACAAGTCATCCCTTGGCTGCCCAAGCGGGTTTACAAATGCTTGCCCAAGGGGGAAGTGCAGCAGACGCGGTGATTGCTGCCGCTGCCGTGCTCAACGTGGTTGAGCCAATGAGCACCGGAATTGGTGGCGATGCCTTTGCCTTGGTTTATGACGCCCAGCGTAAATCAGTCAAAGCCCTCAATGGCAGTGGCCGTGCCCCGCAAACCTTGAGCCGCGATGTCTTTGAGCAACAAGGCTTAGCCAAAATCCCCTTGACCGGTGTGTTGCCGATTACCGTACCAGGTGCGGTGGCGGCTTGGGATCAGCTCAATCGTGCCCATGGCAAGCTCGATTTTGCCACGATTTTGGCACCCGCCATCCGATATGCCCGTGACGGCTTTGCCGTCAGCGAAATCATCGCCCGTGGTTGGGCCAGCGCGGAAGAAAAATTACGCCTCCACCCCGATGCCGCCCGGATTTATCTGCCTAGTGGGCGGGCACCACGGTTGGGTGAAGTCGTTGTCCAAGCTGATTTGGCCCGTACATTCGCCGAAATCGCTAGTGGTGGCGCCGAAACCTTTTATCGTGGGGCGTTGGCCGAACGGATTGTGGCCAATCTCGCCCGCGATGGTGCCTACCTGTCGCTGGCCGACATGGCTGCCCACGTCAGTGATTGGGTTACCCCAGCGACGGCCAAATACCGTGGCTATGATGTGTTTGAATGCCCACCTAATGGCCAAGGACTGACTGCCTTGATTGCCTTGCGTATCCTTGATGGCTTTGATTTGGCGAGTTTGCCCGTCAATTCACCAGCATCGTTGCATTTGCAAATCGAAGCGATGCGCCTGGCATTTGCTGATGCGGCGCGTTATATTGCTGATCCGGCATTTGTCGCTGTACCAATTGAATTTTTGTTGTCCGAGGAGTATATCGCGACGCGCCGCGCCTTGATTGACCCTACCCGGGTGGGGGATTACGGTGCCGGTGAATTGCCAATTGCGCATGATACTGTCTATGTGACGGCAGTCGATGCCGAAGGCAATGCCGTGTCGTTTATCAATAGCCTCTACTACGGCTTTGGTTCGGGTGTGGTGGCCGGCGATACCGGGATTTGTATGCAAAACCGGGGGGCCTGCTTTGTGTTGGACGAAGGACACCCCAATGTGCTGGCACCGAGCAAACGTCCTTACCAAACTATTATCCCGTGTATGGTCACCAAAGAGGGTGAACTGTGGGCGAGCTTTGGGGTAATGGGCGGCTTTATGCAACCCCAAGGCCATGCCCAAATGCTGGTCAATATGATTGATTACGGCATGAATCCCCAAGAATCACTCGATGCACCACGCTATGAATTGCTTGATCCATACAATGGTGACCGTACCTTAGCCCTCGAGCATGACGATGCGACGCAACAAGCCCTGCGCGATCTTGGTCACCAAGTGGTGCCTGCGAGCGTGGGTGGTTTTGGGGGTGGGCAAATTATTGCAATCGAAAACAACGTGGCATTTGGGGGGTCGGATCCGCGCAAAGATGGTAGTGTGGTTGGTTTGTAGCTAAAGACATAGGTAGATTAGCATGCACAGGACATTGCGTTGGGTGGGGATAATCGGTTGGGTGTGGTCGTTGTGGGCTTGTCAAACACCGATGACTTGGCAAGAAGTGGTGCATCAACCAACGCCGTTACCACGGGGCGGGCGGGTGACAATTGCACTCCCCGATGATGTCACTACGGTTGTGCCGTGGCAAGTGACGAGTCGTGCTAATGAAATATTTGTGTCACTGACGCATAGTGGACTGATGCGACTTGATGATCATGGCATGCCACAACCCGAATTGCTCGCAGATTGGCGTGTGAGTGGCGATGGGCTGGTGATTACTGCGACGTTGCATGCGGATCTCAAATGGTCTGATGCGTCGCCACTTACTAGTGCTGACGTGGTGTTTACTTACACGGCATTAAAGTCACTGGGAGTTACCACCCCACTGCTCGCCGAATTGCGCCATATTTCTGATGTCAAAGCCACAGATCCGTTGCACATTATATTTACACTTGATGCACCGTACGCCCCGCTTTTGAGCCTCTGGGCCTTGCCGATTTTGCCCAAAAAAGTCCTCGTAACCCAGTCAATTGCTAATATTAATTTGCGTAATTTGGCGACAACTGCTGGTCCATTTGCCTTCAAAAATGTCATGGCTAACGGTGCAATTGTACTGACTGCTAATCCAAATTATGTGCAGGGTACACCTCTGCTTGACGAAATCGACCTCTTGCCAAATAGTCGTGATAGCGACATGCTGGTGGGAATTGGGAATGGGACTATCGATATTGCCGAGCTTGCTGAGATGCCGCAAATCACCAATTCAGCACCGTATAGCTATACGCAATATGCCCAAAATGTATTTGGTGTGGCTGCATTTAACCTACGTCCTGATCATCTTTTGGGCGATACGACGTTGCGGTTAGCAATCCAACATGCGGTTAGTCAGACGACTCCGCTCGATATGGTATTACCTCAGAGTTGGGCTGCGACGCCAATAACGCCAACCGCCACTGCAGTAGTGAGTGATGCCGGTGCTTTGTTGGATCAAATGGGTTGGGACACGCGTGACAGCGCAGGTATTCGCCAAAAATCAGGTGTATCGCTACAAATGACGATTCTTGCACCTGCTGATAACCCGCTATTACTCCAATATGCCGATCAATATGCGAATGCGATACAAGCGCTCGACATAACGGTGGTGCGTCATACTCTCCCCCATGGTGAATATGTTGCGCAGCTTGTCCCTCCCTATGATTTTGATATTGCGCTCCTTGAATTAGGCAATGGTCGAAGTAACGCTCAATATGCAGATACATGGTTATATGATCCTGATGTACGAGCACTTCTGTATGGGGGTGAACGCAATCAGGGCATGCCTGACATCCGTGGTTCGCTCAATATTGCGGGCTTCGCTGATAGTGCGTATGACCAAGCGAGTAATCGTGCACTGCAAACGTATGCGAACAACGATCGGCGTGTGGCGTTAGCAACTGCTGCCCAACGGGCACACCTACTCGCACCATATGTCGTCCTGTATCGTCCCACGACCAATGTCATCTATGGTCGACGTGTGCGCGCACTGACTGGGTCACTGCGCTTTGATGCACCATGGTATAGTTCCAACGCAGCGCGTTGGTTTGTGCAACCGTAGCGGCCCGTAATAGCACACTTCCGTGTATTGCGGTGCTGTGTGTTTTTATGCGCGGTATCCAATAAAGCGTAACGCAGTCAAGGCTAATGTGCGGGCGACGTGGATGAGGTCGGTGACCGGCACTGATTCGTCAGGTTTGTGGGCGAGGCGTACATCGCCTGGACCGTACATCACAGTGGGGATGCCGCCGTGGATGACCAACAAGCGCATATCAGCGCCATAGGTCATCCCTTCAATCGTCAATTCGCCTCCTAGTACCTGATGGGCGTCGGCGAGTGTGCCAACAATTGGATGGTTGACATCTGTTTCGGCAGGTTCAAATGTGCCACCCCACCATTCGATGCGTGGTGGGTGGTTGCACAACCACGGGTCATTAGCTGCTGCTTCAGCCACTGCCTGCTCAAATTCTTGCCGGGCGGCGTTGGAATCTTCGCCGATGCCGATGCCGTAACGTCCTTCGGCCACAAGTTCTTCGGCCACACTCGACGGCCAATTGCCGGCCCGCACAGTACCAATGCTCAGCGGGTAGGGCAGTTGATAATTGGCAAACAGCGGATGGCGCATGCGGGCGTTGCGACGTGCCTCGAGGTTCACTAGGGCTTGATGGATGACCATATATTTTTCGATGGCGCTGACCCCTTCTGCGCGGTAGCATCCATGCGCCGACAAACCATAGACGGTGATGCGCACGTTGTGGGCACCAGCTTGGGCGGGGGCAATGGCCATGCGAGTAGGTTCAGGGATGATGGCGGCATCGGCAGTGTAGCCGCGCACAATGCTGGCCAGCGTGCCACAACCGCCATCTTCTTCGCCGATGACGCTTTGGAGATGCAAGCGGCCGTTGAGTTGGACACCGGCGTTGTGGATAGCACGTACCGCCCACAAGGCCGCCACCAGCCCGCCTTTCATGTCAAGTGCCCCGCGACCGTACATGCGCCCGTTGACGACTTGGCCTTGCCAGGGGTGGTGGCTCCAATTGGCATGGTCACCTTCGGGAACAACGTCGATATGACCATTCAAAATCAACGAGCGGCCACCACGGTCGCTGCCCAAGGTGCCGACGACGCCGAGGCCACTGGTGCGCTCGATTTCCCACGAAAACCCAGCGTGCTGTTGGAGCGTGGCAAAGTCGATATCCCACACATCGACTGTGAGCCCGCTGTCGCTCATCGCATGGGCGATACGGCGTTGGACATCATCTTCGTGGCCACCAAAGCTTTGATACCCGACGAGCTCTGCCAAAAAAGCAAGCATGCCCGCACTGTCGATCTGGTCAAGCACGCGTTGTTCGGTTGCGCTAATCGTTGTCATGGTCTATTCCTTTGGGGGCAGCTCGAGCAATCTATAGCTGCGTCGCGTAGTCTGAGGGTTAGTCGCGCAACAGTGGGCGCGTCAAGCAAGTAGGACCACCTTCGGCTTTGAGCGAAATCTCGTTGCCGCGGTAGGTCTGCACTTCACAGCCGGCATCTGCCAACAAGCGGGCCGTAATCGGATTGCAATCGAGCATTAAGCAGACTTTGGGGGCAATAGCGAGGACGTTAGTAGCCATGCTGTCGTATTCAGATGCGGGGATTTCGATGAGCTTCATGTTGCGTCGTTTGAGTTCTTGATAAAACCCAGTAGGCATCAGTGGTAAATGCACCACCGCCATGTCGTGATCAACCATCGAAATGAACGACAGCAAATGCAAGCATGCTTCAGGGCCCGTGTAGTACGGTAAATCATACGCAAGCACGGTCACCCCTTTGGGCTCGAGCATGGCTTTGAGTTGGCTGACGGCGGCGGCGTTGGTGCGGAAGCCCAAGCCGACGGCCAACGTTTGATTGTCCAACCAAATCATGTCGCCCCCTTCGGCGCGGGCGTCACCATTAAGCGTTCCCAAAATCGGGATGCCGTTTTTTTGCATGCTGGCGCCAATGGCGGCTTCTTCACCAACCCGTAGCGATTTGCCCATCTGGAGCAAAATCGCGCCGTAATCGGTTACAATCGCTGGGTCAAAACAAAAAATTGCATCGGCGTGGTCGGCGAGCGGTGCATCGTGCATGATGACCTCGACACCGGCTTTGCGTAATGTATCGCACAAGGCGGCGTGCTCGGCCAATGCCTCGGACTGGTTAGGGCGAGTGGTGTAGTGCCAACGCAGGGGGTCTGCATGATAAAATGCCGCATCAGGCGTGCGTAGCATGACTTTGCGGAGTTGCGATACCATGTTTTGGGCGCCATATGTGCGCATGGTCATCTGATTTTCCTTTCAAACCAACTTCATGCCTTAGTTTACCATGACCGCAAGTAAGGAGTGGGCAGGAGGAAGTCCCCTCGCCGTGGCGACATTCCATGCTGGTTGCTCCGGCACCCCTAGCGGTATCTCGAAGTGTAGCAATATGAAAGGTGCCCAAAACCTCGCAGGGGGTTGTGTGGTGCTTTTTTGACAAGCAACGCTGCATCGGTTACCATCTGCTTGTTCACAAGTACATAGTAGCTAGGGGCGCCAAGAGAGCTTGGCTGAGATGCGACCACTATCATGTCGCTGACCCTTCGAACCTGACCCGGGTAATACCGGCGGAGGAAAGCAGATGCAGTTTGTAATCGCATCATAAGCTCAATCCGCTTGTGATGCGTTTTTTTGTAATGCGAGGAGTATGTGATGCCGGCACGACGATTTTTTTGGCTATGTGGGTTGCTTTTTTTGGTGGCATGTAGCACCGCTCCGGCAACGACTGCGATGAGGACTGCACCAGTGGTGCCAACAGATGCAACAAACAACACTACGGAATCTGCCTTGACCGAAACACCGCTCGTTCCCGTGGCAACGGCTACAATGGCACCTACGGTAACTGAATTAACGTTGTTGACGCATGATAGCTTTGCCGTCAGTCCTGAAGTATTGGCCAAATTTGAATCTCAGTATCACGCCAAGCTTGTCATCGTAAATGCTGGTGATGCAGGGAGTATGCTCAACAAAGCAATTTTGAGCAAAGATGCCCCATTGGCTGATGTGATTTATGGTGTCGACAATACGTTTTTGAGCCGCGCATTACAATCAGGGATTTTGGCGGAATTCACGCCATCGAATGCCCCGCAATGGATTGCTGAAGCAACAATTGATGCAAGTGCCCCGTTACAACCTATCGACGTCGGATATGTGTTGATTAATTATGACATTGCTGCCCTCAAAGCGGCTGGATTGCCACTCCCCCAAAGCCTCAAAGAGTTGACTGAGCCACAGTGGAAAGGCAAATTAGTCGTCGAAAATCCTGCCACCTCGTCAACTGGTTTGGCATTCTTTTTGGCGACGGTGGCTGAATTTGGTCCAGATGGTTGGCAGGCGTTTTGGCGGGCGTTACGCGCGAATGATGTATTGGTTGCCAATGATTGGACGACAGCTTACTATACCCACTTCAGTGGGTCCAGTGGCAAAGGTTCGCGTCCATTGGTGGTGTCATATTCGACCAGCCCCGTTGCAGAAGTGTTTTTTAGCGATGGCAAATTAACTGAACCACCGACTGCCAATGTGGGATTCGGAGCCTTTCGCCAAGTAGAATACGCCGGCATTTTGAAGGGGACGCGGCACGCAGAATTAGCCCAACAATTTGTAGAATTTATGCTTAGTGCTGATTTCCAAAATGATATGCCGTTGCAAATGTTTGTCTATCCAGCTATAACGACGGCAACGTTGCCAGATTTATATACAAAATTTGCCACAACACCAAGTATCAAAACGCAACTTGATGCGCCAACGATTGCCCGTTATCGGGAAAAATGGTTGACTGAATGGGACACAATTGTGTTGCGGTAATTTGGTGTGATTAGGTTGACAAAGATACCGCTGTATTTTGGATCGACTACAGCGTTTTTTAATGTAAATGTGGTATGGTAATAATAATACGTATAGCACAAAAGAGTTTTCATGCTGCCTGTAATGCCACCGATAGATGGGTTAACTCATCAAGAAGCAATGAATCGTTATGATGCAACGGCAACACGCTGGCGTACTTGGCGTCGGGTCCGTGATTATGCAGTGTTGTGTAGTCGAATTTTGTTTACGCCATTAAATTTGATTATTTTGGGGTTAGGGGCGACTTTGTGGGTGCTCGGGCGTGAGCTTGACGCATTTGCGACCATGATTGTCGTTGTGGTCAATGTCGTCATGAGTATGGTGCAGTCAATCAGGGCACGCATAATGCTCCAACAAATTGCTGAAGCCGCGGTGCCTACGGTGTGCGTATGGCGTTCGGGGGCATTGCACACGGTGCATCCCCAACACGTTGTGGTAGGTGATGTGATTTTGCTACGACCTGGGGATCAAATTGTTGCCGATGGACAAATTTTGGCGGCTGATAGTGTTGCCTTTGATGAATCGCTGTTGACAGGTGAGAATGACCCAATCGTGCGCCAAGATGGTGATTTGTTGACTGCAGGAGCGTGGTGTGTCAGCGGCGCCGCTTGGTACCACGTCAGCGTTTCGACAAACCAAGGGACGATGGCACAGCTTATTGAAGGCGCGCAAATTCCACGTGCGATTGTAACGCCGTTGTTGACTGATGTGAATCGAGTGTTGCAGGTGATGGTGGTAATTGCTAGTACCTTGATGGTGGTGGTTGCGATTCGCGATTATTATCTGCAAGTGCCACTCGTGCAATTTATCGCGCATTTGACCGTGATGGCTGGGTTAATCCCTAATGCCTTGGTGTTGACATTGACGGTGAGCCTGGCTTTGGCTGCAGTAACCATGAGTCGTGCGGGTGGCTTGGTACAGCAGAGCGCTGCGGTAGATGCGATGTGTCAAGTCGACACCCTTTGTTTCGACAAAACGGGTACGCTGACGGCCAATCAACTTCAAGTCAGCGGATTACGCGTCATCACCGGTGATGACGCATCCCTGCGCGTGCAATTGGGTGCTTATGTGCATGCTGATATTGCCGGCAATCGGACTGCTCAGGTGATTGCGCGGGCAATTCCTGCGCAACCTGCTACGGTGCTCCATGCCGTGCCGTTTGATGCAGCGCGGAAGTGGAGCATGCAACAGCACGCTGACGCTGTCTATGTACTTGGGGCCCCCGATGTGCTTCGTCCGGCGCTGGCAATGCAATGGCGAGACATGGATTTGGCGAGTGATGCGGTACAAAGTGGTGCGCGGGTGTTGTTGTTTACCCAGGTTAATGGATTTGTACCCGATTTTGATAACCAAAATCCGCTGTTGCCCAGTGATTTGATCCCGCTGGGATTGATAATTATGCACGATACGATGCGCCCCGAAGCACGTGATGTCCTCGATCAATTCCGGGCGTTGGGCGTCCGCATCGTAATTATTTCGGGTGATGATCCACGTGCAGTTGCCTCGTTGATGACCCAAGTTGGGTTTGCTGCGGATCAAAAGATTGCCCATGGTCATGAGCTTGATTTGCTCACTGACGCTCAATTGGCAACGTTGGTACAACAGGTAGCAATATATGGGCGCGTCACACCCCACCAAAAAGCCCGCATTATCGCTGCCATGCGCCAAAACGGCGCGACACCGGCGATGGTCGGTGATGGTATGAATGATATTTTGGCGATGAAGCAAGCAAGCCTCGCACTCGCGATGCAGACGAGTAATGGTGCGGTGCGGGCAGTTGCTGATGTGGTTCTGCTCAACGATAATTTAGCGGTGCTCCCTGCCCTCCTCACTGCTGGTCAACGGGTAATCAGTGGCATGCAGGCGGTGTTGAATCACTTTTTGGTGCGGGTGACATTGAGTACTGTCTTGTTGTTGACGGGGATGGTGCTGGGCCGCATTATTTGGCAGCCTGCCGAGAGTGCTATTTTGGCGTTGTGTGGGGTGGTGATTCCGGCATTGGTAATTGTCAGTCGTGTTCACACGCCGCTGTCGTTGCGCGATCGAAAACGGATGTGGCGAGATGCTAGTTGGTTGAGTGGGATTGGTGTTGGCGTAGTACTCATGTCACACGTTCTGTTTGCCCAAATCCAATCCCAAGTTTTGGTGATATTTGCGATTATTGTGTTGTGGGTACGATTATGGTGGGGCTACAAAAGCCCTGCATAGCACTGCAGTGCGCCGCAGGGCTTTTGCAAACGCATGATTTAACGTAGGTAGAAGTACATTTCGCCTGGTTGCAAATCGTGGACGCGCAGGCGTGGTGCGATACGGCGCATCCCGCCAAAGACTTCTTCGGCCGGCAAACGATTGCTGGCAAACAAATCATTGTGGCCGGCGATAACCGCACTCCAGCCAAGTGTCTGGGCCAGCCAAGCTGCTTCGCTGGGATAAAGATTACCGACGATGTCGTTGCTGTCACGCATCGCATCGCGGCCGTTACACGCCAGCATTGCAATGTCGACGGCAGGGAGTGTGCGGATGGCGTCAACGTAGCCCGGATGAATGATGGTGTCACCGCCATGGAAGAAATTGACGGTGCCCCAATCGAGGTGCAGACTCAACCAGCGCTCCCCTTTGACGGGGTCGTGTTCGCGGTGATAGTGGGCGGCGGCGACCACATTGAGTTTGGCGACGCCGAGGTCTATGGTCTGGCCTAATTGGGGGATTATCCGGCGGCTTGCATCGATACCAGCTAGGTCTAATTCGGTTTGGGCCCACCCGGTCGCAATAAAACGGGCATTGGGCGAGGCACTGGCAATTCCTGCCAAAGTGAAACAATCGGTGTGGTCAATGTGTTCGTGCGAACAAATCACCACGCTGGCATTGGTGACGTCGCTGGGGAGCACGGGTGGTTCGATGGCGCGGGTGGGGCCGCGGGCGGGGTCGGGCCATTTGAGTGCTATCACATCGGTCAGACAGGGGTCGATGTAGATGATTTGTTGGTCAGGACCTTTGACGGCTACACCCATTTGCCCCAAGCCCCACAGCGCCACGGCGCCAGCAGGTACGAAAAATTCATTCATTTGGACGATTAATTCACGACCATAACGGGTAGGCATAGTTTTTTCCTTGCTGGCAGTTATGCCATATGTCGGACAATAAGTTCGTCGATGCGCACGTCACCGCTGGTGACGAGTTGGTAGCGATTGGCAAGATGGGTCGGGTAGACTCGCAGTGTGCAGACGGTATATTCGCCAGCATAGATTTCGATAATCGAATGATCAACATAAATATGTAATTCGAGCTCATCGGTCACACTCGGGTGTAACGTCGTGCAGTAGCAATCGTGGCTGGTGTTTTGATTGAGACTACTCTGCGCCATGTCACAGATCAACTCGTTGCGCCCACGATCCCACGTGACGGTGGTCTGTTCGCCACTTTGGAGGTCGTGGCGCAAGACGAAGGTCGATTTGGCGTCGTCGTGTGCTGTAATCCGGGCATGGATGACCAAACTATCGCCGGCCACATGCGCCAAGGCGGTTTGGGCTTGACTCACCGTCAAGTCGCGCCCGTGGGTAATCGTGCTGCCCTCGAGATTGGCGACTTCGGGAGCCACGGTAAAGGTCAAGGCACCGGCATCATCGAGGGCAATAATCCGGGGCAGTGTCATCACCCCTTGCCAGCCTGCGGCTCGGCAGCTACTTTCGTGGCGTTGTTCTTGGCACCAACCAATCATGATGCGCCGTCCCTGGGCATCACTAAAGCTCTGCGGGGCATAAAAACTCACCCCTGCGTCAACTAGGTTGCGTTGGCTGGGTACAAATTTGCGCCCATCAAAGGCGCCACTCATCCAAATGACGCGGCGCATTGGTAGAGGCGAAGTGATAAATACGTGTTGATTGTTGCTAGCAAAAAAATCAGGGCATTCGTAAATTTGCTCATTGACGGCATCATCAGATTCAATCAGGCGTCCGAGATATTCCCAGCATAACAAATCTTTGGAACGAAATAACGGCGCTACTGCATGTGTGCCATCGCCCGACCCGAGGATTTGATACCACCATTCGCCGTCGCGCCACATGCTGTGGTCGCGGAAGTCTGTGCCAAGCGTTTCGGGCGGAGCACTAATCACCGGATTCTGGGTGGCTTTGGTGAATGTTTGCAAATTGTCGTCGGCATAGGCCACACATGGTAGCTGGTGCGGGCTGTTGACACCGGTGTAAATAATGACCGGTTTGCCGTCATGGATGATGGTACATCCCGAAAAAACACCGTCGCGGTCGTAGGGCATGTCTGGTGCTAGCGCAATAGGCAAATCCGTCCAATGCACCAAATCGGTGCTGACGGCATGCCCCCAGTGCATGGCACCCCAATAGGCGGCATGCGGATTGAATTGATAAAACAAATGGTATTCACCCTGCCAATGGACCAGCCCGTTGGGGTCGTTGAGCCACCCTTGGGGGGCGGTGAAGTGGTAGCGTGGTAGATGGGGGTCGTTGGCAAATTGATCACGCGGGTTCATTATTCCCCCCTTATGGTTTAGCACTTGTATGCGCAAAATTATACCAGATGTCGTTTTGTATCACAGTTCCTATTATTTGGTTGACATAAATTAATCTTCACGATAGGGGCGTACATAGGTGACGACCACATCGGTGGCTACTGATTGCATGCCGAGGCTGGTATAGAGCTGTTGGGCATGGCTGGCATGATGGGCAAAGAGATAGACCACATCGCCACGGGCGCGACTGGCACTGATGGCGTGGGCGACCATGGCGCGGGCCACGCCGCGGCGGCGTGATTGTGGTGCCACAAAGACACTTTCGATGCGCGTAATACCATCCCGACTATAGGTCACACACCGTCCGGCGGGCTGGCCATCATCCCAGGCAATATAGCCAGTGACGTCGCTCGTGCTGACCTCTTGGTAACGCAGTTGGTACATGATTTCGGCGGAGCTGTGGGCGTCGGGTTCTGTAAGTGTGGCCCAGGTGGCGTAATCACTTGCATCCAAGGCACTGGTGACAGCGATGTGGGGGGCGGGGGTTGGGATGGCGTGGTGGTGAATCATCAGGTCGATGATGCCCCACTCGGTCATTGCCACAAACCCATGTTGGATTAATGAGGTTGCGAGGGTAGGAGGGGTAGCGAGATGGTCGAGATAGACCACACTATCCATACCGAGGGCATCAAAAAAATGAATCACATCGGTAATGACGGCATCGACGTGCGCGGGGTCGAGGCGCATCAAGCCGGCATGATTGGGGTCGTAGCGACCTGGCAGGCTAGGATTGGTGTAGATGGCATACCCATCACGCGGGGTAATCCGACTCAACGTCCCCCAGTAATGGTGATCGTGTTGCCAAATCGCTTCGAATTGCATATGTCTGTCTTGTCCCCATGGTTAAATGCATGTGTTCATTATTGGTTAGCAGCGGGGACGAGGTGTTCGAGAGGCCAAACGTCGAGTAATTCACCCTGCATCGGTAGATCGATGCGGTCGCGCATCACGGCGGATACATAGCCGGCCAAATTGACTTCAGCCGAATCAACCACATGCGAAAACCCAATAATCGGCTCGGGGCCACCTGCCACCCAGGCATGGACGTCGCGTATCGCCGCATCCCAGCACCCGTCCCAGCTCACCTGATTGGTGAAGTCGTGGCGTACTGCTCCATGTGCGTTGGTGACGGTGAGTGATTCTTCGTCGTGCATGGTGATGACGCCACTACTGCCGACGAGGGTCATGATGTCGCTCCCAGGTAAGCCTTGGCCACCATCGAGGATGCCGCGGGCGCCGCTGGTAAAGCCCATGTGGATGGTGGCGTGCTCTTCCATGGCATGCCCAAAACCGCGGGTCTGGCGCACGCGCGCTTGGCCCATCACCCACGCCACCGATTGCTCGTCGAGCAGGTAGCGATACATGTCGATCCAATGCGAGCCCCATTCGCTCAAATCCCAGCCAGCAATGCCGGCGATGCAGGCAATGGGGATGCCGATGGTGCCATCATTGAATAAGGATTTGGCGAATTGAAAGGCAGGGCGATAACGGCGTACATGAGCCACCGCGATTTTGATGCCGGTGGTCGCGACCAGCTGGCGGATGTCGGCAAGTTGGCGGGGTGTGGCGACGAACGGTTTTTCACAAAATACCGCCTTAACGCCGGCATTGGCTGCTGCCACCAACATGTCATAATGCAGTCCTACATAGGTGCAGATACTGACGATGTCGGGTTGTTCGCTCACAAGCATGGTGCGGTAGTCGGCATAGCCGACGGTGTCAAAGTGCTCGTTGAATGCGTTAATATGGGCTGGCACGATATCGGCGACTGCTACTAATTGCGTCTGGGGATTGCGTTGGTAGGCACGGGCGTGGGTGTAGCCGATTTGGTAGCCACCCAGTTTGGTTTGGGTGGCATTAGCTTTGCCGGCGCCGATAATCGCAGTGCGGGTCATCATAAGCAATGTCCTTTACGCTGATTAGCGCATGAGCAACCACTGCACACTGTTGCGCCAGAGTTGGCGCATCGCCGGTGGTTCCAGTGAGCGCAGATTGTGGCCGAGGGCAATGTAGACGGCTTTGCCGACATCAGCATTGGCATCGAGTGTGGTCAACATAGGGTGTTGTTCGCCGTCCCAGCTGGCCCACATATGGTGGGTGGGATTGCGGGTCTCGTCCATCCAAAGTTTGTAGTAGATTTCGTCATCGATTTCGAAATCTTGCATTCCGGCCACGATTGGGTGCCCACTCTCACCGATGGTGATAGTGTGGTGCTGGAATGGGGAATGCGATGCGCGTTGCCAGCCCCATCTGACACCAAGGCGTTGCGAAAACTCGGGCCAATCGCTGTAGCAACCAATAGCGCCGTGGTGGATGAGCATGGGACGCCCTGAGGCACAATACCGCAAATAATTGGTTTGCGCGGTGGCATCGATGGGGGTGTAGGTCATATTACCTGCCCAATCGGCACTCATGCCCGGCCAGAGCATCCCCATTGGGACCAACAAGTCGACGTCGTCGAGGTCAGCAAAGGCGTCTCCATCAGTGCGGACGCTAATGCGGTAGTGTGGGTCGAGCCAAGTGCTGATAATGGTGGCTTGTTCGTCGACTGGGTGGACGCGGGGACCACCAACATGGAAGCGGATATGCATGGAATCTCCTTTGGATTGTTTTAAGTATTATACGGTGTTCAAGGGTGCGGTACACTATGCAGAGATCATTTTAGGTGAGGAATACATGGCACATTCCACAAAAGGGCGGTGGTTCAATGACCCCGTGGTGCGTGGGGCGAGTTATTATTTTGGATATTGGGGGGTAGTGGGGTTTTATGTGCCCTTTCTCAATGTATATTTTTTGCGAATCGGTTTGAGCGGTGCCCAAATTGGCATTTTTTCGACCTTGTTGCCGTTACTGATGTTGACGATTGCCCCATTTCTGGCCAGCCTCGCTGATCGTTGGCGGGCCAGGGTGCGGATATTGGCATTCTGTATTGCGATGACGGGGTTTACGATTCTATTGTTGGGTGTGAGTACCAATTATTGGGTACTGTTGTTGCTGATGGTGTTGATGTCGATTGTGCGGAGTCCCATCGCCGGCATCGGCGACGGCCTCGTGGCCAAAATGGCGGTGACCCACAATGTCAACTTTGGGGCAATGCGGATGTGGGGCTCATTTGGGTTTGCCGCGATTGCAATTATCAGTGGCATAAGCTGGGAAAAACTTGGTTATCAGCCGATGTTTGTGGTGGCCTGCTTAGGGTTTTTGCCGGTGGCATGGCTGGCGACACGTCTCGACGAAGAAGCCGCTGCCCCTGCCCAAGGTCCTATGTGGGGTCCTTTGCTCCGCAACCCCGCCATGCGGACGTTGCTGATTACCTCGTTCCTGTTGGCGGGGTCGCTGAGCATGAGCGGTACGTTCGAAGGAATTTTGATGGAGTCGTTGGGGGGCGGTGGTTTGTTTATCGGTTTGTTGCTGGGGGTCACCGGTTTGTCCGAAATCCCGCTGATGCGCAATGCTTTCCACCTAACCGCTCGTTTGGGTGGTGAACGGACGCTGATGCTCGGTTGTCTCATCATCGTACTGGCGCATATCGCCTATGCCGTGGCGTGGTCGCCGGTGGTCTTGCTGATGGCCGCCGTGTTACGTGGCTCGGGCTTTGGATTGTCGTTTGTTTTGTTGGTGTCGTTAGTCGCCAAACGGGCTCCCGCCGGTTTAGCGGCAAGCTCACAAGCAGCCATGTCGGCGGCGGGTTGGGGGCTGGCACCGCTGATCGGCATCCCGCTCAGTGGATTGCTGTATGATGCCACTGGTAGCGCCAAAAGTGTCTTTGCGGTCTGTGTGGTAATGGCTTTGCTGGCTGTACTGACGATTATGATTGGGCTGTCGCGTGGGGTATTTACGCCGGTGCCTGAATCGACTTAGGCGGTTCTGGTCAGGGCTGAAGCACGATGCGGATAGGTCGGGCGTGACCTATGACAACGGCAGATTTCGCACGGGACGGCCTGATTTTTTTACAAAAGAGGAGGATGAGTGATGGCATATTGGTTACTCAAAAGTGAACCTGATGTCTATGCGTATGCCGATTTGGAACGCGACGGGCAGACAGTGTGGGACGGCGTGGCCAATGCCCAAGCGGTCAACTTCATCAAAACCATGCAGGTCGGCGATTATTGCATCATCTACCACACTGGCGACGAGCGGCGGGTGGCGGGGATTGCGGTGGTGGTGACCCCCCCTTATCAAGACCCGCATGACCCCACGGGTAGATGGAAAGTAGTCGATGTGGCGGCGGTGCAAGTCCTACCCAATGGACTGCAATTGGCGCAAATCAAAGCCTTGCCGTTGTTTGCGGATTCGCATTTGGTGCGTCAAGGGCGCTTGTCGGTGGTGCCACTCAGCGATGCCCAATATGCGCTATTGACGGCAGGTACGGTCTGAATCAGGTAAAATAAAGCGAATGATAGCTGTGAAGGAGTCTGTATGTCACACGAATTAACCGATTTGCGCCAACGGTTGGCCGAATTATCGGATTTGAATGCCATCAATGCCTTGTTGGGTTGGGACCAAAGCAGTATCATGCCGGCAGGGGCTGGCGAAGGGCGTGGCCGCCAGATGGCGCTGATGTCCAAACTGCTCCACGACAAATTCACCGACCCGGCGATTGGACATTTGCTCGAGACCTTGCGCAAACAGGCCGAACAATGGGATCCTCATAGCCTCGACGCCCATATTGTCGCCGTCACCTCCAAGGACTACGACATTGCCACCCGCATACCAGGCGCATTTTTGTCTGAGATGACCGAGCACCAAAATGCCAGTTATATGGCGTGGGCTGAAGCGCGCCCGGCCAATGATTTCGCCAAAGTCATCCCCTTCCTCGAAAAAACCATTGAACTGAGCCGCAAATACGCCTCATTCTTCCCACACTCGGGACACATTGCCGACCCCTTGATTGATCAGGCCGATAGTGGTATGACGGTGGCGACGATTCGGCCGTTGTTCAAAACGTTACGTGACGGCTTAGTGCCGATGGTTGATGCGATATGCCAGCAAGCGCCGGCCGATGATAGCTGTTTGACCGGACCATTCCCCATCGATCAACAAATGGCCTATGGTCGGGTATTGGCCGAAAAGGTGGGCTATGACTTCCATCGTGGTCGCCTCGATACTGCGCTCCACCCCTTTGAAGCGCGTTTGGCATATGGCGATATCCGCATTACTACCCGAGCCCGCGAAAACGACTTGGGCGATTGTTTGTTTAGCGTCATCCACGAATGTGGCCACGCCATGTACGAACAAGGGGTGGCATTTGAGCTCGAAGGGACGCCGTTGGCACACGGTACCTCGAGTGGCGTGCACGAAAGCCAGTCGCGTTTGTGGGAAAACATCGTGGGGCGCTCCAAGACCTTTTGGCAATTTCAATATCCCAGTCTGCAAGCCGTCTTCCCCGCACAATTGGGCAACGTGTCGCTCGATACGTTTTATCGCGCCATCAACAAAGTCTCACGCTCGTTGATTCGCACCGATGCCGACGAAGTGACCTACAACTTGCACGTGATTACCCGCTTCGAGCTGGAGCTCGAATTGCTAGAAGGCACGTTGGCCGTCAAAGATTTGGCGCAGGTCTGGAAGGAACGTTACAGCCTAAATCTCGGGATTACCCCCAGCGACGATCGTGACGGTGTGCTCCAAGATGTGCACTGGTACGCAGGCGTGGTGGGTGGCTCGTTCCAAGGCTACACCATCGGCAACGTGATGAGCGCCCAAATCTACGAAGCCGCCTTGGCCGTCGATCCGTCGATTGCTGGTGCCATTCACGGCGGCAATTATGCGCCGTTGCTGGCGTGGTTGCAAACTAATCTCTATGCCACTGGTCGACGCTACGACGCCGCTGCCACGCTCAAACGGGTCACCGGTAGCGATTTGTCGGTTGAGCCCTACTTCCGCTATTTGCGTGGTAAATACGGCGAATTGTATGCGCTGTAAGTAGTACTAGAAACAAAACCATACCCATTACCGTCAGGTTTGTGGGTATGGTTTTGTTTTTTGAGTCGTATAGTAATCAAAGGAACAAAGATGAGTAAAACTGCAATTGTCTTGTTGGTGATTTGTACACTGATTGCCGCTCTCGTAGGCGCGGCGTTGCCAGTATTGTTGGTAGGTAAGAATAGTACGGTAGTGAGTGGTGGTACGTCGGCACCGGTGCGTCATATCGATGTGACGGGGTCAGGTAAGGTCTATGCAGCGCCTGACCAGGCTACAGTGCAATTGGGGGTGACGTCGCAGGCAACCAGTGCGGCTGAGGCGCTCAAAGATAATTCGGCCAAGACGGCGGTGGTGTTGACCAGCATCAAAAAAATCGGTGTCGATGCCAAAGATATCCAAACCCACGATTTTTCGATTTATCCGACTTACGCCAGCAATGGCACCACCATTACCGGCTATCAGGTCAACAATACGGTAGTCGTGGTCATCCGTGATTTGGCTAATGCGGGTACGATTTTGGACCAAGTGGTGCAGGCTGGTGCCAACAATATCTCGGGGTTGAGCTTTGATATCGCCGATCCGAGTAAATTACAAGCCGAAGCCCGTGCCAAAGCAATTGCGGATGCCCGTGCCAAGGCTGAAGCGATGGCGAGTGCGGCAGGCGTGAGCTTGGGTGACATCATGACCATCAGCGAATCGGTATCGAGTCCCCCCATGCCAATGGGACGGATGGCGATGGCGGATGCAGCTGCCGTACCCGTGGCGACTGGGCAACAACAGATTGCGGTCGATGTGACAATTTCGTTTGTATTGCGGTAAATCGTACATTTTCTGGTAGAATACAGGTAATTCATCAATGAATCGAGAGTTACCTGTGTTCGCACCAGAAGATCATTCACATCGTCGTTATAATCCGTTGCTCGATGAATGGGTGCTGGTATCGCCCCATCGCACCAAACGCCCGTGGCAAGGTCAAATCGAGACGCCAACGGCTGAAGAGCGCATGCAATACGACGCTACTTGTTATCTCTGTCCCCGTAATTCCCGCATGGGTGGTATTGACAACCCCGATTACCCCGATACGTTTGTCTTTGACAATGACTTCGCTGCTCTTCAGCACGATGCGCCGGCCGGCGGCACCAATCAAGGCTTACTCCGCGCCGAAAGTGAGCGCGGCGTTTGTCGTGTGATTTGTTTTAGTCCACGCCATGACCTCACCTTGGGCGAAATGCACCGTGACGACATTGCCCGCGTGGTACGGGTCTGGCAAGAACAATTCACCGAGCTTGGTCTTAATCCTGACATCGGCTACGTGCAAATTTTCGAAAATCGTGGCGCCATGATGGGCTCCAGTAACCCCCATCCTCATGGCCAAATTTGGGCCACCCAACATGTACCTAATATCGTCGCTCGTGAAGATGCGAATCAACTCATCTATTTTGCTAGCCATGGTCGCACCTTGCTGACTGATTATGTGTCACAAGAAATTGTCAGTGGCGAGCGGATTGTCTGTATCAATGATTCGTTTGTGTCGCTGGTGCCGTATTGGGCGGTCTGGCCATTCGAAACCATCATCATTCCCCGGCGCCCTCAAGCCACGATCAATGAATTGACGATTGCCGAGGTCAATGATTTAGCTGACATTCTCAAACGTACGGTGACGCGCTACGATAATTTGTTCAATACGCTCTTCCCCTATTCACTCGGTATCCACCAAGCACCGGCGCGCGCGACGATGACCGATCATTGGCATTGGCACATTCATATCGTACCCCCCTTGTTGCGCTCGGCGACGGTGCGCAAATTCATGGTGGGCTTTGAATTGTTGGCCGAGCCGCAGCGCGATATTACCCCCGAGCAAGCCGCTAAGCGCTTGCGGGAATTGTCCGAAATGCACTACCGCGAGGGCAAATGAACACATTTACCTTGGCCTGGCTTGATGCCACTACCGTGGCCGCCGCCCTGCCCGACCTCGAAGCCTTGTTGTGTGATGCTGTCGAGTCGGGTGCGAGCATTGGCTTTATGTTGCCCCTCGACCGGAGTGAGATAGCCGACTATTGGGCGGGTGTGGCTCAGGCAGTGATTGCAAGAAAAAAATACCTGCTGGTGGCGGTGAATGCGCAAGGACAAATGGTTGGTACAGCCCAGCTCGAACCTGCCGGAAAGTCTAATGGCCGCCACCGTGCCGAAGTCCAAAAGGTCATCGTGTTGGCAGCTTGTCGTCAGCAAGGCATCGGTAAATTGTTGATGCACGAGGTTGATCGCTTTGCCGCATCAATCGGGCGCACATTGTTGTTGCTCGACACCCGCGCCAACGATGCTGGTGAAAAATTATACGCCAGCGTCGGTTGGACCAAATTCGGCGCGGTGCCATGCTATGCCTATAGCCCCGATGGTTCAATGGAAGGCACCACGTTTTGGTACAAAACGTTGTAGTGTGATTCACAAAAGTGCCGAGACGGCATATGCCGTCTCGGCACTTTTTGGTGGTGTGACCACAGTTCTATATCAACAAAATCTCTTGGGCCTTGGGGGCTTTGAGGTCGTTCATGCTTCCCGAGCGGTAGCCGGCCAAGTCGAGGGTCACAAATTTATAGCCTAGTTCTTTGAGCTTGGCTGTCATGGCGTCGCGGTGCTCGAGTGCTAAGCTAAATTGGTCGGCGGTGACTTCGATGCGGGCGATGGTGTCGTGATGGCGTACCCGAAATTGCAAGAATCCCAGCCCACGCATGAAGCGTTCGGCGTCGTCGAGGACGCGCAATTTGTCGGCGGTGACCCGTTCGCCGTATTGGATGCGTGACGACAGACAGGCGTAGGAAGGTTTGTTCCAATTCGACAAACCGAAGTTTTTAGCGAGCACGCGTATTTCGGCTTTGCCGAGCCCTACTTCGAGCAACGGGCTCCGCACTTTGAATTCGGTGGCGGCTTGGTGACCTGGGCGGTGTGTGCCTACGTCGTCGGCCATGGCACCGTAGACGATGGTGCTGATGCCGAGTTCTTTGGCGACGGGTTCGAGCTCGGTGAACAGGGTTTTTTTGCAGAAATAGCAGCGGTCGGTATCGTTGCGGGCATAGCCTTCGAGCTCGAGTTCGCGGGTCGTCACCACAATATGGCGGGCGCCGATGAACTGGGCTAGTTCGCGGGCTTGGCCTAATTCTTCACGCGGGTAGGTTTCGGAGTCGGCGGTGCCAGCGACACACTTGTCGCCGAGTGCCTCGTATGCCGCTTTGAGGAGCAACGTGCTATCGACGCCCCCCGAAAAAGCCACCATTACACTTCCCATGTTGCGGAAGAGTTGGAGCAGGTTGGCGTATTTGTCTGCAAGGGTTGGTGAGGTCATGATGCAGTTCCTTTAGTACGTGCCAAAAATAATTTCCGGGCAATCCGAGCCGCTGCGGCGCCAGCACCAATTCCATTGTCGATATTGACTACGGTGATTCCGGGAGCGCAGCTTTGGAGCATGGTACCAAGGGCGGCGTGGCCAGCACCACCAAAGCCATACCCTACTGCCGTTGGTAGCCCGATGACGGGGATATCGACCAGCCCCGTAACAACCGATGGCAATGCGCCATCCATGCCAGCGGCGACAATGATGACATCGACGGGTACAAGGAGCAGTTGACGTAATGGTTCAAATAGGCGATGAAGCCCCGCCACACCTACATCGGTGACACGGTGCAGGTTGCAACCCAGTTCGCGGCAGACGGCCGCAGCTTCGTCGGCTGCTGGTAGATCACTGGTGCCGGCGGCGATAACCCCTACGTCACCACCAGACAAGGGTAATTGGCTCTGGGGCAATGCCACGGTGATGATGCGGTCTGCCGTCCCCCGCGTGATCACGGCATCGTGGAAGTGAGCGCGGATTTGCGTGACCGTGTCGCTATCTGGCCGACTAATCAGCACGCGACCGTGATGGGCGAGGATGCCATCGGCAATTGCAATCGTTTGGGCAGCGGTTTTGCTGGCAGCATAAATTACTTCGGGCATGCCGGTACGGGCTTGCCGCAACAAGTCGATAGTCGCAAAGTTGTCAAGATGCAATAATGCGTCGCTCATGTGGGGACTCCTTCACGCGTTTCGCCGATCGCAGTCGCACCAATGCCAATCAACAATCCAATCAATCCAGTGAGTTGCAAGGGCGCAATGCGTTCGTGGAACAAAAAGAATGCCAAAACTGCCGACCCAACGGGCTCACCAAGCAAGGCGATGGTGACAAGTAATGCCGATAAGTGGCGCATAGCATAATTAATCGAGGTATGCCCGAGTAACTGCGGACCAACGGCGAGTGCAGCCAAAATAAGCCACGTGCGTGCGGTGCTGGGAAGCGTGTAATTGCCGGAGGCCATGCTTGCACCAAGCAATACCACAGCTGCACAACCATACGTCATCCAAATATATGAGAGTAGTGGGATGTCGTTGCGTAGACTGCGCCCCACCAAAAAATAGGCCGAGCCACTAATTGCCCCAAGCAGTGCCAACCCGTTCCCGAGTAAAGGATTGCTTGCATTCGTTTGTTGCTGGTCGCTGATGGCGATTAGGATGGACCCGGCGATGGTCAGTGCCATTCCGACGATACGCCAGCGGTTGAGTGATTCTTTCAATAATAGCCGGGCTGCCAAACCAACCCAAAGGGGAGTAGTGGCAACCAACGCTGCTGATGATGCGACGGTGGTGTATGCGAGTGATTGGATCCATGTGGCGAAATGTATTGCTAAACACGTCCCTGAGACCAATGCTAATCCGGCATGGCGGGGAGTAATCGCAGATTGCACAATCTGACGGCGCCATGCCACGATTAGACTCAAGACACTCGCTGATATCCCCAAACGCGCTGCGGCAATCACCAGAGACGGAATATTGTCGGCTTGGGCATAGCGGATTAAAATTGACGCCGAAGCAATCACCATAATCCCTAATATGAGTGTAATTGCCGCGCCGATACGTGTTGACGACGAAGTAGCTGTATTCATACTGCTATTGTACCATTTTGTCTGTTGATTGGCGGTTGGTGGGTGTGCTGGTGCAAAAAGGTAATGTGAGCCCGATATGAGTTTTTTTGGTGAATAGTGTGATAAATGGTGCGAATTAACGTGATTTTTTGAAAAAATCGAATGAACGTTGTTATAATGGGGCAAACCCAGCAAAGGAATCCGGCATGCGAATTTTGATGATATCGTGGGAATACCCCCCGCATATGGTGGGTGGTCTTGGGCGTCACGTCGCTGATATAGCGCCCCGACTGGCTGACCAAGGTATTGCGGTGACGATTTTGACACCGTGGGCAGCCGAGGCTACTCAAGAACATTTGGTTGCGCCCAACTTGCTCGTGATTCGCGTTCCACTCAACGATCGCGCTAGTGATATCGTGACTCGGGTCAATGATGCGACTACTACGTTCCTTCAAGTTGCCCATCATATTTGGCAGGCGACCGGGGGCTTCGATATCATTCATGTCCATGATTGGTTGCTCGCCGATGTGGCAATTACCCTCAAACATCAGTATCAACGGCCATTAGTCGCCACCATCCATGCCAGTGAGCGTGGTCGGCGCCATGGTGATATCAGCGGACCCGAATCAACCGCGATTGACGCTATCGAGTGGCGATTGACGTATGAAGCATGGCGTGTGATTGTCTGCTCACATTTTATGGTGACGCAACTGGTGTGTGATTTTGGTCTGCCATACGACAAAATCGACATGATTCCCAATGGAGTAGTGATGCCGTCACTCCCATTTAATACGGTTGCCCAACGCCAACACTTCCGTCAGCGCTATCAACCCTATGATGCACCGTTGCTGTATGCGGTGGGTCGCTTAGTCTACGAAAAAGGTTGGCATGTACTGATTGTCGCGCTCGCCAAGTTACGCACCAACTATCCCGACGCGCGGCTCGTGCTTGCGGGTGTCGGTGGCTTTCGGAATGAACTTGAGCGGGTTGCACGCAACTACGATGTGTTTAATGCGGTTACATTTGCGGGCTTTATTGCTGACGATGAACGTGATGGTTTGTATGCCAGTGCCGATATTGCCGTGTTCCCCTCATTGTACGAACCCTTCGGGATTGTCGCTCTCGAAGCGATGGCGTTGCGTTGCCCGGTGGTGGTTTGTAATACCGGCGGCCTACGGGAAGTCGTGAATGCCAACCGCACCGGGATTTTGGTTGAAACAGGCAACGCTGATTCGCTGGTGGATGGTTTACGCTACACCCTCGATTACCCTAATCTCACCCAACAGCGCATCGAAACAGCCTACGAAGAAGCCCGGATTACCTATGCGTGGGAGACGATTGCCGCGGCGACTGCAGCCGTATACGGGCGGGTCGTAGCCGAATGGCAAAAAGGGGATTGGGGGACGGTGTAATTTGTGGTGTGCTAGTGCGTTGTGTATAAAAAGGACAGGTCACGGATACAACCGTGACCTGTCCTTTTTGCGGGATTTCCTCGTCATGATTTGTTCATGACGAGGAAATTAGGTAATTGGCAACGATTACTTGGCGGCTTCAAGCACGGCTTGAGCGGCAGCCAAGCGAGCAATCACGACACGGTAGGGACTACATGACACATAGTTGAGTCCGGCGTTGTGGCAGAACTTGACGCTGGCGGGTTCGCCACCATGTTCGCCACAGATACCGGTCTTCATGCCGGCCCGGGTGCTCCGTCCACGCTCTACACCCATCTTGACCAATTGGCCGACGCCAGCTTGGTCGAGGACTTGGAAGGGATCTTCGGGCAAGAGCTTTTGTTCGACATACTTGGGCAAGAAGCGCCCAGCGTCGTCGCGGCTCATCCCAAAGGTGGTCTGGGTCAAGTCGTTGGTACCGAATGAGAAGAATTCGGCTTCTTGGGCAATCTTGTCGGCAGTGACACAGGCGCGGGGCAATTCGAGCATGGTACCAACCATGTACTCGAAGTCGACGCCGCTTTCGGCTTTGACTTCTTGGGCGACACGCACCACGATGGCCTTTTGGATGCGCAATTCGCTGACATCGCTGACCAAGGGAATCATCACTTCAGGCAATACCGTGATGCCACGCTTCTTGACGGCCACGACGGCACGGAAGATGGCGCGGGCTTGCATTTCGGTGATTTCGGGGTACTCAATACCCAAGCGGCAACCACGGAAGCCCAACATGGGGTTGGCTTCGCGCAGGCTTTCGACCTTGTTCTTGAGCAGTTCGGCGCTGATACCCATCTTGGCAGCCAAGGCGTCGATTTCGTGCTCGCCGTGAGGCAAGAATTCGTGCAAGGGTGGGTCGAGGGTACGGATGGTTACGGGGAAGCCGTCCATTTCGGTGAACAAGCCTTCGAAGTCGGCTTGTTGTAATGGCTCGACCTTGGCCAAGGCTGCTTTGCGCTCGTTTAACGACGACGCCACAATCATCTGCCGAATGGCATCGATGCGGTCGCCTTCGAAGAACATGTGCTCGGTGCGGCACAATCCGATGCCTTGGGCACCAAACATGCGGGCTACGCGGGCATCGGTGGGGGTGTCGGCGTTGGCACGCACACCCATGGTGCGTACTTCGTCGGCCCAGCCGAGGAACTTGAAGAAGTAGCCATACAACACGGATTGTTCGGGCTTGAGCGTGCCGCGGATGACTTGGATGACTTCTGATTCGCTGGTGTTGATTTGGCCATTGTAGACGGTACCGCTATGACCATCAACGGTGATGAAATCACCTTCTTTGACGCTCACGTCACCAACGGTGAATACACCCTTGTGGTAATCGATATCGATATCGCCACACCCACAGACGCAACACTTACCCATTTGGCGGGCAACCACGGCGGCGTGGCTGGTCAAACCACCACGAGCAGTCAAAATAGCAGCAGCGGCAACCATGCCGTGGAAGTCTTCGGGGGCGGTCTCGGTACGAACCAAAATCACCACTTCGCCCTTTTCGGCCCATTCAGCGGCCCGATCGGGATCGAAACAGACTTTACCGCTAGCGGCACCAGGGCCGGCAGCCAACCCGATGGCGAGCTTTTGAGCAGCGGTGGCTGCTTTGGCATCGACAATCGGGAAGAGGAATTGGTTGAGCATTTCGGGCTTGACACGACTGAGGGCGGTCTTTTTGTCGATAACGCCTTCTTCGACCAAGTCGACCGCAATACGGACGGCGGCCATACCGGTGCGCTTGCCGTTACGGGTTTGGAGCATCCACAATTTGCCACGCTCGATGGTGAACTCAACGTCTTGGACGTCTTTGTAGTGCGCTTCGAGCTTGCGGGCAATTTGCAAGAATTCTTCAGATGATTTGGGAAGTTCACGTGCCATTTGGCTGATTGGCTTGGGAGTGCGGATACCAGCTACCACGTCTTCGCCTTGGGCGTTGATGAGGTATTCGCCAAACATTTCGTTTTCGCCGGTGGCAGGGTTGCGGGTAAAGGCCACGCCGGTGGCGCTATCGTCGCCCATGTTACCGAACACCATGGTCTGGACATTGACGCCGGTACCAATGTTATCGGGAATCTTTTCGATGCGGCGATAATCGATGGCGCGACGACCCATCCACGAATTAAACACGGCCATGACGGCCATGTGCAATTGTTGTTCGGGGTCTTCGGGGAAGTCATTGCCGGTGTCTGCTTTGATGATTTGCTTAAATTTATCAGCAATGGCGCGTAATTCTTCGGCACTCAAATCGGTGTCGGTGCGATTCTTGCCTTTGGCTTCGTTCATGACATGCTCGAGCTTTTCGCCATCTGCGCCAAGCACGATTTTGCCAAACAGTTGTACAAATCGGCGGTAAGCATCAGCTGCGAAGCGGGGATTGCCGGTTTGTGTCGCCAAGCCATCAAGTGTTGCTGCATTTAAGCCGAGGTTGAGGACGGTGTCCATCATCCCTGGCATTGATTCACGAGCACCTGAGCGCACTGAAACGAGGAGTGGATTGCTGGGGTCACCAAACTTGCGGCCCACTTGCTTTTCAACTTCGTGCATCGCTGCTTTGGCTTGGTCCCACAACCCATCAGGGACATTTTTCCCTGATTCATAGTAGGCGTTACAGGCTTCGGTGGTAATGGTAAACCCTGGCGGCACTGGGACACCAGTGCGGGTCATTTCGGCAACGCCAGCGCCCTTACCCCCGAGCAATTCACGCATGGTGGAATTGCCCTCGGTGAAGAGGTATACCCACTTCTTTGACATGTAGATGCTCCTCTAATCGTACAGATTACGTATCCATGTGCGTAACACTATTCGGAGCCCCGTTTGCAACGTTGCACATGTAGCTCACGCTTTTGCACAGAAATACCGCGGATACTATACGCTATGTTTGTGTTTTGTGCAAGCGCACCCGAACAATTGTTTGGTTTTGTATTCACCTGTGCGTTTGCAAGGGGATTTTTCCATCACAACAATGTTTCTTATGCCTTGCGGCGGAGCAGCCCGGCACTACTGAGTTGCCCAATGATTTCGGCAGCGGTGCGTTCACCTGCTTCAATCGCCCCTTCGATGCTCCCTGACCATTGGGTGGCAGTTTCGCTACTCGCCCAGTGAATGCGTCCTACGGGTGTGGCAATCGCATGCACAAAGCTAGCGCTCCCTGGAGGCATAAAACCGACGGTTCCACGGCTCCAGCGCTCATTATTCCAGTCACGCTCTATCATGCCGCGATACGCTAAGGCTTCATTGCCAAACCAAGCGGTCAGCTGTGTCACCAAGGCGCGTAGGCGCTCGCTCCGTGGTTGCGCACTCCAGTGGCTGGCATTATCACCGATAATGACACAGGCTAGCGCTCCTTCGCTACTCGTCGTCGGCGATACATCGTGGATGATACTGGCGGGGCCATCGTCGCTCATCAAAAAGCCTGACTTTTGGTTTTCACGCCAAAATGGGTAATCATAGCAGAGGACTGCTTGGATGGCACGCCCCATGATAACCCGTTGGTTGAGGGCGTCACGGTTGCTGGGCAACGCCGGCTCATAATAAATTTGGGCAGCCACTGCTGGTGGGACGGCGATAATCGCATAACGTGCCCGGAATGATGCCCCGCGCGAATACGCCGAGACGCTTTCTTCGTCTTGGCGCATCGCCAGTACCGGCGTGTCAATATTGAGTTGGGGACGTAATTGGTGTGCGAGACGCTCAGTGATGCGGTGTATGCCACCGGCGATGCGGTCTTGGTCGAGGGCAGGCCGCAACGCGAAAATGTTTTCGGCGCGTTGATACGCTTGGATTTGGTCGAGCACATAGACCAGCGAAAGTTCGCTCAGTTCGGCCATAAAGTGCACATGTGTGAGCAGGCGAAATAATTTACGGGTGGCCGTTGAACCGCTTTGTTGGTATAACCAGGCCCCAAACGATAACTGATCATAATTTTTTATGGCCAAGGCACTTTTGACGGTTTGTAATTGCAGTTGACGTGACAAGTGATTGAGCTTGGCAATGATGCGTTGGTAATCGAGTTGGACATTAAGTGCTAACCAGGGTGCCCGATTCCGGAATCGCAGATTGCGTCCATTGAGCCTGATTGCACTTTCGCCTTGGGTGTATTGGGGGGTGAACTGGATGCCTAATTCATGGGCAAGTTGACGAAACTGCTTGGCATGTGGGCTAACCCAACGGGCGCCTAAATCATATGATTCACCATTAAACGTACCACCATTGGCGCGGCCACCAACGCGATCTCGTGCTTCGAGGAGTACCGCATCGACCCCTTCGCGGAGCAGACGCCATGTGGCGACGAGCCCCGAGATCCCGGCACCGATGACAACGACGTCGGCGTTGTAGCCAAGTTGGTTGGGGTCAAATTGGAGTGTGCTCATCAGTGATGCTCCTCTGTTGTGGCGTGGGTGTTGTCATTGAGACACACGAGGCGCATGACATCGTGGGTTACTTCAATCGTGGTAATCGCACAATTGTCGATGTGGATGCGCTCGTGCAGGTTAATGTCGAGTCCGAGTACCGCACACACGATTGCCGCGATTGTCCCACCATGACAGACGATACAGATTATATCATCTTTTTGATGCAAGGTGACATAACGATTGACCGCTTGCATTGCCCGATGCTGAAGTACGCGGTGTGATTCTCCACCCGGGTATACCAGTTCGCCGGGAGTTGCGCAATATTGTTGGTAAAGGGTTGGGTATTGTTGTTGCACCTCGGGGACGCTTTTGTGTTCCCATTCACCCACATCAAGCTCGCGTAATGCTGCATCGGTGACAATGGGTATGGCATGGTGTTGTCCTATAGCATGAGCTGTGTGCATGGCGCGGATTAGATCGCTACTATAGACTGCCCGAATCGGTTGCTGTTTGAGGCGTTGGCCGAGGCGCGTGGCTTGGGCCTGACCCCGTTCATTGAGGGGGATTTGGGCATGCCCATAGATCAACCCTTGGGCATTATAGGGAGTTTCGCCGTGACGGATAAGCAGTAGTTTCATGGCACCTAGTTAATTCTGCTTTGTTATTGTGTCGCGTGGGCATTATCATTGAGATTGCCAAGGCGTAGTTTACCGTGTTGCTGGATGATTGTGGTCAGCGCGCAATTATCGATCCACATCTGGGTATAGTTGTCGATATCGAGGTCGAGCACGGCGCACACGATGGCGCGGATGGTGCCGCCATGACAGACGATGCAAATCGTGTCGTGCTCGTCGTGGCGTTGCATGACGGTGGCGAGCGCTCGCATGGCGCGGGTCTGCATTTGGGCATAGGATTCACCACCGGTGTAGATGGTACGACCGGGCTGGGTACGATAGGCCGCAAAGTCAGTGGGGAATTGGGCGGCGATTTCGGCGACGGTGAGGTGTTCCCATAGTCCGACATCAATTTCGCGGAAGCCGGCTAACTCAATGACGGGTTGATGATGGTGGGTGGCGATGGCGTGCGCAGTTTGGACGGCGCGGAGCAAATCGCTACTATAGATGGCAGCAAATTGGTGATGTTGTAAGCGTGTGCCGACGCGAGTAGCTTGGGCAAAGCCAGTGTCGTTGAGGCTGATTTGCATGTGGCCTTGGTAGCGTCCAATTGCGTTGTAGGCGGTTTCGCCATGGCGGACAAGCATGATATGCATGGGTATCGATTCTCTGAGGTTGTTTTGTCTATTGTACTGTATATTTTGGGGTCAAAAAAGAGGGGAAGTGCCGAAGCACTCACCCTCTTTCGCCAAGGCAAGGTAGCAAAAACTACTTGGTCTTGGTGTTGTTGATGTACATGGTTCCGGGCACGTTGCTGTAAGCGCTGAAGCCGGGCCATTGAATACCGTTGAAGCCGGCGTTGTTGGGCTCGAGCGCCTTACCAACGACATATGGCTTGAGCAAGCCCGAGTTGACGCGGTGGAACAAGAAGATACCACCGACATCTGACACGAGCAACTTCTCGGCATCTTGGAACTGCTTGAGACGACCGGCGGTATCCGTGCTGGCCGAAGCCGTGTCTACCAACTTGTCGAATTCTTTGTTGTTCCAGTTATGGCGACCATCGCTGTGCCATACGCCCAACATGTTCGAAGCATCGAAGAAGTCAATACCGTATGAAACCATACCGAATTGAATCTTGGTCGGCTTTGAGTTGAGGGCTTCCATGAAGGTCTTTTGTTCCTTGTTGGAAACTTCAACGTCGATGCCGAGGTTCTGCTTCAATGAAGCGGCGATAGCGGCAGCGGCATCTTGGCGAACTTGGGCTTCGTTACGGAGCCACAAGGTAATCTTGGGGAAGCCCTTACCATCTGGGTACCCGGCTTCGGCCAACAATTTCTTGGCGGCTTCGACGTCGTAGTTTTGGATGGTTGAGAGTTCCTTCGAATTGGCGGCATGGAAGCCGGGCATCAAGAACGAATAGGCCGGAATGGCTTGGTTCTGTCCAATGATGTTGGCAATCAAGCTGTCGCGGTCGATGACGTGTGAGAAGGCCTGACGAACTTTCAAGTTGTCGAATGGCTTGGTCTTCGTATCGAAGAACAAGTAGTCGGTGCGGAAGTCGTTGGCGTTCTTGGTGACTTGCTTGGTCAAGTCGGGGTCAGCAGCGATGATCTGCGTTTCGGCAGCACCGATGTATTCGCCGCCGAGTGAGTCAACGTCACCGTTGCGGTAGCCGGCGAAGAAGGTTTCGGGCTTGGCCGCGATGCACTCTACACGTTGAATGTAGGGCTTGTTGCTGCCGGTGTAGGTTGGGTTGGCTTCGTATACCAACTTCTCACCCTTGGTCCATTCCTTGAGGATGTAAGGACCACTTGACACTGAAGTCTTGGGATCGTTGTTGTACAAAGGACCATTCTTGTCGAAGGCGGCCTTTTGCAAGGGGGTGCTGTAAAGCAACTTGGCTGGCAAGAAGGGGGCTGGGGTTTCGGTGGTGAAGACGACGGTGTTGGCGTCTTTGGCCACAACGCCCAATTGGTCGTTGGGTACTTCACCAGCGCCAACCTTGCTCCAGTTCTTGATTTCGCCGGGGGCGGCGAAGAACCAGGCGAAGTCCCATGCATGGGTCTTGTCGGCGGCGAATTGGAAGGTTGATACGTAGTCGGCGGCGGTCACCGGCGTACCATCACTCCACTTCAGGTTGGGGTCGAGGTGGAACGTCCACTCCGTGCCGTCAGCATTGGCTTCCCATGAAAGGGCAGCAGCTGGTTGGGGCATGAAGTTGTTGTCCAAGCGGATCAATGGCTCGCTCAACACGTTGGTGATGGCGCCGCCCTCTTCGTACACGCTGACCAAGAAGTCAACAGTGGTGAAGGTGGTGGTGGCATTGAAGAACGTGCGGTACACTTGCTGATCGGCTGGGGCGGCGTCGGCTGGCAAGGTGATGCCATTCAACGTCTTTGATTCGGCAACAGGTGCAACGGTTGGCTCAGCTGGTGCTGGGGTGGCCGTGGCCGCATCGATGACTGACGGAGCAGTCGGGGCTTCGGTGGCTGCGGGTGCAGCGGTGGGTGCAGCTGCTGGTGCGCCGCCACAGGCTGTGATTAGCCATGTAGCAACGACGACCAAAGCCCAGCGTGCACTACGTCGCGTGTAGGACATCTGTGAACTCCTTCATCAAACGAATAACGCCTGACTTTGCGGGGTGAACCGCTTTGTCTATATCAACCCAGAGAATGGACCGCCCACCCCCGGGGATTGATCAAACCGAAGCGCATCATGCGCATACCAGTGGCACCACTATTGAAACTTACCTTGTGTATGGGATGTTTCAATCGTATCACGTATTTGTAGTATACCACGACATATTAATTTTTCATTATCAAAAGCAAACAAATGATAACGAAAGAATATCCAAAATCCCCTAGGCTTAACCTGCAGATTATTGCTACACCTAATCCGCTCAAACCTGACATAGCACGCCGATGCATAAATTTGAACATATGTCCTGCGTGCGAGTTCAATTTGTTATTTTTTGAGGCGGGGGTCAAGTGCGTCACGCATCCCGTCACCGACAAATGAAAAACTCAACATCGTCAAGGCAATCATCAACGTCGGGAAGAGGCCCAAATGCCAGTAGACTTCGATAAATGAAGATGATTGTCCAGCCATCTTGCCCCAGCTTGGCAATGGGTCGTTGATACCAATCCCGAGGAAGCTCAAGCCTGCTTCGGCAAACATCGTGGCTGGAATGCCTAAGGTGAACGAAATAATCAACGGCGATAATGCATTTGGCAACAAGTGCCGCAAGGCAATTTGGGTATTGGGTACGCCAATCGCTCGCGCAGCTTCGATGTATTCTTTTTCGCGGAGCGACAAAATCTGCGCACGCGTAAGTCGGCACATTTCAATCCAGCCGATAATACCTAACGCCAAAATAACATTGAATAAGCCGCCGCCCCACATCGATAGCAAGAAGAGTGCAAAAAGCAATTGCGGGATAGCAGTAAAAATTTCGATCGTGCCCATCACCACATTGTCGACCCAGCCACCGAGGAACCCAGCGGCACAACCCATCGATACACCTACTAATACTGCGAGTACTTGTACCGAAATACCAATGGTCAGTGAAATCCGCGCACCGTAGATAATACGGCTGAGTTGGTCACGTCCGACGTTATCCGTGCCGAGCAAGTGTTTTGCATTGGGGAATTGCTTGCTTTCGGCCAAGACAGAGTAATCATATGCAGTGGGTGCAATGAAGTCGGCGAAAATTGCCATAAAGAAAAACATCAAGACGATAACGAGGGCGCCCATGGCAAGGCGATTTTTGCTAAATCGGATTGCAGCATCCCGCCACAGATTTGCGGGCTTGCGTTGGACAACCGTTTCGGCAGGAGCAGCAATAGGTGTTGTTGTCATGGTTGTGTCCTAATCAAGCTTAATACGTGGGTCGATAACCGTCGAAATCAGGTCGGTAAGCAAATACACCAAACCCCAGAGCGACGCAATAATCAACATTAACGCCAACACCATGGGGTAGTCGCGGCTGGTGATACTCGTAACAAAGAACTTACCAATACCGTTGACACGGAACATGGTTTCAACAAAAATCGTACCGGTCATCAAATTAGGAATCATCGGACCGAGCGCCGTAATGATTGGAATTAAGGCGTTTTTGAGGGCGTGGCGCCAAACTACCATGACTTCGCTCAACCCTTTGGCACGAGCCGTACGGATGTAGTCTGACGTCATGACATCGGTCAAGCTCCCACGCGTGAAGCGTGATGCAAATCCCAACGGTCCCAACCCAAGTGCAATCACTGGCATGATCCATGCTTTGGGGTCATGCCAATGTGCCGTATCAAGTGCCATTGGCAACCAATGGAGCTTCACCACAAAAATAAGAATCATCCAAATCGAAATAATAAAATTCGGTACCGTCATCCCAAGGGCCGCAACGAATGTGACTAGTTGGTCAATCCAGGTGTTTTGCCGAACACCTGCCAAGATACCCATAAACATCCCTAACCCGATGGCAATAAGCACGGTCATGCCACCAAGCTGGATGCTTTTGGGCCATACACTGCCGATAATCTCAGCAACGGTTTGGTCGGGGCTTGCATATGATGTCCCAAAGTCCCCTTGGACGGCTTTGCTCATGTAGCGATAATACTGAATGTACAACGGCTGATCAAGCCCATATTTGGCCAAGATATTGGCTTTGGCTTGTGCGCTGAGTGGCATGTTGACTTCGTCGAACGGACCACCAGGGACGTTATGCATCAGCAAAAACGCTACCATGGTTACGATAATAAACACAAAAAACAATCTCGCCAAACGACTCAAAATGTAGGCTACCATGCGGATGCCTTTCCTTTATCAGTACAGAATACTTACGGAGAAATGTACATGCAACAGACGTGTGCGACTGCGAAGGATTCGTCGATAAACGTGACGTGTCCCATAGCTGGCTACGGTTTGCAATCAAGTATTTGTTGGGCTGTGTGGCTCAATAACAAAGTGCACGTCATTTCATCTATCTCATGGCATCTTTGGATTTGTCGCCTACGAAAACTGTGCTATGGGAGCGTAATCGTGATGCATTCAATATCATCTGCGTACTGTCACCAACGCCCAGCGCGCAGTGCGCGAGTAGGACATCTGTGTTTCCTCCTTAAACCATAAAATTCAGACGCGTGCGGTACATAACTACAAAAGACGTCCGTACAAGTGAACATTTGTACGCAACTTGTTTGCATACACGCATGCCCGATACGGCATACACGGCGTGTATAGCGTTTGCCGACTACATATGAAAATCTAGTCTACGGAAAGATTAAGATTTGCTTAATCCGCTGTACTATAGCATCTCTCTATTTTGCTGTCAATGAACGTTATATGAGCGTTGGTTTCAATTTCACAAGAATTTAATCGCTACCATGACAATTTATCATACATTCATGATGAGTTACTAAGAATTGAATTTTGATTTATGCCGTTGTGATGTGTTAAATAAATACAGACACATGTTTACCATCAACACATCGATTTACTCGCTCAAACGGAGTATTAATTCTATTTGGATAAGATAGCTAATTTTTCTACGGTAATTTTGTGTATAAAAACAAAGATATGCGGTGTTGATTTTTCAAAGTAATCACCTTATTTGTGCGCACCGTAGTATTTTGCTATGAAAAAAAGCGACACACAATTACTAATCTACGCTAAAATACAAGAAATTTAGTGTGAGTTTGCCATGCTACAACGTGTTTTGTTGTCGGGTTGGTATAGCGTGATGACGCTGTTTGTAATAGTGATGATTGCTGCCCCGTTGTCAACAATAGCGGTACAAGTTGTTGCCCGAGTCCAGCAACGGGGTAAACCTGTAGTCGCACCTATCCCTACCCAACGCGAAGAAATTATCCCCATGCCGGCCTTGCCTGACCAAGAGCCCGTATTGATCCAGCCGCCACAGTTACCGACGATTGCGAGTGGGCTTGGTCATTTTTGTGTGGTGACGCAATCTGCTCGCGTGAAGTGCTGGGGTGATAATCGGCAAGGACAACTCGGTAGCGGTAGCGATGGGAATGCACTCCCCATGAGCGCTAATCCGATGAATGTAAGTGGATTGCTCGATGTAAATGCCATTACCCTTGGTGACACACATTCTTGTGCGCTTCAGCTCCGCATCGGTAGGGCGTTTTGCTGGGGTGGGAATCAATATGGACAGTTGGGCAATCGCACAAATGGTCCACAGACAAATCAAACTATCCCACAACAGGTGGTTGGGCTTGGTCAAGTCACACAGATTGTTAGTGGTGCAAATCACACCTGTGCGCTCCAGAATGATGGCACTGTCCGCTGCTGGGGAGATAACCGCTTCGCACAAATTGGTGATGATACTCGTCAACGTGCCATCGATGCCTACCTCATCAAAAACTTACCTCGAGACGTGTCAACGATTGCCGCTGGCGGCAATCATACCTGTGCGTTGACTGCCTCTGGTGCGGTGTGGTGCTGGGGCGAAAACATTGTTGGCCAGGTCGATGGTCGTGCAAGTGCCCCCATCACAACTCCTGTTTTGGTTGCCGACATCCCAGTTGCTCGCACGATTGTGTTGACGGCCCAGCAAAGCTGTCTGCTCGATGTATCAACAAATTTGTGGTGCTGGGGCACCGGGGTAGCGCCGCATCAGATAGCGGTGCCTAGCGCAATTGCTCGGATGCGTGGGAGCAACGCTGATGCACTCTGTGCGGTGCTTGTTACCAACAGCTTAGCGTGTATGACCGCGCAAGATGCAACAGTGGTGCAAACACCACTATTTGGGGCACTCGATATTACGATTAATGCGAATGGGGCCTGTGTTTTGTTGCGAGCAGCCCAACTCGTGTGTCGTGGTGATAATCAGTATGGTCAATTGGGCAATACCATTACTGCCAAAAATATCTCGCAATTCGTATTGATGCGTTTGGGCGCCTCTGCAGATGTATTGGCGGGGGGGATTGCGCATATGTGTGCCATGTGGCAGCAAGGGCGCCTGCAATGCTGGGGGCGAAACCTCGAAGGTCAATTAGGGAGTACCGTCCAACGTGACCAACCAACTCCTGCCACACCTGAAATCAACGGCGTGACGACGGTGGTTGCGGGTGGGCAGCATACCTGTGTAGTGCGCTATGACCAACAAGTGTTTTGTTGGGGGGCAAATGAGTCTGGACAGTTAGGCGTGGCTGATTTTCTAAATCATGATCAACCGCAACAAGTGTGGTCACTAACCAAAATAGCAATGTTGAGTGCCGGTGCCCATCATACTTGTGCGTTGCAACAGGGTGGCCAAGTATGGTGTTGGGGAGCAAATAATGTCGGGCAACTTGGTGTGGTCGGTGCCGCACAATCGAGACCGCAAATGATTTCCTCACTTGCGTCGGTAGTTACTTTGGCATCTGGAGGTGATAGTAACTGCGCCCTCCAAAACGACGCAACAGTAGTTTGTTGGGGGGCACCGCTTATTCCCAACACTCCGGCGTTTACGCCAATCGCCAATTTGGTCGATGTAGTTGAGGTCAAAATTGGCTGGCGGCACGCTTGTGCATTACGTGTCGATGGGGCTGTGCTTTGCTGGGGTGACAAATCGTTTGGACAATTTCAAGGTGATGCGACGGTACCACAAATTATTACTGGCTTACCACCTATCCAAGCGATTGCAACGGGTGGTCGTCATTCTTGTGCGATTGATGCACTGCATCAATTATGGTGCTGGGGCGCCAACGACCTTCATCAAATACTTGCAAGCGGTGGTGATCCGGTTGTGCCTGTCCCGCAAATGGTGTTAAGTGGTGTTTCGCATGTGGCATTGGGCTTTGCAACAACCTGTGTACGACTGCAAATTGGCCAAACGAGTTGTTGGGGTGATAGCGCTTATGGACAACTGGGCAATGGTGGCTATGAATACGATGCCACGCGCCCGTATGTTCTTGGCCTCAATGATGGGTTCGCTCTAGCGACTGGTGGGAATTTTAGTTGTACGTTGCTCAAGCATGTAATGGCGCGGTGTTGGGGAGGCAATGAATATGGTCAGATTGGTGACGGGACCACCAATACGGCTGCGTTGCCGCAAACTGTGCGCAGTAATGACGAAATCATCGCAATTGCCGCTGGGAGTGCTCATGCCTGCGGGATTGTAATTGATGGGACGGTGCGTTGTTGGGGACATAATAATTATGGGCAACTAGGCAATCAAGCCACCGAAGACAGTAGTAGTCCGGTAATCGCTGCGGTCCAACAAGTAGTTGGTATTTCCCTTGGGCAATCGCATAGTTGTGCGCTTCTTCAAGATGGCGGTGGCGCCTGTTGGGGCCGGAACGATGATGGGCAGCTCGGAAGTGGGAGCACCGCATCGTCAGGGATGCCCTTGCGTGTTGCCGATTTGACAACGGCGATTGTACTTAAATCAGGTGGGAATCATGCATGTGCAGTGTTGCAATCAACAACAGTTGTCTGTTGGGGGAGGAATCTACAAGGGCAATTAGGCATCGGAGATGTCGGCCCGGGATTATCTACCCCTACACAAATCCTAGGCCTCAATGGTGTGGTAGACATTAGTCTTGGACTCGATCATTCGTGTGCCTTGACACAATCTGCCCAAGTATATTGCTGGGGATGGAACCGATATGGCCAGGTTGGTATGGGGGCTGTTGGTGATACCGCATACGTCACTCGTCCGCAATTGGTCACTGATGTAGCCAATGTGGTAGCAATTACCGCGGGCGATAATCATACCTGCGTCTTGCAACGGAGTGGTGATGTGCGCTGTTGGGGTGATAATTTTAGCGGTCAGCTCGGCTTCAGTACGGTGGTAGGCGATACGGCCACACACCCTTCGGCAGCACTTGTACTTGGGCTACGCAATGTTGTGGCAATTGCTGCTGGTGGTGCACATACCTGTGCGTTGCTTCAACGTGGTGATGTCACTTGTTGGGGTTGGAATAGTGTGGGGCAGATTGGTAATGGTGCTGGCGGTGCCGCTCGCGATATAGTGTCACCTGAGCCCATTGTTGGACATCTAGGAGTGACTGCAGTAGGGGTGGGTGCTAATCATATTTGTATGGTGGATAAGCAAGGGACGGTCTGGTGTTGGGGCGACAATGGTTTTGGTCAGTTGGGGATTGGTGGGCAACTAGGTGGTGCGACGCGCACGTTACCGAGTGAAGTAGATGCGGCAGCCAACTCAATTGCTGTTACTACTGGTGCTAATCATACTTGTGCCTTGTTAGTTACTAATGACTTAAATTGTTGGGGGCGCAACACAGTTGGGCAGCTTGGGAATTCGTTTAGTGGTGATTTAGCAGATAGTCCTGTTCCCTATTTCGTAGGGAATTTTATTGGCGTTACCGCATTTGCGGTGGGTGGTGACCAGAGTTGTGCCATTATTTCTGGTCAAGTCTATTGCTGGGGCGATAATCAGTATGGTCAAATTGCCTCAGAACCGGTAGGAATCGGCGAATTCCGCACTACACCAACAGTTATTGCAGGAATTACGACTGCTGTTGATGTTGTTGTTGGTGCCCAGCATGTGTGTGCGCTGCTCAAAAATGGCAGTGTGATGTGCTGGGGGAGAAATAATCAGCATCAGTTAGGCTATGATCGATCCGAAATGAGTAGTGCTCCACAGGAAGTCCCCGGAGTACAAAACATCATTGCTTTGACTGCCGGCGATAATCACACGTGTGCCGTCCAAAAAGACCAGCATGTGATTTGTTGGGGGAGCAATCAAAATGGCCAGCTTGGAGTGGTCGGAACCGATATCGTCAATGCTCAGCAAGTTCCTGACCTAAACGATGTGATTGCGGTGGCGGCAGGGAGCGCTCATACATGTGTACTTTTGGTCAATCACACCATGCAGTGTTGGGGCAATAATTCCCACGGGCAACTCGGCGTGGCTCCTGACCCCGCAGTAACAACTCCTCTTGGTTTAACCAAGGTGCCAATTGCCGCAGTGACAACTGTTGCTGCCGGTGGTAATCGTACTTGTGCCATTCTCGAAAACACTGAACTTTGGTGCTGGGGCACCAACCCCGCCAATTTACTTGGCGTCACTGCTAACCCGGATCGCAATACGCCGGTGATGGTGCAACAATTGTGGGAAATGCGTGTAGCGTCGTTACCAATTCAGATCCCTACTGTAGTACCTACATTGCCACCGCTCGCTCCGAGTGTCACTATTAGCCCCACACGGACTATTCTGCCAACTGCTACCTTGATCAAGCAACGCTTTCCCACACCCGTCATTTGGCGAAGGACAATCCCATGACCCCTTCGTGTATTTTGTTTGTATCGACAGCAACGTCCTATCGCAACCATGCGTTTATTCGCGCGGCGCAGTCCCTTGGTATGCAATGGCTGTTGTTGTGCGATACGATGGTGCCAAGCGAAGACTCGATGCATGCCCTGACTTTGAACTTTGCGGACATTGGTACAGTCATTGCAACCCTGATTGTGCGTCATCAACAGCAACCCTTTGTCGCCTGTATGGCACTCGATGATAGTGGTGCGCATATTGCGCAGCAAATCGCCACGAGTCTCGGCTTGCCGCATAATTCGGTGACTGCGACAGAAGCGGCCCGCAACAAATACGCCATGCGTTTGGCATTGCAAACCACACCAATTCCCCTGCCATGGTTTCGTCGTTTTGTAAGTAGTGAAGATATTCAACTTATTGCTACATCTGTGCCATACCCGTGTGTCATCAAACCGCTCGAACTCAATGGCAGCCGAGGCGTGATGCGGGCCGATACTCCTGCACAGCTGATGGTTGCGCATGCCCGTTTGATGCGGATGTTGGCACCGTTGTACCCCCAACAACAAGTGTATGAATTTTTGATTGAATCATTTATTCCTGGTAATGAAGTGGCGCTTGAAGCAATGATGGATAAGGGGGTGTTGGTGCCACTAGCATTGTTTGACAAGCCAGATCCCCTCGATGGCCCCTTTTTCGAAGAGACAATCTATGTTACGCCATCACGCTTGCCTGACCCAATCCAACATGCGATTTATGCAATCACGCAAACCGCTGCCTTGGCAATTGGTCTCATGAATGGTCCGGTACATGCTGAATTGCGTATCAATAGTGTGGGCATTTATATCGTCGAAATTGCTGGTCGGTCAATCGGAGGGCTCTGCTCACAGACACTCCGCTTTGGCAGTGACGAATCACTCGAAATGTTGATTGTGCGCCAAGCGAGTGGCTTGCTGGCTGTCACCCCCACCCGTCGTCATGAAGCCGGCGGGGTGATGATGATTCCCATCCCGACAAGTGGCATTTTGCGACATGTCAACGGTATCGAAGCGGCATTAGCAGTACCGTTGATCGAATCAATCGAAATTACCAGCCCACTTCATCAACCGATTGTTACATTGCCAGAAGGTGAAAGTTACCTCGGATTTATATTTGCGCGTGGTCAAGACCCTGCAGCTGTCGAGCAAGCCTTGCGTGACGCCCACGCCTGTTTGCGTATCCAAATTACGCCAGATATTCAGTTGCAACAATAGCATGTTTATGCGATACATCCCCCCACTGAGCGTGCAATGCGTCGGCGCAGGGATGTGTGATGTCTGTGAGTAGTGACTACTTACGCGGGCCACCTTTGCGTGGGGCGGCTTGTTGCGGTGGTGCCCAGCCATCGGGCAGTTGGGCACCGTCGCCAAAAAAGAACTCTTCCATTGATTGCATTAAGACTTTTTGGGATTGTGGGTCGACCAAGCTCATGCCGTAATGATTGATGAGAATCCGCTCTTGCTCGGGCCACAAGGCCCACGCCCGCTGTGACACATTAGCAAAAATCCGTTGTCCGAGGGCACCAGGGAAAGGCGGATTTGCCAAGCCAGGCAATTCGCGCCCAAATTTGGTACACAGCACCATTCGTTCACCTGGCGGTGGTCCAAAAAAGTATTCTTGGACTGCTGCTGCGCGTTGGCGCATAAAAGTCGGATCGTTGGGATCAAATTCAAAATGTTTGATGAGTAATTTTTCGACCGCCAGCCACGCCTGCCAAGCAGGTTGCGAAATAGATGCCTGTAGGCGTATGCCTAACGCACCGGGGAGCGGTGGTTGCGGGAGCGCCGGTAATTCTTTGCCAAAATAAACACATTTGACGGTTGGTTCACTCATGATTTATCCTCCTTGGTTGATTGCCATGGGTTGCCCCGTTGCAAATCACATTGGTGTATCATAGCACGGTACGCCAGTAAGGAATAAACCCCATGCGCTGTTTGGCAATGGAATGTCTTTTTAGCTATCACTTTTTGCAAAAAATATGGCAACATATCCCTGCCCAATTACTGATTTTGCCTGCCCCAGCGGGACGAGCAAGTTGGCTCCAGCTACCACGCCCAAAACAAACTATTATGCCCACCAGTGTGGCCGAATTGGCCTCGTCGCACGGCATTCCGGTTTTTTATATGGCGCAATGGGCTGATGTGTTACCGCATATTCCTGCCGGTGAGTTACTGCTCACCGCCTGCTTCCCTCGGCGTGTGCCATTATTCATTTTGGAACAAGTCACAATCTGCAATATTCATCCGTCGCTATTACCCGATTTCCGCGGTCCTGATCCCTTGTTTTATGTGGCACGGGGTGATGCCCCAGCTGGTATTACTATTCATCACATGGATGCCCATTTTGATACTGGCCCGATTATTGCCCAGCAACTAGTTGACATAAGTCGTTGTGTAAATGAAGCTGATTTAATCCGCACCCATACCCATGCGGCAGCCTCGTGCTGGTTGGCGTTGCCGTCACCGGTGCCAAATGGGGTACGACAACCAGTTACTGGGAGTGCGGCACCACTTCCACAAGCCACGGACTTTGTGCTGGATGCATCATGGTCACGTCAACGGACGCAACGCTTTGTGCAATTGACCAATCTACGCCAACATCCGTATTGGGTACCGGTGTCTCAGCAGTGGGTACGTGCGTTGCATCCTTTTGGGACTGTCGAGATTCCGTGTGCCGACGGCTATTTGCAGGCCGATCCTGCTGAAGCTCCACGCGGTGTTGGCTGGCCACCGATACAATGAAAGAGAGGAGTGAGATGCATACAGTCACGATTGTAACCGGTGCGGCCAGTGGTATCGGTGCAGCCTGTGCCCAGGCATTGTGTGACGCAGGTGCAACCGTGCTTGGCGTCGATCGAGCCGAGATTACATGGCAAGCACCCACATTGCACGCATTCTGCATCGATGTCTGTGATCCAACTGCACCCACGCAAATCTGTGTTACTGCACACCAGCTTGCTCCTCAGATTGTGGGTTTAGTGAATGCCGCGGGTATCATGCGCGTGGCCCATCCCTTTGCAGTAGACGAAGCCCATTGGGATAGTGTGATGGGGGTCAATGCCAAAGCGACGTGGTTTTTGACAAATGCAGTGCTCCAAGCCATGCTGCCGTGGCAGTCGGGCAGTGTGGTGCTATTGGCGTCGACTGCCGGCAAAACCGCCACCACCGTCATGCATCCCATCTACAATATTAGTAAGGCCGCAGTAATTGCCATGACCAAAACCTTGGCGCATACCGTGGCTGCATCAGGGATCCGGGTGAATTGTGTCTGCCCAGGGGTGATTGATACCCCCATGCAATCAGCCGTGACGGCGGCGCTGGTCGACGATACCCAAGATACGGCAGCGATTTGGCAACAACGCCTAGCCCGCGTCCCGATGGGACGCAGTGGTGATGTGCATGAAGTCGCCGCCGTGGTACAGTTTTTATTAAGTGAACACGCACGCTTTGTGCATGGTCAAGCCATCAACGTCTGTGGTGGCATGGTCATGCAATAGGAGTACCACATGGTTATCACGACATTACCTACGCCTGCATTGGTTGTTGATGAAGCCCGTGTACGTGCTAACATAATCCGCTGGCAGGGGCTCGCTAATCAGTATGGTGTGGCGTTGCGCCCCCACATCAAAACGCACAAAACCATCGAAATCGCCCGAATGCAAGTTGCTGCGGGTGCCAAGGGAATCACGTCAGCCAAGCTGAGCGAAGCCGAAGTCTTTATTGACGCAGGATTTACTGATTGCTTTATCGCATACCCTATCATTGGTGCCGACAAATGTGCCCACGCCGCCCAATTAGCCTTGCGGTGTAATTTGATTGTGGGTGTTGATTCGCTCGCAGGGATTGCGCAATTGTCTGCGGCTATGCAGACGGCAGGTGCCACTATTGGGGTGCGAGTCGAAATCGATACGGGCCTGCATCGCTGTGGCGTTGCCCCCACGCTGGCAACCGAATTGTGTCGTGCGGTGTTGGCCACCCCCGGCTTAACCCTCGACGGCATCTTCACCTATCGTGGCGCTTGGTTTGCAGGCGCCAATGGGCGCTCTGGCACTGAATTAGGCATCGAAGAATCACAAATGATGGTTGCAGTTGCCAATGAGTTGCGTGCCAGTGGCATTGCCATTAATGCGATTAGTGTGGGGTCTACGCCTACTGGTGCGGGTGCCGTGCAAGTGCCTGGGATTAGCGAAATCCGGCCTGGGACGTATGTGTTTGGCGATGATATGCAATTGTGCAGTGGTGCCTGCACCGTCGAACAAGTAGGCTTGGCGATTTGGTGTACGGTGATTAGCCGTCCTGATGCCCATACTGCCACCATTGATGCCGGCGCCAAGACCTTTTCGGGGGATGTGGTGCCCGATCGTATGGGCTTGCGCGGCTATGCCACAGCTGTCAACTTTGATGCCACACTGGTGCGCATGTCTGAAGAGCACGGGGTGTTGCAGTTGGCTCCCGGCGTCGATTTGCCGATTGGTACGCGGATTGCCATGCGCCCCATCCATGTCTGTACCACAGTCAATTTGTCGGACACCATGTATTTGCAGGGGACCGATGGTGACTGTACCCCGATTCAGGTCGTCGCCCGTGGCAAGCGGAGTTGATTATTTATGGGTGAAAAACTCCCTCCGCCAGCGGTGAATAGTTGGCTGACGGCCTTGTGGCAGGCGGCGCAATCCATCAATCCACAGCTGGCGTGGCAGGATGTTTATTCGGCTAGCGGGATGCCATTTGTCTATGTAGCTGCAGAATCATGGTGTGACCCTGCAACGATTCATTGTCATCCCCGCATGTCGATTGTTCCAGTGCCTGCACTACGCGCGTTGCGGCAATTCGATGTCGCCCATTGGGCGGCATTTGGGATAGCAGTAAGTCAACATTGGTTTACAACAACGCATGAGTTGTCCGAATTTCTCAGGCAGCCGGTCAATGGTGCGGTTGTGATATGGGGTGTTGATGGTCCCGAATACGGCTTGATGATTGCCAATACAGCGACGACAGTCACCATACAGCGGTGTGATGGTAGTCTGCATACACGAGCAATTACCGCACTTTATCTGCGTAGTGGCATTGATATTGTGGTGCTTGCCCCACAGCCAATTGTGCGGTTGCCTGCGTATGCACCACTTGCGCATGCTTGTGCACTCATCGATCACAAGCAGATTGTTCGTTTTGGTACGCCTAATCACCCTTTGCGCGCTGAACAAGCCTGGCACGTTGGTCGGGGTGCGTTTGAAGTAATGGCATTAACAGCAGATCACGCCGCACCGCTGGGAATGGTGTCGACGCATGTGGCCAAGATTATGCAGGATTTGTGGCAACGCTGTGGTGTGGCAAGGCAATTAGTTGCACATTGGGCCGATGTTCATCCCCTCCCCACTGGAAGGCAATTATTGTTTCAGGCAGCAGATGCATTTGCAGATGCGCAGTTTTTTCTCGATATTGTCTGCACCCATTTCCCGATCGTTACGCCGCATCGCGCCTTGAATCACGCTGAAGGTGCGTTGATTGCGGTAGCTTGTCGTGATGTACGGGCGGTGTTGGATGTTGCTGCCCAAGATATGCGCCAGGCATTGCAACAATGGCAACCCCACGCTGACGCACGTCGGCGTGGGGTGAGGTGGTGGGCCGAACGGGATTCGAACCTGTAACCAAGTCGTTATGAGCGACGTGCTCTGCCATTGAGCTATCGGCCCTTTCTATAATCCTAGCATGGTATTGCCCTTTTTGGCAAATCGAATTTGCTGAGCACCAGCTACGTTTTCTGACAAGTCGTTTATGAGCACCCGTTTTTGATGATGCGACAACGATCGAACAACCCAGCTCCTTTTTGCCACATGCGGAGGGGTAGTTCCCATTGCCATTGCCATACATCGGGCCATGTCAAGCCGCGCCGGATGTTTGTGATCGAGTTAAACAGGGTGGCGTTGACAATCAACCCCATATTCCATGCAATTAATCCAATCACACATGCAAATATAATATGCGGATGAATGCGTGTGTTGAGGTAGTCGCACAAAAATGCCAAGCCACAAATAAAAAACGGCGAACATTCAATGAAGCGCCGGAATCCGAAGGCGCCACTGAGGTGCCACGTCGTGCCAAAGGCGCCATTAAGCCACACCTGGAGCAAAAACGCCGCAAGCATCGGCACACCAGCACGCGGGTAGCGTCGTGCCATCATTACTATGCCGATAATCGCCGGTAACAAAATAGGACTCCACACCAACGCACCGCGGCTCCATGCCGCGATGCTGATTGGTTCAGTGCCGACATTGCAGATCGGCTCTGGTGCTGGATCAAAGTCTATCAAGGTGTCGATGGCATGTGGACTACACCAATTGAGTTTGTTCGAAACTTCGCTGGCTGGCTTGGCCACTCCGTTAACCAGTTTATATGCCAAAAATTGTGGCACTACAGTGACACCCGCGGCGAGTGCACATATAACGATTGGTGTGACGTACGGTTGCAACATGGCATATTGACGAGTACGTAACGCATTCCAAGCGATTGAGCTGATGGTCATGACTGGCATGATGAGCAACAATATCAGCTGTTCACGCACCATATACAACATGCCGGCACTCAAGCCTAACATTATCCAGCGTGACATGCGTTGTGGGGTGGTGACAGTTTGCCACCAGCACCAAACAAAGCAACAAGTCACAAAAAAACCATTGGCGTGCGCAAAAGGCATCTGGATAGTCATATAGTAAATCAACGGTGTCGCCAACCAAATAGCGACAGTGGCAACGGTGCTACTTCTGCGACTTGCCCAAGTTTGTGCAAGTTGACGGATAATGAAAATCCCGACCATGGCATAAATAGCTGATGAATAGCAGACTGCCCGTTGATACGGCCAGCTGTAGCCATCCGCAGGGATGTGTGTTGCTACCCCGAGCGCATGGAGCCCGTGTAGCACGATGTCTGTTGCGATAAACCATGGTGCCCAAAGTATGGCGCTTCCAATTGGGGCAATGTTGCCGTATAGCCCCGTAAGCGGGCGGATGCGATTGGCCATTAACAAGCTTTTATCGATCCCCGATTGTGGATTCATTTCTGCAAATCGTGTGTATTCATTTGCGAAATTGACGTCGTGGTCAAACCACGCCGACCGCAACCATGCGAAGTATTGCACTTCGTCCGTTGCATAGACGCGCGGTAGCGACCCGGCCAAGCAAATGCACATGAGAACGCCGAGCAGGAACTGCCCGGCGTCTTGGCGATAATAATGAACAATACGATTCCACATTTGCTTACCGTTGACCAAATGCCAGTGGCATAAATACTGTGGAAGGAGTGAATGTGACGGTTGTATCGACCGTTATAGCGGTGGTGCTGGCATTCCCTGCCCCATCCAAGAAGCGAATGTAGGTGCGGTAGAGGCCGCTGGCCGGTACTTGGTTTAACCCATTCAGTAGATTCCATGGAATCGCAGCCGGGTTGGTGACCGGGACTGCTCCCCAGCGCAGTTGACTCGCAGTATCTGCGGGGCAAGTGCTACCATCGCCGCTACACTTGGCGTTAGCCACCCACACCCCCCAATATTGGCGACCGCTTTCAGAATAAATGTCGTCTGTGATGGTACCTCCATTTAATCCGATCGTCCCACTAAATACATTCGATGCGACGGTGAAGCTCGCACTCGGGTCTGCTGATACTGTCGGAGGGGTGACGTCATAGGTTAATGGGCGAATACCACGTACTTCACTGTTCCCTGCGCCATCAGTGAGTGTTAGTGTAATACCGACGGTGTTCGTAATGCTATTCAAGTTGACAGGGATTGCTTGATTAATAGTGTTGGTGTCAAATGTTACCGCAGGTTGATCGTTTACTGCGTACGAACGGAGGCCAGAGGGATCTGTCACCCCGGAGATGCTTAGTGCACCGATCAAGCTACGGGTGTAATTGCTTGCAGTGTATGATGAGGCGCGCATGCTCCAAGTGTCTTTGTAGTTTGGAGTGTTGTTCCCATTGCTCATCGTCGCAGTTGCACCTACTGTGGGGGCGGTGTCCACGTATAAACTGTTGGTTACCCAATTTTCGAGCGGATTTGTCTTGTTATAGAGTCGCACATGTATGTAGTTTATCCCAGTTGCTAAACCGCTCACAGTGAAATTTGCATTGTCTTGTGAAAATGGTTTTATGTCATTGGTATTGACTGTTGTTGGTGGTGTCGCACTATTGCTTGTTACCGCTACATAACCGTTCGCAGTGCACGTCGCACCAGTATATATTGTTCCTGATACGGTAGTTTTATTGACGAAGTACGAGCCATTTTCTACTACTACATTGGCTCTACAGCGCGACGAAACTACGTTTAGTGGTGCACTGTAAGTTGCCCAGAACATTGCGTTGTACGATCCATGCATGGTGACAAATATGACGCTTATCCGTGGACTCCCACCAATAGTGATTAAATCAATATTAGGTCTGCCAAACCCAATCATATTGGTTTGTAGATTGGCATTCACCCATGTGCCGTTGCTCAACATTGTGAGGTTGGTTGTTCTGACGCCGATTTCACCTGTCATGGCAGCCACAACATTGCCGTCTGCATCGGCTGCTATTTCAGTTCCTCCATAACATTCCAAGTTATTGAGGTAGGGAATTACTGTTGGCATCGGTAAATTCCCGAGCCCTTTCCATTGATTGGTTGCAATGTTGTATCGCCAAGCGACGTTACCGCGACCATATCCACTTCGTTCGACAATGTGTTGGGTGAAGTATAGATTATCATCGGCTCCCATTACTGCTGTTGGTGCAACGCAGCCAAAAATATTGCTGAACCCAAGCCCTGGTGCCCGGCAATCGACCACTCCAACTCCATTAATGTTTGGGTTAAATGCATTGGTAAGTGCACCAGTGGCCGGATTTAAAAACCCAGCTGCAACAACCTGTGTTCCTGAGCGTACGATCCCTCCAGATATGAAAACATTCCCATTTGGCATACCAACAAACGAGTCTAATGGTCCATTACCTTCACCGATTGAACGCCAACTAATACCACTAATGGTTCCGGAAGTAGGACTTTGAATTGTTGACATTGGGACAACCGCAACACGAATGTCAAATATTTCACCAGGATTCCAACCAGACATACTCATCACTGCATAATTATCTGTGACGGCTAATGACGAATACGTATATGAATCTTTGTTCATATCATAGATGATAGATTTGCTTGTTATGCCTTTAAAAGGTTCGTTAGCTGGAGCAGTGGATGGAATATACAACATACGAAACCGTTTGGCTGAACCGCGACCAGTGTATATATTTCCTTGACTGTCGCTTACCAGTACCGATGGATTTAATAATGTTGAATAACGAACATAGTTGTCTGACGTATCGTTATATACTCCGACAACATTACAATTTATCGATTGTCCATCAGCAGTTTCCGGATTGATGGCATAAATAGCAGTATACGAACTTTCTCGTATAGAGTCGTATGGCGATATGCTTTTGGCAACATACAGTAGCCCATTAGGGTGAATTGCAGATCCCCCACCCCACATGACTAAATTGGTATTTAGTCGGCAAAGTGAGCTTCGGGTTAAATCATTCGCTGCATGTACTTGCTGAGGGCTCAAAACACCAAGCGATGAAATAATTAACAGTAAACAACAAATTCTGAGAATTGTTTTGCGCATATGCTTATTCCTCGTTCTTCCTTGTCCTAGCTTACGTTAACAAATGCAGTGAGCAAATTTGATTTTGGTGAATATTGACTGATGTCGTTATGATACAGACGTACTGACTGGTTGATTTGTTCATTTGAGTGGACGTTGCAAGATTATCAACAACATTGAACGACTCATCGGGAACAATTGCGTGACAAGTGCGATAACCGCTTTGGCAACCCAACGATGAGGGGCCTTGACAAACCGTCCTCTCTCTAACCCAACTGGCTCGTAGGCACTACAGTATTTTTTTTCAGCTACTGTATATTTTGATTCAAGGGCCAGCCAAGCAAGTTGTTGCATACTAAACAACCGACTATGGGTATAATAGCGGGCTTCGCGACGTAATGTCGCCCAGCGCTTGAATTCATCATCGTGATCGAATGGACGCAGTAATATGATGTCAAACAACGTTCGTAGTCGACTCTTGAAGTAAAATTGATTCGGTGTACTAATAACAAGATGCCCTCCTGGGGTAAGCAGCGTATAGAATGCTTCAAGTGCTTCAAGCGGGGGGTGCGCTAGGTGTTCGATTACTTCCGAAAAAAGAATAATGTCGAATTGTTCTGGCTGGTAGGGTGGCTCTTCACTATCGATATTCCATCGGCGTACTTCGACATTAAGTCGTTGCCAAAAATCAGCACGGTGCTCAGGAAACAAGTCTGTGCCACTTACGGTATAGCCTGCTTGTACAAGCATTTCGGTGAATTGACCGGGGTTAACCCCTATTTCGAGCACGCGTTTCCCCGGTAAACGCAGGACGGTTTCGAGTAATGAAATAAAGCGATAGCGATGATAGCGGAAGTATTCTGGCTTGTTGTCTGGTTGCAATGTCTTGTAGTCATCTACAATCCGGATTGCCATTTGGTGTACATTTTGAAAGTGTGATGTCATCATAGCCCTCAGACTCGTGTGCGCATGCAAATAGCAATTAGCTCTGCAGCGCGGTTTCGATAGGTAAAGGGAGCAACGGCGGTTAAACCCGCATCAGCATACTGTTGCCGTAGTGCAGGGTTGCTTATTAATACCTTCAGTTTGCTAGTGAGCGAATCCACATCGGCGCGTACAAACGTACATGCGCCATCGCTACCGACAATTTCACGTAGTGATGCCATTTCAGGACAGATTACCGCCCGCCCTGTTGCCAGATATTCAAACAATTTCAACGGTGATGCCGTTTCGTCAGTGACGGTATCAGGGATGGCCAAAATATCACTCGCCACTAAATAGTCAGCAACCGTGGTTTGTGGGACTACACCAACAAATGTCACATAGGGTTCGAGTTGGTGTTGGATGACGAGTTGACGTAGCTCGCTTACTTCCTGAGGTCTCCCCCCCACAAAATACATTCGAGTCACGGTTTTTTGGGCTTCCTCGAGTTTGGCAAACGCCATCACCAACAAATCGAGCCGTCGGTAAGCAAAGGTCAGTCCGGCATAAGTAATCATCACACCGGTATGCGTAATGCCGAGCTTTTGTCGCGCTGACTGTTGGTCGCCAGGTTGATAGAGCGCATCGTTATATGCGTCGGGCAATACATCAACATCGCCAACGGTGCGTTGCTGTTGTTGCACCAAAAGTTCCCGAAAGGCACGGGTGAGTGATACGAGGCGCGCTGGCTCCCGGATAGTGGTGTCGTCGAGCGTTTTGATGATGCCTTGCGCCCATGACTCTTTAGGGCGGGAGTGATTCGTTGATTCAAGGTGATGTACTTCATAGACCACGCGTGCATCACACAAGCGAGGTGCCCAACGCGACATCCAATATGCGCAGATGATTTCACGCACATATACTACGTCGATTTTTTGACCACGCCAATGTCGCCATGCCATGATGATGAGCACCAGCCAGGCAAAGACGCTTCGCTCTATGTAATACCATAATGTCGATTTATACAATCGTGACAAACGACCAATCCCGATACGGGGTAAGTAATTAACGCCAAGTGCATCAAATGGATTTGCTTCGCCGGTCATGCGTGGGATGAATATCTGTGTGTGAGGTGCGAATGCTTTGAGTTCACGTAATGTGGAATATGTTTGCACGGCATTGGCTGACGCCAGTGTCAAACTCGTTGGGTAGGCCACATAATAAATTGTCGGTAACGTTTGGCTCATAGCGCGTGTGCTCTGTAGGTTGCAGTTAATTCATCAGCGATGACCGTGCCCCGAAACATTTCGGCAAAAGCAACACATCGTGATTGTAACGCACTGTGGTGTACAATTGCGCGTTGAATTCCATCGGCGAGTGATTGGGCGCTCTGGGGTTCAACGACTTCCCCACACTCCGCTTCTTTCACATAATCACTAGCTCCCGTGGTGCGCGTGACCACAGGTGGGGTGCCTACTGCAGTTGCTTCAATGACAACCCGACTAAATGATTCTGCAATTGATGGAATCACGGCAATGTCGCATCCTGCCATATATTCGGCGACATGGTGGTGTGGCACCCCACCGATCTGATGCACACGGTCGGCGACCCCAAGCACTGCGGCACGTTGAGTCAAGTACGTCCCATAATCACCAAATCGTGCTGTCTTGCGATTACCCCCAACGATGATGGCATGGGCATCAATTCCTGCTGCCACGAGTTGTGGTATCGCTTCGACTAAATATTCGATTCCTTTAAAGGGGTGCAGGCGATTGAGACTGAGAATCAGCGTTGCGTTGGTGTCCCAGCCATGGCGTGCCGTAATTGCTGCTCGTGATTGTGCCCGGAATTCCGCTACACTCAGGCCTGCAGGGGGGTATGTCGGTTCAGTAATATTGTAGGGAATCGCCACCACCTTGGCTGGTGGAGCGTTGTAAGATTCTTGCGCAAGTATGGCGATTTGACGTGAATCTGCCCGCACCAAATCAGCTTTTTGCATGACCCAACAGACGGCTTGGCGCACAAACCAATTGCGGGCATACCCATAATCATAAGCGGGAACCGCCATTACATCTGCCCCTGGTAATGTGACTGCGACGCGCACGTGGGGTGGCCGTGCGAGCAATGTCACTAAACCCAATGGAAAAGACGTCTCGACGTGCAATAAATCGTACTCTTGCTGGCGTAAATGACTGCGAAAACTCCGCCAAGCGCCAAATAAGTAGGGGTAGCCCGTTACCCAACCAAGCACACGATTCATTACTTTGTCGAATAATGTCGTGGCGGTTGGGACATGGTGCACTGTGATGCCGTCCATTGTGAACGTGGTTGTGTGGGTAACTCGTGATGAAAGCGATGCGACCTCAGTCGTGATTCCTTGACTGTTCCAGTGCGCTATCACCTCGGTGTGCATCAAATTGCCCACCGCATCAGCATCGTACCGCGGTATGCAGTAGAGTATCCGCATATCAATCCTTGTCATACTACTATGAGTAGTATAGCATGGAAATTCTATTTGTGAAACAGCGCAATCCGCTGTTGATAGTATTCAATTGTTTGTTGTGCAACAGTAACCGGAGTGTAATCTTTGGTGACCTGCTTAAAACCGGCGTGTATGAGTTGTGTGCGGAGTGAAGTATCTTGAAGGATGCGGATGGTCGCCTTTGCAAAGCCATGTATATCGTCGTAGGGGACCAATAAGCCGGTTGCTTCGTGCTGTACCATCTCGTTGCCGGCGGCACAATCGGTGGTGACTACTGGGCAGTGTGCGGCCATGGCTTCTATAGGGGGGATGCCAAAGCCCTCGTAGCGACTCGGAGCGAGCAGTACGTGAGCTTCTTGGAGCAACTTGACTTTCTCGGTTTCGTCGACATTTGTAAGCAAACTAATGCGTGTCTGAACGCCAAGTGCTGTTGTCATAGCCTCAAATTCACCGCGTTGACTCGTGTTATGCGTGACCATGACCATTCGAATATCTGGAATAGCTGCGGCGATAATAGGCAACGCCCGTACCGCTAGGTCCCAGCCTTTGCGCGGGACAAGTTGGCCGATAAACAAAATAGTTGGTTGCGGGTGGCGTGGCCGACTTGGTGCATCAATGTATTGTTGTAATTCCACAGCGTTTGGGACAACGGTGATGCGCTCGGCTGGCACATCAAGCGTGACCAAAACGCTTTTTTCGTGTTGCGATAGTGCCATAATGCCATGATAGCCATGCAATGGGGCATGAATCAAATAATTTCGGATGCTTCGGCGTGGATGGGCTCCCCGCAAAATAGCCGCTCGTAATTGTGTGCTGGTCATGAGGAGTCGTTCTGGATGGATGGGGTGTTCGAGGGGGCGTTCACGGTCGACGACCAAATCACCATCGTGCAAAATGCCATGTGGTGTTAGCACCATCGGCACTTTTGTGCGCCAATGGATTTGGGCCTGGAAGGCAAATAGATGGCGCAAATGATGGACATGCACAATATCAGGGGTTGGTAGCCGCTGGGCGAGTTGCCATAAATCACGCGAAAAAAAACCAAAAGTACCACAGCGGTAAATTGTGAGATTGCCACTATACGCTTCTTGTCGTGGCTGTGTACGGTTATGGTGATATTCAATTGCACTGACACGATGCCCGAGTGCTGCAAGGGTACGTGCAAGCAAGAATTCTGGGCGACTCGGAAAGTGTGGATCAAATCCATAGGTCGAAATAATCAAGATATGCATGCGTGATTATCCTCGTTTTAGTGCCGCAGCGTACACCTGCGTCACACGATCGGTTACTGCGGGCCAGGCAAATTGAGCCGCCCAAGCCGGTGCGGCAGATGCATATTGTTGGCGCGTCGTTGGGTTTTCTATCAAAAACTGTAATTGGGCAGCCAAATCAGTGGCGTCTTGTGGTGCAAAAAAACACCCTGTGACTCCTTCGGCGACTACTTCGACAAAGCCGCCAAAGCGTGCGGCAATTACTGGTAAACCACACGATTGGGCTTCGACCAACCCAATGCCAAATGTTTCGCTGGCATAACTCGTTGCCACGAGCACATGGCTGTGATGCATAATTGCTGGTAATGTGTGGCGTGGCACCGCTCCAAGAAAGGAAACTCTGTCGCTGAGGCGTAATTCTGCGACAAGTGCTTCGAGGGCTTGGCGCTGTTCACCGTCACCGGCGATTTGGAGCGTGGCATGTGGGATGAGTGCCAGTGCCCGAATCGCTGTATCGACCCCTTTCCACGGCTGTAAACGCCCCACAAACAACACCCGTAATGGCGTTGCGGGGATGTCGATTGGTGCGCGTGGTGGACAAAAAATCGTCGTATCGATGCCGTTATAGATAACAGTGATGCGTATCGGGTAGCGTCGCATTACTGTTTGGGCATTGTAGTTGCTACAGCTCACCGCACCCGCAACCCGTGCTGCCAACCAGCGATCTCCACGGTAGAAGTCTTCACCATGACAGCCCAAAATCACTTTGGCGCCACTAAAGCGGGCAGCGATTAAGGCTGGGAGCAAATCATATGGTTTTTGGATATGGATGATATCGAATTTGCCCCGTATCAAATAAGGAACCGCCCACCAGGCTAGGCTTAAGCGCTCGAGGAGCTTGCGCTCAGCATAGGCACGGGTCAACCCTGGGATACGACTAAACCACGCCCGATTGGTGAATGGGAAGGTGACGACGGTCACAGAGGCTTGGCCTTCGCGTCGCGCTCCGTTGCCACCAATTACGGTGACTTCGTGGTTGCGGGCTCCTAATTGATTGGCGAGATCCCACACAAAGCTTTCTACGCCGCCATAGCTGGTCGTGGTGGTTAAATTGTACAACGCAATCCGCATCAGAGTACTCGCATGATGGTTGATTTAAACGGTAATTTGAGGCGTAGCAGTTGCTCTCGGTCGCTACTGTCAAGTCCTCCGCACGCCCGCAACACGACTAGGAAGATTGCGAGATTTACGACCGCGATAATTCCATAAATCGGCAGCAGTTGGAGCCGTGCCCATACCGCGGTTGTCGCCGTGGTCACGGGCATGTAATAACTGCTGACATAGATTGTGATTGACATAATTACCGTAGCAATCATTACTCGGGCGGTAAACTGCCAAGGCCAATGCAACTGAATCTTTCGCCAGCCCCAGAAAGTTACCCAAGCCCCAGCAATGACGCGTGCAATCCCATAGGCAAAGGCAAGTCCGTCGACGCCATAGCGTGGTGACAGCCACACCCCGAGGGGTATCACTATGATTGTTAACAAGCGACCCACCGTGACAAGAGTGAGTTGCTCATAGACGATCATGACGTTGTGTGCCACTGTCAAAATACTTTCCAAAAAGAGACAGGGGACCAGAATGTAGACGATGCTTACCGCGTCGCCGTATTGCGGGGTCAAAATCAACAACGCCGGTTTGGCGAGGAGCATTAAGGCTGCCCCGCCAGGGATAAGTAGTAGCAGTTGGATGCGCACAATCGAGGCAAATGCACCTTGGATACTGCCACCTTCACCGGCACGGACGCGGGTAAACAGCGGTACCGTAATGCCGACAAGTGGCGTATACAAGTAAGAAAGTACCATCCCGACCAGTGATGCTCCCGCCCATAACATGGCCGCATCGCTGATACTATTGGTTAAATACACGGCAAACGATTTACTGGCCACAAAATCGGTCATTGTCATTAAGTACGACACACCGGTATACCGCCAAAATCCAGACGGGATCCACTGTATACTTGTAGTGCTGTCGGCTGGTGCAGGGGCGACATCATGACCGGTGCGCCATATGGCAATCACTTGCCACGTGGCAATTGCCACGGCAATGGTCGGCGCCAGCCCCGACGTAATCAGTATGCCGACGATGCTCCAACGCAACGGATCTGGGCTGAATTGCGCTACCACAATAGCAACTACTGCCAAAATTTGGGGCAACATCCCAGCGATGAGTGAAATTCCATTCCAGGCCCGTTGTTTAAAAAAGCTATTTAGGTAGGCCATCAATACGTCGTAACAAACGCCCATGATAAGTAGGACGATAATGATTGCAATAAAAATCCAGCCTTGTTCATGCAACAAGGCATGAAGCATGGTCTGTGCACTCGCATCAATCCGTCCGTCCGCACTGATTTTGCTGGCAAGAGATGCCAAATAATCATCTTGCTTGATTGCCAAACCTATCCCAATTGCTGTCAAAAACAATGCTTGCGCCAAAAAAACGACGCCGAGCAACTTAAGCACCCCACTAGGACCTTGTGCACGCATCGTTTCGGGAATATATTTGGGTAACGTGCGGGTAGTGCCGAGGTCTATCCAAGTACCAAAGGCAGATGCCGCGCCACTAATCAAGGCGAGCAAGCCGTAAGCGGCTATCGGTAACACGGTGAGTTTCAGCGCGGTTGCAGCGATTTCGGCAAGCATTCGCAGTGGCACAAAAAAGGTATTCCAGACCACCGCCCGCGATACTTGATGAGACAGCGACGGTGGCGCTTTAGGAGCATCTGGCATTTATTTTGCTTTCGTCAATGCTAATTCAAACATACCGGTGTACCATGCTCGTTGTACTTTGTACGCTACATGTTCAAGTCCTAGCGCACGTAGACGCGCACGGATGCGTTGTCGCGTTGCTTTTTTGCTGATAAAGCGCCCTTCGCGCAACGCGGTTTCATTCATGTCGACTGTGGTGAAGCCCGTCGATTGTGCTATTTGCACGAATTGGTCATAGTCAAAATAATGCATGGTACTCAGACGTTGCATATCACGGAATTGGCTAGTAGCCTTGCTTCGACCGCGAATGTCGATATACCACTCGGCCAGCGATCGTGGCCACCAATTGATGCTCGGGATATGGTAATGCGGATCAATCCAGGCGCGGCGATTAATCGCCGTCAATAGCAGTTGCCCACCTGGTGCCAAGGCACGATGGATTTCGTGGAGCACGGCAGTCGGGTCTTGAACATGCTCGAGTACATCCCAACACACGACTAAGTCAAATTGGGCATCGCGAAAAGGTAAGTGTTCTCCTGCACCGTTGACAATCGGGAGGTTGAGGGCGTAGCGTTCGGCGCGAAGTTGTGTGATGTGGCAATAATGAGGGTTGTATTCGGACACCGTAACAAGCGCTCCGTGCAGGGCGGCAGCAACAGCAAACCCCCCCATACCTGCTCCGAGGTCGAGCAGGCGCGTGCCTGCGAGCGGGCGGGCGTGACGCTCGATTTGGGCGATGCGCTCTGCTTGGAAGCGTTCTTGGTAGAGGCGGCGCTCGCGCCATGTGGCGTAATCACGGCGCCACGTCATATGTTGCAACCATGGATCGATAGCGCTCGCCAAGGCATCGATGGAGGATGTCGCTTCGCGGATAGATTGTGTCATGGTAATACCACCGGTGACCGATATATACGCACCACCCACAAATAGAGTGCGCTGACCAGGGTATACAACATCATAATCACCACCATCAGCCGTCCACTCCAACCTCGACGCCAAAACTGGTCAGCTACTACCGCCCAACAAATCAGCACAATTGGCAAAATATAAAATATCTGCTTGTCGACCATCGATATTCTGTAGCCTGCCAGCATAAACAACAGCGCTACTATAAACCATGCCGTCATGGTTACCCATAACGTCTGGCGTTTGAATAGGAGCAAATACCCAGGAATTACCAACAATATCGGCATGAATAATCCATAATACAAGTATGGATTGAGTACGAAATCATAGCGTAATAGGGGCAAAAAATTATAGAAATATGTCCCTAACGCTGGTCGTGCAACTCCTACAGTGGCTGGACTATTGACACTCACTTGCAAAAAATATGGGATAGTCCGCTCAATAATTGGGGGAATGTATTGCCCATAGTAAATAATTGTGGCAACCGCTAACCCACCATAGGTTGCCAACAATATTGGGCGAATACTACTTCGCAGGGGTTGATTTGGGATAATCCACAAAAGTCCCGCCAGCAAAGTAATAAACAATACATGGAACACAGCAGTAACAGTATAGATTAGCATCGTGACCGTGTTAATGATTAACAAGAGCGCGAATAATTTGCGATTATTGATGCTCCGCCCGATTACAAGGAGCGCCACTGTGCTGACTAACGTCCACCATAACCCGATCGTTGTCGGCGCATTGCCCCACGAATGGAGCAAAAATGTAACCGGTGTTACGGCATACAACAACCCTGCCAACAAGGCAATTCGATTTGATAATCCACTTTGGCGTACCATTATTCCTATCAATGCAATCCGCGTAGCATCGCAAAATACATTTAATATAGTTGCGGTTTTTTCTAATGGCCAAGGAAAAATTGCAAATGCAAGTGAAGATAAATGATAAAACGGCGAATAGGGAATCATTGGGCGATTTTCGCCCCATTCAGTGATGGGCATGACTGATTCCGAAAATCCGCCCGGCTGGTAGAATTTGGCAATATCTCCAGTACTTAGCATTTCGCGTACTTTGTCCATATGCCAACTGATATCCAATGGGCGCATGATGGGGAACAATATCCCGCCTCCCTTGACCCACATCGTTACAATCATCAATCCAATCAACAGATTTCGCACGTTTTGATGAAGTGGGTAATCACCTTCACACCACGTGAAAATTCGTTGCATGAGTGGAATGATACATACCGATAACCCCATCAATACCACAAGTTGTGGGTACCACATGGCTAAGTACGTGTGGTCTAAACCCAATGCAATACCAAGGCCTGTTGCAACAGCAACGCCTACACCAATCCCCGAAAATCCCAGCAATAGTGCTGATAGCGTGGCAATGACTGCTAGTATTACCATGCTGCCCAGTCGGATTGATGGTGCGATATTCCACCAAGGGCTCCGCAATGGTTGTGCATCGACTGCTGATACTGCCACCCCGAGTACCCGTGCGTCTTGCTTGTTGCCTCCCCACGTTTCACTGGTGATATTCACCGTGAGATCGCCGTTTTGCATTGCATGTGGGGGAACTAACAGGTGGTAACGCCGGAATTCAGCGGGTTCGGGGGGCAGTTTTGCAATAGGTATGTCACCCACCGCAATGGTGGCTTGAAATGGCTTTTTATCCGGATGTTGTATCAATATGCGTCCACTCAGGCTCCACCATCCACCACCAGTACCATAAATTCGGATTTGTGATTGTGCTTGACTCCAACGATAAATAATCGCATTACTGATCTGGATCGATGTCACTGTCAATGGGGGCGGGGTGACTTTTTCATCGGGCAACGAAACAACACGAATTGTTTTCCCGGCTATAGTAACTGTCGGTGGGATGATTACACTGTATTGTGTGGTGCGCCCGGTATCGTTGACATCCAATATTCGTGATGTACCGACAAAGACGGTGAGTAGCCGTCGTTTGTAGGCTTGAGGCAATGGATCTGTCGAAAACATAATCACACGCGTACGTGGATCAATTGCATCTGCCACTGTTGCTGATGCTTCACTCGGACCATTAGCCGTGATTGCTAAACTGAATGTCGGTGCAATCGGTGTAAATTCACGCGCATGAAAATCACTTAACCAAAACACCGTACGTGGTTGATAAAAATCTACTACCTGGCCTGCCCGTTGGCTACTCATTACCAAAAAAAGCACCATGCTGTACGCAAAGACGATTCCAATGTAGCGCCATCGCGCGTTCGAAAAAAACTTCATGCCTACGCCTTCGCATATTGATAATAACTCATTATACAATACCGACTCAAAAACAATTTGGGAGTTATAAATCGACTAGTGAGTTAACTAATCATGGAGATAAACCATAATGCGGTGCCAAAGTTCGCTGTACCAAAACACTCCATACCATGCCATTAGCATCACAATAGTGATTTTGCTGGCGTACCCAAAACGCCATAGACGGTGGAAGCCGTACGCGCAGGCGATGGCCACAAATGGTGCTACAGCTATTCCCCAGCGCACCGTTTGGGTCGTTACCAACAGCAATGCAATCGACAAAATCGCAGCCCCGATTCCGGCGCCTATCCATGTCCTTACAAGTGAAGGATTGAGTACCAGTAATCCAATAATGGTCCAGCCAATCATAATCAGGGGAAACATCTCGCCGATGCCTGTGAAACGCGTGATTATGGGGATGATTGGTGGGCATCCTGCGTAACCAGGAGGCTGTCCTATTAAAAAAGCAAAATTGCTGTAGTACATTCCCACTACGAATAGCGCGACACCAATCCCACTACCAACAAGCCAACGAGGGAGATGTTTTGTGGTGATAAGTCGGAACCCTGCAAAAAGCCCAAGCATTAGACCCAACGAGATACTGACACCCATATGGCTTAATAACGCCATGGTTGTCCAAATCACTTGGCGTTGGCGGGTGGCATGGGGGTCAATCCAACTGCACAAGGCAATTAGCGCGATGCTTTGGCCCCAGGCATTGCTTAACTCGCCGACATGAATTGCGCGCATCAGTGGCATATTGATAAATGCAATGAGCAAAAATAGTGTCTCTGCCCGCTTGGAAAGTTGTAGCTGGTGTCGTAGCACAATCGCACAATAACAAATAGCAATTGCTTGCAAGACAACAGCCCCTCCGGTAAGCAATAAGCGCTGGTAAATGCCATCATGACTAAGTCCTGCCAGCGGTGCCATGATGATATACGGTAGTGGAGGGTATGGACTAAGATATGCACTTGCTTCGCATGGCAATTGCGCCGTAAATAATAATTGACCACTCATTACTTGATTGAGCATCCGCACATGCATGGCAATATCAGAAGAATGTGAGAATGGACTCCATATGGCCAATAGTTGCAACCACACCATGCTCAACGTTATTTTTGCCATTGTCATATTCACCATTTGCCAACGTTGTGCGACCCATTCCCAAGCTAACCCTATGCCCCAATTGGCAACACTAAGTTGAATTAGTAATTCACTGTGGATTGCAATCAAAGCCGGAAAGCAAACCCACAGCACCCCCATCACAAATGGGATTAATATGCGTACCTGATGCGTGATTACCCAACAACCAAACAAACACACCACCAAAAACGCACACATGAGTGTGGGTCGTATCGACATGCTCAGTGGTTGGATGTGAATTGCCGTTACGGCAATCCCGAGGGATCGTGCATCGCCATTTGGCTGAAAAACATCAGCCGTCACAGCGACATTGGGGGTGTCATTCGCTGTGGCGTTGACGAGAATACGTGTGATGCGCTGTGTAGCTGGCAGCATTGTGCTGCCAATGGCAGGGGAATGCCAATGCAGTAGTGTTGGCGTGTGGCTAGGCTTGCCCGTTAAATCGGTGCGAAATTGCACGACCCACCATCCTGCACCGAAATGCGGCCAAGATATTTGCCATTCGGCTTTACTCCAGCGCAACGCCGTTTCGCTTGCTGGTTGCCACGGGCGTGGCTCTGCTGGCCAAAACCCTGCAAGATAGGGGTCATCGTGGTCACGTAACCCCGTGGTAGGATCTCCTCCGACCGGGATTGTTGTGGCAGGTGGTGAGATGATTAATATGGCGATACTCCACCCCACCCAGACAACGAGCCACACTACGGTGCTGACTGGATGCTTCCAAAACGGAATAGTTGGCATATCCTCATTCACCCCTATAGTTATCTTTTAGCTGTTGGTATTATGTGTCCAAGGCATTCCGTTGCGATAATTCACGTTTGAAAAGCTCAGCATAAATACCATGTTCTGCGATAAGTGCATCATGCGTCCCATGAGCGACGAGGCACCCGTTATCAAGCACGATAATTGCATCAAGGTGGCGTACCGCTGAGATTTTCTGACTGACCATGATGGTAGTCTTGCCAGCGCGAAATTTGCTCACCCCTTGGACGATGTCAAATGCGGTACGCGCATCAATATTTGAGAGCGCATCATCAAATAACATAATTGGCGCATCGGTAATCAAGGCGCGCGCAATGCCGAGGCGCTGCTTTTGCCCCCCTGACAGCATGGTGCCTCGTTCGCCTACGATGGTATCAATGCCGTTGGCAAGTTGGGCAATATCGCGGTCTAAGCACGACACTGCTAATGCCTGTTGCAATTGTGCATCGGTGGCGTTTGGGACACCAAGTTTGATGTTTTCTTTGAGTGTCATACTAAACAACATGTGTTCTTGAGGCACGTAGGCTAATCCGCTCCGTAATGTTGCAATGTCAATGCTTTTAGCATCAAATCCATCAAATAGCACTTGCCCACTGTCGGGGTCGCGTAAACGCAGTAATAAGCTCAGCAAACTACTTTTGCCGGCACCCGTTAATCCGACCACACCAATATGTTGACCGCGGCGGATCGTCAAATTGATGTCGCGCAGGAGGTATTGCTGATCTTGGTGCCAATTCACGTGCTGGAGCACAATTTCTCCACATGGGATATGGTGCGGGGCATTTATGGTGTTTTTGACTTGAGGGGGGCGTTGTAGTACCGCCCCAATACGTCCTGCTGCGGCATTCCCTTGTTGCAGTCGTTCAAAAGCATTGCTTAACTGATTGGCGGCATTGCTCAAAAGTCCGAGGTAAACGATGAATTGTACATATTGTCCGATTGTAAGTTGTTTGTCGATAATCAATAATGCGCCATAGGCAACGACTGCTGTGGCGGCTAAGCGTACAACTAATTGGGGGATAGGTGAAATTGCACTTGAAAAAAGGACGAATCGAATCGACTCATCGGCATACTCGTTGCTCAATTTGCGAAACGCTTCGCCACTTGGTTGCTCAAGTGTGTATGCGGCAATTGTGCGTTGGGCAGATACATGCTCTTGGGCAAATGCAGATATTTTAGCGAGGCGCTGTTGTACCAAATTAAATGAATTTTCTACAAATGTGCCAAGCCGTGTTTGCGCATACAGACTGAGGATCAACATTACAACGGTGACAATTGCAAGCGGGATACTGGTCATTGCCATTAGTCCACACCCAATCAATAACAAAAACACCGCATTGATGGCCATTTGGAATCCAGCACTATAAAAGCGCCATATATAAATAAAATCGCTGGATGAACGTGATAATAGATCGCCGTTGCCAAATGACGCTTGGGTGGTACGATCAAACGTCAAAATGTGTTTATACAAATCTTGGGCCATGGTGTAACTGACGCCAGCCGCCATAGTACCGGTAAGCATGCGCAAAAGATACCGAAAAACCGCGAGGACTACGGTTAAACTAATAATCAACAACGCATATTTGGCGAGTTGCCACTGATCGATATGCGTCAGCAGTGCATCGATGGCATAGCCTAACACCACTGGGTTAAATGCACTCGCTGTGGCTCCAATAAATGCATAAAATGTCCCGAGGATGAGGAGCCCGCGATAAGGTCGTCCATAAGGAAGGAGCACGCGCAAGCCTGATTGCTGTTCCATGGTTGTGTTATGCCTTTTTTATACCCTCGTAGCAAATTGTGGCCATACGATACGTGCGGTCAAATATAAGCTCACCACTACATAATATACGATATATGACAGTGACACCACGAGCAGCCACGGATTTGGAGTAGGCATTTGCCACAGCGTAATTCCATACATAATCGTGCAAAGCGTAGTGTAAAGCAACGTAATACGCCGAAACATAATCGTCCGCGAAGGATAAATGTAGCGAATTGGTACAAACACCAGGATTGAACAGACGACTACAATTAGTGTCACCATGTCGGCATGAAGGCCCATTACTACCGCATAAAACGCGATTACATTCCAATAACTTGGGAAGCCTAAGAAAAAATGATCCTCAGCAACAATGCGATAATCGTCGGTTTTGGCATCAACTCGGCAAAACTGATACGCTGAAGCTACCAACGGGAGCATTGCAACTAATTGTCCCGTTATTCCGCCGGGGAAGTAATTATTTTCCCAGAGCAACACAATTGGTGCAAAGACATACGTTAAATAATCGACGATATCATCGAGGCGTCGACCATCGAACCATGGCACTGTTTCACTAACCTTGAAGCGTCGCGCCAATGTACCATCAGTACTATCAATAAATACAGCGGCAAAGCCATACCAAAGTGCGGTAACCGGGTGACCGTGTATTGATTCCATAATCATGAGCATCGCCAAAATTGCCCCAAACGCAGTATAAATATGTACCGCTACTCCAGCAACGCTCCCGAGCCATTCGCGCTGTCGCTCAATCATGCGACGATCCTCTCTGAAATATCGTATTCCTTAATACTAACTATATCATTATTTGATGTAAATTTCATTTTTATCTAACAATTTTTGTAGACCTTGCGGATTTTTGCGCCATTCGACCAACAGCATCGCACCGCCCCAGATTGCATGCCCTAGCCATTCTAACCAAGGATTATCAATGATGATACGTGTTGGTGTTGGCCAAGTCGCCAGTACTTGACTGCCAACAATAATCCATTGAAACGCCGGAAATGCCAGCCAGGTTGTTACTGGTGCAACCCACGGAAAGACCCATGCGCAAATTAGTGTGAGTGTGCCGGTTGCCATAGCAAAAGGGACAACCGGTGTGATGATGATATTTGCCAAAATGCACCATGGTGACGGTGTACCCAGTCGACAAAGCATGATTGGCCAGGTTGTGATTTGCGCTGCGAGTGTCGCTGCCAAACCTTCGCGCCCCCATGTCAGCGTTGGGTGGGCAAATGGGGTATGCGTGAGCCAAGTATCGATTGTCTCGCTAAATGCGATTAAACCCAAAGTAGCTAAGCTACTCAATTGGAAGCCAAGATCCCACAAGACACTCGGGTCGTAGAGACTCATTACCCAGACTGCCAGCGCCAGCATATTCCACGCATTGCGGGGACGATTTAGTGTTTTACCAATCACAACTGCTACACCCATGACGCCAGCACGAACGACCGCCGCAGATGCGCCGGTCGCAAGCACATAGATGACGATAGCACCGATGACGCTCCCAGCGCGTAACCATGGTCGATGCTGGAGTCGGGCGGTCATTTGCATACAAACAACAGCAACAATGGAGATGTTCCAACCGCTAATCACCAATATATGTGATGTCCCTGTAGTGCGAAAGGATTGTGCCGTGCTATCGCTTACATCTCCATTGAGACCAATCAGCATGCCAATGACGATGCTACTCATGGGTTCGCTAAATAAGTGCTGTAGTTTGTGTTGGCTTGTGTTACGCCATTGTTCGAGGGCAATCCGCCATGGATGAATCGCTGCCGTTGCTATAATCTGTGGGTTATTTACCACTTCGTAAATGTGTCGTCGATCCATTTGGGCTTGGTAGCCTGCATGAGTGCTTTTGAGACGTTGGAATTGTCCTTTGATTACCACAGACTCCCCCGCGTAGTGGGGTGGATGTAGTGGGAGTGTGGTCATTATTCCCTGACCAACATTGTTAAACGCAGTAATTTTTTGGGCTTGCCAATTACTGCGCACATCACTAATGGTGACCAGTTGGGTATGCACATGTGGTTGGTATGGCACCGATTGTTGGGCATAATACATGCGTCCCATACCGGAGACTGTTATCAATGTATAGATAATTGGGCGGTAATTTTTTTGGGTGTAGCATATTACCCCAATTGCGATGCAGAGACAAATTGCGGGTAGTTCGTAATGGATGTCGCTCAGAAAAATCCCCAACATCCACACCCATGTCAGTTTTGTCAATAACGGCATTGCTTCCTCCGTATTCGTAATCACGCTACGGGGTATACCGTTGGGAAGCACAAGAAAGTTATGCGAAAGGTGTGATGATTGGCAAAAGGTGTGCGATGACTTGGTTTGGGAGCACGGTAGCATGCAGTTGTGGGGTAAGGTGTGCGTCAACAATATAAATATCGACGTGTTCTGGGGTTGTATTACTGAGCGCTATGGTGCAGATTAGTTGTGGCACCGGCATGGCTGCATCACCAATCCCGATTGCACCAAGGGTGACTGCACTTGTCAATAGTGGGCGGCGATAAACTTCGATGTGTGCTTGGTGTTGCGTGACACGCCACCGTGGTGCATCGCCACGATTGCGAAACACGCGATCGACTTGCAAAAATAGATGATTCAGCGTAATCATCGTGGTTCTGGTGCCATAGTAATCAACATAATCAATGGTTCATCCAACGTATTGACGACATGGTGCATGGTATCAGCTGGTGCCCAAACGATATCGCCTTGATTTGCTATGATTGTTTCATCGGCGACAGTAAATATGCCTTGTCCTTGCTGGATGTAGTACATTTTGTCGTGACCTGCATGCATGTGGGGCATTTGTGCTTGACCAGGGCTGAGGCAATCAATCCCTACCAACATGTGCGCACTGGCAAATAACGTGCCCTTGTAGAACCGATCAGCACGGAAGTCAATATGATTGGCAAAAGTGGTATGATATTTTTTGTTCATCACAAACCAAAAGGCTGCAGTGCCGTGCACCACAGTCTTGCGAATAAATTTTACACAATAGAAATTTGGTGGAGCAACGGGGACTCGAACCCCGGACCTCCTGCGTGCAAAGCAGGCGCTCTCCCAACTGAGCTATTGCCCCAAAAATAAAGGTTGCGTGGTGGGCGTAGGTGGACTCGAACCACCGACCTCGATCTTATCAGGATCGCGCTCTAACCAGCTGAGCTATACGCCCGTAACATCACAACGTGGCAAAGTATAGCACGTTGCAATAGTGTGTGTCAAATGGAAAATGGGTATATTGGCAAACGAGGTAATCGTTTGCAGCCGTGTTTGTTCATGTAAGCCAGCCAAATAATTGCCAGCACGTAGTGCAATATCGGGAATAGGAATCGTACAGAGTGGTTGCTCTTATCAGGAATGAGCAATCAATGTCTCATCTGATTTAATGGGGGGCAATGGTATAATGCGCAAATGATTTGCATGTGTGAATGAGGCATTGTGCCATGAAGTTCATCTGTTTACTCTTGATAAATGTATTGTTTGCCACGTGGATGTGGATAATACCAGTTGCCGAAGCGCAGCAAGCTCCCCGCACTGCCCGCGTGCAGATTGGGCTCAGTGAGCAAGGTCAACCGATTGAAGCATTTCGCTTTGGGACTGGGACACGGAAGTTTGTACTTGTTGGTGAAACGCATGGGGCTCCCGAACGAAATACGGGAGTCCTTAGTCGGCAATTGATTGATTGGTTTGGTAATCATCCCGAAGCTATTCCTGCTGATGTACGCCTCTATATCATCCCTGTGCTTAATCCTGATGGTGATAAACTTGATGCGCGCCAAAACGCCAATGGTGTTGATTTGAACCGGAATATGAATACTAATTTAGACAAATGTAGTGAAAACGACTGGTCGCAACAGGTGTATGGCGCATATGGAGTTATTTCGAATACTGGTGGACCATATGCTGATTCTGAGCCCGAAAGTCGTGTGATACGGGCATTTTTGTTGGATGCATCGGCAGTTATTTTTTTTCATTCTGCGGCGGGTCTTGTGTTTCCATCAGCCTGCGAAGATCCCATCGCTATTGCAATCGCTCAAACCTACGCCAAAGCCGGGAATTATCACTATGCGCGCTATTGGGATAAATACTCGATTACGGGGGGCATGCATGATTGGGCGCGGGGTGTTGATTTGCCTGCAATTATTCCAGAGCTCGAAAGTGGCGATGATCCGGAATTTGACCGCAACTTAGCTGGTGTCAAAGCAATATTGGCTAATCCACCAGCATTGTTACCAGCGTTGGCTGATCGGGTTATCGATAATGTCACTATGCCACTACCGATTTGGCGATTCTGGCAGGCATATGGTGCTGAAATGCTTGGGGCTCCCATCGCTGATGCCCAATTGCGTGATGGCAAATATATCCAAGCATTTACAACGATTATGGTGGAGTATGACCCGCGCGATGATGCGCACCCAGTGCGTGCAGTGCCAGTAGCTGTTCCTGCATTCGCTGGCGAACTGGCTGCTATTGATGACGATACTACGGTGTTGTCGTTTGCCGATACTAAATTCGTGGTACATGATGCATTTGCGCGCTATTATCAACGAGTCGATGGTCAACAGTTATTGGGAACTCCGCTCGACAATGAACGGCTGTTGTCGCTTCCGGTAGGTGTACAACCATCACAACAAACGTTCAAATATGGCGTGATTCAGTACGACTCAGTAAATAACCGGATTATTCGACTGCCAGTAGTGTGGCAAGCGGTGGTCACGAACAATTTGATTGCGCCAACGCAACCATTCCAGATCCGTTAATAATGAAATGACTGATGATGAGACAACGACTTTTGTACATCGGGATAAGTGCGATCGTGGGTGTGGCGATAGGGCTTTTTTGGGGTATTACCCGCGAACAACAGTGTCAAGCACGTTGGCAATTAGTGTTGCTTGATGACCGTGCGCTCGATTCCCAAACAGATGGGCTGCCATCAGGTTGGAATGCTGGCGCGCCCGGGGTGCGCGTTGGAACATTTAGTGTGGCGGGTGGGCACTCGGTGCATATGCTTGGAATAGGGACGTGGCTGGGTCTGCCCACGGTGACAGTTCATGCAGGCCAACAGTATTGTGTGGCAGCGCGTGTGCTAGCCGATAGTCCATCGGTTACTGCTGTGCGTACGCGTTGGTTGTGGCGCAACGGTGCTACGTTAATAGCGGAACACATCGGCGACTGGCAGATGGTGCGGCGTTGGGGAGGGACTGATGACCAACAGCCATGGAGCTTGTACGCTCAAACCGATGTGGCACCAGTCGGTGCTACGACGCTCGAAGTACGTTATGAACCAGCCTCTGATGACCGAATCTATTTGGATGAGTTAGTGATCCGTGATAGTCATGTCGGCAGCCTACTTGCAGATGCCCAACCTGCCAGTGCTCCTTACATTCAAATTCGGCCGTGGCCGACCGGCTATAACGCAGCAGTCTCTTTCTCTTATGATTGGGAAACTGCGATGGGGGGCTTGGTCCATTCACGCTCTATCGACGACCCCATGGCGGGTACTGATCCTGTGCTTCGTGGAATGCGGATGCGTGTTGGTTTGACCAATTCGTTGCAATTATTTGCGCCATATCATTATGCGGCCACGTACTATGTCAACGGGTATAACTTTTTGGATGGCAATCGTGCCGGCCAAGTGTTTATGGGCAATCCAATATTTGCTTGGGCGACCAAGGCAAATGGCTGGCAGAGCAACGTATGGTCACAGCAACCGTGGTTTTCTGCTGATCCACATGGGGATATTCATTCTGATCCAGCTTGGTATTTTGGGGATCTGATAGATCCTGTTCGTGCTGCAGGTCATGACATTCAGAGTCATACGTTTAGTCATTTTTATGGTGGATTTGCCTCGCCGCAAGAATGGCAAAGTGATTTGGCGGCGTGGCGGACTGTGGCCGCGACCCGCGCGGTGGCTCCTGCGACGTCGTTAGCCTTCCCATGGAGTAGTAGCGCTGGGATGCGCTATGATAATTGGGATCAGTTAGTAGCAGCAGGGATTACGTCGTTGACGCGCACAGCTTGGAATCCCCGCTTACCGCAATATCATATTGTCAGTGCTACCGAGGCACGGTGTAAACCGTTACCGGGGCATGAAGTGATTTTGATTTGTCCCGATTATTATTTGACGACTGCGCGGGTAGCCGGCGCACTTGGATTAATCGCTGATCTCCGCACGCGTGATGGCATGATTGATTTTTGGTCTCATACGGAAGAAGTAGTAACCCCGGCGCAAATTGCAGCGTGGCGAGCGGTGGTTGAGGCAACTGCTCGGGCAGGCGATATATGGGTTGCTCCGCTCCGGACAATTGCGGCGCGCCAGCAATTGCTTGGCGCCGTGCAAACTAAGGTCGTCCGGCAAGATACGACAGTAAGCATTACCCTGTTAAATCCTACTTCAACAACAATAAATGATGTCGTCATCCGCACGCAACCGGGTTGGCAATTTGTGGATGGACGTACGTCAGACGCTGTTATTACGCTCCAGCCGCAGGTACCCATAACACTGAGGATACAACTCCATGACGTTCATGTTGCGACTCCGTAATCGTCCATATGTAGCGATTGCGATATTGTCTGTGCTGGTTGCCTTGGTGATGGTGCTCCCACGCCAACTCGCTCAACCGATGCTGTATCAAACTCATGCGCGGATTATGCTTGATGTGCAGCGCTACCATGAGCTTTTTGATGTCAATGGGCAACTTGATCAAGATTTCCGTGATATTTTGTATCAGGCGCGGGCCGTCATGAATGTGCGCCATCCCGGGTTTGGGGAACCGCAGATGGCAGAACAAGTGGTGTGGCGAGGTACATACCTTGATGTGGCAATCACTGCCAATACCCCCGCGTTGGCGGCCACACTCAGCAACGAATATGCTGATGTATTGATAATGACGATTCAAGCTGCTGGCGGGCGTGAAATCTTGCGTAATGTGTTGGGCTGGGAAGTCACATTGGCGCTACGTGGTACCCCAGCAAATGACAACGAAACCCGCATATTGCGAGATTTTGTGCGTCTCGCAGTGTTTACATTTAATCGTCCGATTGAACCGATTGCCAAATATACACGGGTTCATGATTTACCGTTTGCTGATCAATCTGATTTGCTACGTGCCGTTGAGTGGCATCGGATGCAGATAGAGCAAACGCAGTCCTCTCCGCAAAATCCCGAAATTGCACTACAACAACGTGACATGCTTCAGAGTATGCGAGAATTCGAAGCGGTGATGTTGGCTGCTGACCCCCATCTCGCGTTTAATCCGACCATAGTTGGTGTGTTGTATCGTGTCGGCTCGGCACCGATACCACTCGAAGCGTTACCTCGCTATTTGTGGCTGATAATCGGTGCCACAATCTTGGGTGGGTTATTGTTTGCGGCGATTGTGATTTGGTTTGATCGTAGTGTGGGGATTGTGGCACGGAGTGCCGAAATTTGGAGTTACCGGGTTTTGATTGAACATTTGGTGCGCCGGAATTTATTAATCCGCTACCGAGGAAGTATTTTGGGGTTTGCTTGGACACAAATTGCGCCGTTGATGCAATTGCTGGTTTATTGGGTGGTATTTGGGTATTTTTTCCCAGGGAATACCTTAGCGCTTTATCCACTATTTATTGCATGTGCGTTGTTGCCATGGGCATATACGGCTGATGCGATTGCCACTGCGGTGCGTAGTATTAGTGATAATGCACCGCTGGTGCGTCAGACATATTTTCCGCGCGAAGTTTTACCGATTGCAAGTGTACTTACCAGCATGGTGAATTTTTTGTTATCATTGCCTATGCTGATTTTGTTCCAATGTATTGTGCGCTATATTGCCCAAGGGACAGTAAGTCTTCCTTGGACAATTGCCTATTTGCCAATAATTTTGCTCGTCCATACGCTTTTTGTGTTAGGGTTTGCGCTTTTCTTGACTGCCTTAGCCGTGTATTCGCTTGATGTAATTCACTTCGTTGGTATTTTTTTGCAAGTCTGGTTTTTTTTGACACCAATCGTCTATTCACTTAATGGGATAAGTAGCAGTTTGGCACGCGTGTTGCGTTGGTGTAACCCTATGGCATCATTTGTGGAATATTATCGTGAAATATTGTATGGCCAACCGGTAGCAAGCGGGTTATTTCCCACACCAGGAATTCCGGCGAGTGAGTCAATAGTGCGGTCGTTGTTGGTATCAATGTGTGTGATGGGAGTTGGGTACTGGCTGTTTCGTCGGGTTCATGATTATATCAGTGAGAAATTATAATGTCTGAAGCGGTAATTTGTTTGACACATGTGTCGAAATCCTTTTCGCGTGGGCGCAGTATTGCCCCGTGGCAACAATGGTGGAGCGCGCGGGAGAATCCTGCACCTGCCGGCCAAGGGTTATTGCGTAATGTCATTGATGATGTTTCGTTGACAGTCACCGCGGGTGAACGTGTCGCCTTGATTGGCAACAATGGGGCAGGTAAAAGTACTTTACTCAAATTAATCAGCCGTATTTTGGTACCCGATAGTGGCGAAATCAGCGTGCGCGGACGAATTTCGTCGTTGCTTGAGCTCGGAATTGGGTTTCATCCCGAAATGACAGGTAGCGAAAATATTTACTTTTATGGGTCGCTCATGGGTATGCCGCGCAACGAAGTTGCCCATTTGTTTGCCGAAATAGAAGCGTTTGCCGATATTGGCGAATACATCAACCAACCCGTCAAAGTCTACTCGTCGGGGATGTATCAGCGTTTAGCATTTGCGAGTGCCTTTGCAATGCGTCCTGATGTGTTGATTGCTGATGAAGGGTTATCGGTAGGCGATGCTTCCTTCCAACAAAAGTGCCTGAATCGGATCGAAGAACTCGGCAAACAAGGAACAACAATTTTGATTGTGGCGCATAATGCTGCAGCGATGATGCGGATTGCGACGCGAGGTATTTGGCTCGATAACGGCGGTATTCGTATGGATGGAGCGATTGCGCAGGTGTCTGAAGCTTATGCCGAATACATGACACTTGATGCCTTCCAACGTGCAACTGCAGTTCCGGCGGGGATTATTCAACGAATCACCAATCCTTATATATTGATTTCGGAATCGGTACGTGTCAACGCACTTAGCGTAATTGACAGGAGCGAGCCTATTTGGGATGTCCAAAATCCGCTCAAAATTCGTGCCGAAATCAGCATAACTTCGCCGTGTTATCTCGGCAGGGTGAGGGTACGCCTGATTGGGGCGGCCGATAATATCCCACTGCTCGAAAACAGTTACCTACAAGGTGAAGCGCGTCTGTTTTTGCAAGGGACCCATACAATTACGGCAACAATCCCTCCACTCGGGGTGAAGCCAGGGCTTTATCGTGTGGGGGTAGCGGTTTTTGATGCAGAAGGTTACGAACGCGAAGCGGCGAATTCGTCGTTGTTTGTTCGTGTGCATAATGCGAATGTGGCTCGTGATGCTTCTTTGATAACAGAATCAACGATTATTGTTGAGTAATGTAATGCCCAAGCGTTGGCTTGTATACATGTGGATATGCGTGATTTGTGTGGGGTGTGCAGCCCCAGGCAATAATCCCCCTCCGCCACCAATCCCCACCAAAAGTCCAAGTGGGATTATTGTACAGGGGAGTACGTCCAATCAAATCGAATCACAACTTGCCACATTGGGTGCGTACCCACGAATCGATGAAGTCGAGTTTGGCGTTGTTTCTCATCTCTTTTATACCGACCGTAACCGTGTGTTGACCCTCACCCAAATTGCGGGTTTTGATTGGGTGCGTCAACAAATCCATTGGAAGGATATTGAGGCTTCGCCAGGTGTTTATTATTGGGATGAAGTCGACAAAATTATCGAAGATACGGCGGGGTTTAATGTTAAGTTGATGATTAGCATCGTTCAAGCGCCAGACTTTTATGCAGCTAAACATGGGATGCCTCCTGACCCCAAGCCATTTGGGAATTTGGTTGCCAATATGATTGCGCGATATGGCGGCTTGATTACTGCGGTCGAAGTCTGGAATGAGCCAAATTTGGCTGTCGAAAACGGTGGTCGGGTCGATGATCAATCAGTGGCAAATTATGCCGAAATGTTGATGGAAGCATATCGCCGTATCAAAACAGCCCGTCCTTATACGTATGTGATTGCTGCCGCACCTTCGTCGACTGGTGTGAACGATGTCAATATTGCGATGGACGACGAAAAATTCCTCACAAGCTTGTACGCCTATAAAGGGGGCATCATCAAAGATTATTTTGATGCCCAAGGAGTGCACCCCGGTGCTGCTGCGAACCCCCCTGATACGTTGTGGCCAGATAAACCGGGGAACCCGGTTGGCTGGAATAATCATCCTAGTCATTACTTTCGCCATGTCGAGCAAATTCGCAAAATTATGGTCGACGCCGGACTTGCTGATAAACAGATTTGGCTGACTGAATATGGATGGGCGACCCAAAACAACACCCCTGGCTATGAATATGGCAATCAAGTGTCATTTGAAGATCAAGCCCAATTCACGGTCGATGCCACTAACATGGTGTATCAAAAATATCGCGACGAAACAGGTCGATCGTGGATTGGGGTTATGTTTTTGTGGAATCTCAACTTTGCGGTGTTATGGGGGCAATCAGGGAATCCGCTCGAAGAGCAAGCGTCGTTTGCCATCCTCAATCCTGATTGGAGCCCGCGCCCTACGTTTATTGCCTTACAAGGTCTGTACCAAAAAATAAAAAAAGAACAAGGCAAGTGGCAACCACCACCGACCCCTTAACTATATAACATCTTTTCTGTGTAATGGTTATGCGTTTTTCGTTGCCATAATGTTGATGCGCCCCACTACTGCGAAGGCAGTAGTGGGGCGCATCCGATCAAATAGCCGACTGCTTAGGTCATTTTGGGTGGGTTGTTGTTGGCATCACTGGCTGCGGCGGGTTGTGCTGCTGATGGGATTAACCCACTTGCCAACGCCTTGAGACTATGGGTGCGCAAGTAGTAGACGACACCGGCAATAATCAATACCAGAATCAAAATCAAGAAGTAGATATTATGGAACAGCATGCCGATGATAATGGTAGTACCACCCACGGCCAAGGCCACAAAGAAGTTGACGAAGCCCATGATGCCATCAGCAACGGAGCCAATGACGCCAACCACGTCGAGGATTTTGACGATGGGGTCAACCAACAAACCTAACCCAATCCACAAGCCGAGGATGCCAAGGATGCGGATAACCCAGATCCAGAAGACATACTCGAAGTGCAGGGTGGCAATGGCGTCATCACGGGTACCAAGAAAAACGCGGTACAATGTGCGTTTGCCATCGGCGATGGATTCGTCGGTGTATGATTCAATGGCGCCCCCATTGAGCTTGCCCATGGCGGTGACCGATACGCCACTTTTGAGAGCCATAAACGAAACGCGCATGTCGCCAACTTGGGGGGCGCTATTGGCACCGTCGCGGTTGTACAAATAGCGACCGCTTTTGTAGAATCCGCTAATCCCATCGGCGGGTTTGACATCGACTTTGTCACCACCGGGCAAAGAAATGGTGTCGGGGTTGATGGTATATGCACCAATGGTGGCTGCACTGACTTTGAACGATGCATCGTCAATCGATTTTGAGGGGTTCTCGTGACCTTCGGGGTGCTCAAATTGGCTTGACGCCGATGGTGACGACGTCCATTCCTTCGAGTAGGTATAGGTCGTAGTGGTAGTGGAACCGCCGCCTACGGCGTCTTTGGTTTCCTCTGATTGTTTGGTTTCCTTCCAGGCATACATTTCGGCAGTGCGATCAAGCGTGATGTAGGGTCCTGGTACCATGTAGGGGTCGTCACCAATTTGCTCGTCGCTGACGAGTTTGCCTGATACGGATGCAAATACCCCATCCTTGCTGGCATCAACACTGTCGCTCGATACGACGACAGACTTTTTGGCAAGCTCAGACAGGTCCTTGGAGCCTTCGTTGCTCCACAATCCCCAAATACATAACGGAATCAAAATAATCCCAAAAATGACGCCGGCAAATGACCCGGCAATTCGCGATCCCCAACTGTTGCGGGTGACCTTGGTGAATTGGTTTCCCATGAAACTCTCCTTATAATTTTGCACAATACTCGGCGAGTAGCCAATAACGCAATCGTTATCGGTGCATCAACTATGCGGTAATGAACTCGTGTTCTTTGCTATTATATCAGACAATTTTCAGGTGTTGAATACTTTGGACATGCACAGCGAATATTTCGGCACAATGTCAACAAACAATGTGTGCGTTACTGATTTGCATATTCCTGCATGCAACGAACCTGTGATGTGTACTGATTCAAGCTATAATAGAACCAGAGAAATGGGGCGTTATGCAGATTTTTTATACGGATCATTTTGTCTTGCCTATCCCGAACGGTCACCGCTTCCCCATGCAAAAATACCGTTTGTTGCGTGAGCACGTCCAGCAGGCTGATTGGCTACAGGGGCACACCTTAGTTGAGCCACCGGCTGCCGAAGTTACCCAACTGTTGCGAGCCCACCATCATACATATGTGACCCAAATCATGCAAGGTGCGTTGTCTGCGGCTGAAGTGCGCCGGATTGGCTTCCCGTGGTCTCCACAAATGGTTGAGCGCTCGCGCCGAGCTGCTGGTGCTACATTGGCTGCGGCGCACCAGTCATTGTGCGATGGAGTCGCGATAAGTCTTGCTGGTGGTACGCACCATGCCTGTGTCGGGCATGGAGAGGGGTATTGTGTGTTTAACGACAGTGCGGTAGCTGCCTTGGAATTGCATGCGCTCGGGCTTGTCAAGCGCGTACTCGTTGTTGATCTTGATGTGCATCAAGGTAATGGGACTGCTGACATTATGAGACCCCATGAGTGGTGCTATACCTTTTCGATGCATGGCGCCAAAAACTATCCCTTCCGCAAGGTGGCGAGTGACTGTGACATTGATTTGCCTGACGGTACTACTGATGATGAATACTTGACCACACTGGCTACCGCGTTAGATTACGTGTTCCACATGGCGCGCCCTGATTTGGTGCTATATGTATCAGGAGCGGACCCTTATGAAGATGATAGTTTGGGGCGACTCAAGCTCACTAAACCTGGTCTCGCCACTCGCGACGCCATGGTTGCGCAGATGATTCGGTCATTTGGGGTGCCATGTGTGGTGACGATGGCGGGTGGCTATGCCAATGACATCAATGATAGTGTCGCAATTCATGCCAATACGGTGCGCACGTTTGTGAAGATGAATGTAACTCCATGACCACTATTTCACTCACCAATACGACAACGGTCCAACTCTTGCCACAGCGGGCGTTGTTTTGGCCTGCGCAACGGGCGGTGGTAATTGCAGATGCACATATTGGCCGTCCATTGCCGCAGCAGCAACGCACTGCTTTGCTGTTGCAGTCGTTGCTCAACCGGCTGTCGCAATTAATCATTACGACGGCCGCCACGCAGTGTATTGTGCTTGGCGATTTGTTTCATATGCGCAAGCATTATTTGGCTGATGCAATTGATCCGTTTGTGGCGTGGCGCCAACAACATCCTACCTTAGACATGTTGTTGGTACGGGGGAACCATGAGCGTGCGATGGGAGACCCCCCGTTGCGTTGTGGGCTACAGTGTGTTAACCCTGGCTACGTGCGCGACGATATTACGTTGTTGCATGAGCCACGTCAGCAACCTGGCTTTGCAATGTGTGCACATCTCCATCCCAATATGTTGGTGCCAAGTGAGCGCACAGCTATGGTAGCGGTGGCCTGTTTTATCTGGCACCCCAATTATATTGTGTTGCCCGCCTTCGAAGATGCGCTGCCTGGGCGGGTAGTTGCACGCCATTCATCAGAGCGCCAGGCTTATATTTTGCACGACGAAGTAGTGTTATGCGACGCATAAATTATCGACTGCATCGGGTAAGCTATTTGATGCTACTCCTAGGTTTGGCTTGGATTATCGCTACCCGGCAAGTGGCAACCACGCCTGTGGTGGTGGCGCCGGGATTCGTTTTGCCGCCACTATTATTCCAAACGGCCACTGGGGCAACAGTGAGTACTGCGCTACGCGGGCAACCCCGTGTGTTGACGTTGTGGGCCAGCTGGTGCCCGCCATGCCGGGCAGAGCTCCCAGTCGTGGCCGCCTTGGCTCCACATCTCGCCGCCCAAGGAGTGGATGTAGTGTTAGTCAACCAAGGTGAATCGGTCGCCGATACGCAATCATTTCTTAGTGATCAACATATCACCTTGCCTGTTTGGTATGACAATCAAGGATTGCTGGCGACCGCAGTCGCTTCACGTGATTTACCAACCACCGTATTCGTCGATGCCAGCGGGGTGGTGCGACTCGTCTATCGGGGGCCCGTATCGGCCCAATTATTGACGACGATGGCAGATACATTGGCCACTGGAGGAGCACCATGATGCCATTAGTGACCCTCGGGCCGCTCCGGCTGAGTAGTTATGGCATCTGTCTGGTGATTGCAGTGGGAGTTTGGTGGTGGTGGAGCGCGCGTCGCTTCCCTGCGGGTAGCACTGTTGACCATGATAGCCTGTTGTTGGTCATGGTGGTGGGTGCTTGGTTGGGTGGACGTGTCGGCGCTATGCTTGGTTCGGTAGCGATTTGGACGCAACTTGTCAATCTGCGTGCGCTCGAATTTAGTTGGCCAGGTGCATTAGTTGGTGCATCCAGTGCACTCGCCCTCTATCATTGGCGTCGTCCGTTGCCATGGGCGTTGCTGCTTGATGCTATGGCGCTCCCCACGCTCTGTGCCCAAATAATTGGTGCTTTCGGATTATGGTTGGCGGGGACAGCGGTCGGGGTGCCGTGGCAGGGCGCATGGGCGGTTGCTAGCGCAGGGGCTTGGCGTCATCCAGTCCAACTCTATGCAGCTGGCATTGCCATGGTAGCAGCAGTGTGGTGTATGTTGGCAGCGCGATATTGGCCGCTGATTCCAGCTCGGTGGTGGTTACTGGCGGGGATTGCCGTTAACTTGCTGATTAGTGCAGGATTCCAAGCGGATGCCTTGACGCTGGCAGGTGGCATCCGCGTCAGCCAATGTGTGGGACTAGGGTTGTTGATTGTGGTGATTGAGCGTGTTATGATGACCGTACATCCGCGGACGTAATGTGGATTGTGGGTTATAAGGGAGCTGTGTGCATGGTAGCGCGACCATTTTACTACAAAGAAACACATGGCTTTCGGATTTTTGTGCGCCCTGCCTATCTCCCTGATGAGTCCGATGCCGCTATGGGCCGCTTTGTTTTTGCGTATCATGTCCGCATCGAAAACTGTAGCAAACGGCCAGCCCAACTGCGCTCGCGCCACTGGTATATTACTGATAGTATTGGCGAGCAATACACCGTTGTCGGCGACGGTGTCGTCGGTCAGCAACCACGGCTTCACCCGGGTGACGTCCACGAATACCGGAGTTTTTGTGTGCTCAAATCTGCCCAAGGCACTATGTCAGGGTTTTATACATTTGTCAATGACGATGACATCGCGTTTGATACTGTCATTCCGTTGTTTGAGTTAACCACACATCCCTCCTAATCCCATTTTGCCTGAGCCTTTGTCTCTAGAGGACATTCATGGATTATTCACCCATTTTGCAACTGCAATTACGTCCCAATATCATCGACCTCGGTTGGGGGCATCCTGATATGCAGTTATTGCCGCATGCGCAAATCCAATCTGCCACCAATACCGCCTTGCGCCGTTGGGGCGGAGCAATGCTGACGTATGGGATTGATCACGGAGTCATCCCGTTGCGCGAACAGCTTGCTGATTGGATTGCCCAGCACGAGCAGGTACGCCCTCAATTAGCTGAAATCATGCTCTCGGCCGGTAATTCGCAAGCTTTGGCCCACATATGTACGATGCTCACCCAACCGGGTGATGTGATTTTGGTCGAGAACCCCACTTATCACTTGGCGTTGCGGATTTTGCGTGATGCGCCTGTGGTCATCCGTGGCATACCCTGTGACCACGAAGGAGTCGATGTCGATGCGCTACGTGCGGTGGTGCACGAATACCACCAAGCCGGGCAACGAGTGGCGTTTTTTTATACAATTCCCACCTTTCAAAACCCTACCGGCACAACATTATCATCGGCGCGGCGCCAGCAACTTGCCCAACTCGTGGTCAATAGCGGTTTACAAATCGTCGAAGACGACGTCTATCGCGAATTGTGGTACGAACATGCTCCAGCGCCGTCTTTGTGGGCCAGCCTGCCGCGTGGCAGTGTCATCCGGTTGGGGTCGTTTGCCAAATCCTTGGCGCCTGGCTTGCGTCTCGGCTATATTAGTGCCGATGTGGGCACCATCCAGCGCTTAGCTGGCTCGGGGTTGCTCGATAGTGGCGGTGGGATTGCCCACTTCCAATCGTTGATCGTCAGCGAACTCATGGCTAATGGCGATTTTGCTGACATCGTTTCGCAGTATCGTCAACGCTACGGCTCGCGTTGCCACGCCTTGCATACGGCATTAGTACCATTACAATCACACGGCTATCAGTGGTATCGTCCCACCGGCGGATATTTTTTGTGGATGCGTTTGCCCAGTGGCTGCGACGAACTACAGGCCTTGGCTCGGCTCGAGGAGCGCGGTGTCTCTGCGTTGCCTGGCCAACTCTTTAGCCAAGGACCACTCGGTTATGCTGCCTTGCGTTTTTCGTTTAGCTTGTATGACGAAGCCACCTTGCACCACGCCGGTGCGCTGATTGTTGACACACTATTGTCTTGATTATTTTTGAAAAAAACGTGGGGCGCGGACGTGAATAAACATGAAGCTCGTGGCGTGTCATACGCCACGAGCTTTGGATTGTCTGACGCGCACGCATGCGCGTTAGGCGCCGAAGAGGGTTTCGCCATCTGCCAACACAGATTTTTGCCAGGCGCTGGCTGCCACCCGGGCGGCAATCATCACATTGGTGCCCACTTGGACATTGGCAGGGATGATGGTGTGCATGCCGATGAGGGTCAAGCCACTATTGAGCAAGTTGGGGATTTGGGCATTGACGGCACCGCCACGGCTATGGCCGACTTGTGCCCCACTGCCCACCACGACGTTTTTGTCAATGATGGTGCGCTCGATGCGACTCCCTGCCCCCAAAGTCACATCGGGCAAAATAATACTGTCGATGACGCTACATCCTGCCGGTACTACCACCCCTGGCCCGATCAACGAGCCCGACACAACGCCATCGACGCGACTACCATCACAAATCATGCTGTTTGCGATGCGCGCTTGTGGTCCCACTTCGGCGGCAGGCATTTCGGCACTGCGGGTATGAATCACCCAATTGGGATCACTCAAGTCGAGCGCCGGTTGGTCACTGAGGAGCGCCATACTAGCATCGTAGTAGGCTTGGATGGTACCGACATCGGCCCAATAATCAGGGAAGGTGTAGCTGTTGACGTTGGTTTCGCTGACGAGTGCTGGCATCAAATCACGGCCGATGTTTTCCCCTAAATGGCGTTGGAGTACGTCGATCAGGTATTGCTTGCGGAACAAATAGATGCCCATCGAGGCCAGGGTTGATTCGCTTTGGGCAGGTTTTTCGACAAACTGGCGCACATGCCCGTGCCCATCCAAGGTCACAATCCCAAAGCGCTGTACTTCGTGGGCGGCCACGGGATGTACCGCCACTGTTACATTACTGCCACGGGCTAGGTGGGCGGCAATCATCGGGCGATAGTCCATTTTGTAGATGTGGTCACCGGCAAGCACCAGCACATGCTCGGCCGATTGCTCACTAATAAAGTCGAGGTTGGCCCGCAACGCATCGGCATTACCTCGTTGCCAACTCATGCCGCTGCCGAGGTAAGGGTGCAAAAAGTGTACACCTCCCATGCGCCGGTCGAGGTCCCACGGCTTGCCGACCCCCACATGCTCTTGCAATGAGCGGGGGCGGTACTGGGTGAGGATGCCCACATTAGTAATCCCCGAATTGACACAATTAGATAACGTAAAATCGATAATCCGATACTTACCGGCAAACGGCACGGCAGCTTCAGCGCGTTCAGCGGTCAAAACGCTCAGTGCGGGATGCTCACCACCGGCCAAAATTAGTGCGAGGACACGACTCATGTTTGACCCCTTTGCTCATTGTTGGCGTTCGACTGGGCGCCGTGTGGCACGCAACACCGCAAACCACTGGCTACACCACATCATCCCCCATAACCCAGTCAGTGCATACATTCCTGCGTGCATGGCAACTCGGAGCCAATCTGCACTACTGTGCAAATTGTGCGGTGGCAAGGCGGGGAGCAATGGGATGCATATGTATAATAATACCACCATGCCACCGATTCCGACCAGCCACATCCACAATTTATCAAAAATTCGAATGTTGGCATAGCGTCGCATCAACCACCATAGCAACACTCCTGCTTCTGCGGTGTTGGCAATGCTAAACACCGTTGCCGTCGTACTGAGGCGCTGGAGCGGTGTGCCCGCTTGACTCAACCACCAACCCAGCCCGAGATTGAGTGCCACCGCTCCGGCACCGACAAATACCGGCACGCGGGTATTTTTGAGGGCAAACCAAATCCGTACAGCGATCTCGGCCACACTAAAACCTGCCAACCCGAGGGCGTAGCCCCGCAAGGCTGCTACCGTGAGTTGCGCTGAGGCCGCATCAAACGACCCCCGTTGGTAGAGCACCAGCACCACCAATTCGGGGGCATACCACAGTACGACACTAGCTGGCAAGGCGACCGCCAGCACAGACTGCAGGGCGTGACTCGCTTCGGCGCCAAACTGGGCATCCTCGCCACTGGCGGCGAGGCGCGCCAGCCTAGGGAATATGACCGTGCCGACGCTCAACCCGACCAAGCCGTGGGGTAATAACATGACTTGCATCGCGTAGCCCGCGGCGGCGACAGCACCGACACCAAAGCTTGACGTAATGGCAATCATACTCGCTAAATTGATTTGCCAAATCGATTGCCCAAATAACCGGGGCAGCAACAACTTGCCCACATCCACTAAACCCACGCTATGCAGCCAGGCGTTGGCAACATAGCGCCAGGTTACTCGGCGCAGCGCAGGGATTTGTACCAACGTAAAGGCAGCTGCGCCAAGTAACACCCCATAAATCACCCCATGGATGCCATACCAACGCGCTAGCACCGCCGCCCCAAAAATAATCCCGATGTTGTAAAGATTTGATCCAAGCGTGGGGATGCTAAATTGCTCGTGGGCTTCGAGCACTGCCTTGAAAATCCCGCCGATGCCCAGCAAAATCGGTTGGAGCAACAACATCCGCATTAAATCAGCGGTGAGGTGTTGCGTCTCGGCTGGGAAGCCACGGGCAGTGGTCATCTGTACCAACGGCAAAGCCCAAATCCATGCCACCGCCGAGATTGATACCAGACAGGGCAACATCAAGTTGAGCACACTGCTGGCTAATTTGCCCGCTTCGTCGCTCCCGGCATCGTGGCGGCGTTGTTGGAACACCGGGATAAGGGCTGTCCCCAATGCGCCACCCGCTACTACGAGGTATAACAAATCGGGGATGGCAAAGGCGGCTCGGTAGGCATCGACCAGTGGACTAGTACCGAATTGGGCAGTGATGAACATATCGCGTACTACGCCGAGGAGCCGGCTAGCGAGATAACCCACGGCGACAATTAACGTGTTTAAGAGGGCGCGTGAGCGTGGCGCCGCTTGGTTTGTGGTCATTGTTGCAGAGCCTGTAGTGTTCTGGTATAATCATAATTCAGAGACTCTTATGAGCCCGAGTAGTTGAATTATACGGGAGAACCGTCACCTTGGCGAACACCAAATCTGCAATCAAGCGTATCCGCATCTCAGAAGATCGCCGTGTACGCAACAATTCCTACCGTGCCCGCGTTCGTACCATCGTCAAAAAAGCCGAGCAGACTGTGGCTAAAGGCAATGTGGACGCCACTGCCTTGCAAGCTGCTATCAGCATACTTGACAAAGCCGCCTCAAAGGGTGTGCTCCACAAGAACAACGCCGCTCGCCGCAAGTCACGCCTGATGAAGAAGGCCAACGCTGTCGCTGCCAAGTAATATGGTGCGTTCTGCGCAAATCCGTGGTGCCATTTGGCACCACGGATTTTTTGTGCGAACGTAGACGTAGAGACGCAGCCTGCTGCGTCTCTACGTCTACGTTACATCACGCTTCCATGACCAACAAGTCGAGACCGGCTGCCACATCAATGGCGCCCGTTTTGCTTTGGTGGTCGAGCTTGAGTAGTTGTTGGTGGAGACGTTCGAGTTCGGTGGCGCGGAATCCGCGCGCTTGCTCGATAGCCTTGTCGGTGATAAAGCCTGGGCGCAGGCCCACGGCACTTGCGATTTCGTTGGCACGCCGACGTTCGCTATCGAGGATGCGCACCTGAATCAATATCCGTACTTGGCGGGCAATCATAAAAATCACATACTGCGGGGCTTGCCCATCGTCGAGTAATTTGTGGAGTTTGCTAAGGGCTACCCCTTTGCGGCGGGCCGCAAGGGCATCCACAAAGCCAAACATGTTTTCTTCTGTATCGTCGCTTACCAACAAATCAACGATTGCGGTGGTGATGCTACCGCCGGGACGCACATAGGTGGCCATTTTGGTGAGCTCATTCAACAGCGTGCGGCCATTGTTTCCGACCATGGCAATTAAGCGCGCGGTGGCAGGATTATCAATGACTACGTTCAGTTGGCGGGCGCGCTCACCAATCCAACGGATCAATTCGGTTTCTTTGGGGTGTTGAAAATCGTGGGCTGAGCCGATTTTGTTGATATGGTTAAACAGCGCATTGCGTTTATCGAATTCATCGTTTTCGATGAAAACCACATCGCACCAGGCTGGCAAGCGTTCGAGATAACTTTTTAGTTCATCACGATCTTTGCCTGCTTTTTGGTTTTTGAGCAAGTCTTCTACAATCACCAACCGGCGATCATGCAAAAAAGGAAACGCTTCGCAGGCCTGCGCCAGCGCGTCGAGCTTGAAGCGCTTGCCGTCCACGCGGGTCACGTTCAGTGATCGCGCCGACTCGGGGATTTGGGCAAGCAAGTTCTGGACATATTCGCTGCGCTGATATTCGTCTGGACCAAATAGCAAATAAATCATCCCAATTACCCCGTGTATTCCCCAATAGCCTTGAATTCGGCATAGGCCTGCGCCTCATCAGGGTGCGCTAATTGTGGTGCTAACGGCAACCCGACCGCCAGCCCTGCCTGATTGAGAATCGCTTTGATTGTCGCTACAGCACCCACTTTGCGCACATAGCCGTCGACACTGGCGACCTGCGCTTGGATGTCGCTCCGGCTCGGATCGTCAGTGAGTTGACGTAACGCTTGGGGCACAATATTAGCAATCGCCAAAATCGAACCTCCGGCGCCATTAGTGATGGCTTGGGCAAGGATAGGCGCATTGCCGGTATAGATTTTGAGGGTGGGGTAGGTGGCGACCAACATGGCTGTATGGGCTGCATTGACGCCACTATCTTTGATGCCATAGATGTACACTGGGTGGCTTTGGAGTAACGCATCGATAATCGTCGGGGTAATCGCGACGCCGGTCATAGGAGGAATGTGGTAGAGGATGATTTTGCTCCCCAGCGGCAAGGCATCACAGAGCTGGCGATACCAGGCAATCACGCCTGCGTCACCTGATTGTTTATAAAAAAACGGTGGCAAGACCAAGGCGGCATCGGCACCAGCGGCCAAAGCGGCCTTGGTGAGGCTAATTGTGTCGTCGAGTGATTGACAACCGGTACCGGCAATTACACCGAGACTTCCACGGTGCTGTACACAGGTACTAATAATCGCGAGGCGTTGGGCCACACTAAACGACAGTCCTTCGCCGGTGGTGCCGCAGGGTACGACACCATCGAGCCCGCGGGCTTCAAGGTGGCGCATTAGGGTAATCATGGTGGGCGCATCAAATTGATTATTTGCGGAAAGTGGGGTTACTATAGCTGCATGTAAGTCTGGCATCGTGTTCCTACTGGATAAACATCGTACTTGTGCCAAATTGTACCATGGATAGGTTGTTGATTTCGGCCACCATGAATCGGTTGTTGCATATGCAGTGGTGTTGGTATAATAGGGCAAACGAGAAGGTAGGTATGTGATGTTTTTGCGTGGATTTGGGCT
>Ga0214917_10000077_pt1 | contig 110374 bp, 84 predicted proteins | sample LL_1208_BB_MetaG_FD_177983 | JGI IMG/M metagenome (GOLD analysis project Ga0214917, IMG submission 177983) | Freshwater microbial communities from Lake Lanier, Atlanta, Georgia, United States - LL_1208_BB | ecosystem: Environmental > Aquatic > Freshwater > Lake | place: USA: Georgia... | reverse complement strand
GCCCGGACCACCGCCGCCCGGACCACCGCCGCCCGGACCACCGCCGCCCGGACCACCGCCGCCCGGACCGGCTCCGCCGGGGCCGCCGCCACCAGGTCGATTCGACCCGGCGAGTCCGCCCGGCACAGGAAATGGCTTCGTCGCACCGCCGAGGCTCGGCCGCTCCATCGGCCGGGTCGACAGGCTCGGGCGTCCCGGCAGTGTCGCGGCACCGCCACCCAGCTGCCCGCCACCCAGCTGCCCGCCACCCGGCCTCCCGCCACCCAACTGGCCACCGCCGGGCAGACCAACACCCCCCGGCAGTCCGGTGGCGCCGAGCGAGCCGGGCCGCAGCGACGGCGATGGCGGTGCCGCGAAGCCGCCTCCCGGGCGACTGGCCGAGCCGAGGCCGGGGCGATTCAGGCTCCCCAGACCTCCCCCTGACAATCCGCCGCCCGGCTGGGGCGCCGGCCTGACCGACGAACCGAGGCCTCCGGGAAGGCCGCCGGCGCCCGGCAGGCCGCCGGGACGGCCCATGCCGCCTGCCTGCAGCGAACCGAGCCCGGGACGGGCGGTCGTCATTCCTGGCCGCAGCTGCGGCGCCGGCATCGGTCGTGCACCGACCGTCGGCAGCGACGGCCGCGACATGTTCGGGCCGCCACCCAGGTTCGGACGTTGGAAGTTCGGCCGCTGCATCTGCGGCATCTGCATGCCCGGCCGCTGCATCGGCATGGACGGCCGCGCCATCTGCTGTGGCATCTGGGGCCGTGCCATCTGCTGCGGCCGTTGGGCCGGCATCTGGGGTCGCGCCATCTGCTGGGGCCGCTGCATCGGCGCGGCGGGACGGGCCATCGGTGCCGCGGGCCGCGCCATCGGGGCCGCGGGACGGGCCATGGGCGCCGCGGGCCGCGCCATCGGGGCCGCCGGGCGACCACCGCCGCCCCCACCTCCACGACCTCCGCGCTGCGCGCCGAAGGCCACGACCGGCACCGCGACCAGGACGACCAGGCAGACGCAGTCGACCAGAGAACGCACGCGACGCACGCGAGACGACAGCCACATGGGAGACGACCTTTCCTTGGGACCGAATTGCGATGAAACCGCCGAAGCCGGCGACTGCATGGTGACGCTCACTTCGCCGGGGTCGAACCCTGTCCGGCCGGCGACGCGGGCTTCGCGCCGGGCTGAGGCGGCTTCCGGGCGATGACGAGTTCGAAGTCGGGCTCCTCGGCCCCTGCGACGATGCGGTCGGTGCTGCGCACGATGAAGTGGTCGGCATCCTTGATCGCCACGAGCACCGTTGCCGAGGCGGTCGTGCCGTCGGGCATGGTGGCCTCCGTCTTCGCCACCCAGCCGCTCTCGAGGGGAGTCCACTCGCCGTGGCTGAAGCCGCCGTCCGAGTCGAACGTCCACGAACGGATGGTGCCCTCGACAGGATCCCAGCCGATCCGCTGCGAACTGGTCGACGCCGGCTCGCCCCCCACCGACATCGTGTAGTCGCCGAGGATGTAGTTGCCGTCCTCGCTCCAGCGCCAGCTGATCGACGTGGTGGCCTCCGGGCTCTCGTCCACCCAGTCTCCCACGAGCATCGAGAGCGGCAGCAGCATCTCCTGCGCGGTCGGCGCGGGATCGTCGGCGAACTCGCGATACGACGCGATCGGCCACGTGTCGCCGACCTTGTCCCGCAGGGCGACGTACCGCAGTTGGGCGGCCAACGCCCCCTCCTCGGCCGTGATCTGCCGCACGCCCTCCTCGACGGCGAGGCTGTCGCCGATCGTCCGCACCGATGTCACCTCCATCCCCAGCGACGCCTTCGGAAACTTCTCGAAGAACCTCTTGAAGAGCGCCTCGATCTCACCGCGGCCCGAGTAGACGTTGCCGTTCTCGTCGACCAGTTCCCCCTTCTCCATGAAGAGCGCGGCGAGGGCGGTCGCGTCGTTGGCGTTGAACGCCTTCAGCGTCGCCTCCATTTCACGACGGATCACCGCCGCGAACTCGGGCGGCGCCGCCACGGCGGTCGCCTGGGCCGCGGCCGACTGCTCCTGCGCCGATGCCGCTCCCGCCGTCATGGCGACGGCCACGAGGCTCGCGAGAATCCAAGCACCACCGGCTCGGACACCATCCTCCGCCCCTCGACACCGCACCGTCGCGACCCGCTGCACCGCCATGTTCGGGAACTCCTCGTGATCAGCCTGTTGATTCGCCACCCTGCCGCACGCCGACGGCTCGGCCCCGCGCCGCCCCGCGGTTCGTTGCCGCCGCGGACGGACCCGTCGCCACCAGTGAAGCGAGTTTTCCGGGAAACGCAAGCGGCCGTGCCGGCGGCAGGAGTCGCCGGGCATCGCGGCCCGCCGCGTTCGCCGACGGCGAGGCTTGTCGGCCACGCGGCGCCGCGGCTAGATTTCGGCCTCGTGGAAGCGAGGTCGCGGCCGGGGCCCTGGCGGCGCGGTGTGCACTATCCGACGCAAGATCCGATCCCAGAGTGCTCGGGCCCCGCTCGCGAATCCCCCCCTCACGAATCCCAGATCGCGCCCTCAGCAAGGAGTCCGCCATGGCACTGCCGACGAAGCAGGCGTTGTCGCTGTTCGACGAATTCAAGAACTTCGCTTTCAAGGGGAACGTGATCGATCTGGCGGTCGGCGTGATCATCGGCGGTGCCTTCGGCAAGATCGTGACGAGCATGGTCGACAACGTGATCATGCCGGTGGTCGGCGTGATCCTGCCGGGCAATAACGGCTACGAGAAATGGGCGGTCACGATCGGCGAGAAGACGATCCCGTACGGCAAGTTCCTCGGCGACATCGTCAGCTTCCTGATCCTGTCCCTCGCCTTGTTCATCTTCATCGTCAAGTTCCTGGGCTGGGTCATGAAGTCGAAGGCCGCCGCGGCGGCCGAGCCGCCCCCCCCGACCAAGGATCAGGAACTCCTCACCGAGATCCGCGACCTGCTCAAGCAGCAGTCGCACTGATCGCAGCCACTTGTCCACCGCGAGTCGGGCGTCCCGCCCCACCGGCGGCATCGAGTCTGCACGGTCCCTCGCGCCGGCCGCACCGCGGGGAGCGGTGCACGGCTGTGCCGGTCAGGCGCCGGTGGCCACGGGCCCGAGGATCGTCCGCCGCGCCACGCTCCACCAGCCGGGCCGATCGAGCCGCAGGTAGGGCGAGTCCGCCGGGAGCGTCCGCACCAGGTGGGCGTGCGCCCTGCCGAGGTTGTGGTAGGGCAGCGACGGGAAGAGGTGATGCAGGGCGTGGTAGCGGATCGAGAAGGGGAAGAAGAGGAGCGTGAGCGGGTCGTTGCGGGTGAAGTTGCAGGAATCGAGGATGTGCGCCGCCATGCCGACCCGGCTGCCGTCGCCCTCGAAGTGGTGGTCGGCCAGCTGCCGCAGCTGGTTGAGCACCACCGTCGCCACGGCCAGCGCGTAGAGCATGGGGATCCGCGACCAGTGGTTCACGCCCGCGAGCACGAGCAGCGGGATCAGGGCGGCACGCAGGAAGCACGGGATCTCCACGGCGAGGATGGCCCGACGGTCGGCCGGCGTGAGCGGCCGCTCGTAATCCCGGTTGAGCGTCAGCGACGACGCGCGGCGGAGCGTCCACTCGCGAACCGCCGGATGCAAAAACGTGAGCGGCGCGAGCAGAAACCTGAGGAACACGAGCGCCGGGAAGGCGAGCACGTGCAGGCAGTACCCCGAGATGCTCGAGGCGTCGCCCGGCGTCATCACGTTGGCGACGTATTCCGGGTCCGCGGGCGTGCCGTAGAACCGCCGGCTGTGGTGATCGCGATGATGCCGCGTGAAGAACGGGCTGGGCGTCAGCATGATCACGCCGGCAAGCAGGTTCCAGGCCGCCTTGAAGGCCGGCATCTCGTGCTGCCGCAGATGGCAGACCTCGTGGATCAGCGAACCCAACCGGTAGAGCCAGAACGCGGCCACCGGAAACGCCAGCAGCTGGGGCCAGGTGCCTGACGGCAGCGAGAGGTAGGCGTACGCGGCGGCATAGGCCGCGACCAGGCTCACCAGGAAATCGGTCCAGTACCGGACGGGAGACGCCCGGAAAAAGTTCTCGTCCGCATCCCGAATCGACCGGCGGGCATCGCCGATCCAGCTCTCGGCTTCTCCCGCGGTGACCCCGCCGTCGAGATCGTCGAGCAACGCACCGCCTGCATCCGTAGCATTTCGCATCCGTGCCGCCTCCTCCATGAAGTGCCGAAGGAGGCCAGTTCAACAGATCGCACCGGGCAAAGCCATCCCGAATGGCCGGAGGTGTCGAAACCGGCCCGGGCCGCCAAAAGCGAGGAGGCTGGGCGCCCGGCGCCCAGCCTCCTCTTTGAACATCAAGACCTACCGGTCGCCGCGATTACTTGCAGCGACGGCAGCCCTTCCGGCAGCCCTTCTTGCCGCAGCCGCCGCAGCTGCCGGCAGCACCGGCATCACCGCAGCTGCCACAGCCACCGGCAGCACCGGCAGCGCCGGCGTCGCCACAGCCACCGCAGCCACCGGCCGAGCCGGCGTCGCCACAGCCACCGGCAGCACCGCCGCAGGCGTTCTCAACGGCCACCTCGACGGCGACCGTCACGCACTTCTGCACGGGCACTTCCTTCGTGACCTGGTGCGGGACGCGGACCGAGTAGCTCTCGGTCTTCGTCTCGGGCACGCTGTCGTACACCGTGACCGAGTAGCTCTCGGTCTTCTGCTGCGGAACCATGACCGTGTAGGAGACTTCCTTGGTCATGGTCTCGGGCACGCACTTCGTCACCGTGTACTCCCGAGTCTTCGTCTCGGTGCGGTACTTGGTGACGTTGACCGAGCGGCTCTTCTGCTCGGGCACCATCTTCGTGACCGTGTAGGTGCGGGTCCGCTCTTCCGGCACGTTGGTCGTGACGGTGTAGTTGCGGGTCCGCTCCTCCGAACGGTACTTCGTGACGCTGACCGAACGGTTCCGCGTCTCGGGCACCATCGTCGTCACGGTGTAGTTACGAGTCCGCTCCTCGGAGCGGTACTTCGTCACGTCGACCATGCGGGTCTGGGTCTCGGGAACGCACTTGGTGACCGTGTAGGTCCGGGTCCGCTCCTCGGGACGGTACTTGGTGACGCTGACCGAGCGGGTCTTCGTCTCCGGGACGTACTTCGTCACCGTGTAGCTGCGGGTCCGCTCCTCGGGACGGCACTTCGACACCGTGTAGGTGCGGGTGCGGTCCTCGGAACGGTACTTGGTCACGTTCATCGTCCGGCTCCGCTGCTCCTGACGGCACTTCGAGACCGTGTAGGAGTAGGGGACCTCTTCCGTCGTGCACTGGTAGGTCGTGCAGGGCACTTCCTTCGTCTCGCACGTCGGCACCCAGACGCGCTTGCAGCAGACCTTCTCGGCACACGGGCAGCCGTTGGCGTCAACGCCACCGCCGACCGTGTACTGCTGGGTCTGCCACGAGCCGCCGGCCACCTGCACCGTCTTCATGGTCGTCACCGGGACCCGCTTCTGCACGGTCCGGCTGCCGGTCATTTCCTCGGTGTAGGGCACGTTCACCATGTAGGTCTGCTCGACCGACTCGGTGTAGGGGACCTGGACCGTGTAGGTCGAAACCTTCTCCTCGGTGTAGGGGACCATGACCGTGTAGGTCGCGGTCTTCTCTTCCTGCACCGGCACGCTCACCGTGTAGGTCTGCTCGACCTGCTCGGTGTAGGGCACCTGGACCGTGTAGGTGGAGGTCTTCTCCTCCGACACGTTCTTCATCACCGTGTAGTTCTGCGCGACCTGCTCGGTGTAGGGGACCTGAACCGTGTAGGTGCTGGTCCGCTCCTCCGACTTCGGCACCATCACCGTGTAGGTCTGCTCGACCTGCTCGGTGTAGGGAACCTGAACCGTGTAGGTGCTGGTCCGCTCCTCCGACTTCGGAACCATGACGGTGTAGGTGGAGGTCTTCTCCTCCGACACCGGCACCATCACCGTGTAGGTCTGCTCGACCGACTCGGTGTAGGGAACCTGGACCGTGTACTCGGCCGTCTTGGTCTCCGTGACGTTCTTGTTGACCGTGTAGTTCACGGTCTTCGAGCGCGTCTCGGGAACCTGCACGGTGACCGTACGGGTCCGCTCCTCGGTCCGCGGAACCTGCTTGTTGACCGTGTAGGTCCGCTCGCGGGTTTCCGTGGTGTACTCGGTCGACGTGACCGTCTTCATCTCGGTCACGTACTGACGCTGGTACACCGTCTTGGTGCTCGGACCACAGCCACCGGCCATGACCGCACCACCTTCAACACCGGCAACCGCGCCGCCGCAGCCGCCTTCACAACCGCCACCACAGCTGCCGCAGTCGGCCGCGAACGTGCTCGTGCACATCGCGACGACGGCGATCGCCGGGACGAGGGCAAACAGAACTTTGCGAATCACGCAAACCTCCAGGGAGAAACAAGGGTAGGAACAGGGAAGACTCGAGCAGGTTGTTCTCAAACGCGCCCGGGTTCCGGTCGGTCGAAGAGACCTTTCTCTTGGCACGACCGAAACGCTTCGGCCGCCTGATAAGTTGGATAGATTACGTTGACTAAACCGGCTTTCAAGTGCTGGGGACTGTGAAAGTCGTGTTTTCGCCGGCCGCCAGGCCAGAGCGGGCCGCAGCAGCGGAAAATGCGGCTGAAATCCGGCCAGGGATCGCCCGGGGTCGCGACCCCGGAAACCCCGCCGACTCTCCGCGGAAGTGCGGCAAATCCAGCCAAAAACGGCATCTGGCCACACCCCCGGGGCGGACCGATCCCACGGATCACCGGGCCGGACCGGGCCGGCAGGAAAAGCCGGGCCGCCGGCCGGGCAGGCCGGTCAGCGGGCCGGCGCGATCTCCCGCGCCGCGGCCGCATCGCCTGCGAGCAGCTTTTCCAGCGGGGGCCGAATGATGGCCGCCCGCCGGGCGTTGCCGATCGTGCTCGGGTGCAGTTGGTCGTCGATGAAGGCCTCCACGGCGGGCGTGCCGTCGGCGGCCAAGAAGGCAGGGGCGATGTCGATGAAGATCATGTCCGACCCGGGCCCCTGGGCCGCGATGAAGTCACGGATGAGGCCGTTGGCCTGCTGCTGCTGCTCCCATTGGCTCCACCGCTTCGTGCTCGGGCCGATCGACGCGAACGCGATCCGCACGTCGGGCAGTTCCCGTCGCAGGTTGTTCACGACCGCCACGAACGCGTCCCGCACTTCCTCGGGCGTCGCCCCCGCGGCGATGTCGTTGCCCCCGGCCGACACGACCACCGCCGCCGGCCGTGCCACCACGGCGAGCCTCGACACCTGCGGAGCCAGCTCCGACAGCCGCGCGCCGCCCACGCCCCGCCGCAGCGGATTGAGACCCGTGAAATCGTCGTCGAGCGTGGTCCAGAGCCGCACGTTCGACGAACCGAGGAACACGACGCCTCCCGGCGCCGGCGGATCCTCGCGATCGGCCCGTTCGATCGCGGCGATCTCCTCCTCCCAGCGTCCCGCCGACGCAGAAGCCTGGGACGCCGCCGGCGCGGCAGCAGCCGGCGCCGCCGCGGCGGGACCGCCCGCCGTCAGGGGGAGCGGGCCGGACGTCGCCGGCGCCGTGGGATTGGGGGACCCCGCCTGCTTCTTCCCCAGCGGCCGCGCGAAGATGCGGTTCCAGTCCTGCGCCATCCGCACGACGGTCCAGCCGTACTTCTCCGCCGCCTCGAGCGAATCGTTCGACGCCTCGCCGTAGGCCATCTCCCGCGTTGCGTCGTCGTGCAGCACGAGCAGTTGCAGCGAGGGCCGGCCGCCCGACTGCGACCACCGCAGCATCTCGATGTCGCCCGTCGTGCCCACGTTGCCCGCGGCGAAGATCGGCCGGCGGCCGATCTGTTCACCGATGCTGACCGGCTTCCGCTCCTCGTCGTTGAGCACCTCCAGCCGCGGCTGCACCACCAGGCCCAGCCGCCGGTTGGGCGACTCGTCCCGGCCCGCCTCCGACGCGGCATCGATCTCCCGCAGTTCCGTGGCCGGCCGGGAGGCGATCACCCGGTCGGGGCCGATCCCATACCAGGCCTCGGCCGCCGGCCGCATGAAGTGGATGCCGCTCCCCGAGCAGATCCACACCGAGAAGTCGTGGCTCCGCAGCAGGGCCATCAGTTCCTTCATCGGCTGGTAGGTGACGTCGCCGTAGGGCACGTCGAAAACCGGGTGCCGGGCCACGGCGAGAAACTGCCGCGTGTCGGCCTCGAGCTGCTCCTCCGGCACGCCTGCGAGCGTCGTGAAGATCAGATCCATGAAGTACTTCTTGCCCAGCCGGCGGACGAACTCGAGGTCTCCCGACAAGAGCGACGCATACGGCTCCTCGTGCGCGATGTCGGGCTGCCTCTCCGCCAGCGCCTGCAGCCTGTCGACGAAGAACATGCCGTGCACGATCGGCTTCTCGCAGACGAGCGTGCCGTCGTGGTCGAACACCGCGACCCGCTCGGGCACCGGCACGAACGTGTCGGAATCCTTGCGGGTGACCTTGTCCACGAAGTCCAGGATCGCCTGCTTCGTCGGCCCCTCGTTCCAGCTCGGCAGCGGATCGACCTTCACGGCCGGGGCTGCGACCGGCCGGGCCACGGGGGTCGTCGCCGCGGGCCGGACGGCCTCCTGCGGCGGCGTCGCGGCCGCCGGCGTCGCGGGCCGCGGCGCGGGCGCCGGTGCGACGCCGAACCAGATCACGGCGGCCGTGAGCGCGGCCAGCGCCGCCACCGGCCAGGTGATCGCGGATCCCTGCTCGGTTTCCGCGTCGTCGTGCCGGGAGGCTTTGCCCGACCGGTCGTCGGGGGCGGCGTGGGCGGCATGCGGGTCGCGGTGCTCGCCGCGGACGGCGGCGTAGTGGGCGTCGTGATCTTCGGGGCTCGACATCGCTGTTCCTTCGCTGGTCCCTGTTGGCTGGTCCATGGTGGGTGGTGCCTGTTTGCCGGCCGCTGGTCTGCGATGGCTGTTCGCCGGTGACCCGGCACCTTTGGGGGCGGCCGCGGTCATGCCGACGTCGCGGCCCCGCCCGCGATCGAGAACACCCGTCGCGGCCCCACATCCTCCGCTCCGGGGGAGGCCGCCGCAAGCGGCGCCGGGCCGCAGGGTTTCCCGGCCCGCCGGCCATCGATATATATGGAGGCCCGGTTCGGCAGCGACCCGGCTCGGCGGCGACCACGCGTCACGGCGGACATCCACCCACGCGCGCGGCCGCCACCCTACGACCCGCGGGGGCGGGCACCATCACCTTTCCATTGGAGCTTTCCCGATGCATGCCCGTCGTTTCGCCGGTTCCGCCGCCGCGGTCGGCCTCGTCGTGACCGCGATCCTGTGCACTTCCCGGGCCCGTGGCGACGTCGCGCTCAACAACATGTTCGGCGACCACATGGTCCTGCAGCAGGGCATCCGCAACAAGGTGTGGGGCAAGGCCGATCCGGGCGAGGCGGTCACCGTCACGCTCGGCGGCCAGTCGCAGTCGACCACGGCGGGCCAGGACGGCTCGTGGCACGTCTTCCTCGACCCGGTGCAGGAATACGGCGGCCCGCACACGCTCACGGTGAAGGGGAAGAACACGGTCACGTTCACCGACGTCCTCATCGGCGAGGTGTGGGTGTGCTCCGGCCAGTCGAACATGCAGTGGGCCGTGAACCAGTCGAACGACGCCGACCTGGAGATTGCGGCGGCGAAGTTTCCCGACATCCGGCTGATCTCCGTGCCGCAGGTCGGCACGCAGGAGCCGCAGTGGAACTTCAACGGCAAGTGGGCCGCCTGCTCGCCGCAGACCGTGGTCAACTTCTCCGCCGTCGGCTACTTCTTCGGCCGGCAGCTGCACCAGACGCTCGGCGTGCCGGTGGGCCTGATCAACAACGCCTGGGGCGGCAGCGCCGCCGAGGCCTGGGTGAACCGCGACAAGCTCGCCGCGCACCCGACGCTGCAGAAGCTCCACGAGCGGTGGCAGCAGGAAGAGGCCAACTACGAGGCCGCCAAGGCCGCGTTCGAGAAGAAGCTGGCCGATTGGAAGCTCCTGGCCGATGCGGCCAAGGCCGACGGCAAGCCCGAGCCGGCCGGCAAGCCCGATCCCAGGCAGCACCCCGACGGCCGCATGAAGGGCAACTCGCGGCCCGGCAACATTCACTCCGGTGTGCTCACGCCCTCGATCGGCTACGGCATCCGCGGCGCGATCTGGTATCAGGGGGAGAGCAACGCGAGCCGCGCCTACCAGTACCGCGAGCTCTTCCCGTTCATGATCACGTCGTGGCGGGAGGAGTGGGGCATCGGAGACTTCCCGTTCTACTGGGTGCAGCTGGCCGACTTTCGAGACGAGAAGCCGGAGCCTGCCGAGAGCGACTGGGCGGAGCTCCGTGAGGCCCAGACGATGACGATGAAGCTGCCGGCCACCGGCGAGGCCGTGATCATCGACATCGGCGAGGGCAAGGACATCCACCCCAAGAACAAGCAGGACGTCGCCAAGCGGCTCGCCCGCTGGGCGCTCGCCGAGACCTACAAGGTTCCCGGCATCGCCGCCAAGAGCCCGCGCTACAAGGGGATGGAGAAGCAGGGCGGGAAGATCGTGCTGTCGTTCGACAATGTGGAGGCGAAGGCCGCCGGCTGGAGGCCGTTCGACGTGGCCGCACCCCGCGGTTTCACGATCGCCGGCGCCGACAGGAAGTTCGTGCCCGCCAAGGCCTCGATCCTGCCGGACGGCCGGATCGAGGTGTCGAGCGAGGCGGTCGCCGACCCCGTCGCCGTCCGCTACGCCTGGGCCGACAACCCGGTCTGCAACATGTTCTCAGCGACCGGCCTGCCCTTGACGCCGTTTCGCACCGACGACTTTCCCGGCGTGACGGCCCTGGCTTTGTAGTTTTATCGTGGACAAAGCCATCCATGGCCTTTGTCCACTCAGTCGCCGGGGGAAAACAGAGGTTTTCCCCCGGCGACGGGCATCGCATCCAGCGATGCACCCTGACGCCCCCAATCGGAAAACGATAGACCCGACGCGGACCGCGTGCGACTGTGCGCGGCCCTGTGGACCGGCTAGGCTGATTCTGGCCGTGGACGCCATGATGATGTCCGCGGCCGAACGCGACCGGGGCCGCCGGGTCGCACGAGGTCATGCGCACGCACGCGCTCGCCCGTCGAGCACACGTCAAGGAGGATTCGTCGTGACACGCACCCCCCACCGTTCGCCACTGCTCGTTCCGCTGGTCCTCACGGCGACGCTCGCCGGCTGCTCGACGCGGCCCGTCGAGACCGGCATGTCCGCCCGGGCCGCAGGCGTGCCCGTCGCCACCGCGGCAGCCCCCAGCCGCAGGCCGACGCCCACGGCCGCCCCCGCGCCGTTCCCCGGCTCGACGGCCGCCCCGTCCACCGTCGCGGGCCGCGCCGCCCGCCCCATTCCGGAGGTCATCGCGAAGGCGAAGCGGTTCAGCGTCGCTTCCGTCGAGCCCGCGGCGGCCACGAGCACGCCGGGGGCGACGACGTCGACCGCGGCACCCGCCGACAGCCCGTTCGCGCCCCGCCGGCTCGAGCCCGACGCCGACGGCCGCGCGGCGGACGTGGCCGGCATCGGCGGCATGATCAGGAGCTACCTGCAGGCCTTCAACCGCCACGACGCGACGGCGCTGGCCGCACACTGGAGCCCCGTGGGACAGAACCTCGACCTCGATTCGGGCGAGACCACGAGTGGCCGCGAGGCGGTCCGCGAGGTGTTCGCGTCGCTCTTCGAGGAGGACACCGACGCCACCATCGGCATCGACCTGACGTCGATCCGGCCGTTGCGCGACGACGTCGCGGTCGTCGATGGGATCTCGCGGATCACCTTCACGGACGGCACCCGGTCGAGCAGTCGGTTCTCGGCCGTCGTCGTGCGGCAGGCCGGCAGGTGGATGCTCGACACCGTGCGGGAGGCGAGCGTGCCGCTGCCGGCCGCGGCCGCGAACCCGCTCGACGAGCTGGCCTGGCTGCTCGGCTCCTGGGAAGACGTGAGCGACGGCGTGACGGCGAGCACCCACTGCTTCTGGGCGGCGAAGGGATCGTTCCTCGTGCGGAGCCACGTCGTCACCGACGGCCCCGCCGTCGCCGCGCCCCGGCCGCTCCCGGGCGACGACCGGATCCCCGGGCTCCTGCCACCCGGCGGCGGCAGCCGCGAGATCACGGAGATCGTCGGCTGGGACCCCGACCGGCGGCAGATCCGCTCGTGGCTGTTCACCTCGGACGGCAGGTTCGCCGAGGGCTCATGGTCGCGGGAGGGCGACACCTGGACCGTGCAGCTCGACGCCGGCCCCGCCGGCGACTGCGTCTACACGCTGTCACGCCTGGGCACCGACGACCTTTCCTGCCGCTGCAGCGCCGACGGCCTCGGCGACATCATGCCGCCGGCGTGCGATTTCGTGCGGACCGCCCGGGCCGCGTCGCCGCCGGACGCGGACCGTCCCTGAGCCCTCTTCGGCTCGACGGATCCGCATCCAACCGGCGCCCGTTCACCGCTTCGTCGCCGGCTGGGCCGTCGCCATCTGTCGCTTGATGAAGTAGACCTTCGGGTCGTCGACCACCCACGGCGTGCTCCAGGTCTTCCCGTCGTCCTGCGTGCAGACGTTGTAGAAGAACGTCTTGAGGTACTCGGTGCGGTAGCCGTACGGGTACTGCGACGTGATGTGGTCGTCCATCGTCAGCTCGTCGACGCCGGGGCTGGCGAAGTAGTGCACCATCCCGTCGGGCGAGAACGACAGGCCCAGCGTCCACCAGCCGTTCCGATCGATCTGCGGTCCGCGGATCTCCCCACCGTTGCGACCGCCGCGGATCCGCAGGTAGGCGGAGTCAGCGGTCTTCTTCCTGGCGTTGGCCGGTTCGAAGCAGATGAACATGCCCGGCCAGTATTCCTCGAGGCCGAACCTCCCCTTGTCGGGGTGGTCCTCGCCCGTGATGATCGCGTGCGTGTAGCAGCCGGCCCGGAAGCCGAACGTGGGTCCGTTCCGACGTTCCCACTGTTCGAACGGGGGCACGTAGACCCTGGTCACCACGCTGGGGCTGTCGACCACCGACATGCCCCGGCCGGTCACCTTCTGCATGTTGTAGATCAGATCGTCCTGCTGCATCTGGTAGGTCGTCCGCCCCGGGATGCCGGCGTGGAGCGTGGCGATCAGCATGCCGTGCGTGCTGCCCTCGAGCCCCGGCGCCGGCAGTTCGATCCGCTTGACGACGTCGGGCGTGCCGCGCTTCGGACCCTCGAACCAGCGGCCGTTGCCGCTTCTGCCCATCGGGCCGCGCATCCGCTTGTCCTGCTCCTCCGAGCTCTTCGGATGGTTGTAGTTCCACTTCCACGACTCTTCCTCGAAGTCGTCGCCGACGCCCTTGACGAGGCTGCCCGTGCCGGGGACGAGCACAGGCTTCTTGGCCGGCCGCGCCGGGGCGGGCGCCGCCGCCACGGAGCCCGTGGTGGCCTCGGTCTGCGGCGTGGCGGTGCTCCGGGCGTTCGCAGTGGCCCCAGTCGGCGCGGTCGTTCCAGTCGGCGCGGTCGTTTCGGCCTTCGCGGTGGCCTCGGTCCGGCTCGCCGGCTCGGCCACGGCGGTGGCTGCGGGCAACGTCGCGGCAGCGGCCGGCGCGGGCTCCACGGCGGACGCCTCCGCCTCCTCGGCCGACGCGTTCGCCGGCTCCGTCAGGGTGACGGCCTCGTCCTCGGCCATGGCGAAGGAAGCGGGCGGCATCCCTCCGAGGCAGACGAGGGCTCCCACGGCCAGGAACTCGCGAATCGACATGATGACTGTCCCCCGTCACGAGGCATGCGGCGACACCTGCCGGTGGTATCGGCGGCCACGGTGTCTCGTGCCGAGCGGCGGCGGCCGCGGCGGTGGCAATGAGGGTCTCCTGCCGTGACCCTCCCGCTTGCCGCACCGCGGTCCGCCCCCCACTTCCTGCCTCTTGCCCAGCCTCTCGGTGGAGCCTGTCCCCGTGAAAGTCCGTCTGGCAGCGACGCCGGAAAATCGTCACATATCTCGTCCGGACATCCCGCCGCCTCCGCCTGACACCACATCATGAATGCATCTCACGCCGCACGCGTCGCCCTTCCGTCGCTCCTGCTCCTGGCCGTGACCGCCGTCCCGTCCGCGAGCCCCTGCCATGCCGCCGATGCCGCTGCCACCGAGGCCGCGCGCGAGTCACAGCCGGCCCCCAGGCGATCGCACATCCAGCCGGTGGGCGAGATGGCCGCCGCGAGCCGCAACACAGACATGCTCGGCCTGCGACTCTCCCGCGCCTCGGAGGTGCTCCGCCAGCAGCTCGCGTTGGCCCGCGGCGCCGGGCTCGTGGTCGAGGAGGTGATCGAGGGTTCGGTCGCCGACAAGGCGGGCTTCAAGCGGTACGACGTGCTCGTGCTCCTGGACGACCAGATGCTGCTGCTTCCCGAACAGTTGGCCGCCCTGCTCGAGGCCTCCGACAGCGGCACCGCACCGGAGTGCACGCTGCTCCGCGGAGGCGTCAAGGTGACGATCCCACTGGCCCAGCCCGGCCAGGTGACGCAGCCGCGGATGGCCCGCCGTGCCACCGCCGGCGGGCAGCCCGTCTCAGGAGTGTTGCCCGCCTCCGCGGCCGAACCGGCCGCGGCCGTGCGGCAGATGGCCGCCAAGCCGGCCGCGCAGGCCCAACTGCGGCCCGCGGCATCCACGCTGTCGCTGGTGCAGCCGAAGCCATCCGCATTCCCGGCACGAGCCGGGACGACCGACCCGGAGACGCTCGTGCGGCAGGACGCCGACTGCCACATCCGCCTCTCGCGGGGCGCCGAGACGCGGCTCGTGGTCACCGATCCCAAAGGCCGGGTGCTCTTCGACCGGGAGATCGACTCGCCGCAGAGCCGCGGGCTGATCCCCGAGGCCGTCCTCGACCGCGTCGAGGAGATGGAACGCGCGCTGGAACCGTCGACGCGGCCCGCCGTCGAGGTCGGCCGACTCGAGGTCGCACCGATCGATATCCGCTGATGTCGGGGATCCGGCCTACCACCCGCTCTGCGCGGTGTTGCTCGACCAATCGGAGCCCGCGGACCGCGACGATGGACCGCGCGACGCCGACGGCGCGTGGACGGTCCGCCAGGGATCGGGACCACTGAACGTGCCCCCGGGGAGCTGGATGACCCACGGGCCGAAACCGCGCGACATCCGCGAGAACGACTCCTCGAGCTGCCGCTGCTGGATCTGCATCTGCCGCCGGCGCCGGCGGCGCTCCGCCTCCGCCGTCGCCGACGCATAGGCCTCGCGGGCCAGCCGCGCCGCCTCGGACGAGCTCTTCAGCGACTCCTCGTACCGCTGGCGGGTGAGCAGGGACTTGGCCGCCTCGACGGCCGCCGCAGCGGGCCGCACGTCGGGCGAAATGCCTTCGGCGTAGTACGCTGCGACCCGTCGCACGAGGCCATCGGCCTCCTCGAGGTCGTCGAACGCCTGGCGGGCGAGCCGCTCGTCCTCTGCCGCCAGCTCCTCGGCGCGGGCGGCCGCCGTGTCGGCGGCCTCGAGCACCTGCCCGACCTGCCGCAGGTCCGGACGCTGCACGCGGAAGCCTTCCCCGGCCACTTCCAGGAGTCGGCCGGCCTCGCGGGCCCGCTCGTTGGCCCGCACGCGGTCGGTTCGCTGCCGCTCCAGATCGCGCAGCAGGCCGTCCACGCGACCGCGCACGTTCTCCTGCCGCTTCGGCAGGCTGGCCCGCAGCTCGTCGAGCTCCGCGCGGCGGTCCATGATCGCCCCGTAGAGTCCCTCGACCCACTCCTCCTGCCGGAGCGCCTCCTCGACGAGCGCCACCGCGCGGAAGTAATGCTGCCGCGACTGCTCGGCGGCCACCTGCGCCTCGGCCACGAGCGTGCGGACGCGGGCCAGTCCCTCGTCGGCACGGGCGACGTTGTCCGCGAGGTCGGCCCACGAGCTGTCGGCGTAGGCGGCGGCGATCTCCTCGAGGGCCCTCACGGCCTGACCGCGCCGGCCGGTCAGCGCCTCGAGCCTGGCGCTGCACGACGGCAGCAGGTCGTCGACCTTGGCCTTGGCGGCGATGATGCTTTCCAGCAGTGCCAGCGCCTCGGCGTCGGCCTTCTCGGCCCGTTCCACGTGCGCCTGCGCACCGGCCGTCTCGCCGGCGTCGAGCAACTGGGCGGCCAGTTCCACCTCGTGGCGGCCGACGGCGAGATTCTCGTCGGGGTTGGCGCCGGGCTCGGCGAGCAGCCAGCCCTCGGCACGCTTCGCCCGCACCTTCTGCGCCACGTCGTCGGCCTGTGCCACCGCGGTGCCGCGGCGGTCGTCGACCGCCTCGAACGCGTCGACGCGTTCGACGGTGCGGGCGAGCGCGGCCCCGTGCTCCTCGAGGCGGCCACGGGCGGCGACGGGATCGCTCTCGAGGTCCTGGCGGGCCAGCGCGAGGCCGCGCGACACCTCCGCCATCGGCCCCTGGAATGCGGCGTTCGAGCGGCCCCTGGCGGCGAGCTTCTCCAGCCGCTGCGCGGCGGCGGCGACTTCGGTCTCGAGCGTCGCCGCGAGTTCGCGGGCCTTCTCGTGGGCCGATTCCAGGGCGTCGAGCGGCGCCCGGCACTCCCCGGCGACGTCGGCCAGTGGGGGACGGGCCTCGGCGGAATCGAGCATCCTGATCGCCTCGTCGACCTGCGCCGTGCCGAGGAACGTCTCCTTGCCGATCCGCTCCTCGGCCTTCTCCCAGACGTCCATGAGCGACAGCCACCGCTCGCGGTAGCGCCGCAGGGCGGCCTGCACGTTGTCGTAGGCCGACCGCGTCAGCCCCTGCATCGGCGTGCGGAAATCGGGGTCGCTGTGCGGCAGCATGCGGTGACGCTCCTGCTGGCCGTCGAGCAGGTCGGACAGCGCCACCACCTCGCTCTTGAACGCGGCGAGCTTGCGGCGGGCCTCCGCCAGCCGGCGCTCGTGCCGCGCCCATCTGGCCAGGAGCGTTCCGAGCAGGCCGAGCCCCAGGAGCGACGCCAGGCCCAGGGGCAGCGTGCGGGTGCGGAACACCCGCATCGACTCGGCGCGGGCCCGCCTGCGGTCCTCACGGGCCTTCACCCACCCTTCGGTCGCGGTGACCAGGTCGGCGAGCCCCTCGTCGTAGCGATCGTCCTTGGCGCAAGGGACGAACACCTTGTCGATGAGTTCGGTCTTGATGGTCTCCGGATCGAGACCGCTCGACACCTCGAGCCCCCACGGCGCCCGCATCGCGATCTGTCGATCCTTGACGTCGAGCACGATCGTCACGTCGCGCGACGGGTCGAAGGGCCCCATGCGGCCGCCCGTTCGCGCGTCGCCCGACTCCTGACGCCATCGCTCGACCAGGCTCTCGAGCATCCGCGACGAAGCGTCACGGCCGCCACCCGCGTCGCCGACGACGATCACGCGATAGTCGCGGCCGCTCTCCAGCTTCGCCTTCTCGATCGCCGCGCGCACCTTGTCGAACGATCCCGCCACGCCGGCCACGAACACCCGTTGGGGATCGGCGGCCGACGCCTCGATGGGCGGCTGCTCGCCGCGGACGGTCCCACAGCCTGCGCCGGCCGCGAGCAACATGGCGGTGGCGACGAGGCGGACGGCGGCGGATCGCAAACTGACGGACGGCATGATGGCTCCTGGACGGGCATGGACCGGGGAGAGGACGACCGGGATTCTAGTCGCGGGAAGACGGCGTCTCCACGCCCTTGAGCGCCCCGCGACCGAGCGGACCCCAGTGCCTCGAATCGCGGCTGCCCGAGGGGAAGTCGCCGAGGACGAAATACTCGTCGCGACCGAGCCGCCACTCGTCGCGACCGTCCGCGGCAGGGCGATGGAGCACGTCCCGCCAGAGGGTCCATGACATGATCTCGCCCGCCCGTGGATCGCTGTCGTGGTCCGCGTCACCCCGCTCCGGCGTCGCGGCGTCGCCGATCCAGACGCCACAGGCGGCCGCCCGCGGGTCATCCGTCTCCGCCGCGGTCACGGGCCACGGGCGGACCACCTGCCAGTCCGCCGGAATCCCCGGAGGCAGGGGTTCGTCCGTGCCGGTGCGCCGGCACTCGTCGGCCGACACCTCCCAGCAGGCGGCGACGAACTGGCCGTCGAGCCTGCCGGCCACCGCGGCGAACGCTCCCGAGGACGTCAGCCGCCACGTCACGACGACCGGACCGACCCTCGCCCGCAGTCGCGGCGGCGCCGCGGGATCCCCGTGTGCACGGACCATCGCCGCCAGGCCGACGTCGTGGACCGGCAGCAGCATCCGTCGCTCGTCGGGCGCGAAATCGACGTCGTCGAGCACGACGCGGGACGCGACCGAGCGCCGGCAGCGATCGGCGACCGGAGACGCGGCGTCCAGCGCGACGGGCGCAGGCAGGATCACGGCGGTCTGAGCAAGGATCCGCGGGGGCGTGACGACGATCCTGCCGTCGATGGCGAGGTCGCCGTCCACCAGCGAAATCACCTCTCCCGGCAGGCCGACCACCCGCTTGATCGCAGCGGCTCCACCGGGCGGCGCGAGCAGCCAGCGCTCGAACCGCCGCGGATCCCGGCGGCCCGTCACCGCCGGACGCGGGGCCATGACGACCACGTCGCCCGGCAGCAGGCCGGGAGCCATGGAGACGCCCTCCACCTCGTAGCGCAGCGGCCTGGTGCCGCCCCACACCGCCACGCCGACGGCGAGGGCGGCGGCCACCACCCAGCCGGCCCCGGAACGCACGACGCGGCCGCCGAACCCGCCGCACCACCCGTCCGCCGCCGCACGACGCCTCGGCGGACGACATCGCGGCTCGGCGTTTCCGCCCGATTGCTCGGCGGAAGCACCCCGCGGCCGGCGTGTTTCACGGGCCGCTAGCTGTCTGTGGAAAAAGTCATCCATGCCCCCTCCGGTCGCATGGCGACCGTCAAAGATGGTCCACGAAGTCGACCGCGGGAAACGCCGAGGGTTTCCTGGATCGACTGCCGCCGCCTCCAGCGGCGGTCGACTTTATCCACGGGCTGCTAGACGTTCACCCACTGGTGGCTCTTGGCGCTCTCGAGCACGGCGTCGCACACCTTCTGGGTCTCGAGCGCGTCGCGGAACGTCGGGTGGGCCGGCTGCTTCCTGGCGTAGGCCTCGAGGAAGTCGGCCACCTGGTGCACGAAGCTGTGCTCGTAGCCGATCGCGAGGCCCGGCACCCACCACTTGTCCATGTAGGGGTGGTCGCCATCGGTCACGTGGACGCTCTTCCAGCCCCGCATCGGCCCGGCGTCCTTGTAGTCGAACACCTGCAGCCGGTGCAGGTCGTGCAGGTCCCACTTCAGGCTCATGTTCTCACCGTTGATCTCGAACGTGTAGAGGGCCTTGTGGCCGCGGGCGTAGCGGGTGCTCTCGAAGAGCCCCAGCGACCCGTTCTTGAAGTGGCAGAGGAACGAGCAGGCGTCGTCTATCTCGACGGGCTCCACCTTGCCGGTGAGCTGGTGCTTCCGCTCCTTGACGAACGTCTCGGTCATGGCCGTGACGTCGCGCACCGAGCCGTTGAGCCAGATGGCCGTGTCGATGCAGTGGGCCAGCAGGTCGCCGGTCACGCCGCTGCCGGCCGCCTTGGCGTCGAGCCGCCAGAGGGCCGCGCCTCCCTGCGGCAGGTCGGCGCTGATCGTCCAGTCCTGGAGAAACTCGGCCCGGTAGTGGAAGATCCGGCCGAGCTTGCCCGAGTCGATGATCTGCTTGGCGAACGTGACGGCGGGGATGCGGCGGTAGTTGTACCAGACGGTGTTGGGCACGCCCGCCTGCTCGACGGCCGCCACCATCTTCTCCCCCTCGGCCGTGTCCATCGACAGCGGCTTCTCGCAGAGGATCGCCTTGCCGTGCCTCGCCGCCTCGATCGCGATCTCGGCGTGGAGGTTGTTGGGCGTGCAGATGTCGATGGCGTCGATGTCGTCGGCGGCGACGAGCTTCCGCCAGTCGCTCTCCACCCGCGTGTAGCCCCAGCGGTCGGCGAAGGCCTTGGCCTTGTCGGCGTCGCGGGCCGCCACGGCCTGGAGCACCGGCAGGTATTCGAGGTCGAAGAAGTCCTTGACGCGGTTGTAGCCGTTGGAGTGGGCGCGGCCCATGAAGCCGTAGCCGATCATGCCGATGCGCAGGGGTTTTGCCATGTCAGGTTTCCTTCGTTGCAGAGGTGATCAGAATCCTTGGTGGTGGCTCGCCGCGCCCGAGGGCGGTGCGGCGTACTGCGTTCCGCTTCAATTCCAGCCGTGGGCGTCGCGGACGGCGATCATGGTCTTGAGGATGGTGTTCCAGGTGGCGGGGTTCTCGAGGGTGGCGTTGGGGAACATGCAGCCGTCCCAGCAGATGTGCTTGATGCCCCGCTTCTCGGCGCCCTCGAGCCAGGAGCCCGCGCACTTCACGATGTCGAGCTTGCCGTCGGGGTCGTCGGCCGGGCAGTGCTTGCCGGTCTTGTCGTGCGCGCCGGCTCCGTGGACGTGGCCGTCGTTTTGGGCCACATGGAAGTCGATCGTCCAGGGACGGAGCTTGGCGACCATCTTCTCGTAGGCGGGCCAGAACTCCGCGTCCGTGTAGCCGGGCTGCACCAGGGCGTGCTCCGGCGCGTTGTAGCCGAGCAGGTAGAGGTAGGTGTGCGCGAGGTCGGCCTGGAAGCCGAGCGTCTCCGGCATGCCGACCTCCTCCAGCAGGTCGAGCATGTCCTTCCAGGAGTGCATGCCCGCCCAGCAGATCTCCCCCTCGGCCGCCAGCCGCTGGCCGTTGTCCTTGGCGATCTTCGCCGCCTCGCGGAAGGTTTCGGCGATCTTCGCCGTGTTGGCCCGGGGGTTCTCCCGCCACTTCGCCACGCCGAACTCGGCGGAGTCGATCCGGATCACGCCGTACTTCCGCACGCCGTGATTTTCGAACACCCTCGCGATCCGGCAGGCCGTCGTCACGGCCGAGAGGAACTTCTCCCGCGCCGCGGCGTCGCCCATCGCCGAGTCGCCCACCGTGCCCGGCCAGACCGGGGCCACCAGCGACCCCACCGTGAAGCCGTGCTTGGCGATCGTATCCGCGATCCTCGCGAGCTCGGCGTCGCTGGCCTCGGGATTGGTGTGCGGCAGGAAGAGGAAGTAGTCGATGCCGTCGAACTTCTGGCCGCCGACGTCGGCCGCGGCCGTCAGCGCGAGCATGCGGTCGAGGCTGATCGGCGGCTCCTGGCCCGGATCGGTGCCCTTGCCGACGAGGCCGGGCCACATGGCGTTGTGGAGCTTGGGGGCGGAGTGTGTGGGCATGGTGCGTCGGATCCTTGCTAGGTCGCGATACGGGAAGATTCAGAAGTCGGTGACGATGGGCCGGGGCTGCCCGTGCCGTCTCGCCGGACGTTCGCTACGGGCATCCTGCCCTTCGCTCTCTCGATGCCGGCCGCGCTCCGCCATCCTGGCTCCGCTTGCCGCCAACGCCGTCTCGATCGGCACGGGCAGCCCCTCGCGACACGTCTGGGGCGGCCACCGACACGGACGGATGAGGTGTGGAGTTACGCCTTCCTTCCGTGTTTGGGCAGGTCGGTGTGGACGTCGGGGCCGAAGTAGCGGAGTGACACGAGCGGGCCGGGGCCGGTGTTTTCCACCGTGTAGCCCGCCGCCGCGGCGTCGGCCGAGATGAACAGCTCGTCGCTGGTCATCTCGCCGAAGCGGATCAGCGTGGGCGTGGCCACGTCGTGCGCGCCGACCCTGCCCTCGCCCTGCACCGTGATCCAGCCGCTGGCGCCGGCGTCCTGCACCGTGATCTTCGCGCCGGGCTCGAGGGTGAGTTCCTTCGCGCTGAAGAGCTGGCGGCCGTCCACCTGCCCGTAGACGATCCAGCGGTCGTGCACCCCCGCTGCGGACCGCTTCTCGTCGAGGATCGGCTCGAGGTAGTTGCTCTCCTTGAAGTGCGTGTCGACGTTCTTCTCCCAGTCGAGCTGGCCGATGATGAAGTCGAGGTCGTGGTGCTTCTCCTGCGGCATGTCCTTGACGAGCAGGCTCCAGGGCACCGCCCGCCCCTCGACGAGCGACTGGAACATGGCGAACACGTCGCTGCCCCACTGCGGCTCGTAGGTGAGCAGCGAGCCCGGGGCGTGCAGCACACCGGGCGGGATCAGCCAGCCGGTGCCCCGCTCGAGCCGGTAGGCCTTGGCGAGGTCGATGATGCCGTTGTCGCCGCGGTTCCAGTGCTCCAGGCACTTCCGCACGTCGGCCTTGGTGGTGCCGGGCTCGAGGCCCATGAACGTGTAGGGGAAGTTGTTGTCGCAGTTGTTGTATTGCGGCGGGAAGTAGTAGCTCTCCGGCTTGCCTTCCTGGCCCACCAGCCTGGCGTCGTCGAACGACTGGTGCATGTGATGCGGGATCGGCCCCATGTTGTCGAAGAACTTCGAGTAGACCGGCCACTTCTGGTAGCGGTCCCAGATCGCCTTGCCGACGAGGCCGCCTCGTCCCTCGGCCACCGCGTCCCGCAGCAGGAACCGCTCCCCCTCGAACACGCACCACGACAGCCCCTCGTCGGGCACGCGGCCCTCGTTGGCCGCCTCGGTCGTGCTGGCGAACCACCGCTCGTCGATGCCGCCGCGGTCGAGGCCGTAGGCGTAGTAGTCGTCGGGGTGGAGCCGCACCCGCTTGCCGGGATGGAGGAAGCTCCGCGGCACCCAGGTGGGCGAGAGCCGCAGGATGCCCCTGCCCGCCGACATCGCCCTGCCGAGGGCGGCGCCGACGTTCTTGGCCTCGGGCAGACGGGCGGAGGTGCGGGTGGCGGTCGCCATGGAGAACCCCTTTCGAAGATGAAGCCGTGCCGGCCGCGCGGCGGCGGCCGCACGCGACACGGAACGGACCGGAAGCGGACGGGCCGGGACCAGACGGAAAGTTGTACGGCCCCTCAAAAAGCCCCGCAAGGAGCCGAGGACGGCGGCCGATGCGGCCGGAGATCAGGATCCGTCGCCCGGTCTGCCGGCGGCGATCTCCTCGGCCAGCCCCAGCACCGACAAGGGCGCCGATCCCTCGGCCTTGTTGTTGATCGTGATGAACACGTCGCGGCCGGCGGCGGCCGCCCCGCGGGCGAGCCCGGCGAGCGCCGTCCGCGTGGGCCGGTCCTCCTCCACGAGCCTGTCGAACGGAAAGTAGCCCGCCTTCGCCTCGTCGTAGCCGCGGCCCGCGTGCAGATTCCAGCGGGCGACGAGCGGTGCGCTTACGTCGGGCAGCGCGAGGCCGAAGGCGTCGGCCTGCTCGGCGGCCGGCGGCATCCGCGCATGGACCGCCAGGCAGGGCACGCCGCCCGCGTCCCGCACGGCCGCCGCGAAGCCCGCCGTCACGAGCTGCGGGTCGCGAACCTCCACGGCGTAGACCGGCCGCCCCTCCCGCCCGTCGGGCAGGCTTCGGGGCAGCATTGCGAGACACGCGGCGATCCGCGCCGCGAGCCGCCCCGGATCGGCGAGCAGGCGATGGCCGAACGGCGGAAACTGGAACACGAGCGGCCCCGCCCGGTCGCCGAGGCCCGAGAATGCCGGTCGGACGAACGTCTCGGTCGCCACACGGGCATCCAGGAACGTCGGATTGTCCCGGGCAGGCTCGCCGGAGCCGGGCCGGCGGACGGCCGGGTCGGTGATCGCCGCCGGCGCCTTGATCACGAACCGAAAGTCGGCGGGCACCTGCGCCGCGTAGGCCGCGAACTCCGCGGCCGTGAGCGGCGCGTAGAACGTGCGGTCGAGGCTCACGGTGCGGAAGAGCGGATGCCCCGCGTAGGCCGCGAGCCCGGCACGGGCGAGACGCTGCTCGCCCGGCGGCCGGCCCGACTCGGCCGCATACACGATCCCCGTCCAGCCGGGAAACGACCAGCTCGACGTGCCCAGCCGGATCCGCGGCGGCAGCGCCGACGCCAGCCGCAGCGCGGCTGGGTCGACGGCGGCCGGCGCCACGGGCCGCGGCCCGCGGCCGCCGGCAGGCAGCGGTTCGTCGTCGAACAGCGATCGTTGCCTCTCTGCCACGTCGATGGTCCGTCCCTGCGTGCGACTCGAGCAACGCGGTGCCTGCGGCCGGATGCCGACGCCGTCGTCCAAGACCGGCGGCTCGTGCTCCGCCAGCCTGAGCGGGGAGGGCCAGCGGCGGGGCGGCGACGGGCAGCGTATCATGCCCCGCGGCCGCACCCCGCGTGGATGCCTCCCGTGCATGCTCACCAGCCCACCGCCGCGCACCCGCCGCCGGACGCCGCGTTCGACGCCCTGGCGCCCAGGCTGCGCGGCCGGCTGCTGCGCGACGGGCTGTCGCGGACCGCGTATTCCACCGACGCCTCCGAATACCAGGAGCGGCCGCTGGCCGTGGCACTGCCCGAGTCGGAGGAAGACGTCCGCGAACTGGTCCGCTTCGCCGCGGAGCATCGCGTGGGGCTGATCCCGCGGGCCGCCGGCACGTCGCTGGCGGGCCAGGTCGTCGGCGGCGGCATCGTCGTCGACCTCGGCCGCCACCTCAACCGGATCGTGACGCTCGACGTGGAGCGGCGGCGGGTGCGGGTGCAGCCGGGCGTCGTCCGCAACGAGCTCAACGCGTTCCTCGCCCCGCACGGCCTCTTCTTCGGCCCCGAAACCTCCACCGCCTCCTGGGCGATGATCGGCGGCATGGTGGGCAACAACTCCTGCGGATCGAACTCGATCGCCTACGGCTCGACCCGCGACCACCTCGTCGCCGCCCGGGGCTTCCTCGCCGACGGCTCGGAGGCGACATTCGGCCCGCTCGCGGCCGCGGAGTTCGCCGCGAAGTGCGCCGGACCGGACTCGCTCGAGACCAGGATCCACCTCGGGCTGCACGACCTCCTCGCCGACGCGGCCACCCGCCGCCTGATCCGCGACTCCTTTCCCCGTCCCGAGGTGACGCGGCGCAACACCGGGTACGCGCTCGACGCCCTCATGGACGCCTCCTGCTTCGATCCGGCGTCGACACGGCCGTTCAATCTCTGCCGGCTCCTCGCCGGCTCCGAGGGCACGCTGTTCATCGGCGTGGAGTACGAGCTCGACCTGATCCCGCTGCCACCGCCGGGAGCGCTGCTCTGCGTGCACTGCCGCGACGTCGACGAATCGCTGCGGGCCACGCTCGTCGTGATGCGGCACCGGCAGGGCGGGGCCGAGGGGGCCGGCCTGCTCACGGGCTGCGAGCTGATCGACCGGAAGATTCTCGACTGCACCCGCGACAACGCGGCGCAGGCGCGGAACCGTTCGTTCGTCATCGGCGATCCGGGGGCGGTGCTCGTGGTGGAGGTGAAGCACGCCGACCGGGGCGTCGTGGCGGCGACGCTGCAGCGGATCGAGGACGACCTGCGTGGCGCGGGCCTCGGCTACGCCTACCCGGTGCTCGTCGGCGCGGAGGGGGAGAAGGTCTGGGAGCTGCGCCGGGCCGGCCAGGGCCTCGTCAACAACCTCCCGGGCGACGCCAAGCCGCGGGAGATCGTCGAGGACACGGCGGTCGCCGTCGCCGACCTGCCCGCGTACATCGCCGACTTCGACCGGCTGCTCGCGGAGAAGTACGGCATCGACTGCATCCACTACGCGCACGCCGGCGCCGGCGAATTGCACCTGCGGCCGCTCTTCGACCTGCGTTCGCCGGAAGGCCTGAGGATGTTCCGCGACGTGGCCACCGACGTCGCGGCCCTCGTGAAGCGCTACCGCGGCAGCCTGAGCGGCGAGCACGGCGACGGCCGGCTGCGCGGCGAGTTCATCCGCACGATGGTCGGCCCCGACTGCTACCGGCTCCTCGAGCGGGTGAAGCGGGCGTTCGACCCGCAGGGGATCCTCAACCCGGGCAAGATCGTCGACACGCCGCCGATGGACAGCTCGCTGCGGATCCTGCCGGGCGAGCCGGAGCCGCACTACGACACCGTCTTCCGCTTCGCCGACACCCGCGGCGTGCTCCGCGCGGCGGAGAAGTGCACCGGCGTGGGACAGTGCCGCAAGTCGGCCATGATCGGAGGCACGATGTGCCCGAGCTACATGGCGACGCGGGACGAGCGGCACACCACGCGGGCCCGGGCCAACGTGCTGCGGCAGGCGCTCTCCGGCCCGCCGGCCGCGGCGGATCCGTGGACGCGTCCGGAGATCGCCGCCGTGATGGACCTCTGCCTCTCCTGCAAGGCCTGCAAGAGCGAGTGCCCCTCCAACGTCGACATGGCCCGGCTCAAGGCCGAGTGGGAGCAGCACCTTCACGACGCCCGCGGCGTGCCGCTGCGCAGCCGGCTCGTGGCGGGCTCGGCGGCCGCGATGCGGCGGGCCATGCCGGTGGCGTGGGCCTACAACTTCGCCGTGACGGCGCCGGGCATCTCGCGGCTGGTGAAGCGGGCGCTCGGCTTCGCGGCCCGGAGATCGCTGCCGCGGCTGCACCGCAGGTCGCTCACCGCGTGGCTCGATCGCCGCCGGCGCGACGGCCCGCGCAGACCGCCGCTGGGCCGCGTGCACCTGTTCGTCGACGAGTTCACCGACACGCTCGACGTGCCCGTGGGCATGCGGGCCGTCGAGCTGCTCGAGGCGCTCGGCTACGAGGTCGTGGTGCCGCGGCACGTCGACAGCGGCCGGGCACAGATCTCCAAGGGTCTGGTGCGGGAAGCCCGCGGCCTGGCCGCCCGCAACGTCGAGCTGCTCGAGCCGGTCGTCACCGACGACGCGCCGCTGGTGGGCATCGAGCCGTCGGCGATCCTCGGCTTTCGCGACGAGTATCCCGACCTGGTGCCGCAGCCGCAGGCCACGGCCGCGACGCGGCTGGCCGGCCGCACGCTCCTCGTCGACGAGTTTCTCGCCCGCGAGGCGGACAGCGGCCGGATCGGCGCCGACGCCTTCACCGACACGGCCCGGCGGATCCACCTGCACGGCCACTGCCACCAGAAGGCGCTCGCCTCGCTCGACGCCACGGTCCGGATGCTGTCGCTGCCCAGGAATTGGTCGGTCGAGGTGATCCCCAGCGGCTGCTGCGGCATGGCCGGCTCGTTCGGCTACGAGCGGGAACACTTCGACCTCTCGATGGCGATCGGCGAGATGGTGCTCTTTCCCGCCGTCCGCACCGCAGCGGCCGACGAGACGATCGCGGCGGCGGGCACCAGCTGCCGCCACCAGATCAAGGACGGCACGGGACGCACCGCGCTGCACCCGGTCGAGGTGCTCCACGCGGGCCTGCGACGCGGCGGCCCCGCGCGGTAGTGGCGGCCCCGCGGACGCCCGCCCGTCAGGGCGCCATCGCGGCCGGATGGCACCGCCCATCCTCGCGGCCGGCGGGCGGCGGCACGTTCGCCGGCGACGCTCCGGCGGCGACGCGGCCCGTCCACACCTCGCGGACGTGCCCACCGACACGCAGGTCGATGGTTCGCAGCGGCGCCGACGGGTGACGTGGGCCCAGCAGTCGTTCGCACGCGGCCAGCACGTCCGGCACGGCGATGTCGAGCATCTGTGCCGTGCCGAGGGGCCAGCGCGTCGGCTCGGGCGGCTGCCCGCGGCGCGGCGCGGCCCGTGGCTGCAGCACCCGTTCCGCACGCACCACGACGGCCCGCTCGCTCCGCGGATGCCACTGGTTCGGGTCGGTGGGGCCGAAGAGCACCGCGACCGGCAGGCCGAGCGACGCGGCGACGTGCGGCAGGCCGCTGTCGATGCCGACGCAGAGGTCCATCCGCGACAACAGCGCGGTCACCTGCCGCAGCGGCACGCGGGCGGAAAGGTCGTGGACGTGGTCCGCGACCGGCGGGTCGAGGCCCGCCACGATCCGCCCGTGCATCTCGAGGTCGGCGGGGCCGCCGCAGAAAAACAGCTCGCAGCCGCGGTCGCGCACGAGGCCGTCCACGACCTCCGACCAGCGGGCCGCGGGCCAGTGCTTCTCCGTGTTCGTCGAGCAGGCGGCGAGAAAGACCCGCGGCCGCCCGGCCGGGGAGTCGGGGAGCGCCGCCTCGGCGGCGGCGGCGGCGGCGGCCGGCACCCAGTTCTCGTTGTGTCCGTCGTCCACGTCGATGCCATCGGCGCGGAGCAGGTCGAGGTAGGACTCCGTCTGGTGACGGCCGGGCCGCAGGGGGATGCCGCGCGACAGCAGCCAGCCGCGGCCGTCCGCCACGTGGCCGACCCGCCGGGGAATGCCCGCGAGCCGGGCGAGCAGGCCGCTGGAGAACGACCGCTTGAGCAGGTAGGCCCGATCGTAGCCCCGGGATCGCAGCCACCGCGCCTGGGCGTGGATCTTCGCCAGGGCGGACGGCATGAAGCGTCGCGACCGCGGCGGCCGCGGCCAGCCGACGAGTTCGTCGTGGTACGGGCAGTCGGCCAGCACCGCGGCGGCGTGCGGCTCGACGAGCACGTCGATCACCGCCCGCGGAAACCGCCGGCGGAGGTTCCGCAGGAACGGGATCGCGAGCACGGTGTCGCCGAGAAACGCGTTGCCCACCACGAGGATGCGTTCACCGTCCGCGGATGCTGCTGGCATGGCTGGCGTGTGCGGGCGATCCGCCCGCCCCTCGTGTCCGCGGTGAAGACGGCTACCGGGCGAATCCGACGAAGAAGCTGAAGAGCTGCTTGCTGTCGTACGGGGCGTAGACGACCGGGAAGGCGAAGTCGAGCGCGATCGGCGCCGGCCCCATCGCCGGCAGCGTGATCCGCAGGCCCACGCCGGGGGCGACCCGCATGTTGCTGATGGAGACGTTCGACTCGACCGTGCCGAAGTCGGTGAAGACCACGCCCCGCAGCGAGTCGTCGGCCGTGATCGGGAACATGTACTCAACCGTGTTGAGCCACTCGAACGGACCGCCGATCACCGCCGCGGCCTGGGCCGCGCTCGTGGGGGAGCCGCCGGCCGGGGTCTGCCGCGGGCTCGCGCCGCGGAACGTGAAGCCGCGGATCGTGTTGTAGCCGCCCGCGAAGAAGTTGTCGTAGGCCGGCGTGTCCGGGCCCGACATGCCGAGCACGGAGCCGATCGAGAGGACGTGCCGGCCGGAGCCGTCGGGCCGCTCGTTGAGGAGGAAGTACTGCCGTCCCTCGAGGATGCCGCGCGGGTAGACGAACGTGCCGATCACCTGCTCGAACTCGAAGGTGGCCAGGTGCCCCTGCGTCGGCATGAAGGGACTGTCACGGGTGTCGTGGATGAGACCGCCGCTGAAGCCGTACACCGAGTTGGTGCCGAGCATGTTTTGGATGGCGGGAGTGATCAGCCGCGGGTTGTAGACGTCGACGCTCTCGCCGCGGAAGCCGGTGTTCACCGAGAGGTTGGGGGCGAAGGCGAACTGGTAGCCCAGACCGACGCGGCCGCCGATGCGGCCTTCCGCCCAGTCGTAGAAGAAGCGGGTGTAGTAGGAGGCACTCGTCGACAGGCCGATGCGGGTGTCGAAGAGATAGGGCTCCTGGAAGGTGGCGGTGTAGCGCTGCAGCTGCGTGCCCGGAGCCGCCTCGAGGCGGAACCGCTGACCCGCGCCGCGGAAAGCGGTGCCGTTGCGGATGTCGTCCCAGCTGGTGGGCAGCCGCGTGATGTCGAAGTTCTGCTCGTCGATGACGATGTTGCCGACGAGACCGGCATTGGAATTCACGCCGGCGCCGATCATGAGCCGGCCGGTCTGCGTCTCCTCGGCGTCGACGTCGACGACCACGTAGGGGTCGTTGCCCGGAAACACCTGCAGCGGTTCGGCGCCGAAGTTCGGCACCATGCCGGGCGGCGCCATGCCGGGTGGCATCATCCCCGGCTGCATCATCCCCGGCTGCATCATCCCCGGCTGCATCGCTCCCGGCGGCATCATGCCGGGCTGCGGCGCTGCGGGCTGCATGCCCGGCTGGAACTGCACCGGCGCCACGAATCCCTGACCCGGCGGCTGCGCCGCGGGCTGGCCGAACGCAGCCGACGGCTGCTGCTGGGCGACGAAGACGGGCTGCCGCGGAGCGGGGGCGACGGTGCGGGCATAGTCGACGGCATCCGGGCCGGTCGGCGCCAGCGCCGCACCGCCCCATGCCGGCTGCTGCCCCCCCGCCGGCTGCGGAAACGCGGGCGGGGCGGCGGGGCTCTGGCCGCGCCACACCGGCTGCGCCATCACGGTCTCCTCGCGGGCCGCCTCGCCGTCGGGATTCCATTCCCCCTCGAGCACGAGGTCGAGCACGGCGTCCTCGTCGTCGGGGCTCTGGCCGCGGAACCCGGGCCGCTTCGGATCGCGGGCGATCTGGGTGTCGCTCTCCTCGGGCTTGCTGAACACGATCCGCGGCGCCTGCCCCTTGGAGGCGTCGGCCATGAACAGGCTGCTGGCCTTGAGCCGTCGCTCGTCGTCGCGGAGCTTGCGGATGTCGAGGATGTCCCCCGGCCGCAGCGACAGGCGGTTGAGCACGGTGCTGTGGCGGGTGTGCGGATGCTCGCCGCGGATGCGGACGTTGATCTTGCCCACGCGGTACCGCTGCCCCTCGTCGATGTTGTAGACGAGGTCGAGCTGGCCCGGCTCCTCCAGGAACCGGGGGTCGGCGCGGATGTCGGCGAAGACGAAGCCTCGTCCGCCGTAGATGTCGCGGATCATCCCCAGGTCGGCGTCCATCTTCGACTGGTTGAAGGGCTGACCGCTGGTGAGCTTGAGATCCCGCGAGATGAACTCGCTCTTGAACTTGCTGTTGCCCATGAAGGAGACGTTGCGCACGGTGTACCTCGGCCCCTCGTTGATCACGAACGTGAGCATGGTCCAGTCGCGGTTGCCGCCGTGCACCACCTGCACCTCGCGGCCGACCTTCGCCTGAAAGAAGCCGAGGCTGCGGTAGTAGGCGGTGAGCGCCTCGATGTCGGCGTCGATCTTGGTGCGGTCGACGTCGCCGCCGATCAGCCACAAGACGCCCGGCTTCGACTTGATCTGCGTGAGGAGCCGGGCGTCGCTGGCGATCGTGTTGCCGACGAATCCCGTCCACAGCGACTTGCGGCTGCGGCCCTCGTCGATGAGGAACACCGCCCCCTTGTCGCCCGGCTTGCTCCCCTCGAGCGTCGTCACCTTCGCGCCGTCGTAGCCTTTCTCGTGGTAGTAGGACTCGATTCTGCGGCGGGCCTCCTCGACGACGTAGGCGTCCATCGAGTCGCCCACGTCGATCTCCGCCTTCTTGCGGATCGTGCGGGTCGGCACCCGCTGGTTGCCCACGTACTTGACGTAGCGGAGCATCGGACGCTCGACCACCTGGAAGATGACGACCACGCCCTCCTTCACCCGCACGTACTTCGGATTGACGTCGACGAACTTGCGGCAGCGATGCAGCGTCCGCACGTCCTCCTCGATCGCCTGCGCGTCGAAGATCTGGCCGGCCCGCGTCACGAGCTTCGGCAGCTTCGAGACGTCGGTGGCGTGGTTGCCCTCGATCCGCACCTCGACGATCCGGTTCGATTCGTCCACCGCCGCGGCGGCGGCCTTCGCCGGCACAGTTCCCGGCACAGTTCCCGGCACGACACCCGGCACCTGGCCCGGCATGGCGGCGGCGGGCGGAGCCGGCGGTGGCGGTTGCTGCGCCGCGACCGGCCCGCCGGGAAGCAGGCACGCGGCCAGCGCGACGACGCACGCGAGGTCCCGACCGGTCGGGCATGGCGTGCGGCGGCGGAGACGAGCGACGGCGGGGAGATGCTCGCGCAGGGACATCGAGGCTGCCGATCGGGTGAGGTGCTGCGGCCGGGGCGGGAGAGATACCCGCTCCGCCTCGGGTGTCACAAGGCGAATCGCGGCCGGCTCCGGGCCGGCGATCGTGTTCCCGTCGGCTCCCGCGCCGTTCGCCCGTCCTGCCCAGATGCCGATGCTTGACTGCCCCCGGCAAACCCCGATACTTCTGAATGTTTCCGCCGATTTTTCCAGATTTCTCCCCTGAGCCGGGCTCGCCGGGGGCATGGCTCTCCACAGTCGATGTCCCCGCCCATGCCGCCCACGGTGATCGATCTGCGTCGGACCGACGACGTCCGTGACGTCGTGCACCGGGCGGTGCAGGCACTGGCCGAGGGCTGGGCGGTCTCCTTCCCGACCGAGACCGACTACGTGGTGGCCGCCAGCGCCCGCCACGCGACGGCGATCGACCGGTTGGCGGCCTTGACCCCCGAACGGCCGCGGCAGCCGCGGCTCTCGCTGGCGCTCAAGAGCGCGGAGGAGGCGCTCGACTGGGCCCCGCGGCTGAGCCAGGTCGGCCGCCGGATCGCGCGCCGCTGCTGGCCCGGCCCCGTGACGATGCTGGTGCCCGACGACCATCCCGAGAGCCTCGTGCACAGGCTGCCGCCCGCCGCCCGGTCCGGCATCGTCGGCGACGGCCGGTTGCGGCTGCGGGTGCCGGGCCACCCGATGCTCGCCGACTGCATGCGGATGCTGGCAGGCCCGATCGTGCTCGCGGAGCCCGGTGGTCCGACGCCCGCCGTGACGGCCGCCGACGTCCTCGACCGCGTCGCCGGCACCACGGCGCCGCTGGCCCTGGTGATCGATGACGGCCGCGCCCGCTATGCGCAGCCGGCGTCGATGATCGAGGTCGACGACGCGGGCTTCCGGGTCGTGCAGCAGGGGATCGTTTCCGAAGAGACGCTGCGGCGACTGTCGAGCCTGATGGTGCTCTTCGTCTGCACCGGGAACACCTGCCGCAGCCCGATGGCGGAAACGATCTTCCGGCTGCTCGTCGCCGAGCGGCTCGGCTGCCGCCCCGACGAGATCGAGCGGCACGGGGTCGTGGTCACCAGCGCCGGCATCGCCGCCTGGGGGGGTGGCAAGGCGAGCACCGGCGCGATCGAGGCGATGCGCGAGGCGGGCGGAGATCTCTCCGGTCACGCCAGCCAGCCGGTCACCGAGAACCTGATCCACCAGGCCGACGTGATCTGGACGATGACGGCATCCCACCGGGCCGCGCTGCTGGGACAATTTCCCGAGGCCGGCGGCCGCGTGGCCATGCTCTCGCCCGACAGGATCGACGTCATCGACCCGATCGGCGGCACGCTCGAAACCTACCGGAAATGTGCGGACGACATCCGCAAGCATTTGGCGGGCCGACTGGATACACTTTTCCGCGAGCCGCTCGGGACCGCCTAGCAGCCCGTGGAGAAAACCGACCACCGCTGGATGCGGCGGCAGTCGACCCGGGAAGCCCTCGGGTCGACGTCGTGGACGACGTTCACGGAGGGGTCACGGAGGGGTCATGGATGACATGTTCGACGGACAGCGAGGATCCGCGAATCGGGATGTCTTGCGGAAAACAGCCATGCGAATTGCCATCGGCAGCGACCATCGCGGCGTGTCGCAGAAACACCGCCTGGTCGGGTTTCTCGAGCGGCAGGGACACCAGGTCGTCGATTGCGGGTGCCACGGTGACAACGCCGTCGATTATCCCGACATCGCCGCCGACGTGGCCCGGCGCGTCAGCGGTGGCGATGTCGACCGCGGCATCCTGCTGTGCTGCACCGGCGTGGGCATGGCGATCGCCGCCAACAAGCTGCCGGGCGTGCGGGCGGCGACCTGCCACGACGAGGTCACGGCCGAAATGAGCCGGCGGCACAACGATCTCAACGTCCTCTGTCTGTCGGCGGAAATGATCGGGCCGGAGGTCCAGGAAAAGCTGGTCCAGACCTGGATCGACACTCCGTTCGAGGGGGGCCGCCATGCCCGTCGCGTCGCCAAGATCGCGGCGCTCGAGCCGGGCGAGCCGCCGCGCCGGCCCGCCGACGAGGACCCGCGGTAGCTGACCGCCGGCACGCCGGGGCCGCACCGGCGCCGTCTGCCGGATGGCGGCCGCGTCGCCCCTCGGCATCCCGCAGCAGCCCCGCCGGGCCTGCGTTGGCCCGTTCGGACACCGCCTGCCGGCCACGACGGGCAGGGAAACGGGGCTGATCCGGAAGCCGGCGAAAGGTAGTGGCGTCGTAGCGGTCGTGCCGCCGCGGTGCCGAAAAAAAGGGCCAAAAAACGCCTGCCGGTTCGTTGAACCGCCCCGGCGCGTTGGTATCGTCGAGTCCGTACATGGGCCGCCGGCACGAGACGGCGACCCGCCCCGGCGACCCGCAGGAACCCGTACGGCATGCCTCTCGCGCACCACCCCGAACCGGACGAAGTGGATTGCATCCTCCGCAACGGCGAGTTGCGCGACGCGATCGAGCCGTACCTGGACGAGGCGATCTGGGAGATCGACTTCCGCTCGCTGCCGACGGCCGTGGAGAACCGCTTCCTCGAGTCGATGCTCGCCTGGGAGCGGGCCCCACTGGTCCCGATCGCCCGCTGGTTCGACCCACCGCTCGCCCTGCAGCCCGCCTGCACGCTCGACGACGAGCAGGTCCGCGATCGCCTCTGGGAGACGGTCGAGAGGCTCTACTCGCAGCGGGTCGTGCTCGACTTCACCGACCATCTCTCCGACCGCGAGCTCTATGTGCTCGTCCGCCGCGACATCCTGCCGGCGACGGTGAAGCGGGTCGATCTGCCCGACAACTTCTTCCACTGGGACTGCAGCGCATCCGACCCGTGCGACGACTCGATCTGGCTCACGTACTACGCCTCCGACGAGGAGCGGCAGGAATGGAGCCTGGAGGAGGGCCGCGAGCCGCCGCCGCGGGCGGTGCCTCCCTACCCCCGGGCCCTGCCCACGGCACCGGTGTGACGGCCGGGTTGCCCGCCGCCTGCGCACGGCCGTAGGCTTCCCAGGGTCGCCGTACCGACACCAGGAGCCGCCCGTCATGTCCATCCTCCGGCAGTCCGGCCCGCGTGCGTTTCCCCGGCTTCGGTCCGGCCTCCTGGCGGCCGTCTCGCTGGCGGCGCTGCACGTGCCAGCCACCGCGCGGGCCGCGGACGAGGCGGCCATCCGCGCCGCCATCGCCCGGGCGTCCACGTTCCTCGCCGAGCAGGGGCAGGCCGCGGACGGCAGCTTCTCGGCGCAGGCGGGCCCGGCGGTCACCGCCCTGGCGGTGACCGCGCTGCTCAAGACCGGCACACCCTCCGACGCGCCGGTCGTGCAGCGCGGCATCGCCTCGCTGCTCGCCTTTCGCCAGGAAGACGGCGGCATCCACCCCCCCGACTCGGCCGTCGCGAATTACGAGACGTCGATCGCGCTGGTGGCCCTGGCCGCCTGCAACCGTGACGGTCGCCACGACGAGGTCATCAAGGCCGGGCAGGCGTTCGTGCGCGGGTTGCAGTGGGACGACGGCGAGGGCCGGGGCGTGTCCGACCCCGCGTACGGCGGCGCCGGGTACGGCCGCAAGAAACGTCCCGACCTGTCGAACACCGCCTTCCTCGTCGAGGCGCTGCGCGAGCTCGGCGCGGGTCCCGACGACCCCGCGATCCAGCGGGCGCTGGTGTTCGTGTCGAGGACGCAGAACCTCGAGGGTCCGCACAACTCGCTCCCCTTCCCCACGAAGAACCCCGACGGCGGCTTCTACTACACTCCGGCGGCGGGCGGCGAGAGCCAGGCCGGCACCACGCCCGAAGGCGGCCTGCGCAGCTACGGCTCGATGACCTACGCGGGGCTCAAGAGCATGATCTTCGCAGGCCTCACGCGGGACGATCCCCGCGTGAAGGCGGCCGTCGAGTGGCTGGCGAAGCGGTACACATTCACGGAGAACCCCGGGCTGGGGGACGCCGGCCTCTACTACTACTTCCACACGGCGGCCAAGGCGCTCGACGCCCTCGGGGAAGACTCGTTTACCGACGCGTCCGGCACGAGGCATGCGTGGCGGAGCGAACTGGCGGACGCGGTCATCGCCCGGCAGCAGGCAGACGGGTCGTGGGTGAACGAGAACCCGCGCTGGATGGAGGGCGACACCAACCTCGTCACGAGCTACGCGCTGCTCGCCCTGGCGCCGTGCCTGCCGCCGCCGGCCAGGCCGTAGCGGCAGCCCGGCGGCGGCGCGACCTCCGCCTCAGCCCCGCCGTGCGGCGACGGCGAGGAGGTCGGCCTCGGCCTGGGGATGGTCGGCGAGGATCCGGCGGAAGTCCTCGCGATCGAGCACCAGCAGGTCGCACGGCGTCACCGCCCGCACCGTCGCGCTCCGCGGCCTGTCGAGCAGCAGCGCCATCTCACCGAAGCACTCCCCGGAACGCATGACGCCGATCCGTTCGCCGTCGGCCCCGAGCGCCTCCGTCTCGCCCCGGCAGATGACGTAGAACTCGGCCGTCGTGTCGCCGCGTGCCACGACCGTCGCCCCGGCCTCGACAGCCAGCGGCCGGAACGACATCACCAGCGTGTTGAGCAGCACCGGCGGGGCCGACGCGAAGAGCGGGCTGCGGCCGAGGACCTCGCGGCCGAGGCACTCGTGCCAGCGCCGGCCGTCCTGCGCGAGCAGCGCGGTCGCGGCCCGCGGACCCCAGGTGCCCGCCATGTAGTTCGGGAAATCGGCGGCGGGCGTCGCCTGCCAGGCGTCGAGCACGGGCTGCATGATCCGCCAGGACGCCTCCACGAAGTCGGTCCTCGAGAAGAGCGTCGGATCGCCCGCCAGCGCGCTGTAGAGCAGGACCTCGTACCCCGTGCCGCGCGACGCCTCGAAGGTCTCGGCGTAGTCGAATCGCATGCCGGCCCTCTGCAGCTGGAACATCGGCCCGGGCCGCTTGGCCTGCATGCGAATCTCGACCCCCTGGTGGGGCTGGATGTGGAAGATCAGGAGGTTGGCCGCGGCCTCCCCCTTGAACTGCACCACGATCTCGGTGCCCCGCTTCCAGAGCGCCTTGCCCGACCTGAGGTAGACCGGCATCCCCGCCCAGCGGTCGTTGTCGATGTGCAGCCTCACGGCGGCGTAGGTCGGCGTGTTGGACTGCGGATCGACGTGGGGCTCCTGCCGATAGCCGACCGCGGCGCCGCCGTCCGCCCGCGTACCGGGCCCGTACTGGCCGCGCACGCAGCAGTCGGCGACGTCGCCCGGGCCGAACAGCCGCACCGACTCCAGCAGCCGGGACTTCGCCTCGCGGACCGCTCCCGGGTCGAGCGATGCCGGCGGCTCCATGCAGACGTAGGCCAGCATCTGCAGCAGATGGTTCTGCAGCATGTCGCGGACCACGCCGGTCTTGTCGTAGTACTCGCCGCGGGTCTCAACGCCCACGGTCTCGGTCGCCGAAATCTGGATGTGGTCGATGTGGGCGGCGTTCCAGAGCGGGGCGAACATCGCGTTGGCCATCCGGAAGGCCAGCAGGTTCTGCACCGTCTCCTTGCCGAGGTAGTGGTCGATGCGATAGATCTCGTCCTCGCGCCAGCGTGACAACAGCGACCGGTTCAGGGCCGCGGCCGACTCGAGATCCTTGCCGAAGGGCTTCTCGACGATGATCCGCTTGCCGCCCGGGAGCCGCGTGAAGCCGGCGTCGTCGAGCTGCTGGTTGACGACCTCGAAGAACTCCGGGGAGATCGCCATGTAGATGAGCGTGTTGTCGGCGGCGGCCGTGCCCGCGGCGACGTCCCGGGCCAGCTCCCGCAGCGTCGCGTAGGCGGTCGGATCGTTGAATTCGCCGGCCACATAATGCAGCCGTGACTCGAGCCACTGCCAGCGGTCGGCGTCGAACGTCTTCCGCGTGCTGAATCCGCGAATGTCCTGCCGCTGCTGCTCGCGGAATTCCGCGGTCGTCATCGCCCGGCGGGCCATGCCGACGACCGCGAACTCGTCGGGCAGCAGGCCGTCGCAGGCGAGGTTGTAGAGCGCCGGCATCAGGAGCCGCTTCGTGAGATCGCCGCTGGCTCCCAGGATGACGAGCACCCCCGGCACCGCCACCGCAGATCCGCCCCTCGACTCAGGTTCGCCCCGCATGATCTACCTCCTACCCGCGTGTCCCGACCGCTGCCCGCGTGCCCGACCGCTGCCGGGCACGATGATGGCGGCTGGCGCGGTGGCGTTCAATCCTTCAGGTCGAAAAGCCGCTTCAGGGCGTCGAGCAGCCCGTGCGGCGGTCCGGCCCGGCTCTCGCTCCGCAGCGAGGCGAGCGGCGAATGGAGCAGCTTGGCGGCGTAGCGGTCGAATGCCTGGCGGATCTCGGCACGGGACGCGTCGTCGAGCTGCGGCAGGCGACGGAAGAGCCGCTCGAGCTCCGCGTCGCCGGTCTCGGTCCAGCCGGCTCGAAGCCGCTCGATCACCGGCGCCGTCGACCGGTGGTGCATGTCGCCCATGAATCGTCGCGTCTCCTCGTCGACGATCGCCAATGCGGCGGGCAGTTCTCGATGGCGGCTGCGCCGATTCGCCTCGCAGGCCGCGCCGAGGTCGTCCACGGAATAGAGCCAGACGCCCGGCCGCTGGCCGATCGCGGGATCGAAGTCGCGCGGCACGGCGAGGTCGAGCACGACCAGCGGCCGGCCCGCCCGCAGCGGCTCCACCCGGGCATAGGCCGCCGCGGACACGACCGGCTCGGTCGCTCCGGTCGTGCTCACCACGAGGTCGGCGGCCGCCAGCTCCGCCGTCAGGTCCTCCATGCGGCCGGCGCGGCCGCCGAGCCGGTCGGCGAGCTCTCCGGCGCGGCCGGCGGTGCGGTTGACGACCACCACGTCCCGTGCGCCGGCCTGCCGCAGGTAGCGGAGCGTCTCGGCGGCCATCTTGCCGGCGCCGATGAGGAGCACACGCTTGTCGTCGAACCGCTCGAAGACGCCGCTCGCGAAGTCGGCCACCGCCACGCTCGGGATCGAGAGCCGCTCGCGGCCGATGGCCGTCTCGGTCGCCACCCGCTTCGCGGTGCGCAGCGCCGCCTGAAACATCTCGCCGGTGAGCGGTCCGGCGGTGCGGCTCTCCTGGGCCAGCGACCACGCCTGCTTCACCTGCGCGACGATCTGCGGCTCCCCCAGCACCATGCTGTCGAGGCCCGCCGCCACGCCGAAGAGATGCCGCACGACGGCCTCGTCGCGGTCGCCGGTGAGCACAGGCCGCAGCAACTGCGCGTCGATGCCGCGGCAGTCCGCCAGGAACGAGACGAGTTCGTCGGTGGGTGGCGGGTCGGCCGCCTGCTCGCCCGCCGCGTAGAACTCGACGCGGTTGCAGGTCGACAGGAGCACGCCCTCCCGGCCCGGGAACCGCTCCCGGAACCGCGCGAGCGCCTCGGTCGCCTGCTCGGCGGAGAAGGCCAGCCGCTCGCGGAGCGCCAGCGGCACGGTGCGATGGGTCCCGCCCACGAACGCCAGCATCATGGGGCCGCCTCGTGTGGGGCCGCCTCGTGCCGCGGGGCGGGAGCCACCGGCGGCACGCCGTGCCGCGTCGCGCCGAAGAGCCCCCAGAGGATCGACCCGGTGAGCACGGCGAGGCTCGCCAGCGCCAGCCAGGCGGCCGTCCGCGGACCATCGGCGCGGCGGCTCGTGGCCCGGGTCGCGACGGCGGCCGCCAGCAGCCACGCCACCACCGCCGCCATCCGCAGCACGACGGGGTCGTTCCAGGGCACGGTCTCGAGCAGGCCGCGCTGCCGATTCACGGCGTTGAGCACGATGCCGGAGAGGAAGCCGGCGGCCGCCAGTCCGGCCGCGAAGGCCGGCACGCGACCGGTGGTCTGCTCCAGCCGCTCGAGGCTCGGCAGCCGCAGGCCGCCCAGCGGCGACTGTTTCCTGGCCAGGCGGCCCGCCTGGATGAGCCACATGAGCCCAGCGATCGCGGCAATCGCCACCGCCACGCAGGACGCGAGGTTGAAGCTGCCGTGCACCGCGCCCCAGATCTGGGTGGCCGGGCTCTGCGGGAACGGCACGCGGCTGGAGAGCTCCGCGGCGCCGATGAGCCCGAGCACGATCGGCAGCATGAACAGCCCGACGGGCGTCCGCGGGTTGGCGATCGTGCGCCACAGCGACCCGCCGGCCAGCACCCATGCGGCCAGCAGGTACCAGTCAAACGCGCTGGAGAGCGGGACGGCCGTCTCGTGCGTCGCCCGCCAGCCCAAAAACAGCGTGTGCGCCACGAGCCCGGCGGCCGCGAACGCCACCATGGCCGCCCCCCGCACGCCCGACCGGAACAGCAGCCGCGACGCCTCGCAGGCGAAGGCGACCGCGTAGCTGGCCGCGAAGCAGACGACGGAGATTCCGGAGACGAATTCGACCATGCTGAACGCCTGCGGGGTGCCGTGGGGTATTGTAGTCTGCAGGCCGCCTTCCGCCCGCCGAGCGCCCGATGCCCGACTCCGCCCCGCCCCTGTCGATGCCCCCCTCCGGCGGCCTCTCGTCCGCGCAGCGCCGCAGCGAGGCGCTGCTGATGCGGGCCTGCCGTCGGGAGCCGGTGCCCCGTGCCCCCGTGTGGCTGATGCGGCAGGCCGGCCGCTACCTGCCCGAATACCGGCGCGTGCGGGCCGGCGTCGACTTCCTCGGTCTGGTGAAGAACCCGCGTCTGGCGTCCGAGGTGATGCTCGCCACCGTGCACCGCCTCGGCGTGGACGCGGCGATCATCTTCAGCGACCTGCTCCCGATCCTCGAGCCGATGGGCATGGACCTGGAGTTCAGCGCCGGCGAGGGGCCGGTGATCCACAATCCCGTGCGCGAGCCGGCCGACGTCGCGCGGCTCGTGGAACTGGAGGACCTCGACCGGCTCGGCTACGTCATGGAGTGCGTGCAGGCGACGCGGGCCGGGCTCGACGACGCGATCCCGGTCATCGGATTCGCAGGCGCGCCGTTCACGCTCGCCGGCTACTGCATCGAGGGGGGCACCAGCCGGGCGTGGCTGCACACCAAGACGCTGATGTACGCGCACGAGGCCGCCTGGCACGACCTCATGGGGCGGATCGCCCGCGCCGTGAGCCGGTATCTCGTGGCCCAGCTCGACGCCGGAGCCCAGCTCGTGCAGCTCTTCGACAGCTGGGTGGGCTGCCTCTCACCCGACGACTACCGCCGCTACGTGCTGCCCCACAGCCGCACGGCACTGGCCGAGGCGGCGCGGCGGGCGCCGGTGATCCACTTCGCCACCGGCAACCCCGCGCTCCTGCCGCTCCTCGCGGAGGCCGGCGGATCGGTGATCGGCGTCGACTGGAGGATCGGGCTGGCCGAGGCCTGGCGGACGGTCGGCCACGACCGGGCGGTGCAGGGCAACCTCGACCCGGCCGTCCTGCTCGCCGACCGCGACACGGTCCGCCGGCGGACGCTGGAGGTGCTGGCGGAGGCGGCGGGCCGGCCCGGGCACATCTTCAACCTCGGCCACGGCATCCTGCCGCAGACGCCCGTGGAAAACGTGCTCGAACTGATCGCCACCGTGAAGGGCGGCTGACGGTTCGCCCACGGCCCTCGCCAGCCCGCCACCCGGCGGGGTACAACAGCGTGTTGCGCCCGACGGCCCCGTCGCGCCGCGCGCAGCAGGCGACGCGGCGGTGATCGGCAGACCATGCCCCGATCGCCGCCGACCCGCCGACCGCCGCCCCGGGGCCGCACGCCCCGGGGCCGAAAACCCCCAGGGTGCGCTGCCGCATGACGAGCCTCGAACGCAGACTCTTCCACCTCTTCGAGCCTAACGACATCGCGAAGGCCCGCGTCCTCGTCCCCAAGCGCGTGACCTGCCCGCGGGTCGGGCAGGTGCATGCCGTCGTCGTCGCGGACGACGGCACCGCGCACGACGTGCACCTCGAACTGTCCGCCCGCAGGAAGGGCGGCATGATGCTCGAGACCCGCAGCTCGAGCGACGCCGGCCGGGCGGGGCGGCCCTGCTTCGTCCTGGCCGCCGCGCTCTTGGAGATCGATCGCCGCGGGCTCTTCTCCAACCTGCACGACCACACGCCGCTGGCGCTGGAGATCCTGGCGGATGAGGCCGCTGCGGACGAGGACGCCCCGGCGGAGACGGCCGAGAATGTCGACGACGACCAGGCCGAAGACACGCCTGCACGGTCCCCGGCGCCGGCGGCCGTCGCGGCGCCGCAGAGGCGTTCGGGCGGCCGGCTGCCGCCGTGGGCGACCGAGCTCGAGGAGCGCCGGCGGCTCGTCGAGCCAGCCGTCAGCGACCGCAGGGTCGCCATCGGGGACGCCCGCCGGGCGGCAGGGGCGCTCGTCTTCGTGCTCGACCTCGCCGCGAGCGCCGACGCACGGGCGGTGGTCCTGGTGCCGGGACGCATGCAGCTCGACGTCGCCGGCAACGCGACCGGCCGGCCGCGGCCGCTCATCATCGGTCCCGGCGAGGTGGAGATCGAGCAGCTCGATCCGCTGGAGCGGTCGATCCTCGCCCAGCTCGTCGGTGCGGCGGTGGTGGCGGAGACGGGACTGCCGGAGCCGCTGGAGCGCCGCAGCATCGCCCGCGTGGTCGTCAGCCCGCAGTCGTCGGCCACGCACCTGGCGCTCCTGTGCGAGCACGGCCGGCTCGTCCTGCAGCCCGAGCCGCGACGCAATCCCGATCTCATCGTGCCGCTGGTCTGGGACGGGGGCCGAGCCTGGGAATTCGCGCTGGTCGTCGAGCCGGACGACACGATCAGCACCCGCGGCGAGTCGCTCGCGGAGCTGGCCGGAGCCGCGTTGCCACCACGCCCGGCGCGGGCCACGCTGCGCGGCATGCTGGTCCGCGGCAGCGAGCGCAAGGACCTGCGCACGCCGCGCGCGATCCTGCGGTCGGGACTGATCGTGTTCGAGGACCGCCTCGCCCGGCTGGCGGTGGCGGAGGCGGCGGCCGCGAGCGGCGCGGTCGGCCGCGTCGCCGCGGCCGGCTGGCTCGACCAGTTCGAGCGCCGCGGCCCGATCGAGTTCGCCGGCGGGCAGATCGACGGCATGATCGACAGGATCGCCACGTTCGCCGACCTGCCGCGGCTCGAACTGCCCGGCTGGACCGGCTGGCGGATCGAATCCGGGGTGCCGCGGCCGAAGCTCGTGCTCGACGATTCGCCGACGGTCACGCTCGACGGCGACGAGCCCGACGATCCCGACCTCGCCTCCGACCGCGTCGGGCGGCCGTCCCGCCGTCGCACGACGCCGCGCGTGCAGCTGGCGGGCCGCATCTGGTTCGACTACGGGGGCATCCTCGTCGCGGCCGACGAGCCGGCGGGGGGCGCCGCCGACCTCGAACGCCGCATCCTCGTCCGGCGTGACCGCGCCGCGGAGCGCGATGCGATCGCGATGCTCCCGCGCTACGGAGCGACGCCGCCGCGGCTCGCGGAGGGCGGCACCGACGCCGGCCACCACGTGGAGATTCCCCGTGCGCGGCTCGACGCCTCCGTCTCGCAGCTGGCCGGTGCCGGCTGGACCGTCGAGGTCTCGGGCCGCCGCTATCGCCCGGCCGGCAGCGTGGCCTGGAACGTGACCAGCGGCATCGACTGGTTCGAGCTGTCGGCCGCGATCGACTTCGGCGGTGTGACGGCGGAACTCCCGGCGCTGCTGGAGGCCCTGGCCAAGGGCAGCCGGTCCGTGGAGCTCTCCGACGGCTCGATGGGAATCCTGCCCGACGAACTGGCGGCGCAGATCGAGCCGATGGCGGCCCTGGCACAGCGGCACGACGGCCGCCTGCGATACGGCCGCATCCAGATGGCGCTGCTGGACGCCCTGCTGGCGGGCCAGCCGCAGGCCCGGGTCGACGAGGCCTTCGAGCGGATTCGCGAGGAGCTCGCCCGCGGCGAGCGGCCCGAGGCGGAGGACGAACCGGAGGGATTCCAGGGCACGCTGCGACACTACCAACGCGAGGGGCTCGGCTGGCTGTCGTTCCTCGAGAGGATGGGGCTCGGGGGCTGCCTCGCCGACGACATGGGCCTCGGCAAGACGATCCAGGTGCTGGCGATGTTCGTGCGGCGCAAGCTGCTGCTGGGCGACGGCGGCGTGGCCCACAGGCCCTCGCTGGTCGTCGTGCCGAAGAGCCTCGTCTTCAACTGGATCGAGGAGGCCCGCCGTTTCGCCCCCATGCTGCGGGTGCTCAACTACACCGGCAACACCCGCATCGGCGAGGCCGACGCGCTCGCCGACCACGACCTCGTGCTCACCACCTACGGCACGCTGCGGCGCGACATCGTCGCCCACCGCGAGACGGAGTTCGATTACGTCGTGCTCGACGAGGCGCAGTCGATCAAGAACGCCGCCAGCCAGGCCGCCAAGGCCTGCCGGCTGCTGCGGGCCCGACACCGCCTGGCGCTCACCGGCACGCCGGTGGAGAACCACATCGGCGAGCTGTGGAGCATCTTCGAGTTCCTCAATCCCGGCCAGCTCGGCAGCGCCGCCAGGCTGAAGCGGTTTCTCACCGGCGGCCGCACCAGCGCCGAGGTCGTGGCCCGTGCCGTCCGGCCATACCTGCTGCGCCGCACGAAAACGCAGGTGCTCTCCGACCTGCCCGAGAAGACGGAGCAGACGCTCTTCTGCGAGCTCGGCGAGGAGCAGCGGAAGGCCTACGACGAGCTGCGGGAGCACTACCGCCTCGAACTCTCCGGCCGCATCGGCCGCATGGGCATCGGCCGGTCGCGGATCGCGGTCCTCGAGGCGCTCCTGCGGCTGCGGCAGACGGCCTGCCACCCCGGGCTCGTCGACCCCGCCAGGATCGACGAGCCGGCCGCGAAGCTCGACACGCTCCTCGACCAGCTCGACGAGGTGCTCGACGAGGGGCACAAGGTGCTCGTGTTCAGCCAGTTCACCAGCTTCCTCGCGATCCTTCGTCGGCGGCTCGACGAGCGGTCGCTCACCTACGAGTACCTCGACGGCAAGACCACCGACCGGCAGGCGCGGGTGCAGCGGTTCCAGGAGGACGCCGACTGCCGCCTCTTCCTCGTGAGCCTCAAGGCCGGCGGCCAGGGTCTCAACCTCACCGCCGCCGACTACATCTACATCCTCGATCCGTGGTGGAACCCCGCCGTCGAGGCGCAGGCGGTGGACCGGGCGCACCGCATCGGCCAGACCCGCCGCGTCTTCGCCTATCGCCTCATCGCCCGCGACACGGTGGAGGAGAAGATCGTCGCCCTGCAGGACCGCAAGCGGGAGCTGGCCGAATCGATCGTGCGGGCCGACGAAAGCATGGTCGCCAGCCTCACCGCCGAGGACGTCGAACTGCTGCTGTCGTGACGGTCCGCCGGGCCGCCGACCCTCACGAAACCCTCATCGACGGCATGTATACCCGTATCCTGGCTGATTCCGTCCGCACACGCTTCAATGTGAGCCCGTCTGGCATGCACCCCGTGCGACCTCCCGAACGCATGAAGCCCGCCGCAGCCAAGCAGAAGCCCGCCGCGCCCGCCACCGCACAGATCCTCGTCGTCGACGATGAGCAGGACCTGCTCGAACTGCTCCGCTACAGCCTCACGAAGGAGGGCTACGCGGTGCAGGGCGTCGGCAGTGGGGAGGAGGCTCTCAAGGCGACCCGCGCGCAGCCGCCCGACCTGATCGTGCTCGACTGGATGCTGCCCGCGGTCGACGGACTCGAGGTCTGCCGCCGGCTCAAGGGCGACCCGAAGACCCGCGACATCCCCGTCATCATGCTCACCGCGAAGGGGGAGGAGGCGGACATGATCGCCGGCCTGGAGCGGGGCGCCGACGACTACATCGCCAAGCCCTTCAGCCCGCGGGTGCTGGCGGCCCGGGTCAAGGCGCTCCTGCGTCGCAAGGAGACGGCCGCGCAGGCGGAGGCGGAAACGACGATCGACGTGCACGAACTGTCGATCCACCCCGGCCGGCACGAGGTGTCGCTGGCCGGCGCACGGGTCGACCTGACCTACACGGAGTTCGCCCTCCTGCAATTCCTGGCACGCCGGCCGGGCTGGGCCTTCACGCGGTCCCAGATCGTCGACGCCGTCAAGGGCGAGGACTATCCTGTCACGGAGCGGTCGGTCGACGTCCAGGTCGCCGGCCTGCGCAAGAAGCTCGGGTCGTTCGGCTCCTACATCGAGACCGTCCGCGGCGTGGGATACCGATTCCGGGCGTGAATTTCCCGTCCCGGCTCGAGTCCCTCCGATGGCCCGTTCGCGATTTTCCCGACACCTCTTCGCGTGCTTGTGCGCGCTGGTCGCGGCGCTGCTGACGGGCTGCTTCCTGCTCGCGAGCGTGCAGCTGGCGCGGCTCTCCGAATCGTTCCAGCTCGACCGCGTGGCCGCCGTCGCCACGGGGCTCGCCGACACGCTGGCACGGCGGGACGGCGGCATCGCGCCGGACGACGTCGCGGCCCAGACGCGGTGGATGGCCGAGGCCACCGGCACGCGGATCGACCTGCTCGCGGTCGACGGCGGGCTCCTCGCGGGGTCCGCCGTCGACACCGCGACCGAGCGGACCGCGACGGGCGACACGCTTCTCGAGGAGGCACGCTCCGGCCGGATCGCCCGGGCGAGCAGCTACGACGCGCGGGCGGGCAGGCGCGTCCTCTGCGTGGCGGCGCCGGTGGGCCCCGCGGACAGCCCGACGGCGATCGTCCGCGTCACCGCCGACACGGCCGCCTTCGACGCCGAGCTGTCGCGGTCGCAGCGGTGGCTGCTCCTGGGATTTCTCGCCTGCGCCGCCGGGGGACTCGCCGCCGCCGGGGTCCTCGCCGATCGCCTCGCCCGCCCGATCGTCGACATCTCCGCCTCCGCGGCGCGGCTCGCCCGCGGCGATGTCGACGCCCCCATCCCCACCGCGGAGCTCGACGAGCTCGCGCGGCTGGCGGAGGCGGTGGCGGCGATCCGCGAGCAGCTCGTCGAGCGCGGGCTCACGATCGGCCGCCAGGGCACGCAGCAGGAGGCCGTGCTCGGCAGCATGATCGAGGGGGTCCTCGCCATCGACGCGCGGCAGCGGATCGTGGGGATCAACCGGGCCGCCGCCGCGCTCATCGCCGTCGAGCCGGCACGGGCGATCCGGCGTCCGCTCCAGGACGTGGTGCGGAACCCCGACCTGCGCCGGTTCGCCCTGCGGGCGATCGACTGCCGCGAACCCGTCGAGGACGACCTGCTGCTCCGCGGCTCCCGCGATCGCACGATCCGCCTGCGGGGCACGGCCCTGCGCGACGACTCCGGGGACGGCGGGGCCGTGATCGTGCTCAACGACGTCACCGAGATGCAGCGGCTGGAGACGATCCGCCGCGATTTCGTCGCGAACGTGTCGCACGAGCTGAAGACGCCGATCGCCTCGATCAAGGGCTTCGTCGAGGCCCTCGTCGACGGCGCGGCCGAGGATCCGCACGACCGGAAACGGTTCCTCGAGATCATCGCCCGGCAGGCCGACCGGCTGGAGTCGATCATCGAGGACCTGCTGGCGCTCTCCCGGATCGAGCAGAGCGAGGGCGCGGGCGACCTTCCCAGGGAGACGGTGCGGATCGCCGACCTGCTGGACGCCGTGGTCGGCGACTGCGGACCGCGGGCCGACGACCGCTCGATCCGCGTCGACGTCGAGTGCGACGCGGAGCTGGTGGCGGACGTCAACGCACCGCTCCTCGAGCAGGCGCTCATCAACCTGGTCGACAACGCGCTCAAGTACAGCGGGCCCGGCAGCGGCGTGCGGGTGACCGCCGCCGCCGCGGACGACGGCGTGCGGATCGCGATCAGCGACGAGGGCTGTGGCATCGAGGCCGAGCATCTGCCGCGGCTGTTCGAGCGGTTCTACCGCGTCGACAAGGCCCGCAGCCGCCAGCTCGGCGGCACCGGCCTGGGGCTGTCGATCGTCAAGCACATCGTGCAGGCCCACGGCGGCACCGTGACGGTGGCGAGCGAGCCCGGCGTGGGCAGCAGCTTCACGGTGCTTCTGCCCGCAACGAGTGCGCCGCAGCCATGACCGCCGGCCGCCTCACCCTTCCGCGGCCGCGCGGCCGCCACCGGCCGACCCGCCGTCCAGAAACGCCAGGATCGCGCGGACCGCGCGGTCGTGCCCCATCCCCTCGGGGAGGTCCGCGGGGATCACGCAGCCGACCCGCACCCGCGGATGCCGCGCGACGCATTCGGCCGCAAGGCATCTCGCCATCTGCGGGACCGCCGCCTGGCTGAGGGCCGCCGCCAGCCGCTCCGACGGAGCCGACTCCCGCACCGCCGCCCCCACGAGCACGATGCGACCGCCCGAGGGCTGGCGGGCCATCAGTGCGGCCGCCTCCTGCGCGGCCACGAACGCGCCGATGCAGTTCACGTCGAAGTGCATCCGCAGGTCGTCGGCGGTGGCGTCCTCGAGCCGGCAGGGATGGGCGACCGCGGCGCACGTGACCAGGGCGTCGATCCTGCCGAACCGATCGGCCACGCGGTGCACGACCGTCCGCACCGGCCCGTCCTCGCGGAGATCCGCCGTGAGGGCGAGGCTCGGCACGCCGGCGTTGGCGAGTTCCTCGGCCAGGTCCCGGGCCTGCTGCAGCGCCGCGTGGGCGTGGATCGCCACGGCATGGCCCGTCGCCGCCAGCGCCCGCACCACCGCCGCCCCGAGGCCGCTCTCCCCCCCCGTGACGACCGCCACCCGACCCGTCGGCGGCGCGGCGGCCGGCACGCGTGCGGAGGGATCGGGCACGGCTCGGTGCTCCTGGCGTCGGTGGTCGGTCGCGAACCCGTGCCCCGGTCAGGCCGGCGCAGCCGGGTGGGCCGCGTGGAAGTCGAGGATCTGCTGCCAGGCCTCGTCGGGCGTCTCCGCGTAGCTGAAGAGGTCGAGGTGCGCGTCCTGGATCACGCCGCTGTCGGCGAGGAACTGGAAGTCGATCACGTTCGACCAGTAGTCGCGGCCGAAGAGGATGATCGGCACCGGCTGCATCCGGTGCGTCTGCCGCAGCGTCAGCGTCTCGAACATCTCGTCGAGCGTGCCGAAGCCGCCGGGAAAGAGCACGACGGCAGCCGCCCGCAGGATGAAATGGAACTTCCGCAGCGCGAAGTACTTGAACTGGAAGCAGAGCTCCGGCGTGATGAACGGGTTGGGCTGCTGCTCGGCCGGCAGCTTGATGTTCAGGCCGATCGACTTGCAGCCGACGTCGAACGCGCCGCGGTTGGCCGCCTCCATGATGCCGGGGCCGCCGCCGGTGATGACGACGTAATCCCGCTTGTCGTCGCACTGGTTGTCGATCGACACGAGGCGGGCGAACTCGCGGGCGGCGTCGTAGTAGCGGGAATACGAGAGCAGCCGCTCGGCCCGCTCGAGTTCGCGGGTGAGCCTCGCATCGGCCGGCTGGGCCGCGCGGGCGAGCGCCCGCCGCGCCTCGGAGAGCCGCCGTTCGGCCGCGGTGCGATCGACGATCTGCGTGCCGCCGAAGACGATCACCGTGGACGTGATGCTGTCGGCCTGGAAGGCGAGTTCGGGCTTGCCGAGTTCCAAGAGCATCCGCACGCCGCGCATCTCGGGCCGCTCGAGCAGCGAACGATCCTCCTGCGCCAGGCAGTAGCTCGGCGAATTCAGGATCCGCTCCATGTTCTCGGCGACGAGCGCCACGTCGTCGCCGAGCGTCGTGTCGGGGAGGATGCTGCAGGCCTTGGGTCGCGGCTCCGCGGGCGGCGCCGGCGCGGGGACCGGCTTCGCGGCGGCGGGACGAGCGGTCGGTTTCCGTGCCATCTGCTCACCTCCACTGCGGGGGCCGCGGCCCCGGCCGCATCACTCGGCGTCAGGAATCGAGCCGGGCAGTGACGCCGATGGCGGCGACGTCGACGTCCCAGCCGCGGGTCTCCTTCAGGAAGTCTTGCATACCGCGGGCCGCCGGGGGCTCACCATGCACCAAAAACGTCTTTTTCGGGGCTGGCATGCCCGCCAGCCAGCGGCCGATCTCGTGCCGATCGGCATGGCCGGAAAGGGCGTCGACCCGCCGCACCGCCGCCCTGACGGGCACGTCGCGGCCGTGGATCCGCAGGTATTTCGCCCCGTCGATCAGGCTGCGGCCCCGCGTGCCGATCGCCTGGAAGCCGGCCACGAGGACCGTCGTCTTCGGATCCGGGAGCCGCTGGGCGAGGTGGTGGAGGATCCGGCCGCCGTTCATCATGCCGCTGGAGGCGATCACGATGCCCGCCCCCTTGTGCGCGTTGATCGCCTTCGATTCCTCGGCGGTCTTCGCCATCCGCACGAAGGGCGACGCCAGCGCCTCGGCGACGCCGGCCATCTTCGCCTCCGCGAAGTCGTGCTCCTCGGCGTGCCGCCGAAACACGTCCGTCGCCTCGACCGCCATGGGCGAATCGACCCAGACGGGCACCTCGGGCAGACGGCCGGAGGCCATGAGGATGCGCAGCAGGTAGACCAGTTGCTGGCAGCGGCCGACCGCGAAGGAGGCGACCAGCATCATGCCGCCGCGGGCGATCGCCTCCTTCACCGCCGCCTCGAGGTCGTCCAGCGGCTGGCTCGGAGGGTGGTCGCGATCGCCGTAGGTGCTCTCGCAGACGAGGTAGTCGCACGCGGGCGGCGAGACGGGATCGTGGTAGAGCGGGGCGTCGAAGCGGCCGATGTCGCCCGAAAACACGATCCGGCGGACGCCGGCGACGGTGGCCAGCTCCATCTCCACGAACGAGCTGCCGAGCATGTGGCCGGCATCGTGGAACCGGCACCGCACGCTCCCGGCCGGCTCGAACCAGCCGCCCCGCGGCACGGGCTTCACCAGCCGCAGGGTGCGGTCCACGTCCCGTTCGTCGTAGAGCGGCAGGGCGGGCTTGTGCTTCGAGTAGCCCTTCCGGTTGGCGTAGTCGGCATCCTCGTCCTGGCACTTCGCCGAATCGTAGAGGAGCAGACCGAGGAGGTCCGCCGTGGGGGGTGAGGTGAGGATCGGGCCCTTGAATCCCTCGCGCACCAGCCGGGGCAGCCAGCCCGAGTGGTCGATGTGGCCATGCGTGAGCACCACCGCGTCGATCGAACCGGCAGCGACTGGGAAGCGGTCCCAGTTCCGCTCGCGCAGCTCCTTCTCCCCCTGGAAGAGCCCGCAGTCGACGAGCACGCGGGAGCCACCGGCTTCGACGAGATGCCGCGACCCCGAGACCATGCCTGCTGCCCCGAGGAACGTGATCTGAGCCACATCTGCAGCGGGTGACGATCGCTGGGCTGGCTGCTTGTCCATGCGGCGCTCCATCGGGAGGGTCGGGGCGAGAAACGAGTGCGGGCCGTGCCGAAAGTCCCGACAGTGGTACCGGCTGGCGGCACATCGGTCGATCAGCCCCCCCGGCGGCCGCAGAATTCCGGCCCCGGCGACCCGCGCAGGACGCGTCAGGGGGCGGCCGCGCCGACCCCGGGGCCGGCCGGCCCCCGCCCCGCCGCGGCGGTGGTGCCGGCCACGATCAGCGCTCCGTCGACGATCGCCAGCGTCTCGATGCTCGGCCGGGCCTCGGCGGCACCGCCGAACGCGGGCACGTGCGCCACGAGCACCAGACGGCCATCCCGCCGACGCAGGTCGATGGCGATGCCGAGCCTCCCCAGCCGATCCGCCAGCGTTCGGACGATCGCGTCGCGGGGCAGGGGGATCGCGCCGAGGCTGGCCCGCTCGACGGCGATGCCGATCTGACCACCGTCCCGCAGCACGATCTCGAGGTCGAGCGCCGCGACCGCCGACACGGGGCCGTAGCCGACCCGCGCCGCGACTTCGACCCGCCTGGGATGAAAACCGACCCGCGGCGCCGTCACGCCGCCAGGCAGCAAGGCGCGGTGGCTGCGCGGCAGATCGATCGCCAGCCAGGCATTGAGCTCTTCGGCACCGATCGCCGCCTCCCAGCGGCCGGCCTCGACGTCGCCGTCGCGGCGGGCCGGTGGCCGGGTCAGGGCCGCATGGAGTGCCGACACTTTCGTGACCAGCCGCCGCGCGCGAGCCTCGCCCTCGGGCCCGCCGGTGCCCGCCGCGATGGCCCGCCGGTAGAACACCGGCTGGGCGGCCAGCAGGAGCACCGCCACAGCCACGACCAGGCCGACGGCGACGGCCACTCCGATGACGACACGCCGCATCCGCTGCCAGGCCGATGTCTGCACGACACTTCAGCCGGCCCGCGGCCGGTCAGCCCGTCAGGCCCAGCAGCCGCGGGATCGGCAGCTCGTCCGCGACGTCGAGCGTGACCTCTCCCAACGTTTCCGGCTCCAGCTCATCCCGCAGCACTCGCACGTTCGCCGGCGCCTCGATCCCGATCCGCACCTTGTCGCCGCTCACCCGGACGATCGTGACGACCACCGAATCACCGACCCGAATCCGTTCGTTCTGCTTCCGTGACAAGACCAGCATGAGGACCTCCGTGCGCTCGTGGTATGGGAATGAATGTAGCGGGCTTGCTATACAAATGTCAATCTGCCAGGGCGGGCGGCATTGACCCGTGACAATCCGGTTCACGCGCCGCAATCGGCCGGTCGCCCCGGCCGCCTGGGCAAGCTGCGCCACGCAGGAAACATCGTCCGATGACGGCGACTTTCTTGGGGGTGTCCCGCAGATGCGCCGGCTGCGCGCATTGTTCCGCCTGCGTGAGGCGCGGGCCGATGGGCATCAGTCCGACGGCCGCACACCGCGGGCAGGTGCCGCGAGCGGGTCCGACGCCGCCCGCAGCGGACCGAAGCAGAGGTGGCGGATCAGTCGTCGGCCTGCGGCGTCGCGACGAAGTCGGCGAGATCGACCGCCGTGGCGGCAGCGACCCTGCTCTCCGCCTCTTCGATCCGCGCGAGGTCGGAGGAGAGCAGACGCGGATGGAACCGGTGCGTGCACCGCAGCCGCGCCGCGCGGCCCGTGAATGCCGCCATGCCCGGATCGATCTCGAGGGCGACGCTCGTGGGGATGCCGCCGGCGGCGGCCACGCGACGGTTGATCGCGATGCGCGGGAACGGCGGCAGCCCGCCGGGCCTCATGAGCCCCTTGAGCAGGATGGCCGTGTCGGCGAACTGCCGGTACGAGTGGGCCGCGTCGGGGGAGGGCGCGACCGCATACTCCACGGCGTAGCGGACCCGCGGACCGGCCAGTTCCACCGTGTCGGCGGTCTCCTTCATGCCGTCGCCGAAATCGGGCCCGCCGGCCCAGCGGACGAGCCGGTCGTCGGACCGCCGGGCCCACGCCGCCAGGGACGCGCTGAGACGCTCCAGCCGGATCGCATCGACCTGGGTCTTCATGTTGCGGACGGGATCGACGACCACGACACGCTCCCGCGCCGGATCGTGCAGCACGATCTCCGTCGTCCTGTTTCCCTCCTGCGGCCGGCCATCCGCGGCCGACGGCAGCGGCTCGATGAAGTCCCAGGCGATCCGCCCGCGAAACAGCGTCAGCGTGCGCGCTACCGGCTCCTGGGCGCCGTTGGCGTAGACCTCGCTCTCCACGCGAAAGCCCTCCGCACCGGCCACGGCGTCGGCAGCCGGCGCGGCGCCGCACCAGCCGCACGTCAGCCCGATCGCGATCCAGACGAGCCCGCCGCTCGCATGCCCACTGCCGGTATGCCCACCACTCGTCTGCATGGTCGACCTGCTGGGGAAGTGCCGCGCCGCGGTCAGCCCGCGGGCCTGGGCGGCGGACGGTAGCAGGATCGCCCCGGCGGACCAAGTGCGAACGGACCCAGTGCGAACGATCAAGTGCGAACGACGGTGGGCACCCGCTGCGAGGGCCGGCCGCGAGGCGGATATCGGGCCGACGCGGCCTGCGCACCCCCCCGGGCTTGCCGGTCGTCGACGCCGGGGGGCGGGTTTCCGCAGGCTCCTGCCCGACTCACGGCCGCCATCGACCGCCACCGGTCACGGCAGATGCGGCAGGCCGGACACGTCCGCGGGATCGGCGAAGACCTGCAGCATGCCGCCCGGGAGCCTGCGGGCGAGCCGGTCGAGCCGGCCCTGCACCTTGTGCCGCGGATGCCGGCCGGCCACCCGGCGGATGGCCACCGCCGCGACCTGCCGCGGATGGCGGCGGGCGATGGCGGCGTAGACCTCCGGGTCGCGCTCGCCCGAGTCGCCCACCAGCAGGAACCTGCGGCCGGGAAAGTCGGCCATGATCTGCTCGATGGTCCGGCGCTTGGAGTGCTTGCGGGACGGGAGCCGCCCCAGCGGCGTGGAATCCTTGAGCCGAAAGAGCTTCAGGTGCATCGAACCGAAGGGGATCTGCTCCTCCCGCAGGAAGCCGCACAGGCACCTGGCCAACTGCCACGGGCTCGCGGACACGTAGTGGAACACGGCCCCCTCCCGCTCCCAGGCCCGGTAGACGTCCGCCATTCCCGGCACGGCGGCGAACTCCCGCAGCAGCGTGTTGGCGAGCAGTTCCCGGCGGTCGGCGACGTTGGTCACCTTCACCGTGTCGTCGATGTCCGACACGACGGAGAGCCCCTCCTCGTCGATCAGCTGGATGCGGCCGTTGTCGGATGGCGGCGCGGCTCCGGGGGGAGTCGGCCACGCCGCTGCGGCATCGGGCTCGACGACCGCCTCGTACGACAGCCAGCGGCCGCCGCCGTCGGAGGTTCCCGCCAACGCGTCCACCTCCGCCTCGTCGAGGTCGATCGTCCGCTGGAAATGCCCCACGCGGTCGGACGTTCCGGCATCCACGACACGGTCGCCGACGCGGATGCGCACGGGCTCACCCGCCACACGTTGGAAGAGAAAGGCGTCCGCCCGGCGTTGGAAGACGTCGGACTGCAGGTGGGCGTCGTCGAGTTCCAGCAGCCGCCTGATCACACCGATGGCGAGCGTGCGGCGACGGCTTTTGAGCGGCAGCGGTCGAACGATCATGCCGGCGACGTGAGCCCGCCAGCGGCTCTCGCCGGGAATCCGCCGCGCGTAGGTGGGAAATGGGGTGATCATGCCACCGAGGGGACGGCCATGAGGCACCGGTCGGGGCACTCCCCCGAGGTCTCGTCACGACGCCGTCATGGCCGGTGCTTGCAGAGACCCGCCCCCCATCTTACAACCTCTGCCGCGACCGGTCTGGTCACCACCTGGAGGAACGCATGGGAGTCAAGAAAACGGGCAAGGGCCGCCGCAAGCTCGGCCAGAAGAAGCGGCGAATGAGGGCCCGCATCCGCCACCGCAAGGGCTGATGCCGCGGCACTCCGCCCGCCGCGTGCGCCGGCAGAAACGCCGCCGCCCAGTGCGGCGGCGAGCCGGACGCACGGCCCGCACGCCGCCGCCCGTGCCCTTCGCTCTCCCGCGACCGCCGTCTCGTCACGATCCGCACAGCTTCACGACGGCGACGTGATGGGAGCGCCGTCGCCCTTCGCTTTTTCTTGCCGCGCCTCCGGCGTGGGGTAGTTTTGCGTGGAGTCCGGGCAACGTCCCGTGACCCGCGGTGAGAACCCCAGGCCAGGAGATCGTTCGATGCGTGCCGATTCATGGTGTCGCGTTCCGGCGCGGTGCATGGCACTGGTTGTGCTGGCGATGGCCGCCAGTCTGTCGGGATGCAAGGCGCTCAACGAGCGCTACATCGCGCTCGAGGTCTGGAAGTACGAGAAGTGCTTCGGTCATCTCCCGCCCGGCTTCGTTCCTCCTGGCACCGTCCCCGCCGCCGCCCCGATGGCCGCAGCGGCGCCGCCGATGCAGCCGTGCGGCCAGGGCGCCGCCTGCCCGCCGGCCCCGTGCGGCGGCGAGGCCATGGGCGGCATGGCCGGCAACTGCGGTGGCTGTCAGGGCGGGATCGTCGAGGGGGGTCTGCCGGCCGGTGCCATCATGTCGCCGGGCGTGCCGTCCGGCCCCGGCGGATCACCCGGGGCGGGCATCCCGACGCCGGCGGCCATCACCAGCAGCCGGCCCGTCGTGATCTCCGACGAGGTCGTGCTGCCGTAGCCACCGGCAGCGGCGGATGATCGTCTCCACGGGCCCCTAGCAGCCCGTGGATAAAGTCGACCGCCGCTGGAGGCGGCGGCAGTCGACCCAGGAAACCCTCGGCGTTTCCTGCGGTCGACTTCGTGGACCATCCTTGTCGGTCGCCATCCGACCGGAGGGGGCATGGATGACTTTTTCCACAGACAGCTAGCCCAGCGTCTCGCCGGGCCCGGGAAACGACCGCGCCTCCACGTCGCGGCGCCAGCGGGTGACCGCGTCGCGAATCGTGCCCCGGACGTCGGCGTAGGACCGCACGAACCGCGGCACCCGGTCGAGCGACAGCCCGATCAGGTCGTGCATCACGAGCACCTGGCCGTCGCAGTGCGGCCCGGCGCCGATGCCGATCGTGGGTAGGTCGAGCGACCGCGTGACCCGCGCCGCCACCTCCTGCGGAACGCACTCGAGCAGCACGGCGCAGGCGCCCGCATGGGCCGCCGCCTCCGCGTCTGCCAGCAGCTGGTCGACGTCCCGCTGCATGCGGTAGCCGCCGAGCTGGTGCACGGCCTGCGGCCGCAGGCCCACATGCCCGATCACGGGGATGCCGGCGGCGGCGATGCCGGCGATGACGTCGGCCTGTCCGGCGGTACCCTCGAGCTTCACGGCCTGGCAGTCGGTCTCCTTCAGCAGCCGCGCGGAGGCCTCGACGGCGGTCCGCACGCCGAGGTGCTGCAGCGGGAAAGGCAGGTCGACCACCACGAACGCCCGCGACACCGCCCGGCCCACGATCTCCCCGTGATAGATCATCTGCTCGAGCGTGGCCGGGATCGTCGATGACCGGCCGGCCACCACCATGGCGACGCTGTCCCCCACGAGCACGCAATCGACGCCCGCTTCGTCGGCCAGCCGCCCCGTGGGCCAGTCATAGGCCGTCACCATCGTCAGCGGCCGGCCGGCATGTTTGGCGGCGGCGAGATCCCGCACGGTGACCCGGCGGGCTCCGGGCGGCGGCGGGGCGGGAGTGGTCATGGTGCGACCGCGGGCGGGCGAGGGGATCGGACGCGATGTCGACGCCGGACGGGCGGCCGACGCGTTTCACGATGGCGTGTTCACGCGCCGGCTTCCACTATAGTAAGCGGACGGTACGACCGCCGCCGCCGCGCGGCGCGGGACCCGTGGCGACCGAGACAGGAGGGGTGTCCATGATGCCGCGACCGGGGAACACGCGACCGGGGTGTCGTTGGTGGGCGACGTGGGGCATGACGCTGGCGGCCGGCCAGTTGTGGGCGGCCGCCGTCGAGGCGCAGCAGTGGCAGCCGCTCCCGCGGGAGGAGCAAAACGGCGTGATCGTGGAGGTGGTCGGTCCCGCCATGCTGCAGGTGCGGCTGCCGAAGGAGGGGGCGACGATCTGGACCGTGGTGCCCGCCCCCAACATCCGCGTCGAAATCACCGGCGCGGCCGGCCGGGAGATGCTGGAGCCGGGCCAGTTCGTGACGACGAGCGTGTCGATCGACGAGAGGGGGACGGCCACCGAGCCGATCTCACGGCTGGTGTTTCCCGGCGGCGGCACGCCCGGCGTGCTCGCGCCCGGCGTCGGCGACCAGGGGGGCAAGCGGCTCCAGGGTCGGCGGGCCGCCGGCACGTATCTCGTGGCGGGAACGATCAGGAAGGTCGAGGGTGACGTGGTCACCATCCAGGCAGGCAAGGACAAGTTCGACGTGACCGTCCCGGAGACCGCGGAACTCGTCGTCAACACCGCCGACATGTCGCTGGTCCGCGCGGGCGACTCGGTCGACGTGGAAGGCCGGTTCATCCAGCGCGGCCAGCTGCAGGCATCGTCCCTGGCGGTCAGGCTTGCAAACCCCGTCACACCCCCGCCGAAAAAGGGCCAGCGTCGGCCGGAAAAGGCCGCGAAGTGACCGCTCCGCCCCGGGGCCGCCCACCGACCGTCCCGCGGTCTTCGGCGGCGCACCGCTCGCGGCCGGCAGCAGCCGCCGTGCGGCCCTCCGCCCCCGCAAAAAACCCAGCCTGCCCCGCCGGGTGACCTTGCGGCGACCCCCGGTCACCCTATAATTCCGGGTTCCCTGACGGCTTTCGCCGGTTCCGTTCCCGGTTCCTGCGATGCCGTTGGAAACCGCCCGCGGGTGTAGCTCAGTTGGTAGAGCACCACGTTGCCAACGTGGTTGTCGTGGGTTCGAATCCCATCACCCGCTTCCGAGCCGCATGTTCCCCGGCGCCCTCCGGCCGGGCCGTCTTCCTGGCGAGCCCTTCGGGCTGGCCGAGGGGCTCGGCCCGGCCGGGCGACCGCGGACCGCGTGGCGGCATATGTGTCCCGTTCCCTCCGTCGGTCCCTCGGAATCACCCATGTCTGCTCCCGCCAGCCCCGCCTCCGCCCCCGGCTCCCCTGTCTCCGGCGACGAACAGGCGACGCAGCCCCTGAAGCTCGAGGTGGCGATCGACAAGGTCTCGGCGTGCGAGCGGCGCGTGCGGGTGACGGTGCCGCGGGAGGACATCGATCGGTACCGGGACCTGGCGCTGGGCGACATGATGCCGGCCGCCATGCTGCCCGGCTTCCGGCCTGGTCGCGCGCCGCGCCGGCTGGTCAGCAGCCGCTTCAAGTCGGAGCTGTCCGATCAGATCCGCAGCAAGCTCCTCGCCGACGCGATGACGCAGGTGTCGGACCAGGAGAAGCTGTCGCCCATCAGCGAGCCGGATCTCGACGTCAACGCCGTCATCATGCCGGAAGACGGCCCCATGACGTTCGAGTTCACCATCGAGGTGCGTCCGGAATTCGACCTGCCGGAGTGGAAGGGCCTGTCGATCCGCCGCCCCTCGCGGACGATCTCGGAGGCCGACGTCGACGAGTCGCTGACCAACCTGCTTCGGGAGCGGGCGCGGTTCGTGCCCCACGACGGGCCCGCGGCCGCCGGCGACCTCGTCGTCGCCACCCTGCGGTTCCTCGACGGCGACGCGCTGCTGTCGGAAGCGACCGACCTCGAGATGATCGTGCGGCCCCGGCTTTCCTTCGCCGACGCGGAGGTGGAGGGGTTCGACGAACTCGTCGCCAAAGCCCGCCCCGGCACGACCGTCACGACGACCGTGCGGGTGTCGGACGAGGCGGCCGTGGAGTCCCTCCGCGGCAAGGACGTGACGATGGAGGTCGTGGTCGCCGACGTGAAGAAACTCGAGCTGCCCGAACTCGGGGCCGATCTCCTCGAGGAGCTGGGCAGCTTCGCATCCGCAGACGAACTCCGCGCCGCGGTCCGCAAGCAGCTCGAAGGCCAGCTGGAATGGCATCGCCGCCGCCAGGTCCGCCAGCAGGTGTCCAGCGCCCTCACGGCTTCGGCCGGCTGGGACCTGCCCCCGGACCTGCTGCGGCGCCAGAGCCTCCGCGAGCTCGAGCGGGCGATCCTCGAGCTGCGGCGCAGCGGCTTCGACGACGACGCGATCCGGCAGCACGTCAACGAACTGCGCCAGACGGTCATGGGAAGCACCGCCCGCGCCCTCAAGGAGCACTTCATCCTCGAGCGGATCGCGGAGGACCAGTCGATCGCCGACACGGCGGCCGATTACGACGACGAGATCCGTGCCATCGCCGCCCAGTCGGGCGAGTCGCCGCGACGGGTCCGTGCCAACCTCGAGAAGCGCGGGCTCATGGACGTGCTTCGCAACCAGATCATCGAACGCAAGACGATCGACCTCGTGACGTCGCACGCCACGTTCACGGACGTGCCGTTCGAATTCCAGAAACGCGACGCGGAAGCGGTGGATCACGCCGTCTGCGGCGCCGTGGTGGGCGAGGAGGAAATCCCGACGGCGACCCATCCGGAGCCCGCCACGCCGCGTCGCTCCTGAGTGCGGCCGCCGTCCGCCCCCTGCGCCCCCCGCCACCCCTCCCTTCCGTCATCCGAGACTTCCCATGCACGATCGCGCCACCGTCCCTCACGCCTCCAGCGCCTACCGCGACTACCAGCGACAGCGGCAGATGACGCTGGGCGACCTGCTGCTGGAGAACAGGATCATCCTGCTGCAGGGCGAGATCTACGACGGCAACGCGAACGAAGTGGTCATGAAGCTGCTCTACCTCCAGAGCGAGAACCGCCGCAAGGACATCCACTTCTACATCAACTCGCCGGGGGGCAGCGTGACGGCCACCATGGCGATCTACGACACGATGCAGATCCTTTCCTGCCCCGTCGCCACCTACTGCGTGGGGCTCGCCGCCAGCGGCGGTGCGGTGCTGCTCGCCGGCGGTGCCACGGGGAAACGGTTCGCGCTGCCGCACGCCAAGGTGATGATCCACCAGCCCTATGGGCAGGTCGGCGGCCAGGTCAGCGACATCGAGATCCAGGCGGACGAGATCATCAAGACACGCGCGATCCTCAACGAGATCCTCGCCCGGCACACCGGGCAGCCCATCGAGCGGATCGCCAAGGACACCGACCGCGATCGCTACCTGACCGCCGCCGAAGCGAAGGAATACAGGCTCGTCGACGAAGTGCTCACGAAGCCGCCGGCGGCGCCGGAGGAAGAGGGCAAGGATTGAGCCCGCCAGCGTTCCCATTCCGATCCACGAGCATCCCTCCAGCCCCGTCGAGACGCCGTCCATGCCCCTGATCCCCTACGTCATCGAGAAGAGCGGCCGCGAAGAGCGGGCGATGGACATCTACAGCCGGCTCCTCAAGGACCGGATCGTGTTCCTCGGCTCGCAGGTCAACGACGAGGTCGCCAACGCCATCGTGGCGCAGCTCCTCTTCCTGCAGTCGGACGACCCGAAGGCCGACATCCACCTCTACATCAATTCGCCGGGCGGCAGCGTCACGGCGGGTCTGGCCATCTACGACACGATGCAGTTCGTCACCTGCGACGTGGCGACCTACTGCATCGGCCAGTGCGCCTCGATGGGAGCGGTCCTGCTCACCGCCGGCGCCAACGGGAAGCGGCGGGCGCTGCCGAACGCCCGGATCATGATCCACCAGCCACTCGCCGGCATGGAAGGCACGGCGGAGGAGATCATGATCCACGCCAAGGAGTTCAAGAACATCAAGCACAAGCTCAACGCGATCCTGCTCAAGCACACCGGGCACCCGCTGGAGAAGATCGAGCAGGACACCGATCGAGACCGGTTCATGTCGGCGCAGGAGGCGCTCGAGTATCGGCTGATCGACGAGGTGATCGACCGGATGCCGGCCGCCGGCAGGGCGGAGCCGAAGGGCGGCTGACGCACGGCGGAGGCGGGGCGGCGACTGGGGCCGCGGACAGGACGACGGCACGGACAGGACGACGGCACGGACAGGACGACGGCACGGACAGGACGACGGCGCGGACAGGGAGGACGGGCGGACAGGGACGATCGACGGAAGACGCCCCGCGAGGGGCCGTGAGGCGCAAGGAGGCGCGTCATGACACGATCACTGTGCCGGATGTTCCAGCGCGATCCGACGGCCGGCGGCGACCGCCCCGGAGCCGTCGCGTCGCCTCGTGCGGCCGCGACGCGGGCGGCACTCCTGGCCGTGACGCTGTGCGCCGGCTGCAAGAGCGACCTGAGCCAGCAGCTGCTCGAGCGCGAGCTGCGGATGCAGGAGGATCAGATCTATCAGCTCCAGGACGAGCTCGACGCGAAGTGCGCCCGGCTCGAGCGGGTCGCCGGCGAGAACACGAGTCTGCGCCGCCAGCTCGGGTTCGCCGACGGCGACGCCGCGGCACCACCGCCGCGGACGCTGCTGGCCCCCCGGACGTCGCCTGCGTCTCCCTCCGGGCAGCCGACGCTCGTGCCGCCGCCGTTGACCATCCCGGGCGGCCCCGCCGCGGGCGGCGGCCCGGCACGGCTGCCGCCGCCGATCTCGATCCCGGCGGCACCCGGTGGCGTCGCCCCGCCGAAGCTCGAAGGCGTTCCTCCGCTGCCCGCCGACCGCAGGCTGCCGGCCGCCGCCGCCCCGCTGCCCTCGACGGTGCTGCCCGCGGGCGGGGTCGGGCCGGCGGCGGCCGACGTCGATCCAGCCGCCCGCCCCATCGCCCCGGCCGACGGCTCGGGAGCCCGGCCGGACGCGGTCAGGCGGTTGTCCCACGAGGAGAGCCTGGCCGCGGCGGGCCGGATCACGCATCTGGTCATCAACCGCGGCCGCACGTCGTGCTTCGACGGCACCGGCGACGGCGTCAGCGACGGGCTCGCGCTGGTGGTCGAGCCCCGGGACGACGACGAGCGGCTGGTCGCCGCGGCCGGCGACGTCACGATCACCGTGCTCGACGAACGGGGCGGCCAGATGGCGCGGTGGGAGATTCCGGCCCAGGAGGCGGTCACGCACTTCCGCCGCACGTCGCGCAACCGCGGACTGCACATGGTGCTGCGGTGGCCGGCGCAGCCGCCGCAGGGTTCGGCCGTGCGCGTCCTGGTGACGCTCGCGTCCTTCGAGGGCGCGTCGTTCGAGACCGACTGCATGGTCCCGACGCAGCCAGCCGCCGGCGATCCGGCCCACTAGCTGACCGCGGAAAAAGTCATCCATGCCCCGGCACGCCCGACAAGCCCGGCACGCGACCAGCCGGGCAAAGCCGGTGATCGCTCCAGGCCGATCGTGCTCCACGTGGTCCAGACCCGCGCCGTCCAACGGGGGACGATCCGCGTGCCGCGGTGACCGTCGGCCGTCGATCCGCCCCGGGGCTTACAGCCCCTTGTCCTCGAGGAAGTTCAGCAGGTCGGCGACACGGTTGGAGTAGCCCCACTCGTTGTCGTACCAGCTGACCACCTTGACGAAGTTGCCCAGGCCGATCGTGTCGACGGCCGAGAAGATGGAGCTGTGCGGATCCCCCTTGAGATCGGTCGAAACCAGCTCCTTGTCGGTGTAGCGCAGGATGCCCTTGAGCGGGCCCTCGGCCGCCTTCTTCATGGCGGCGTTGATGTCGGCGGGAGACGCCTCCTTGGTGAGCAGCGCCGTGAAGTCGACGACGCTCACGGTGGACACCGGCACGCGGAACGCCATCCCGGTGAACTTCCCCTGCAGCTCCGGGATGACGAGGCCCACGGCCTTCGCAGCCCCCGTGCTGCTCGGCACGATGTTGAGCGCCGCGGCCCGGGCGTCGCGGAGGTCCTTCGCGGCGGTGTCGACCGTCTTCTGGGAGTTCGTGTAGGCATGCACGGTGGTCAGCAGGCCCCGGTCGATGCCGAAGGTCTCGTGCAGCACCTTCGCGACGGGCGCCAGCCCGTTGGTCGTGCAGGAGGCGTTCGAGATCACGTGATGCTTCTTGGGGTCGTACATCGTGTCGTTGACGCCGAGCACGAGCGTGAGGTCCTCGTTCTTGGCGGGCGCCGAGATCACGACCTTCTTCACGCTGTCGCGCTTGTGGGCGACCGCCTTCGTGGCGTCGGTGAAGAAGCCCGTGGCCTCCACGACGATCTGCACGCCCTGCGAGCCCCACGGGATCGCCCCGGGGTCCTTCTCCGCGAACACGTGGATCTTGTGACCGTCGACGACGAGATCGTTGCCCTCGTAGCCGACCTTCCCCCTGAAGGGACCGTAGTTGGAGTCGAACTCCAGGAGGTGGGCATTCGTCTTCGCGTCCGTCAGGTCGTTGAGCGCGACCACCTGCACGTCGCCGTTGAGGCCGTACTTTTCGTAGATGGCCCGGTAGGTGAGGCGACCGATGCGACCGAAACCGTTGATGCCGACGCGAATGGACACGGGGTATCTCCTGGGACTTCGAGAGACGGACATGCACGACGGACGTGCGGTGCTGCCCGGGCCGCGACGGATCCCGCGACTGGCGGGCGATCGACCGACGCTCCGGGCGGCGGAATATACACCGTCCCGCCACGACCGCTCAAACGTCGGCCGGAAAACCCGGTTTTGACTGCCGGCGGTCGGCGTGGGCTACGATGCACGCTGTGATTCGCACCCCGCGGCCCCCTTCGCGATGCCCGCTCCCGTCATCGAACTCGTCGACGTCCGCAAGTCGTTCGCCATGCCGGGGGGCGAGCGGATCGACATCCTCGACGTGCCCGCCTTCCGCCTGGCCGCCGGCGAGCACTGCGCCCTGGAGGGCCGCAGCGGTTCGGGCAAGTCGACGCTGCTGAACGTCGTGTCGGGGATCATGCGGCCCGACGCCGGCCGTGTGCTCATCGACGGGATCGACGTCACCCGGCTCGACGAACCGCGGCGGGATCGCGTGCGGGCCGACACGCTGGGCCTGGTGTTCCAGCAGTTCAACCTGCTGCCGGGATTCACGGCCCTCGAGAACGTGCTCGTGGCGATGTCGTTCGGCTCCGGCCGCCCCGACCGCGGGCGGGCGATGCGGCTGCTCGAGGCCGTCGGCCTGGGCCACAGGCTCGACCACAAGCCTTCGGCACTGAGCGTGGGCCAGCAGCAGCGGGTGGCCGTGGCGCGGGCGCTGGCCAACAGCCCACGGGTGGTCCTCGCCGACGAGCCGACCGCGAGCATCGACCCGGCCCACCAGCAGCAGGTGATCGACCTGCTGCGGAACACCTGCACGGAGCAGGGGGTGGCGCTGCTGGTCGTCACGCACGCCGACGAGGTCGCGGGGCAGTTTCCGCGGCGGGTGCGGCTCGAGGACTTCAACCGTGCTGCCAGGGTCTGATACGGCCCGCCCATGGATACCCTGCGAACCGCTCGCATCGGAGATACCTGCTACGACCATCAGGGCCGAAGAGGCCCATGCCCCGAGAGCCGGCGCGGGCGGCCGGCGGAGCCACGGATGGCGGAGCGCCGGATCGTCTGCCTGATCGACCACACCCACCCCGCCATCACACTCCTCCCATGACTCTCCTCGGCATCGCCTGGCGCAACATCCGGCAGCGGCTGCTCACCAGCGGGCTGACCGCGCTGTCGCTGGCGCTGGGCGTCGCGCTCGTCGTGGCCACGCTCGTCACGGCCGGTATCGTCAAGCAGGCCTTCGAGTCGGGCTCGGGCCTCGGCTACAACATGATCGTCGGGGCGAAGGGGAGCCCGCTGCAGCTGGTGCTCAACAGCGTCTACCTCATCAGCAAGCCGATCGAGAACATCTCCTGGGACTTCTACCAGCAGTTCCTGCCGGCGGCGGCACGGCCCGACGGCACCGACGGCACCTACGCCTCCAGCACGAAGACGGCCGTGCCGATCTGCATGGGGGACTATTTCCGCGGCTTCCGCGTGATCGGCACCAACGCCGCCTACTTCGACCGTCTCACCGTCGGCGACGGGCGGCCGTTCACGTTCTCCGCGGGCCGGAACTTCCGTGACGACGAGTTCTTCGGCGGCGTGCTCGGCGCGACGGTGGCGGCGCGGCTGGGGCTCCGTGTCGGCGACTCCTTCGCGCCCACCCATGGCGCGGACGACGGCAAGGTGCACGACCCCTTCACCGTCAGCGGGATCCTGGCCCGCACCGACACGCCCGTCGACCGCGGCGTCTTCGTGAACATGGAGGGCTTCTACCTGCAGGACGGCCACGCCAAACCGGTGGAGGGGGCGGGCGACGGGCCGGCGCCGGACGGGCGGCCGGCCGCCTCGGGCCACGAGCCGCTGCCGTTCGCGCAGCGCGAGGTGACGGCGATCCTCGTGGAGACCGCGTCGCTGCCGGGGATGCCCGGCATGCCCGACCTGCCGGCGGAGCTCACCGCCATGGGCCTGCGGACCGCCGTCAACGAGGGCCGCGACGGCCAGGCCGCGGAGCCCGTCCGCGAGATCCGCCAACTGCTCGATCTCTTCGTGCGGCCGCTGGAACTCCTGCTGCTGCTGGTGACGGCATTGGTCGTCGTGGTCTCGGCGATCGGCATCCTCGTGAGCATGGTCGGTTCGTCGCTGGAGCGCAGTCGAGACGTGGCGATCATGCGGGCGCTCGGCGCCCGACGGTCGCACGTGCTGGCCGTGGTGCTCATCGAGTCGGTTCTCCTGGCGGTGGGGGGCGGCCTCGCCGGCTGGATGCTCGGGCACCTGCTCGTGGGGGCCATCGCGCCGCTGATCACGACCAACGCCGGCGTCTCGGCCAGCGTGCTCTCGGCGGCGCCGGGCGCCGAACTGCTCCTGGTGCCGTTCCTCGTGGTGCTGGCGATTCTGGCCGCCCTCCTCCCGGCCATGGCGGCCTACCGGACCGACGTCGCCAAATGGCTCCAGGGCGGGTCGTGAGCCGTCGCGAACGCGGCGGACCAGCCGCTACAATGCCGGCATGACCGCACGACCTCCTCGCCGCCGCCCGCCGACGCTCTCCCCCCGGATCCGGGCCGTGCTCGCGGTGGCGGCGGTGGCGGCGGTCGCGGCCGGGCGGATGGAGCCGGCGGTGGCCTGCCCGTTCTGCTCGGCCGTGTCGCTCACGTTCGCCCAGGAGATCGCCCAGAGTCAGGCGGCCGTCATCGGCAGGCTCGTCGAGCCGCCGCCGGCCGGCTCGCTCTCGCCGCGGGCGGAGGGGCCGCTGCCGAAAGGCAAGTTCGTCGTGGTGGAGGCCCTCAAGGGTGCGGATCTCGTCGCCGACGCCGGCCATACGGCCGACGGCCCGCCGATCGAGACGATCCTCCTGGAGAACAAGCCGGTCGGGTCGCTCTTCCTGCTCCTCGCCATCGAGCCGCCGAAGCTCATCTGGTCGAGCCCCATCCCGGTGAGCGACCGCGCCGTCGAGTACCTCCGCAAGCTCGCAGCGCTGCCGGAGAAGGGTCCCGATCGTCTGGCCTTCTTCCAGAAGCACCTCGAGGACCCCGACGAGACGCTCGCCCGCGACGCCTACGACGAGTTCGCCGTCGCCCCGTACGCCGACGTCCACGGGCTCGCCGATCGCATGGATCCCACGCAACTCCTGGCCTGGATCGAGAACCCGAAGGTGCAGGCCAACCGCCGCCGGCTCTACGCCACCATGCTCGGCGCCTGCGGCACCAAGGCCGACGCCGAACGCATCGGCAGGATCCTGGCCAGCACCGATCCCGGCCCCGAGAAGAACGAGGTGCGCAGCGGTCTCGACGCGCTCATCGCCTGCTACGTGACGCTCCGCGGCCCCGAGGGCCTCGACCTCGTCGACGAGCTGTTCCTCGACCGGCGCGGCCGCGATGTCCCCTTCACGGAGACCTATGCGGCGGTGATGGCGCTGCGGTTCCTCGGCGAGGAGTCGGACAGCGTGCCGAGGGACCGCGTGCTCGGGTCGCTGCGGCTGTTGCTGGCCGAGCCGAAGCTCGCCGACCTCGTGATCGCCGACCTCGCCCGCTGGCAGGACTGGTCGGTGATCGACCGGCTCGTCGAGCTCTTCGAGAAGGCCGAGTCCGACAACATCTTCGTCCGCGAGCCGATCGTGAACTACCTGCGGGCCTGCCCGCTGCCGGCGGCGGCCGAGGCGATCACGAAGCTCGAGAAGATCGACCCCGAGGCGGTCCGCCGCGCGGCGACCCTGGCGGCGTTTTCCGGGGCGATCGGTCCCAAGCCCGCGGCCACGGCGGCCGCGCCGAAGGACGCCGACCCCGGCGATCCAGCCGCGGTGGCGTCCGCCGCGCCGCCGGCGGGGACACCGGGCACGCCCCCCGCGGCGACGCCCGAGGAGATGGCGGTCGCGGCGCGGATTCCGGCGGTGCTGGCCGACGAGGAGGCGACCGACGAAACCCCGGGCATCGACCCGTCGCGGCCCGCGGCCGCGGCCAAGCCCACCGCCAAACCCACCGCCAAACCCACCGCCAAGCCCGCCCCGACGGCGGCACGCGGGGCGAGCGGCATCCGGTGGGCCATCTGGGCGGCGATCGTCCTCGTGATCGGGCTGTTTTCCCGCGCGGCCCTGCGGGCGGGCGGCTCCGGCTCGTCGGGCCGCTAGGAGCCGACGGTGGATCCAGGGGTGTCTCACATGGCCGCAGGTCTCTCCGATCCCGTGGGCGAAGAGCCCGCCGCGGCCCCCGAAGACCGTTACCGCGCGGTCGCCGGGGCGGCGATCGCGGCCGCCGCCGCGGCCCTCTTGTCCCCGCTGGCCTTCATCGATTTCGCCCTGGCCGCGGTGCCGCTTACCGGCATCGTGCTCGGGCTGGTGGCGCTGCGGACGATCGCCGGCCGGCCCGACGAACTGGTCGGCCGTGGGCTCGCGATCGGGGCGATCGCGGTGTCGGCGGTGTCGCTCGTGGCTGGGCTCGGCACCGTCTCGCTCCGCTACGCCCGCGAGCTTCCCGAGGGTTACGAGCGGATTCACTACGGGCTGCTGCAGCCGCTTCCGGGCGACCCGGCCGACGCCATCCCCGACACGGCCCGGGAGATCGACGGGCACAAGGTGCTGCTCAAGGGCTACATGTATCCCGGCAAGCAGCAGCACGGGATCACCCAGTTCCTGCTCGTGCGCGACCAGGGCGACTGCTGCTTCGGCGGCAATCCCAAGATCACCGATCGCGTGCTCGTGCAGCTTGCCGATCCGGCCCACCCCAACGGGATCGATTTCTCCCCGCGGCTCAGGAAGATCGCCGGTACGTTCGTCGTCCGCCCCACGATCTCCCCGGGGCTCGACGGCGGCCTGCTCTATCACCTCGAGGCCGCGTTTGTCCGCTAGCGCCACCGCCGTCGCCTTCCGGTGTCACCCGGCCCGCGCATGCCGCGGCCTCACGCTGTCGCTGGTCGCCTGCGGCAGCCTCGCCGGCTGTGGATCGCCGGCGGCTCCGCCCGCGCCACCGCCTGCCGCCCGCGGTGCGGCGGAATCGCCCGCGCCGGCGGCTGCCGCGCCGCAGCAGGCCTCCGCCGTCGGCCCGGCGGCCCGCTCGACCGGCCCGCGCGACATCTCCTTCGACGACGTCAAACTCGACATGCAGAAGGAGGATCCGTTCTCGCGGGACCTGCTGCCGGCGCGGGTGACGTCGCTGGAGAACACCCGCGTGCGGATCCGCGGCTACATGCTGCCGAGCTTCCAGCAGACCGGCCTCACGCAGTTCGTGCTGGTCCGCGACAACATGGAGTGCTGCTTCGGCCCCGGAGCCGCCCTGCACGACTGCGTCGTGGTGCGGATGGTGCCGGGCAGGACGGCCGACTTCTCGATCCGCCCGGTGGCGGTGGCCGGCACGTTCCGCGTCGAGGAACTGCGGGGTCCGGACGGCCGCCACCTCGCGATCTATGCGATGGACGGCGAAAACGTGCAGTGACCCCGGGGCGTTGGTAGTATCGCTCCGGCGGCTCCGGCGCCGCCCCCACCCGCCCTTCGTGCGGCAGCGGCCGTCAGGTGCGTGCCGCGGCGCAGCGACCATGACGACCGACTTTTTCTGGATCTACGACATCCCGCCGAACGAGCTGGCGCTCATCGTGATCGCGCTGTTCGTCGGCTTCTACTGGGCCGGCGCGATCCTCGCGCGGCCGATCCTGAGGCAGTTCGTCAAGAACACGCCGGGCGCCAACGACATCGTCGGCTACATCCTCTCCTGCTTCTGCGTGTTCTACGGCCTGCTCCTGGGCCTGATCGCGGTCACGGCCTACCAGGGCGTGGCCGAGGCGGGCGAGAACGTCACCCGCGAGGCGGCGGCGCTCTCCGCCCTCTACGAGGACGTCTCGCGCTATCCGGAGCCCCACGGGCAGAACCTGCGCTGGCTGCTGCGCGACTACACGCGGTACGTGATCAAGTACGCGTGGCCGCTGCAGCAGCGCGGCGTCGTGCCGGAGGAGGGCACCATCCGCGCCGAGGCGTTCCACGACCGACTGCTCGACTTCCAGCCCGAGACGCCCGCCCAGGAGATCCTCCACGCCGAGGCGCTGCGGCAGCTCAACCACTTCCTCGAGTGCCGACGGATGCGGCTGTTTTCCGTGAAGTCCGCCCTGCCCGCGTCGATGTGGTACGTGATGATCCTGGGGGCGTTCTTCAACATCGTGCTCTGCTGGATGTTCAACATGAAGCTCGTCTCCCACCTCGTGCTCGGTGGCATCCTCGCCGCCTACCTCGGCACGATGATGTACCTGATCATCGACATGAACCAGCCGTTCCGGGGCGATGTCAGCATCACGGCCGAGCCCTTCGAGGACCTCTACCGGCGGATGAACGATGACTAGGACCAGCACCCCGACCGCCCGGACGACCTTGTCGGACGCGGGCGTCTCGCGACGGCAGGCGCTCCGCCGCTCGGCGGCCGCCACGCTCTCGGCCGCCCGCCTTCTCGCCCCCGGGCTCTTCGCGGGCTGCTCCGTGGGCGTGCCCCGCCACGAGGCGGCGGTGCCCGTGGGGCTGCTCCATTCGCAGACGGGCACCATGGGCGTCAGCGGGGCGGCGCTCCGCGACATCGAGCTGCACGCCTTCGAGCTGATCAACGCGGCGGGCGGGATCCTGGGCCGGCGGATCGAGCCCCGCTCGCCCGACGGCCGCTCACGGCCCGAGGTCTTCGCCCGGCGGGCGAGGCAACTGCTGGAGGAGGGCGTGGTCGCGGCGTTCGGCTGCTGGACCAGCAGCAGCCGCAAGGCGGTGCTGCCGCTCTTCGAGGAGCACCGCAAGCTCCTCTTTTATCCGGTGCAGTACGAGGGGAACGAGTCGTCGCCCTACGTCGTGTACGGCGGCAGCGTGCCCAACCAGCAGGTGCTGCCGGCGATCGATTGGCTGATGAGCCCGGCGGGCGGGTCGCGGCGCAAGATCTTCCTGCTCGGCTCCGACTACGTCTATCCGCGGACGGCCAACTACATCGTTCGGCGATACCTCGACGCGATGGAGATGCGGCCCGTCGGCGAGGTCTACCTGCCGCTGGGGCAGCGCGACTTCTCGATGGCCATGCAGCAGGTGCTCTTCTCGGGCGCGACCTGCGTCCTGAGCACGGTCAACGGCGACAGCAACCTCGGCCTGTTCGCGGCGCTGGCCGAGGCCCGCGTCGATCCCGAGAAGCTGCCCGTCGTCTCCACGAGCGTCGCCGAGGACGATCTCCGCGGCCTGCTCCCCCGGCAGGTGCAGGGGCACTACGCGGTCTCGGGCTATTTCCAGAGCGTCGACACCGAGGAGAACCGCCGCTGGGTCGCCGGCTTCCGGCGCGAATTCGGTCACGATCGCGTCACCGGCGACCCCCTGGAGGCGCAGTGGTGCCTCGTCCACATGTGGCAGGCGGCCGTCGAGAAGGCCGGGTCGTTCGAGACGGAGGCCGTGCGCGAGGTGCTGCGCGAGGGGCTCGAGTTTGCCGGCCCCGGCGGCACGATCCGGCTCGACCCGAAGACCCAGCACTGCTCGCGCCGCTTCCGGGTGGGCCGCATCCGGCCCGACCGCCAGTTCGACATCGTCCACACGTCGGCGGCACCCATCGACCCCGATCCCTACCCCCAATTCGCCTTCCCGGGATGGAAGTGCGACTGGACGGATGGCGGCGTCACCCACGGCCCGGAGGTGTCGATCGATGGCGACCTTTGAGGTGGAGCATCGGGAGGGGATGCGGTGGGTGACGGTGCACCTCGAGGACGACGACGTCCGCACGGAGCGGGGGGCGCTCAACCACATGAAGGGAACGATCATGATGGACGTCCCCTGGCCGAGCCTGCGGTCGATCTGGGTATCGCTCTTCTCCGACGAGTCGCTCCTGCGGCCCCGCTACAGCGGCACGGGCACCGTCCACCTCGACTCCAGGCTCGGGGGTTTCCACGTGCTCGACATCCGGCCGGGCGAGCGCTGGATCCTCGACACGAAGTGCTTCTGGGCCAGTGACGGCGAGGTGCAGCTGGCGATCCACCGTGAGCGGATGCTCACCGCGTGGCTCGCCGGCGAGGGAATCTTCTGGTACAAGACGGCGCTCCGCGGTGAGGGGCGGGCCGTTCTCTGCGTCGACGGGCCGGTGCAGGAGGTGACGCTGAAGGGCGAGCCCCTCGTCGTCGACGGCGCCTTCGTCGTGGCTCGGACGCAGGGCATTTCCCTCACCATGCGGCGACCTGCGAAATCGGTCGTCAGCGCCATGCTGTCGGGACAGGCACGGGCCCACGTCTACCGTGGCACCGGTCGTCTCCTGCTGTGCAACGTCCCCTATTGGCGGGCGCGGATGCAGGCGCAGCGAGCCGGCGGCCACGATGAATGAGCCGCGGGTGACGGCATGATCCGCGGCCGACGCGCGCCACGACTCGCCGGCTCGCTCCGCGGTGCCGTCGTGGCGTCGACCCTCGCGGCGACCGCCTCCTACCTCGCCACGACGATCGCGCATGCCTGCCCTTTCTGCGGCGGCGTCGGCCAGTCGCTCGCGCAGCGGCGCGACGCGGCCGCCGTCGTGGCCGTCGGGGAGGCGACCGGGAACGCGGCAGCCGACGCCACAGGCCTGGCCGTGCAGCCGTTTCGGGTCGACCAGGTGCTCCGCGGACGGACCGGGCCGGGCGACACGGTGACGGCCCGCGTGGCCGCACCGATCACCGGAACAGCGCTGCTCTTCGCCGCGGCCGACGACGGGCCCTCGTCCCCGCTCCGCTGGACGGCGATCGCCGCCGACGAGGCGTTCCTCGGCTACGCCGTCGCCGCCCCGGGAGTCGCCCGGCCGGCCGCCGAGCGGCTCCGCTGGTTCGCCGCACGGCTCGAGCATCCCGATCCGGCGATCGCCGCCGACGCCTTCACCGAATTCGGGCGTGCCCCGTTCGCCGACGTGCGGGCCGCCGCCGATGCGTTCGACGTGCGGGCGCTGCGGGCGTGGCTCGCCGACCCCGGCGTCGATCAGCGACGGCGGGGACTCTACGGACTCCTGCTCGGCGTGGCGGCCCGCGCCGAACGCGACCCGGCGGTCGCCCGCGACTGCACCGCCGCCCTGGTCCGGGCGGTCGACGCGGCCGGCGACGACTTCAGGGCCGGGTTCGACGGGATCGTGGCGGGCCTTCTCGTAGCCGAGGGGGAGGGCGGCCTCGCCTCCCTGCGCGACCGCGGCCTCTTCGGGCCGGCCGCGCGGCCCCTCGACCAACGCCACCTGCTGGCCGCGCTGCGGTTCGCCGGCGAGAGCCTCGGCGACACGCTCCCGCGGGAACGGATCGCGGCCGCGACGCGGCTGTTGCTCGCACGCCCGGCCGTGGCGGCCGACGCGGCGATCGACCTGGCCCGCTACCGCGACTGGGATGCGGTCGACGACGTCGCCGGCCTGTGGGACGCCGTCGGCCGCGACGATCCGCTCGTCCGGCGGGCGGTGGCCGGCTACCTCGCCGCCTGCCCGCTGCCGGCCGCGACACGGCAGCTCGAGGCGATCAGGGAGCGTGATCCAGAGGCCCTCCGCCGGGCGCTCGACGCCGCAGCCCTGCCGGTCCGCTGACGTTCCAGCGCTGACATTCCAGCGCCGACGTTCCAGCGCCGACGTTCCAGGGAGGCGGCCGTCCGCGGCAGGACGTCAGGTGCCGGCAGCCGCGGCCGGCCGCGGGGCGGGGAGGAGCTCGGGCAGGCCCGGCCGCTCGTCCGACCGCGGCGTCGTGCCCGGTGCGGGCGGCGCCTGGCGCTGATCGTCCGCCTCCTTCGTGGCGGGATCCCGGGCCGGCAGCTGCTGCGCTCGGGCGTCGCCGCCGATCGACTCGAAGTTCTGCGTGATCGCGCCGCGGCTGAACACGCCGGGCCGCGAGTGACCGTAGTCGAGGTAGAGGCTCGCGTCCCGCTGCCGGGCGCGGCGGTGGGCGTCGAAGTAGGCCTTGCCCGGCCACGGCCCCTCCGCCAGGAACACGCCGTTGTATTCGAGCAGCGAGCCCTTGCGGTAATGGAGCTGCGAGATCGAGCGGTTGTAGTCGACCAGCGCCCGGGCGTAGGAGCTCTCGGCCTCGGCCCGCCGCCGCTGGGCGTCGAGGAGCTGGTCGAGCGTCACGGTGCCGGCGTCGTAGGCGGCCTGCACCGCCTCCACCTGCCGCTCGGCGGCCACGCGGCGGTTGAAGTTGGTCTGGGCGAGGGCGAAGTTCGTGTCGACGTTCCGCACGGCCTCGACGAGCGCGTGGGAGGCCTCCAGTTCCTCGTCCTGCAGCCGGGCCCGCTCGCGGGCCAGCTGCAGCTGCTGGTTGCGGACGGTGGCCAGTTCGCGGCGGAACCCGAGCGGCATGTTGAACTGCGCACCCGCCTGCCACTCCTGGAACTGGCCCTGCCAGAGGGACGCGTAGGCGTTCGTGTTCAAGAGCGGGTCCGTGCCGTTGGCTTCGTACGAGCGGTTGCTCGGGCCGGTGAGATACTGGCCCATGCCGAGGAACCGCCAGCGGCCCACCAGGTCGAGCCGCGGCAGGACCAGGTTCTTGGCGGCGGTGAGCTCGAGCTCCTTCTGCTTGATCACCCACTTCTGCTTGCGGAGCTCGGCGGACCGGGAGAGGGCCTCGACGAGGGCCTGCTGCCAGTCGAACGCGATCCGGGCGGTGGTCGGCTCGTCGGAAGGACGGATGAGCCGGCCGTCGCTGGCGCTGATGCCCATCATGTACCGCAGCCGGTTCTCGCAGCGGTAGACGTCGGTGAGGGCCTGCTCCACCTCGCTGCGGAAGAAGAAGTACTGCTCGCGGGCCTGGGCCTCCTTGTCGGCCTCACCGCCGCGGGACTGCTCCACGTAGAGGGCGTGCACCTTCCGCCAGGCCTCGAGGGCGCTGTCGCGGCCCGCCTTGCGGGCCTCGAGGTTGCGGTAGGCGAAGTAGCACTCCCAGTAGGACTGCTCGGTGTCGCTGACCAGGTTGCGGACGCCCGCCTCGAAGTCGGCCAGCGAGATGTCGGCGTTGATCCGCGCCAGGAGCACGCCGCGGAACAGCGGCCGGCCGTAGAGGTTGTCGAACGGGTCGGGGCCGGCGATCCGGTTGTAGGTCACGCCCGCTCCCTGCAAGAGCGGCTGGTTGAACGTGAAGTCGTAGTTCGTCGTGAACGTCGACGGCACCAGTATGATTCGTTTGGTCGGGTCGTTCGGATCCGGAATGCCCTGCCGGATCGGCGAGTTGTTGTTGTCATAGAGCGTGGTGTTGGCGAAGCCGAACGTGCCGCCCGTGGCGGTCCGCTTCTGGAGGCTCGTCGTCAGGTTGCCGGTGTCGCCGAGGAACTGCTGCTGGAAGATGAGCGTGCCGACGCCGCCGACGTTCTGGGGCCGGTTCTGCCGCTCCCACGTCAGGGAGCTCGAGAGCTGGGCGTCGAAGAGGGCCAGCGCGCTCTCCACGCCGCGGAAGGGGTCGGTCTCGGCGATCGCCGGGTCGTAGATGCTCGGCGTGGCCTGGGGGCTCGTCAGCAGCGACACCGCGGGCTCGCCGGTCTGCGGCCGGGGGCCGCCGAAGCTCTGGAACCGGCCGCCGAGGTTGCGGAGCACCTTGCCGTTCTCGAGGGCGATGCGGATCGCCTCCTCGAGCGACAGTTCCCAGATCTGGTCGAACCGGGCGTTGGAGAGCGTGAGCGGCTCGGTGGTGCCCGCCGCCTCGTCGAGCGGCTGCTCGCAGCTGTCGGGATACTCGATCTTCTGGATCGCCCCGACGTAGTGCGAGAGGTCGCCGTCCTCGAAGAAGTAGAACGGCTGCCGTGGCGCGCATCCGCTGGCGAGCAGCGAGATGCTCGTCAGGGCTACCCAGAGTTGTCTGGCAAGTCGCGGCACGGGGGCGTCCGTCTGGTGCGAGGTCCTCGTTCTCAAAACCGTCGCTGCGCCCAAGGGGACCGGCTTCACCTGCGTGAAGCCCGTCCCGACACGGTGCCCCCCGACCCCGTGCCCGCGATGCGTGCGCCGAGGCGCAGCGACGGCTCCGTGGATATCGTCAGAATCGGGCCGCAAACTTGGAAAAACCGGCAGACTCGTCCCATCCGGCACGGTTCTGCCCGGCTATCTGGGAGTCTGGGAGATCTGGGCAGCCCACCCTGGAGACGACTCGCTTCGGATCTGGCCGTCTTCCTGCCACACGAAGCGGGCGGCGCAGCCGGGCTGCCCCCCGATCACCCGCATCGCCCGGTCCGGCCCCAGCACGCTGGCGGCGGTCGCCAGCGCGTCGGCCGTCGTGCAGTCGCGGGCCACCACCGTGACGGCCGTCGGCCCGGACACACCGAGACCGGTCCGTGGATCGACGATGTGGCTGTATCGCCGGCCGGCGATCTCGACGGCCTGGAAGGCATCCCCCGAGGTCGTCACCGCCTGGTGCGCGAGGGTCAGCCGCACGACCTTCTCGGGATCGAAGGGCGGAGCGTTCGCAGCCCGCAGCGGGGCGACGGCGATGCTCCATCCGGGGCTTCCGGGCGGGGGGCCGGAGACGCCGATGTCGCCAGACGCGTCGATCATCGCGGCGGCGATGCCGTGGCGGCCGATCACTTCCAGCGCACGATCCAACGCGTAGCCCATCCCGATGCCCCCCAGGTCGAGCCGCATGCCCGACCGCTCCAGCGAGACCGCCCGCAGCGCAGGATGCAGCCGCAACGCTTCCGGCCCGACGGCCTGCCGGGCCTCGGCGAGCCGTTCGGCCGGGGGCAGCCGTCCGGCGCGGCGGGCCTGCCGCCACAGGCTCGTCAGCGGCCCCACGGTGGGGTCGAAGGCGGCGTCGGTGGCGTCGCGGATCTCGACCGCCCGGGAGAGCACCCTCCAGAGATCCTCGCCCACCTCCACCGGCTCCCGCGTGGGAGCCAGTGCGGAGAGCCTCGCCAATTCGCTGGCGGGATCGTAGTCGGAGAGAATCCGCTCCAGCCGGGCGACCTCGGTGAAGCCCGCGGCGATCGCCGCGGCCGCCGCCTCGGCCGTCGGGCCGCAGACGGTGATCGTCCAGGGCACGCCCATCAGCCGCCGGGTCTCGGTGAAGCGGCCGGGCTCGGCCGCGACGACGGGTGCCCCCAGGCAGGCCCAGACCGCCAGGAGCCATCCGGTGCGGCGGGCCGCCGGGGCTGCCGCCACCACCGGCACGCGATAGAATTCCGCAATCATGTCCACCGCTCCCGTCATTCCGCCCGTCGCGATCGAGTTCGACTGCACGCCCCTGCGGACCGCGCGGTCGATCAGCGTGCCTCTCGACGCCTCGCCCGCCTACCGCAGCCGCCTGGCGCGGCTGTCGCAGGCCGTGAACCGCCACGGCACCCGGAACACCTATTATCTCACGAACGGATCCTGCACGTTCCAGTTCACGAACGACCCCACCCAGGGCTGGGTGCGTTTCGCGGTCGAGGGCACGATCCTCACCGACGACGCCGACTCCCGCACCGTCGGCAGCGACCTGACGGTCCGCCTCGACCGCGAAACCTGCGACTGGCTGACGCAGCCCGCCGTGCAGTGGCTCACGCTGTCGGTGAAGCACGCCATCGAGGCGGAGTTCGACCGCTACATCGCCGCCGGCGACCTGGCCCGCACGCAGGAGCGGATCGATCGCGAGCAGGCGGCCTGCGATGCCGGCGGCGGCTTTCTCGGCATGAACCTGTAGCCGCCAAGGATCGCCGCGCTCACCCGCCGTCGTGCGCTCGACGGCGTTCCACCGCCGCCGCTCAGGCCGACGCCGAAGTCTCGCGCCGCCGCACCTCCAGGAGCACGCTCTCGTTGTCGCTGCCGCGGATCGGCCAGGCGGCGATCCGGCGCACCGTCACCTTCTTGACGAGCCCCCGGTGCCGTGCCTCGCCCTTCTCCTCCTCCCAGCGCGGCCCCTTGATGACGAGCATCCGACCATACCCGTCGGCCAGCGGCTCGAACCAGCCGAGGAGCTTGAGCAGGGGCGCCACCGCCCGCACCACGAGCACGTCGAACCGGCTCCGCGGCCCCGCGTTCGCCGCCGCGACGACGAGCGGCTGCGCCGCCGACTCGTGCACCGGGATCGCGAGGCCGATCTCGCCGACGATCGCCCGCACCGCGCGAGCCCGCTTGGCGACGCTGTCGCACAACTCCACCCGCAGGTCGGGCCGCAGGATCGCCAGCGGCACGCCCGGCACGCCACCGCCGGTGCCGACGTCGAGCACGCGGTCCCCCTCCGCCAGATGCGGCGCGATCGCGACGGCGTCGGCCACGTCCCGCGAGACGAACCTCTCCACGTCGGTGTGCCGCGTGAGGTTCAGCCGCTCGTTCCACGCCCAGAGGCTGGCGGCATACGCCGCCAGCCCCGGCACGGCCCGCGGCGGCGTGGCGAGCCCGAGCCGATCGCATTCCTCGGCGATCGATCGGCCCAGGCTCTCGCGCGACGCGTCCGTCTGGCTCACTTGATGAACAGCATCTCGCGGTAGGTCGGCAGCGGCCAGAGGTCGTCGGGCAGGATGACCTCGATCTGGTCGGCCGTCTCCCGCAGGGAGACCATCGCCGGAATCACGTCGTCGTGGAAGTGCTTGACCTCGGCCCGCAGGTCGCCACCGCCGTGGTGGCCGAGCGCCTGCTCCAGCGATTCGATCCGCTGCTCGAGCGTGCCGACGAGCTTCGTGAGCTTGTCGAGCGTGCCCATGTGCGGCGTCTGCCCGAGCCCCTTGAGCTTGGTGGCGATGTCGACCAGCTCGCCCTGGTAGCGGTAGCCGGCCGGCAGGATCATCGTCTTGGCGATCTGCAGGGCGGCCTGCCCCTCGGTGTTGATGTCCTTGCAGTACCGCTCCATGTAGATGTCGTACCGGCTGCGGACCTCGCGCTCCGACAGCACGCCGTACTTTTCGAAGAGCGCGATGTTCTTCGGTGCGACGAGCACGTCGAGGGCCTCGGGCGTGGCCTTGAGGTTGGGCAGGCCCCGCTTCTTCGCCTCGGCGTGCCACTCGTCGGAGTAGCCGTTGCCGTTGAAGATCACCGCCTTGTGCTCCGAGATGATCTTCTGCAGCAGCTTCTCGACGGCGGCCGCGAGCTTGCCCGCGTCTCCACCGGTCGCCTTCTCCAGTTCCGTGGCGATGTAGTCGAGGCTCTCGGCCATGATCGTGTTGAGCGCCACCAGCGGTCCGGCGATCGATTGGCTCGAGCCCACCGCGCGGAACTCGAACTTGTTGCCGGTGAACGCGAACGGGCTCGTGCGGTTGCGGTCGCCCGCGTGCTTGGGCAGCGCCGGCAGCGTGTCGACCCCGACGGTCAGCGTGCCCGTCGACTTCGAGCTCGTGGCCTTGCCCTTCTCGATCTGCTCGAACACGTCGGCGAGCTGGTCGCCGAGGAAGATCGAGATGATCGCCGGCGGGGCCTCGTTGGCACCCAGGCGGTGGTCGTTCCCGCTGGCGGCGACGACGGCGCGGAGCAGGTCGCCGTGCATGTGCACGGCCCGGATCACGGCCGCACAGAACACGAGGAACTGCATGTTGGCGTGGGGTGTCTCACCCGGCTCGAGCAGGTTGCCGAGCCTGCAGCCGATCGACCAGTTGACGTGCTTGCCGGAGCCGTTGATGCCGGCGAACGGCTTCTCGTGCAGCAGGCAGGCCATGCCGTACTTCTGCGCCACCCGCGTCAGCGTCTGCATGATCGTCTGCTGGTGGTCGGTGGCGATGTTGGCGTTCTCGTAGATCGGCGCGATCTCGTACTGGCTCGGCGCCACCTCGTTGTGCCGCGTCTTCACGGGAACGCCGAGCTTGAACAGCTCGCGCTCCCCCTCGAGCATGCAGGCGAGCACCCGCTCGGGGATGGCGCCGAAGTACTGATCCTCGAACTCCTGTCCCTTCGGGGGCTTGGCACCGAAGAGCGTGCGGCCGGTGACCACGAGGTCCGGGCGGGCGAAGAAGAAGTTGCGGTCGATCAGGAAGTACTCCTGCTCGGGCCCCGCCGACGCCGAGATCTGGCCCACGTCCTTGTGGCCGAAGAGCGCCAGCACCCGCCGGGCCTGCTTGTCGACCGCCTGCATCGACCGCAAGAGCGGCGTCTTCTTGTCGAGCGCCTCGCCGGTCCAGGAGCAGAAGGCCGTCGGAATGCAGAGGGTGGTGCCGTTGGGGTTGTCGAGGATGTAGGCGGGGCTCGTCGGATCCCAGGCGGTGTAGCCGCGGGCCTCGAACGTCGCCCGCAGGCCGCCCGACGGGAAGCTCGAGGCGTCGGGCTCGCCCTGGATCAGCTCCTTGCCGGAGAACTCGGCCATCGCGTTGCCGTCGCCGGTCGGCGTCAGGAAGCTGTCGTGCTTCTCGGCGGTGATGCCGGTGAGGGGATAGAAGACGTGGGCGTAGTGCGTGGCACCCTTCTCGATCGCCCAGTCCTTCATGGCCAGCGCCACGGCGTCGGCGATCCCCGGATCGAGCGGCTTGCCCTGCTTGATCGTGGCCTGCAGCGCCTTGTAGACGCTCTTCGGCAGCCGGTCCTTCATCACCGAATCGCCGAAGACGTTGGCGCCGAAGATCTCGCTCGTGGGCGTCTCGCGGAAATTCCAGGCCTGACCGTTCGAACGATAGCTGTTGATGGCGGAGATGGCGTTGGCGCGGGCACTGGTCATGGCGAGTCCTTCTTCTTGCTTCTTGCTGGGTTGAAAGGGGATGGCGTGCGCTGCGGCCGCGCACCGGCGGAACGGACACCGCACGAGCCCCGAGGCCGCCGCCAGAAGAAGAAACCACGGCCCGCCGGGCTTCGCGAGGTCCGCCGCAGACTAACGGCCCCCTCAGGGCAGTTCAAGTAGCCGGGGCGGCGCGGCCCGCGCCGCGGCGAGCCCGGGACCCGGCGGTCCGTCGCGACTACCGGGAGACCGTCGACCGGCTCGCCGGCTTGGCCGCCGGGCGGGCGGCGGTCGACCGACGGGCCACGTCGAGCGCGGCGTCGAGGAAGGCGTCGTCGGCCTGTGCCACGAAGCCGCCGTCCACGGGCCGGGCGACGGACTGCACCTTCAGGTCGGGCTCGACGCCCACGCGGCTGTAGGGCAGGCCCTTCGGCGAGAAGAACTTCGCCGTCGTCAGCCGCAGGCCGACGCCGGCCACCTCCAGCGGAAAGATGCCCTGGATCGAGCCCTTGCCGTAGCTGCGGGCGCCCACGATCGTGGCCCGGCCGTGATCCCGCATGGCGCCCGCGAAGATCTCGCTGGAGCTGGCCGAATCGCCGTCGATCACCACGACCAGCGGCATCCGCCAGGTGCCGGGCCTGCTGGCCGAATAGTTGAAGTCCTCTTCCGGACTGCGTCCCCGCGTGGCGACCACCAGTCCCCGCTCGAGGAACAAGTCGGCCGTGTCCACCGCGGCCGAGAGCAGACCGCCGGGGTTGCCCCGCAGGTCGAGGACGAGCGACCGCATGCCCGCCACGTCGAGCCGCCGCAGCGCAGACTCCAGGTCCACTGCGGTCGTCTTCTGGAACGAACTGATCTTCAGGTAGCCGACGCCGGCGGCCGTGTCGAGCATCCGCACGCCCTCGACGCTCGGGACCTCGACGTGCTCCCGCCGCACCGTCACGGCCCGCGCCGGGGCCGGGGCCCGCAGGATCGCCAGGGTGACGAGCGATCCCTCCGGCCCCTGGAGCAGTTGGGCGGCCTCGTCGACGTTCATGCCGCCGATCGGACGGCCGCCGACGGCCACCAGGTGGTCGCCCGCCCGGATGCCCGCCCGGTCCGCGGGGCTCGCCGGAATCACGTGCACCACGAGCAGGCCGTCCTCGGCGCTCTTCAGCTCGACGCCGAGGCCCACGAAATTCCCCTCGATCTGGGCGTAGAGGTCGTCGAGCTGTCCGTTGGTGAGGAAGGCCGAATACTCGTCGAGACTGCCGACGGCGGCAGCCGTCATCTCCATCAGCGTCACGGCGGGCGGAATCCCGAGCGACGCGTGGCCGGCACGGGCCACCCACGCTGCCAGCGTCTCGGCCTCGACCTGCGACGTCACGGTGCGGCCCGCGGTGATCCGCGCGACCTGGTCACGGTAGAGCGCCCGACGGTCGGCCGTGGCCTCGGCGATGTAGAGCGACGCGAACGCGGGGTCGTCTATCGCGACGTCCATCGCCAGGCAGCCACGGGCGACGAGGCGGGCGAACTGCGGGGCTTCGACGTGATGGGACGCGATCCGGGCGAGCACCTCGGCGTAGAGCCGACGCGCGTCGGTCTCGGCCAGCTTCGCCAGCTGCTCGCGGAAGGCCCGCTCGCAGTGCCGCCGGCCGAGATCGCAGTGGATCTTGGCGAGGTCGTAGCGGTGCTGCACCTCCGGAACGAGCGTGCCCTTGCGGGCGGCCGTCTCGCAGATCGCCACGACGTCCGCCCACCGCCGCTCGCTCGCCAGCTGCGATGACCGCGCCACGAGATCGTCCTGCACGGGCAGGTCGTGCGGAATCTGTCGGATCTGCGGCGCACGATCCGCCGCCCGCGCCGTGCCCGCGGCGACCACGGCGAGGAGCAGCAGGAGGCCGGCCCGGAGCAGCCGCTCGGCCCGCCGGACGGGCGGACGACGCGGCCCGCGCCGTTGACTGCCACACGCCGAGAGGGGGGCGACGCTCACTGACAGCGATCCATTCGCGAATGCCGCATCCCGTGGCGGCAGGCATGCGGTCGCTCCATTGACCGCTCGCGATTATGGAACACGTTCAGACCGCGGTCAAAAATTCCGGGACGTGTCGGGACCGCTTTTCTCGCGGCTCCGCGGCGGCGGTACGAAAAGTCGGGCACAGCCGTCATCACCGGTCCGTCCACGCCTTTCGTCCGACACCTTGGTACGATGGAAGCCGGCTCGAGGAGGGCACAGGAACCACATGACCCGCACGCCCGATCCCGTCGGCAAACTCGCCGTCAAGCAGCCCGCGACGGCGGGCGACGGGGCTGCGATGCCCGCGGACGCGCAGCCGGGTTCTCCGCCGGACGCGGCCGTGACGATGGTGCTGCTCGACCGCGTGCGACAGGGGGACGGCTCGGCGATCGAAGGCCTGCTGGCCCGCCACCGCGCCGCGATCCGCCGGATGATCGACCGCCGCATGGACCGCGTCGTGCAGCGGCGGGTCGATGCCAGCGACATCGTGCAGGACGTGCTTCTCGAGGCCAATCGCCGCCTCGCCGACTACCTCGCCAATCCGACCATGCCGTTCCAGGTGTGGCTGAGGTCGATGGCGCGGGACCGGCTCATCGACGCCCATCGGCGTCACCGCGTGGCCTCGACCCGCAGCCTCGATCGCGAAGTGTCGCTGAACCTGCCGGCAGGGCAGGACCATTCCCAGGCCGACCTGATCGGCCAGCTCCCCGGCCGGGAGCTGACGCCGGCCGCGGCCGCCACCTGGAACGAGCTGGAGCGCCGGTTCGCAGCGGCCGTGGAGCAGCTCGAGCCGGACGATCGACAGATCGTGCTGCTGCGGCATTTCGAGCACCTCTCGACGGCGGAGGCTGCCGAGGCACTCGGCCTGTCGAAGCCGGCCGCCGGCATGCGGTACCTGCGGGCCATGCGTCGGCTGCGGGTGCTGCTCGACGGCTGCGACCCACAGGCCGAGCCCTCGCCTCACGGCACCTGAATCCGGCGGCCGCGTCGGACTCCCCCCCCGATCCGGCCGTCCTAGCATTCCCCGGAAGGAATGGTATGAACCCCGCCACGAAAACCCGCCACCGCGCCGTCGACATACCGCTCGCCGCGGCCGACGACGAGCTGTTGGCGGAGCTCATCGACGAGCTCTCCGAGCGGCGGGGGGAATCGGCGCTGGCCAGGCTCGAGGCGCTCGCGACCGCCCACCCGCATCTGGCCGGACAGCTCCGCGAGCTGTTCGCGACGGTCATGGTGACCGACGCGGTCGCCGAGCAGTCGACGATCCTCTTCGGCGACGGGCCGGGGCCGTTCGGCGACGGGCCGGGGCCGGCGAGCGACGGCGTCGGGCCGCGGACCGTGGCCGCGTCCGACGGCGGGCAGATGCCCGCCGCGTCGTTGGTGCCCGGGGCGATGCCGCTGCCGGCGTCGTTCGGCGACTACGAGCTGCTCGAGGAGATCGGCCGCGGCGGCATGGGAGTGGTCTACCGCGCCACGCAGCGGAGCCTGGGCCGCAGCGTGGCGATCAAGATGCTGCTGCGGCGCGACCTCGCCTCGGCCGCGGACCTCGCCCGATTCCGCAGCGAGGCGGAGGCCGCGGCGCAGCTCGACCATCCGGGCATCGTGTCGATCTTCGAGGTCGGCGAGTGCGACGGCCACCCCTTCTACAGCATGCAGTTGGTCGAGGGGACGACGCTCGCCAAGCGGCTGCTGCTCGGCCCGCTGCCGGCCCGCGATGCCGCGGCCCTGCTCGCGAAGGTGGCCGACGCGGTGCAGGCGGCCCACCAGCGGGGAGTGCTCCACCGCGATCTCAAGCCCTCCAACATCCTCATCGACGCCGCCGGCAAGCCGCACGTCTCCGACTTCGGGCTCGCCAAGCGGCTCGAGGCGGAGGAGTCGGTCACGCACACCGGCGCCATCCTCGGCACCCCCTGCTACATGTCGCCCGAGCAGGCGGCCGGCAGCCGCGGCGATGTCGGGCCGACCAGCGACGTCTGGAGCCTGGGTGCGATCCTCTACCAGATGCTCACGGGTCGGTCTCCGTTCCAGGGATCGAGCCCGATGGACACGCTCCTGGCGGTGCTCGAGTCGGATCCCCCGGAACCGCGGTCGATCGACCGGCAGGTCGACCGCGACCTGGAGATGATCGCGCTGAAGTCGCTGCAGAAGCCGCAGGATCTCCGCTACCAGTCCGCGGCCGACCTGGCCGCGGACCTGCGCCGTTTCCTGGCCGGCGAGCCGGTCGCAGCCCGCCGCGGCGGCCTGGCCGACGTCGTCTCGCGGATCTTCCGGGAGACGCACCACGCCGTCGTGCTGGAGAACTGGGGCCTGCTCTGGATGTGGCACTCGGTGGTGATCCTCGCGCTGTCGGTCACCACCGCCGTGCTCTCATGGCAGGGCGTGACGTCGCGCTGGCCGTACCTCGTGCTCTGGGCCGGGGGGCTCGCGCTGTGGGCGCCGATCTTCTGGGCGCTGCGGCACCGGACCGGGCCGGTGACGGCCGTGGAGCGGCAGATCGCGCACATCTGGGGGGGCAGCGTGATCGCCAGCGTGATGCTCTTCTGGGTGGAGGGCCTGCTCGGCCTGCCCGTGCTCAAGCTTTCGCCGGTGCTGCCGCTCCTGGCCGGCCTCGTCTTCTTCGCGAAGGCGGGCATCCTCTCGGGCGCCTTCTACGTGCAGGCCGCGGTGCTCTTCGCCACGGCGCTGGTGATGTGCGTGACGGGCCACTACGCCCACATCATCTTCGGTGTCGTGAGCGCCGCCTGCTTCTTCGTGCCGGGCCTGAAATACTTCCGGCAGCGGGCCCGCGGCTAGCTATCTGTGGAAAAAGTCATCCATGCCCCCACCGGTCGCATGGCGACCGACAAAGACGGTCCACGAAGTCGACCGCAGGAAACGCCGAGGGTTTCCTGGGTCGACTGCCGCCGCCTCCAGCGGCGGTCGACTCTATCCACGGGCTGCTAGCCCACGAACCAGGTCGCCAGCCAGTAGAGTCCGCCCGACAGGGCCATCGCCACCGGCAGCGTGAGGATCCAGGCCAGGGCGATCTCGCGGACCGTCTCCGGCTGGATGCCCGAATTGTTGGCCCACATCGTGCCCGCCACGCCGCTGGAAAGCACGTGCGTGGTGCTCACCGGCATGCCGAGTGAGTCGGCCATGCCGATCGTCGTCGCGGCGACGAGCTCGGCAGCCGCCCCCTGGGCGTAGGTGAGGTGCGTCTTGCCGATCTTCTCCCCGACGGTGACCACGATCCGCTCCCAGCCGAACATCGTGCCGATCCCGAGGCACAGCGCCACGCCCATCACCACCCACTCCGGCACATACTCCACCGGCCGGGCGAGGTCGCCGGCGAGGCTTTTGAGCACGCGGCGGCGATCCTCGGCCAGCGTGTCGCCGAACTGCTTGAGCAGCGTCCGCACCGAGGCCCCCAGCTCCACCAGCGTCGTCCGCACCCGCCAGCGATCGTCGGCATCGAGTTCGTGGAAGCTCCGGCGGCCGTCGAGGCTCTCGATCACCTTCCGCGCCAGCGGCAACGGATCGAGCGTCGCGAGCACGACGTCGTTGGCGGGGTAGGGATCGATCACCTCGTCCACGAGCGATGATTCGACCACCGCGGCGGCGGCCACCCCCTCGGTCCGCGTGAGCCGCTCGACCCGGGTGTCGGCGAGGTGCTTGTCCTTGAGCGCGTCCATCATCGCGGCCAACGGCGGCGCGGTCAGCTCCGCCTCCAGCTTCCGGGCGGCCGCGACCGTGGCCGAAAGATCGGCGGCCGGCGCGTTCATGTTGAGGGCGAAGCCGGCCGGCACGATGCCGATGAGGACGAGCATGATGAGTCCCATGCCCTTCTGGCCGTCGTTGGAGCCGTGCGCGAAGCTCACGCCGGTGCAGGTGCCGACGAGCAGGGCCCGGATCCACCACGGCGGCGGGTGGTCGCCATGCGGCGGCTCGTAGAGCTCTTTGGCGGGGATCAGCCGCCTGCTGATCAGGAGCAGGGCCGCCGCCAGGCCGAAGCCGATCGCCGGCGAGAGCAACAGCGCCATGCCGACCTCGGAAGCCTTGTGCCAGTTGATCCCCTTCCAGACGGACCCGTGCTCGAGCCAGGCGTTCATCATGCCGACGCCCATGATCGAGCCGATCAGCGAATGGGAGCTCGAGGCGGGCAGGCCCCGGTACCAGGTGGCGAAGTTCCAGATGATCGCCGCGCCCAGGAGCGACAGCACCATCGCCAGCCCCCGGCCCGACTTGATGTCGACGAGCAGGTCCACCGGCAGGAGGTGGACGATGCTGAAGGCCACGCCGATGCCGCCGGCGTGGACGCCGATGAAGTTCCACAAGCCCGACCAGATGACGGCGGCCGTCGGCCGCAGCGACTTCGTGTAGATGACGGTGGCGACGGCGTTGGCGGTGTCGTGGAAGCCGTTGATCACCTCGAAGCCGAAGGCGATCACCAGGGCGACCAGGAGCAGGAACAACTGCCCCGTCCCCATCGTGTTGAACGCCTGCATCACGTCCATGTCAGCCTTTCCCGCGGGGCCGCCAGCCTTCCGGACGGTGAGACGACCTCGCAGCGGCTGAAACTACGGGCGGATGCCGGCCGACACAAGCAGCGCACGAAATCCGCACGCAATTCTCACATTGGCCCGTACCGCTCGTACCGCCCGTGACGCCGCCGCACGCCGCCGCACGCCGCCGCGATCCCCGGCGGGCCGATATGCTGGGAGTCGTCGTCCGCCGGCCCATGCCGCCGCCGCCTGTGGCCCTTCAGCCGCGAGGTTCCCCCGGAGACTCAAGCACATGTCGGGCGCCGACGATGTTCCCCGGTTCGAGTCCGACGACGACGGTGAGGACGGCCCGCGCGAGCCGATGTTTTCCCCCGACCATGACGGCGGGGCCGAGGGCTTCGCCGTGAATAGCCATTTTTCCATGGAAGAGCTGCGCGACCGCGCCCTGCGGGTCTTCGGCGAGGCGATGCGGCGGCGCACCGGAAAGGACATTCCCCTGCCGACGCCGGAGGAGTCCTACAAGTATCTGTCGCTCGACGAACTCGAGGCGATCCTGTGCGAGCACGGCCGCCAAGCGCATGGAGGCACGGCCATCGGCGGCGCCACCCGGGAGGAAGCGGAGCAGAAACTGCAGGAGATGATGTCCGCGGTCCAGTCGCGAATCCTCTCCAACGTCCTGCGCGAGGCGGTGCAGCGCGGGATGCTCGACTGCGAGTTCGATCCGGAGATCAACGACTTCTCGTTCAGCGTGACGGACGAGGCCCGGGAACGGTACCACACGGACGACGACGACGAGCCTATCGACCCCTGAGCGGCCGCGGTCGACCGGGGACCCTTGCCGGCCGCGATCAGCCGACGGCACGGCGTGATTCCGGGGCTGAACTCAGCGACCGAACACGGCGGCCCCGAGCCGCGTACTTGCAGGCAGACCGACGTGGAGGAGATGCAACGTGCCGCGTGGTGATCGGTTGCGGGTCGAGCGGAGGCTGGCAGGATCGACGGTGGTGTACATGCACCACGGGATCGACGTCGGCGACGGCACGGTCATCCATGCGCGGCCCGACGACTTTCGCTTCCCGTTGGCCGGCGGCCGCGTCGAGCGGACCAGCCTGGCCGAGTTCGCCGCCGGCGGCGCGGTGCTCGTCACCACGGAGCCTCTCGCCCGCTACGCGCCCGATGAGATCGTCGCGCGGGCGCTCGAGCACGTCGGCCGGCCGGGCTACTGCCCCGTTGTCGACAACTGCGAGCACTTCGCCACCTGGTGCGCCACGGGCGACCGCAGGAGCCGGCAGGTCGACATCGTCGTCGGCCGCATCACCGCCGGCGTCTCGCGGGCGGCTGCGACCCTCGCGGCACGGGCGGCCGCCGGCACGGCCGAGCGGATCGCCATCCGCACCGCCCTGGGTACCACCGTCCGCGTCGGCATCAAGACGATGCTCCCGGCGGTGATCGCCGGCGAGGCGGCGGCGCTCGCCGCCGAGTGGACGGCGCACCAGCGCGGAGCGGGCGAACGGCGGAGTCGTCAGGCAGGCGAGGCCGCCGGCCTGGCGACCACGAGCCTCGCCTTCGCCGCCGCCGGCGCGGCGGCCGGGCCGGCGGGGGCACTCGCCGGCGCGGTTGCCGGTGCCACCGTCTGGCTCGGCGGCTCGATCGCCACGGCCGCAGCCGAGCAGATGGCGCGGCGGATGGCACGCGGCTAGATCACGCGCGGGTCGCGCGAGGCACGATCGGCCTGAAGCGATCACAGCCGGGACATCGCTCACGGTACGTCGGCAGCGGCCGCGTCACCGTCCGTCGAGACGCCGGCGGATGCGTTCGACGGTGCGGCGGGAATACTCCTCGCTCTTGTCGAACTCGAGGGCGGCGGCGTCCCGCCACAACGGCCGGCCGCGATCGGCGACCGCGTCGAGCGTGACGAGCGCCGCCATCCGCACCTCGGCTTCGTCGGATCGCATCTCCGCGGCGAGCGTGTCGAGCGCGGCGGCATGGCGGACGGCCGCGTCGCTCCTGAGCAGCCACCCCGCGGCGGCGACGCGTACGGCCGGCTCCGGATCGGCGAGCAGTGCCCCCAGCGGCTCCACCGCCGACCCGCCCGCGGCGCCGGCCCGGACCGCCGCCCAGCCGGTGCCGCACACGGCCCAGTACCGGACGGCCGGCTCCCGATCGCGGAGCCGCGCCGCGAAAAACTCGGCGGGATGGCCCTCGGCGACGGCCCAGGCCGCGGCCAGGATCGCGTCGTAGCGGGCCAGCGCCGCGGCGTCGGCGGCCGCTGCAGCCGGATGGAAGATCGCCCACTCGCTCCCCGCCCGCGCGGCCTCGCGGCGCAAGAGCGGCTCCGGCAGGATGCCGGTGTCACGGGTCGCCCGCATCCAAGACCGCAGCGATTCCCGCAGCCGCACGAGATCGGCCTGCGCCGCCGGATCGGCCGCGAGGTCGCGAATCTCATGCGGATCGGCGGCCGTGTCGTACAGTTCCTCGGCCGGCCTGCTCGTCCGCGAAAACCAGGCCGCACCGGCCGGCAGCGTGCCTGCCTGTCGCGCCGCCCGCAGCGCGGCGGTGATCGGCACGCCGTCGGCGTATTCGGGCAGGTCGTCGCCGGCGATCCACGGCAGGACGTTGCGGACGTACCGAAACCGCGGGTCGCGGACGGTGCGGCCGAATCCGGCCGCCGCGTCCATCCGGTCGCGGGCCCCGATCACGACATCGCGCGCGCCCGCGTGGCCTCCGAGAAAACTTCGCCCCTCCATCCAACTGGGAATCTCCGCGCCGGCCAGATCGAGCACCGTGGGCCCGAGATCCATCAGGCTCACGAGGTTGGCGGAGGCGCCGCGGGGTTCGCCGCCGCCGGGCAGCGTCGCGGCGGTGAGCCGCCGCGGCACGCGCACCACCAGCGGCACCCGCAGCCCGTGCTCGGTGAGCGCACGCTTGCCGTGCGGGATGCCCTCGCCGTGGTCGCCCCAGAAGAACACGATCGTCTCCTCGGCCAGCCCGTCGGCGGCGAGTTCGTCGAGGACCCGCGCGGCGTCGACGTCGAGCGCGGCGGCGAGCTCCTGCCGCGCGGCCAGCGTCTCGCGGACGACCGGCGTGTCGGGGTAGTAGGGCGGCACGCGGACGTCGTCGGGCCGGCGGCGGGCTTCCGCGGCCAGCCGCCGTCGCGGCTCCGCGGGCTTGTCGCCAAACAGGCCGCTCTCGTGCGTGACGGTGAAGTTGAAGACGGCGAAGAAGGGCTGCGCCGGATCGGGACGCGTGCGCCAGTGCGCCTTGCCGCTCGACTCGTGCCAGCCCGCGTCGAACGAGCGGTCGAAGTTGTAGTCCGTCTTCACGTTGTTGGTGCAGTAGTAGCCCGCCTCGCGGAGCAGCCGCGGCAGCCCGGCCACGAACGACGGCGGTGTCGCCCGGCAGCGCATCGGCAGGCTGCCGAGCGTGGTGGGCATCACGCCGGTGATGATCGCGCTGCGGGAGGGCGCGCAGACCGGCGCGGCGGAGAACGCGGCGTCGAACCGCAGCCCGCCCGCCGCCAGCGCGTCGAGCCGCGGCGTGTGGGCCGGGCCGCCGTAGCAGCCGAGCGTGTCGGCGGAGAGATCCTCCGCCGAGATCCAGAGGATGTTGGGCGGGCGGGCGGCCGCGACGGCCGACGCCGGCAGGCAGGCGACCGCCGCCACGAGCACACGATGCAGCACCGCCATCCCGCCAGCCTGCCAGACACGCACGATTCCCCTCGCTTTCACCGTGAAGCCGTCGAGCGGCTCCGCGCGTCAGCCTACCCGTTCATTTCGGCCCGTGATAATCCGACAGCGTCCCCGGGTTCCACGAGACCCGCAGGGCATTGACCACGGCCGCCACGTCGATCGCCTCCTGCACGAGCGCCCCGATGGCCGGGGGCAGGAAACCGGCCGCCGCGAAGCCCATGCCGATCAGGCTGGCGGCCATGCCACCGACGGCGCTTTGCAGGGCGATCGACCGCATCCGGCGGCCGATATGCAGAAGCTCGTCCACCCGCTCCAGTGCCGTATCCATCACCACGGCGCCCGCGGCCTCGCTCGTCACGTCGCTGGCCGTGCCCATCGCGATGCCCACCGTGGCGGCGGCCAGCGCCGGCGCGTCGTTGATGCCGTCGCCGACGAACAGCGTCGGCGCCTCGGCGGTCGCCTGCTCGACCAGCCTTAGCTTTCCCTCCGGCTGGATGCCGGCGTGCACCTCGGTGATGCCGACCAGGTCGGCGAGCCACCTCACCTCGCTCTCGCGATCGCCCGACACGAGCATCACGCGGGAGAGGCCGTGCGCGGGTTTCAGGTGGCTGACGAACGGCCGGCCGTCGGCCCGCGGCGAGTCGCGAAAGCGGAGCAGCGCCTCCGTCCTGCCATCCACGACGACGACGCACTCGAGCCCGCCGGCGACCGGGGGCAGTCGCGGCACACCGGCGGCGTCGACGCCCGGGAGCTTCTGCCGGCTGGTGATCACCACCTCGCACGCCGGCTCCGCCCCGTCGGCGTGCCGGACCCTGCCGACGAGCCCCTGGCCAGGCTTCTCCGCCAGCGCCTCGACCTCGTGGAGGCGGAGCGATCGCTCGGCCGCGGCCGCCACCACGGCGGCCGACAGCGGATGCTTCGAGTAGGTCTCCAGGCTGGCCGCCAGGGCGAGCACGTCGTCCTCGGATCTCGAGCCGAGCAGCACGACGTCGGTGAGGCTCGGCGCGCCGTAGGTGAGCGTGCCCGTCTTGTCGAAGATCGCCGTGCGACAGGTGTCGAGCCGCTCGAGAATCGCCGGGTCGCGGATCACGATCCCGCGCTTCGCCGCCAGCGACACCGCGCCGATGATCGCCACCGGTATCGCGATGAGCAGCGGGCAGGGAGTGGCCACGACGAGCACCGCCAGGAAGCGGGTGGCGCTGCCGCTGGCGTACCATGCGGCCGCCGCGATCGCCACGGCCAGCGGCGTGTAGAACGCGCCGAGCGAATCGGCCATACGCCGCAGCCGCGGCCGCTCCTGCTCGCTGGCCCGCAGCACGTCCATGATCTTCGCGTAGCGGCTGTCACCGGCGAGACGGTCGGTCCGGATTTCGAGCGCCGCCTGCCCGTTGATCGAGCCGGAGAGCACCGCCGATCCCGGCGCCTTCGCCATGCGGTAGGGTTCGCCCGTGAGGTAGCTCTCGTCCATCGAGCCGCGGCCCGCCACCACCGTGCCGTCCACCGGGCAGATCTCGTGCGGCAAGACGACGATCACGTCGCCGACGGCGACCTGCGCGAGCGCCACGTCGGTGAGCCCGGCGGCGGTCCGGCGGTGCGCCAGCGACGGCATCCGCCGGGCCAGCGCGTTGAGCACGTCGCCGGCCCGGCTCACGGCCCGCGACTCGAGCGCCTCGCCCCCGGAGAGCATGAGCACGACGAGCACGCCCGCCAGGTACTCGCCGAGCAGGACGCTCGTCACGATCGAGAGCCCGGCCAGCAGGTCGGAGCCGAACGTGCCGCTCCAGACCTTCGCCAGCAGCCCCCAGACCAGCGGCACGCCTCCCGCCACGAGCATGATCACCAGCGGCAGCTCGGCGAGCGTGAGGCTCCGACCGGGAAACCAGCGGCCCGGATCGAGCGGCCCCAGCGGCACCGCCGCGCCGCCGCGGCCCGACCAGCTGATCGCCCCCCAGGCGGCCAGCGCGGCCAGCGCCCCGACGGCGATGATCTCGTCGACGGGCAGGGGGCGGTGTGCGGGCCGCGGCGCGGGCGATCTGCTCGTCATGGGTGCATCCGCGGTCGCGGCGCTCGATGGGGCGGTCAGCTGTGCATCCGGGCGACGGGATCGCCGCGGTCGATGATGGCCGCCTCCGCGTCGGCCAGCTCGTGCAACCGCTCGTGCACCGCTTCGGTCGCTGCGAAGTCGCAGGCCAGCCGCACGTAGGTGCTGTGATGCCGGGCCTCCGACTCGAAGAGGCCGCCGTAGAACTCCCGCAGCTCGTCGTCGGCGACGTGGTCGCGAAGCAACGCGAACCGCTCGCAGCTGCGGGCCTCGATGAGCCCGGCCACGAGCAGCCGATCGACGGCCCGGTCCGGCTCCTGCCGACGGACGAGCTCGTGCAGCCTCGGGCCGTAGCTGCTCGGGGAGAGCTTGCGGAAGGGGATGCCCCGCCGCTCGAGCAGGGCGAGCACCTGCTGGAAGTGGTCGAGTTCCTCGGTCACGATCTCCGTCATGGCGCGGGCCAGCGGCACGTGGTCCACGTAGGAGAACAGCAGGTTCATGGCCACGCCGGCCGCCTTCTTCTCGCAGTGCGCGTGGTCCACGAGCACGTCTGCGAGATGGGCGTCGACCTGGGCGAGCCACCGGGGGGTGGACGCGGAGTGGAGGCTGAGCATGGCGGCGGCCGTTCCCAGGATCGCAACGGGAGGTTGTTGGGGACCCGTCGATGACACATCATATCCCCGTCCGCACGCCGCCGTCGTCGCGCATCACCACCGGAGACGCCTGCATGATCGCCTTCGACCGGCCCGCCGGCCCGTCCGGCGGCCGCACCGCCGAACGCAACGTCCTGGGGCTGCCGCTCGCGGCCTGCTCGCGCGAGCCGCTTACGGGCTTTTTTCGCGACGGCTGCTGCCGCACCGGGCCCGACGACGCCGGCGTGCACACGGTCTGCGCGGTGATGACGGCGGACTTCCTCGAGTTCACGGTCGCGGCGGGCAACGATCTGGTGACGCCGCGACCGGAGTGGGGCTTCCCGGGGCTCGTCGCGGGAGACCGCTGGTGCCTGTGCGCGTCGCGGTGGCTGGAGGCGGCGCGGGCGGGCCGCGGGCCGCCAGTGGTGCTGGAGGCGACGCACGAGAAGTCGCTGGCGATCGTCCCGCTGGAACTGCTCGAGAAGCACGCCGCGACGACGGCATGAACGCCCGCATGAGCGTGCCCCCGCCATGACGCTCCTGCTGCCGACGGCCATCGGCCTGGTCGCACTGCTCTACGCCTCTGCCGGACACGCCGGCGCGACCGGCTACATCGCGGTGATGACGCTCCTGGGGCTGCCGGCGGCGACGATCCGGCCGACGGCCCTGGCCTTGAACGTGATGGTGGCGACGATCGCCACGGTGCAGTTCGCCCGGGCCGGCCACTTCCGTCCCGGGCTCTTCTGGCCGCTGGCGGTCGCGAGCGTGCCCTGTGCGTTCGTCGGCGGCGCGATCCCGCTGCCGACGGGCCTGCTGGAGCGGGCGCTGGCCCTCGTGCTGCTCGCCACGGCGGTTCGCATGCTCGTCGACCTGCGCCGCGGCCCCGCGGCCGGCGAGCCGTCCGCCGCGGCCGCGGCGTCGTGGCGGCCGGAGTTCCTGGCGGCGCTCGGCGGCGGCGTCGGCCTCCTCTCGGGCCTCACGGGCGTCGGCGGCGGCGTTTTCCTCACGCCCGCGCTCGTGACGCTGGCCGCGGCGCCGGTGAAGTCCGTGGCCGCCGTCACCGCGCCGTTCATCCTCGTCAACTCGCTCGCCGGCCTGGCCGGCGGGCTGCTCGCGGGCCGGGGCGTGCCGGCGGCGGGCGTGCCCGTGATCGCGGCCGCCGTCGTCGGCGGGGCGATCGGGGCGCACGTGGGCGCGTTCCGGCTGCCGGCACGGGCGCTGCGGCTGGTGATGGCCTGCGTGCTGGTGCTGGCCGGGGCGAAGCTGCTCATGTGAGCGGCCCGCCGGCGAACCGGGGCGGTCAGTGGGACTGCATCGTCGAAAACAGGTTCAGCACCACGACGCCCGCCACGATCAGTGCCATGCCGACGACCGCCGCCGTGTCGAGCCGCTGTCCGAGGAAGAGCCAGCCGATCGCGGCGATGAGCGTCACGCCGGCGCCGCTCCAGACGGCGTAGACGACGCCGACGGGCAGCTTGTCGACCGTGAGCGACAGGAAGAAGAACGCCAGCCCGTAGCCGAGGACGACGCAGAGCGTCGGCAGCGGCCGGGTGAAGCCCGCCGCGGCCCGCAGGAAGCTCGTGCCGAAGACCTCTGCCGCGATGGCGATCATGAGGTACAACCAGTGCATCGCCGACGCGTCTCCGCGACCGTGTCCAGGACCGTCGGAACCGCACGCGAGGGCGGGCTCCGGCATCCCCGACGAGGAACCGCACGATGATACCCGAGCCCGCTGGGGCCGACCGCGGCGAGGATGCCGGGCGGACGCTCGACGCGATCCTGGCCAACGCCAGTTCCGAGACGCGGGCCACGATCCGCGTGCTCGGCGAGCTGCTGGGCCAGCAGCCCGTCTCGGCGCTGTCGCCGACGGCGTTCGCGATGCGACACCTGGGCGTCGCCGCGGCCGACCTGGCGAGCGAGAAGTTCACCGGTCCCGGCACGTCCCTGGCGATCCTCGGCAACCTGCTGCGGATCGAGATGGAGCGGCATGCGGGCAGCGTGGTCGTCGGATCGCCGGGGGACGGCCTGCCGCCGACCTGGGCGCAGCTGGAACTCGGCCCCGACGACCGGGTCTCCGTGCCGGGACGCCTGATCGTCTTCTTTCCCGCCGGGACGCTGGCCTCGGCGGCCCTCTGCGTCCTCATCGACGACCGCCACTGGTCGCGGGACTTCGCCGTCCTGTCGGCCGCGCACGCCAAGCCGGTGGCGGCGACAACGCTCGAGGCCTTCTGCGCACGGCTCAAGACCGCCGAGAACCCGCTGCGGGGCCGCGTGCTGGAGGCGAGCGTCGTGGACGGCTGCCTGCGATTGGGCATCGCGCGGGTGCTGGCCTCCGCCCGCGACGGCCTGATCCTGCCGGCCGACGTCTGGACCGAGGTCGACGTGTTCCTCGCCGCCGCCACGACCCGCCGCGAAATCATGCGCCGCCTCGGCCTCGGCACCAACCGCGGCATGCTCGTGGCCGGGCCGCCCGGCGTCGGCAAGACGCACCTCGTCCGGGTGATCGCCGGCGAACTCGGCGGCCGGTTCACGACGATCCTCGCCGACGCCAACGCGATGCGGCACATGATCGCCGACCTCTACGCCGCGGCCGACTCGTTCGGCCCGACGCTCATCGTGCTCGACGACATCGACCTGGTCCTCGGGCATCGCGACTCCAACGGCGACAACGCCGCGCTCGCCGACTTCCTGGCGACGCTCGACGGCGTCCTCGAACGCGAGGACATCCTCACGATCGCGACGACCAATGACCCCGGCGCCCTCGACCCCGCCGCCCAGCGGTCGGCCCGGTTCGACGTGGTCGTCACCGTGCCGGTGCCGGACGAGTCCTCGCGGGCGAGCATCCTCGGGCGGCACCTCGGGCCGCTGGGGCTCGCCATCGACTACGACGCCGTGGCCCGCGCGCTCGAGGGCGTGACCGGGGCGGATGTCAAGGAGGTGGCCCGCCGCGCGATCCTCGAGCACGGCGAGCGGTTCACGCAGGAGCAGTTGCTCCAGATCGCCGGGTCGGGCCGCTGGAAGGCGGCCGCCAACCGCCGGCGCTACCTCGCATAGGCCGCCCCGCGGCCTCGCCTCCGGCCGCTCACCAGGGACTGTCGAAGGCGTTCTGGAAGTGCTCGACGACCGGCGGCCCGCCGGCGGCGTCGAACGTCACGGCGACGACGTCGACCCGCACCTGGCAGTCCTCGAGCCGGTGCCGTCGGATGTAGGCGGTCGCCAGTTCGGCGATCCGCCGCTGCTTCTGCGGCCCCACCGTCTCCGCCGCATGCCCGTGCTCCGTGCCGGTCCGCGACCGGACCTCGACGAACACGACGGTGCGTCCGTCGACGGCGACCAGGTCGATGTCGCCGCGCAGCACCCGCTCGCGGCGGCCGACGATCCGGTAGCCGAGCCCGCGCAGGTGCCGCTCCGCCTCCGCCTCGCCGCGACGGCCGAGGGCATCGCGCCCGTCACCTGCCTGCCGCGCTGCCATGGATCGCCCGCCGCGACGTGCTCGAGAGGCGTGCCCCTCGCTTGCCGATCAGGACTTCGCCGCGGCCGGCTTCCGCCCGCCCGCCTTGCCCGCCTTTTTCGCGGCGGCCTCGGTGGCGACGTCGTCCCGCTTCTCCCGGAGGCGGACCGACTTGCCGACGCGGTCGCGGAGGTAGTAGAGCTTCGCCCGCCGGGACACGCCCGAACGCTTCACCTCGACCTTGGCGATCTTCGGCGAGTGGAGGGGAAATTTCCGCTCCACGCCCTCGCCCGCCACGATCCGCCGCACCGTGAACATCTCCCGGCTGCCGGAGCCGCTGCGGGCGATGACCACGCCGTTGAAGATCTGGATCCGCTCCTTCTCCCCTTCGAGAATCCGGGTGTGGACGTCGACGGTGTCGCCGATGGCGAAACTGGGGACCTCGGTCTTGAGGCTCGACGCTTCGACGGTGGCGAGGATCTTCTGGCTCACTGCAGGCTCCTTGAAAATGGGTCGGCGGATGGTTCGGAGGAGAGGCGGCGCTGGGTCGCCGCGACGGCCTGTTCGTGCCGCCACGTCGCGATCCGGCCATGGTCGCCCGACAACAGCACGTCGGGCACTCGCAGGCCGCGGAACTCTCGCGGCCGCGTGTATTGGGGGCCTTCCACGAGCCGCTCGGCGCCGGAGAAGGAGTCCTGGCGGGCGCTCTCCTCGTCACCGAGCACGCCCGGCAGGAGCCGGGCGACGGCATCGACGACGACCATCGCGGCCACCTCGCCGCCGGAGAGCACGTAGTCGCCCACGGAGATCATGTCGGGCGCGAGCGTCTCGCGGACGCGGTCGTCGAAGCCCTCGTAGCGGCCGCAGAGAAGCACGAGCCGCTCGCGTCCGGCCAATTCCTCGACCACCCGCTGCGTGAGCGGCCGGCCGCCCGGCGTCAGCATCACGAGGTGGCCGGCCGGCGCCGCTCGCCGCTGCACAGTCTCGACGCAATCCACCACCGGGCCGGGCATGAGCAGCATGCCGGGCCCGCCACCGTAGGGACGGTCATCGACCTGCCTGTGCACGCCCGTCGCATGGTCGCGGATGTTCGTGAGGGCGACGTCGATCAGGCCGCGACGGCGCGCTTCACCGAGCAGGCTTCCCTCGAGGAAGCCCGCGAACATGTCCGGAAAGAGGGTGAGGATGTCGATGCGCATGGGACGGAGCGGGGCATCGCGGTCCTACTCTGGGGTCGCTTCCGCGGGCGACTCGGCTGCCGGCGCGGCGGCCTCGGCGACCTCGGCGGCCTCGGCGGCAGCCTGCTGCGGCGCCACGGCTTCGCCGGCCGCTGCGGCCGACGCCGGTGTCGCGGCGGGCTCCGGCACGAACACGGGCTCGCCGGCGTCGGGAACCACCCGCGGCAGCTTGAGCTTCGCCCGCGCCTGCTCCATCTCCTTCGCGCGGACGCCGTTGGGGCCGTACTTCTTCACGAGCACCCGCACCGCGTCGCTGGGCTGCGCGCCGACGCCGAGCCAGTAGTGCAGTCGCTCTGCGTTGAGCGTGCACCGCGCGTCGGTGTCGGCGACCGACGGATCGTAGGTGCCGAGCACCTCGATGACGCGTCCGTCCCGCGGACTCCGGCGGTCGGTCGCGCAGATCCTGTAGAAGGCCCGGTTCTTCCGGCCCATCCGCTTCATCCGAATCACCACAGCCACGGCGTGCGTCTCCTGGAAAGGCGTCGTTCGAGCCCCTTAGAGTACCTGACGGACGCCGGAACCCAAGCCCACCCTGCGGACCGGCTTTTCCCCGGGAATTCCGGCCCTGCGAGCCGGCCCTGCGAGCCCGACCGGCGCCGGTCAGCGGTCGCCGCGCTTCTTGCGGCGGGCATCCTTCTCGCGCTGCTTCTTGAGCTTCCGCCGCTCGTCGGCCGTTCTTGAGCTTCCGCCGCTCGTCGGCCGTGAGCCGCTTGCCCGTGTCTCCCTTGGGCCGGCCCAGCCGCGCGGCGGGGTTCGCCAGCTGCGCCTGCATTCGCTGGACCTCGCGGAGCCGGTCGCGCATCCCCAGTCCGGCCATGCCCTTCATCATCGCGCTCATGCCGTCGAACTGCTTGACGAGGTCGCTCACCTCGTGGGGATCGACGCCCGCGCCGGCGGCGATCCGCCGACGACGCGACTGGTCGACGAGCCGCGACGGCTGCCGCCGCTCCGCCGGCGTCATCGAGTCGATGATGCCGAAGAGCCTGTCCACGTCCTTGTCGAGGTCGTTGCCGGCGAGCATCTCCTGCATCCCGCCCATGCCGGGGATCATCCCGAGCACCTTGCCCATCGGCCCGAGCCGTCGCGTCTGCAGGAGCACCTTCTTGAAATCGTCGAGCGTGAACTCCCCGGCGCGGAGCCGCTCCTCATGCCGCTTCATCTCCTCCTGGTCGAACTTCCGCTGCGCCTCCTCCACGAGCGTGACGACGTCGCCCATGCCGAGGATGCGGCCGGCCATCCGCTCGGGATGGAAGTCCTCCAGCGCCTCGATCTGCTCGCCGGTGCCGACGAACTTGATCGGCACGCCGGTGACGCTCTTCACCGAGAGCGCCGCGCCGCCGCGGGCGTCGCCGTCGAGCTTCGTCATGATCACGCCGTCGAGTTCGAGGGCGTCGTTGAAGGCCTTGGCGCTGCGGACCGCGTCCTGCCCCGTCATGGCGTCGACGACGAGATAGACCTGGTCCGGCCCGACCGTGCGGTCGATCCGGGCGAGCTCCTGCATGAGCGCCTCGTCGATCGACAGCCGCCCGGCCGTGTCGAGGATCACGACCGAGATGCCCTCCTTCTTGGCGCGGGCGACGCCGGCGTTGCACACCGCCACGGGATCGGTCTGGCCGTCGGGCACGTGCACCGGCACGCCGATCTGCCCGCCGAGCACGGCCAGCTGCTCGATGGCCGCCGGCCGCTGCAGGTCGGCGGCGACCAGCATCACGCCCGCCCCCTGCTGCTTGATCCGCTTGGCGAGCTTGCCGCAGGAGGTCGTCTTGCCCGAGCCCTGCAGGCCGCAGAGCATCAGGATCGTCGTCGTGCCCGGCTGCAGGTGGAGCGAATGGTCCACCGGGCCCATCAGGTCGACCAGTTCGCGGTGCACGATGCCCACGAGCTGCTGGGCCGGGTCGAGCGACTCGAGCACGCGGGCGCCGGTCGCGTCGGCGACGACCCGCGACAGGAACGAATCGACGACGTCGTAGGCGACGTCCGCCTCGAGCAGGGCGGTGCGGACCCCGGAGAGCCCCTCCCGCATGTTCGCTTCCGTGAGCTTGCCGCGGCCGCGCAGGGCGTTGATGGCCGAGGACAGCGAGGCGGTCAGCGACTCGAACATGGCGGCTCCGTGGTCGGGGGACGGGCCGCGATTATAGGGGGCGGCGGGGCCGCAATCGCCCCCCCGGTGACGAGCCGCTCGAATCGGGAGCGGGCACACGTCGTGCCGCTTGCCCGACGCTTGGCCGGCAAGAGCGGCGCATCACCGGAGGGGCGGGCGGAGCAGGACGGCCCCGGCACCCCGGCACGTCAGCTGAACGTGCCCTGCTCGACCACGATCGGCGAGGACGAGGGCGACATCATCATGGCCCCGCTCTCCCCGCAGCCGGAGCCGCAGGACGGACCGCACGCCGGCTCGCACGCCGGCGCACAGGACGGGCCACACGCCGGACCGCACGGCGCCGGAGTCATCAAGCCGCCTCCCGAGCAGGGCGAGCGGAACTCCATGAAGGAGGGACGGCGGCAGCTGTTGGCGCTGCCGAAGCAGCTGCTGCATCCGGGGGCGGCCGCGAGGCTGCCGAGAGCGATCACCAGACAGAGGGCACGGCACATGATTGGCGTCTCCAGCCACCGCGGCGGGCACCGCGGTCGCACTTGATGCATGCGTCGTCCGCGACGACGCCTTCAAACCCTAGCTCACGATTCGGTGCGGCGCGGACGCCGGCGGAAATTTCCGCGCGGCCACGCGGCCCACGACGCGAGCAGGCCGCCGGCGTTTCCGGACGCGCGGGACCTGACGGTTCTGCGGCCGCTTCGACCGCAGCGGCCCGCGGGATTTCCTCGAGGGGGCCGAAGCCGTCCCGGCCACGTGCTAGGGTTGACACAAGGGGCGTTGTCGGCCGCCGCGCCGCCGCCTCGTGCCTCTCCCGCCGCCATCGTGCTCCCGGTGTCCCTGACCCGCCCGCGCCGTGTCCTCGCCTTTCTCTTCGCGGTGGCGGCATGCGCCGGCGCGGGGTCCGCGGCCCGCGCCGTGGCCGAAGCCCCACGACCGACGGGCTGCCTGGCCTCCGCCGCGAGCCTGCCCCCGGGCGACGACGTCTGGACGGTGAGCACCCGCGGACTTCCGGCCGTGTCACGGCCGCCCTGCTCGGCCCGCGTCGCCGTCGAACGGTACGCGGCCGGGCCGGCCGCACCGACGGCAGATTCCCCGTCTGCCGCCGCCGCCGGCAGCCGCCGCTGGGAACGGTCCGACCTCGACGCCCTCTTTATCAGCCAGGAACGGCCGCTGGTCGTCTTCATCCACGGCAACCGCTACGACCACGGCGATGCCCGCCGGCAGGGAGTCTTGCTGGCGGCCCGCATGGCGGAGTGCTGCCCCGGCACCGGACCGGTCCAGACCGTGATCTTCTCCTGGCCGAGCGAGCAGCAGGGCATCCTGCTGCGGGACGGGCGGGCGAAGCTCGACCGGGCCCGGGCCGACGCGCACTATCTCGCGTGGTTCCTCGGGCGGATCGCCCCGACGCGGCCGGTGGCGATTGTCGGCTACAGCTTCGGCGCCGTCGTGTCACTGGGCGCGCTCGACGATCTCGCCGACGGCCTGGGCGTCGAGGGGCCCGATGCGGCGCCGTGGACAGCCCGGGAGGGGCGGACGCACCTGGTGCTGGTCGCGCCGGCCGTGCGGTGCGACTGCCTCGCCGCGCACGGCCCGCACCGCGAGGCCGCCCTCTGCATCGACCGGCTGTCGCTGGTGATCAATTCCGAGGACGAGGCCCTGCGGTTCTTCCCGCTCCTGGAACGCGACGTCCGCGTGCAGGCGCTCGGCGAGGTCGGCATGCCGCGCCGCTGGCTGCCGGGCGGCGTCGAGTTCACCACGACCAACGCCGCGCCGGTCATCGGCAGGCAGCACAGCTTCCTGCCCTATCTCGGCTCCAACACGCTCACGCGGCGGATCTGCACGGGCGCCGGCGCAGCCCTCGGCACCGCCCTGCCCGCGATGGCGGCTGCCGCTCAACCGGCGGTTGCCGCCGCTCCGCCGATGGTCTCTGCCGCGGCGCCGGCGGACCGCTCGGCGGCGGTGCAGCCCGGTGAGTCCGGGCGGAATTGAACCGCCCCGCACCCGCGAAGCGCCGGCCCACAGGGTCCTCTGCGGACCTCTCTTGAGTGGGCATAAACCCATGCCGTGCATGGATTTCCGTCGATTGCGGCGGCCGTTCGTGGGGCGGGAACGGCGGGGTGCGTTGCCTCCGCCCGGCGAGCCGTGTCCAGAAATTTGACTCGCGCAGGTCCCGAAATACATTGATTCTGCGTTCCGCCCTCCCAACACGCAGCATCGATGCAATCCTCACGACCGGCAATTCCGGCAGCCTGCCTGGCTCGGCGCACGCCTCCGCGCAGCGGTGCTGCGCGTGATCGCAGCGTCCGGGGCTTCAGCCTCGTCGAACTGCTGGCCGTGCTGTCGATCGTCGCGACGCTGATCGGCCTGCTGCTGCCTGCCGTGCAGCGGTCGCGGGAAGCCGGACGCCTCGCCACCTGTGCCAACAACCTGAAGAACCAGGGGCTGGCCCTCGACAACTACCAGTCGAGCCGTCGGGCTTATCCTCCGGGCAACGAGCAGGTCGCCAGCCGCTTCCATGCCTGGTCGTCGTTCATTCTCCCGTTCCTCGAGAACACGGGCGTGTCGCAGCGGATCGACTACCGCAAGCCCTGGGACGACGCGGGCGGCAACCTCTCGCTGGCCGACCTCACGCTGCCCATCTACGTCTGCCCCAGCGGCATGGCGTCGTTCCCCGGCAAGCAGGATTACGGCGGCATCCTGGGCGCCTGGATCGAAGCCGACGGCTCGTTTCCCACCGCCGCCGACTGGCAGCGGAGCGGCGTGCTCTACGCGACCAACGAGCGGTTTCCACGCCCCGCGACGCCGGCGATGGTGACCGACGGGCTCGCGCAGACGCTGCTGGTATCCGAGGGCGTCGACCGGGATCATGCCGGGGCCGACCAGCACGCCTTCGGCGACAGCTGCTGGGCATGCGGCTCCAACTGCTTCGCCCTCACGTCGACGATCATCAACAACCCGACCCGCGACGGCTTTCGGAGCAGACACGTCGCCGGTCTCCAGGGCCTCTTCGCCGACGGCCACGTCGCCTTCCTCAACGATTCGCTCGCGGCCGAGGTGCTCGTCGCACTGTGCACCAAGAGCCGTGGCGATCGGGCGGTGGCCACGTTCTGACCCACGGCCATGCGGGCACGCTCGGCATCGGCCGCATTCAAACCTCGATCAACCTGTCGAACTCACGTCACGTTCCTTCCCGACCCCCGTTCCACCCGTCTCGTCCAGCCCTGATCACTCCGTCCAGACGGTCGCGATCCGGCCGTCGCCCCCTTAGAAAGGCCCTGTTCCCATGGTTCGCACGTGTTTTTTGATGATGGCAGCCCTGATTGCGTGCGGCGCGGCCGTCGCGTCGCCCGCCCACGCCGGCCAGAACGGCGTGGCCCGTCCCGGCAAGGGCGGGAATGGCTCGAGTTCGACCAAAATCCCGGTGCGTTTCAAGAACATCGGCGCACAGCCGGTGCAGGTGAACGCCCAGGCTGGCTCGACGTCGAGCGGCGGGCCGGCCCTGCCGCAGAGCGGCTTCTATCAGGCCGACGTGCCGCCGGGCGGTTTCACGGCGAGCGCCAAGGGTGTCGACAACCTGATCACGCAGACCTATCAGGGAACGGCCAGCAAGAGCCCGATCTACCTGTACGTGCAGGCCGACGACAAGGCGACCACGATCACCGTCGCACCGGCGTTCTGACACGAAGGCCCTGGCCGCGGCGTTCTGGCACACCGCAACGCGATCCCTTCTTCGCGGCTCCGCCCGATTGACCGGGCGGAGCCGTGTCGTGCGCGTCAGGCCGGCGTGCACCGCCGGGCGAACCAGGCGACCGTCTGGGCGATGCCCTCGTGGAGCGGCATCGCGGGCCGCCAGCCAAGTACGCGACCGGCAAGGGTGGCGTCGACGAGGTTCGACCGCAGGTCGCCCGCCCGGGCCGGGCCGTGCCGTGGCTCGGGAAGCGGGCCGATGTTCGGCGCCACCCGCCCGACCTCGGCCCGGATCAGCGCCTCCAGTTTGTTCACGTCGGTGCCGATGCCGGTGCCGATGTTCAGGCTCGTCAGCGTGCCGGGACGCACCTCCGGCAGGTCGGCGGTGAGGGCGATGCAATTGGCCCGGGCCACGTCCTCCCCGTGGACGTAATCGCGGACGTACATGCCGTCGCCGTTGATGGTGGCCACATCTCTCGCGAGGAGCTTCGTGGCGAAGATCGCCACCACGCCCGCCTCGCCGTGCGGGTTTTGCCGCGGGCCGTAGACGTTCGCATACCGCAGCGCCACCGTGGCCAGACCGTGCTCGGCGGCGAAGAACCGCAGGTAGCGCTCGCCGACCCACTTGGTGATCCCGTAGGGGCTGACCGGGTTCGCGGCCGTCGTCTCCGGCGCGGGGGTCGTCACATCGCCGTAGAGCACGCCACCACTGGAGGCGAAGACCACCCGGCGGCAGCCCTCACGGACCGCCGCCTCGAGCACGTTGATCAGGCCGATGCAGTTGACCTGGGCGTCGAAGAGCGGCTCGCGGACCGAGCGGCTCACCGACATCTGCGCCGCCTGGTGGCAGACGGCATCCGGACGCTCCCGGGCCATCGCCGCGGCGACGGCCGCTCCATCGACGATGTCGACGACGTGCAGGGGCACCGTTGCCGGCAGGTTTTCGCGGCTCCCGCTCGACAGGTCGTCGATCACGGCGACGTCGTGGCCGGCGGCCAGGAGGCCGTCGACGATGTGACTGCCGATGAATCCAGCGCCGCCCGTGACAAGCACTTTCATGATGCAACGTTACCACACGCCCGCGGTCCTGGAAAAATCCGCCAGCCACCCCGGCGCCGTTCGCTCACCACGTCGTGGAGGGATCGGCTTCAAGGTCGCGCCGGGATTCCGGGCTCCGTACGCCACGCAGGCAGCGGTAGAATCCGGATCGGGCCCCGGCCGGCCACGATCGGCCCCGCCCGGGCCACGACATGCCTGGAGGAGCGGTCGACACCTGCCGTGGACACGCGTTTCATCCCGATCGCCCCCTGGCGGCCCGAGGGCCTGGGCTACTGGCTGGTTCGACCCCACCGCACGCTCCACGTTTTGGGCCGCGGCCCCGTCGCCGTCCGGTGCGTGGCCGATGGCGGGAACGCAGCGGCCCACCCCACCACCGTCACGACCTGGTCGTTCGACCGCTCAGCAGCCGGCGACGTCGTGCGGATCGAGTTCGAATCCCCCGCACAGATGCAGCGGTTCGCCATGCGGTGGCGGATCCTCGCCGATGCGATCCACCGCATCGGCCGCGACGACCCGACATTCGCGTTTCGCAACGCGCGGATCGCGCTGGGAGACGGTGCGCGTGCCGATACACCCGCCGGCACGCACGCCTTCGCGCGGTTGCCAGGCATGCCGGTCGCGCTGCTTCCAAACCCCTACCTGCTGCGGCAGTCACGGATGCCGTCCGCGCTGCCGTGGGACCGCAAGCGCGACACGCTCTACTTTCGCGGCACCAGCACGGGCTCCGCCGACTACGAGACCAACGCCCGCGTCGCACTGTGTCGCACGGCCCGCGGCATACACCGGACCGACTGCCGGCTGTCGCGGCTGAAGCAGATCGATCCGGCGTTCGCCGCCCGGCTGCACGCCGACGGGCTCGTCGGCCGCCGCGAGCCCGCGTCCATGCTCAACCGGCACCGCTTCCTGGTCGAGGCCGACGGCAACTGCTCGTCGTGGGACCGGTACCTGCTGATCGGAACGTTCGGGGGCCTGCCGATCCGTTTTGAAACCGTCTGGGAGGAGTGCTGGCACGACCTGCTCGTCGACGGCGAGAACTGCGTGGCCGCCGACCGCCACACCCTCCCATCCGTGGTCGAGCGGCTGCGGACCGTCGACCCGCTGGCCCGGCGGATCGCCGCCGCGGCCGCCCGGCTCGTGGCGGAGCACTTCGCCCCGCAGGCGCTCGACCGCCGGCTCGCCCGCACGCTCACCGCTGGTTGAGCATGCCCGGCCCAGCCCCGTTCGGCGCGGCCGGCCCGCCGAGTCCGCGCCGATTCCTTGACTCACGCCACGACCGGAGGTAGTCCAAGACGTATGCGGCGGGACCCGTGCCCGCCGGTAAGACGTATGTGGCGGGACCCGTGCCCGCCGGTAACCGGTTCATCGGGCACAGGGAGGTTGCCTCCGACCTGAACGTGGAGTCAATCATGTCTACCGCCCGCAGCCGACGCTCATGGCCCCGCCCACCGTGGGCTTTCCTGTTCGGGCGGACCACGGGCCCTCGCGGGCGATCGCTGCCGCGCCGCGGGCTCGAGCCCGCGGCCGGCTGCGAGCGGCTCGAGCCACGGGCGGTGCTCGCCGCCGTGCCGCCGGCGCCTCTCGTGACGCTCGTGCAGGACACCGGCGGCAGCGCGACCGACCGGATCACGAGCGTCGCCGCGCTGGCCGTCACGACCGCGCAGGATGCGGCGGTCGAATACTCGGTCGACGGTGGCAGGGTCTGGGCACCGTCGTTCGCGCCGCTGCCGGGCGTCAACAGGCTGCTGGTCCGGCAGACGGCGCCGGGGAGCGGGACTTCGGCCGCGACGTCTTTCTCCTTCACGTTCGACGACACGGCCCCCGCGGCGCTGGCCGTGTCGTTGAAGCTCGACACGGGCGCGGCGGGCAGCGACCGGGTGACGAAGGATGGCACGCTCGCGTTCATCGACCCCGTCACGAAGAAGACCTCGGTGGAGAGCGGGGCCACGGTCCAGTTCCAGCAGGGCGAATCGGACTGGGGGGCCGCCTTCACGCCCGTCGAGGGCGTCAACACCGTGAAGGTCCGCCAGGTCGACAAGGCGGGCAACGCCTCACCGGCATCGACCCTCGAGTTCACGCTCGACCGAAAGGCGCCCGTGGCCCCGGCGGTGTCGCTGGCGAACGACACCAACGTGCCCGACGACCGGATCACCTCGGTCGGCACGCTCGTCGCAGCCACGACGGGCCCCGCGGCCGTCGAGCCGACCGCCTCCATCCAGTATTCCACCACCTCCGGCAAGACCTGGACAGGCAGCTTCGCGCCGAAGACTGGCGCCAACGCCGTGCTCGTCAGGCAGGTCGATCTCGCGGGCAACGCGTCGGCTCCGACCGCCTTCACGTTCACCTACGACCCCGACGCTCCGGCGGCGCCGCAGCTGGCGCTCGCGGCCGACACGGGCGTTCGCAAGACCGACCGCATCACCGGCGACGGCACGCTGTCGTTCGCCAATCCCGCCACGAAGAAGTCGTCGCTCGAGACAGGGGCGACCGTCGCGTATTCCGTCCTGCAGCCCGATGGCGTGACCTGGTCGGAGTGGTCGGCGTCGTTCGCACCGGCCGACGGCGCCATCACCGTGAGGGCGCGGCAAGCCGACCGGGCGGGCAACGTGTCGGCCGCGTCGGCGCCGCTGGCATTCACGCTCGTGCGGCAGCCGCCGGCGATCGCCATGGTCACGGCACCGGCGGCCAAGACCTACGCGGCGGGACAGTCGCTCGAGTTCACCGTCGGCTATTCGCGGCCCGTCACGGTGAGCCCGCTCTCCGGTGCCACGGCGGTGCCGTATCTCGATCTGACGGTCGGCGGCGCGAGCCGACAGGCGACCTACGTCTCCGGCAGCGGCACGGACACGCTCGTCTTCCGGGCCGCGGTGTCGTCCGGAGATTGTGGCGCCGTCTCCGTCGGCGGCACGGTCCGACTGCCGACGAACGCCTTCATCCGCGACATCGCCGGCAACGACGCGAGCACGACGTTCACACCGCCCGATGCCGACGGCGTGCTCGTCGACGCGCTCGTCCCCGTGGCCTCGATGTCGTTCGATCCGGTCGCGCTGTCCGCCACGATCTACTTCACCCGGCCGGTGACCGGCGTCGACGTCGAGGATTTCCGGATCCGGGGCACGGTCTTCGGCCGGAAGCTCGACCTGCCCGTGAACGACCCGCTGATCTACAACACGGTCGGCGACGTCACGGTGACCGGCAGCGGCGGCCAGTGGACGCTCTCCGTCCAATCCCCGCCGCCGGGCGGCGGCTCGCTCACGCTCGTGCTCGTGGCCGCGCGTTCGGGCATCGTCGACGACGTCGGCAACCCGCTGAAGGCCGACGCCTCGGTCACCGTCAGCCGCTAGCAGCCCGTGGATACAGTCGACCGCCGCTGGATGATGCGGCGGCAGTCGACCCAGGAAACCCTCGGCGTTTCCTGCGGTCGACTTCGTGGACCGTCTTTGCCGGTCGCCATGCGACCGGTGGGGGCATGGATGACTTCTTCCACAGACAGCGAGCACCGAGCCATACGACGCCCGTCATCGCCGACCGGGCTCGCTCGCGGGACGTCACCCCGCCCTCCCCGTGGACCCGTTCGGCGGCCTCACGCCGCCTCCCTGTTCGCGGCCGGAGCATGCGGAAACCGCGGGCCGACCCTCGGCACGGCATGGTGCGCCGCCAGCGGCAGCCGCTCGTCGAATCCGATCAGTTCCCGAGGAATGTAGAGCGGCCGTCGTTTGACCTCGTCATACAGCCGGCCGAGATACTCGCCGATGATGCCCAGGCAGATCAACTGCACGCCGCCGAGAAACAGCACGAGCGTGGTGAGGGACGCCCAGCCGGGAACCGCCGTGCTGATGAACAGCCTGGCATACAACACCCACAGCGCGTAGGGCACGCCGAGGGCGGCGGCGAAGAATCCGAAGTACGTGGCCAGCCGCAGGGGCAGCGCCGAGAAGTTGGTGATGCCGTTCGACGCCAGCCTCAGCATCTTGCCGAACGAGTATTTCGATTGCCCCGCATGCCGCCGGCCGACCTGGTACGGGATGCCGATCTGGCGGAATCCGACCCAGCTCACCAGCCCGCGCAGGAACCGGGCCCGCTCCTGCATCGCGTTCAGCGTGTCGACGACCTGCCGATCGACGAGGCGGAAGTCGGCCGCACCGGGAACGATCGGCGTGTCGGTGATCATGTTGATGAGGGCGTAAAACGCCTGGGACGAGCGGCGCTTGAACCAGCCGACCGTCTCGTCGTCGTGGCGGACCGTGAACACGACCTGGTAGCCCGCCCGCCATTTCTCCACCATCTCGGGAATCAGCTCGGGCGGATGCTGCATGTCGGCGTCGATCGCGATCACGGCGTCGCCCATCGAGTATTCCAGCCCGGCGGTCAGCGCGCTTTGGTGGCCGAAGTTCCGGGAGAAGCTGATGACCTTGACGTGCGCGTCGTCGGCGGCATGCAGTGCACGCAGCACCCGCAACGACTCGTCGCGGCTGCCGTCGTCCACGAAGATCAGCTCGTAGTCGACGTCGAGCCGCTGCAGCTGCGTGGTGAGCGCCTGGTGCAGTATGCGGACGTTGTCCTGCTCGTTGTAGACGGGCACGACCACCGATACCTTGTCGCGAGCGGGCATGCGGCACTTTCTCGTGGGTGGATCGCGGGGCTGTCGGCGGCGATCGGGCGGGGGTGGTAGCCGTCCCGGCGCGGCCCCGTCAAGTCCGAAAGCCACGGCCGTCCGGAGCCGCTGGCCACCCGGCGGGCGGCGCGGGCGACTGCGAACCGGACGGCGGACCGCACATCGAAGCTGGGGTCGAACTGGGCTTGTGGACCCGCCAGCCCCCGGGTATTCCCGCGGACCATCGGGGCTCGCCCGCCACGGATCGGGCATGGAGGCCGGCCGGGCCGACAGCCCCTGGAAAGCCAGCCACGCAGCATGTCCAGTCCCGTCCACGATCGGCCGTCCCGGCTGCTGCCGCTCGCCGCGGCGGCGCTGCCTGTGGCCGTCGTGGCACTGCCGCACGACTGGCGATTCCTGCCCATCCACGCCGCCGTCCTCGCGGCAGTGCTCGCCCTCGCCTGGCGGGCGCCGCTCGTCGACCTCGCGCTCCGCGACAGGCCGGCGCTGCGCTGGTGCTCGATGGCGGCGACGGCGCTGGCGCTGACCTGGCTGCTCTTCGGGGAGGCGACGCGGGCGAACTGGGCGCTGATCGACGACCACGTCAACCACACGATCATCGGGCCGGGCCGCGACAGGCTGCCCGTCGGAGAACTGCCCACGCTGCTGCGAGATCACCCCGAAGTGGGCAGCCCGCCGCTCACGTACACCCGCTATCGTCCCGCGTACCACGTCCTCTACCACCTCGAGGCCGCCGCATGGGGCAAGCACGTCGGGCCGTGGCTCGTGACACGGCTGGCGCTCTTCGCGCTGGCAGCCCTGCTGGCCTTCGACCTGCTGCAGCGGTGGCTCGGCTTCGTCGCCGGCGGGCTGGCGCTGTCGTTCTTCACGGTGCTCACCATGTGGAGGGAGATCGCGACACACCTCGGGCCGGCCGAGTGCTACGCGGCACTCCCCACGGTCGCCTTCGCCTGGTGCACGACCCGCATCGTGCGGTCGCCCGCTCCGGCCGGCTGGGCCGCGTGGGCGGGCCTGACGGCCGCCGCCGTGTGCGCGATCGGCTGCAAGGAGAACTTCGTCGTGCTCGCCCCGCTCACGCTGCTCGTTGCCGCCGTCGAGTGGCGCCGGGGCCGGCTGGGGGCCGCGGGCGTGGCCTCCTGCGGTGCCGTGACCGCGGCGGCCGCCCTGGTGGTGTTCGTCGTGTCGGCGGGCATCCTGGGCAACGGCGGGCGTGACGTCTACGAACGCGGCGTCGGGCTCAACGGCTTTCTCGGCGCGACGGACTCGCGGTCGCTGCGTGCGGCCCGCAAGCTCGTCGGCTACGGGCTGCCGCTGCTGCTCGGCACCGGCTGGATGGCGGCGGCCGCCTGGCGGACGCGGCGGCTGTGGCCCGACCGCGAGTCGGTGGTGCCGGCCGTGGGAACGGTGCTCGGTCTGGTGGCGCTGAGCCAGTTCGTCTTCTACAGGGGCGAGGTCTTCAAGAAATGCCGCTACGACCTCCCCTTCGTGCCGCTGGTCTGCCTCCTCCTGATCGGACTGCTCGTGGCGGCCGCCGGCTGGCGGCAGGGGGGGCCCGGACTGCGCCGCCTGCGCCGCAGGCTGCTCGTGCCCACGGCGGTCGCCCTCGCGGCCATGGCGATCGGCGGCGACGCGTCGCGGGCGGCCACGCATGCCCGGGTCGTCACCACGCAGGGCTTCTGCGCCGCCCTGCACGGCATCGCCGCCACCTGTCGCGACGATCCGGCACGGCCGGTCGCGGTCATCGTCAATCCGCATGCCCCCGCTCGCTACGAGCCGGTGATCTCGGTCGCCGAGTACCTGCGGTCGCTCGGCATCACGAACCCCCTGTTCCTTTCTCCCAGCGGGCTGCCGCAGTCCGCACACAGCGGTGCCGCCGCCTACACGGATCTCCAACTGGCCCAACTCTCGGCCCGCGGCGACCACCTGTTTCTCCCCTGGGACGCCCTGCCGGCGACGACCGCGGCGATCGAGGTCTGGTTGTCGGCCGAACCGCCGCCGGACCGCCCAC